>WNFU01005060.1_pt1 | contig 16592 bp, 14 predicted proteins | sample 5400121 | NCBI WGS metagenome assembly WNFU01 (sample SAMN13153360, study PRJNA577476) | soil metagenome | isolation source: 100 cm soil or saprolite under grassland replicate 1 | place: USA:California | collected 2016-06-15
CGGCTGTCGTGGCGAGCGTTCCTGCGTCAGCAGGCGGCGACCACGCTGGCCTGCGACTTTCTCACCGTTGAGACCGCCTTCTTGCAGCGGATCTACGTGCTGTTCTTCATTTCGCTGGCGACGCGACGGGTCGAGTACGTCGCCTTTACCCCGAACCCCGACGGCGGCTGGGCAGCGCAGCAGGCGCGCAACCTGATGATGCAACTCGGCGACGAGCAACCGTTCCGGCTTCTGATCCACGATCGCGACACGAAGTTCGGCGGCGGCTTCGATGAGGTCTTCCGTTCCGAGCGGATAAAGGTGATCCGCACGCCGGTGCGAGCGCCAAACGCGAACGCTTACGCCGAACGCTGGGTCCGAACGGTCCGCGCCGATTGCCTCGACCGCATCCTGATCGTTGGCCGCCGCAATCTCGAGCGCGTGTTGAGTGTCTATGTCCGGCATTACACCGAGCATCGCCCTCACCGCGCCCTCGGGCTTGTGCCGCCCGGCCAGTCGACACCGATTCCGCAGGCGACGCTGCCGCTACTCGTGCGCCGCCGCGATCTCCTCGGCGGGCTTGTCCACGAATACGAAGCAGCAGCCTGAACTCGCGGGCGCTCGGTGCTAGGTTCGCCGGATGGTCGTGCGCTGCACGAAGAAGATGCTCGATCTACTCGGCGGCCGTTCAATCACGCTCAGCGAACTCCCGCCGACCGACGACGACTGGTACCTGAACCTGCTCTGGATCGCCCGGCAGAAGTGCATCCTGCTCACCCATGCCGGCACGTTGTTCTCGGTCTTCCGGGCAGGTGTTCGCGGGGCGGATCTCCGCCCGCTCGGCGACTACCTCGTCGCGGCCATCGAAATCGAGCTCCTCGCGGAGAACCTGCCTACCGACACGTTCTCCGAGCTTGAGCCCGAGAGTGTTCGGCTTGCCAAGACCGCGAGCCGCAGCACGCTCGGCTTCATGAACGAGATGGCCTTCGAGCTTCGATACCTCATCGCTGACGCAGGCGGTCTTGGCCGATGCGACATCAACGTCCTCAACCACGGGCTCCGTCGCACGCTACGCAACCGCGGCGAATACGTCCGCCCGATCGAACTCGTCGCCCGCCGGCTCACCTCACGCACCTGACCGGAATCACTTCGGGGCGTGTGCCCCGCGGGCCGTCCGTAAGCACGGCTCCGTCGCGGCCCACAGCTGCCGAAATCGAGCAGTTTGCGAACCCTACACGGGCCTGGAAAACGCTCCCGTGCCGGGCAACACCGGCGGGCGAGGATGTTTCGAGCCGCTTCGCCTTCGTCCGCGTCGTCGCTACCCACCCCGCCCGTACTGACTGTCTGCCGCCGCGCTGGGAGTGGCTGATCATCGAGTGGCCCGCCGGCGCCGACGCGCCGAGCGACTACTGGCTCTCCAATCTATCCGAGACGGAAAGCCGCGAGCGGCTCGCCCGCCTGGCCCGCTTGCGCTGGACGATCGAGCTCGATTACCGCCAGTTGAAAGGCGAGCTCGGGCTCGACCACTACGAAGGCCGAAGCTACGCCGGCTTCCACCACCATTGCGCGCTCGTCACCTGCGCGCACGCCTTCCTCACACTGGAGCGGCTCGACCCAAAAGCCCCGCGGCCGGTCTGACGTTGCCGCAGGCGGTGCTGCTCCTGCAGCCCGTCCTGCGCTGTTGGGCCGGCCGTTGCCGCACCTGCTCCCAACCCGTCGACCTCGACCAGCTCACGATCTTCCATCACCGTGAGTAACAAAGTCCCACTAGTGGCTTGATGTGCAACGGCCGCGCGGCCGCGAATCTCGAGATCTTGCGCGAGCAGCGCACCGGTACGTCCGACGGGAACGCTCATCGTGGCGCGGCATCCTGGAGCTCGGCGAGTCGCGCCTGCGCGCGCTGCGTCGAGACGCGGTTGCCCTTGCGCTCGTAGCGCTGGAGCGCCTGCTCGAGCGCCCCGGCAGCTTCCGCCGGGCGGCCGACGAGCGACAGCACCTCGGCGAGGTCGGCGTATACGTCTCCCTGCGCGTCCAGCATGTCGGTCTCCTCGCAGACCGCGACCGCCTCGCGCGCGAGCCGCTCCGCCTCGGCGTGCTGGCCGCGACGCGCGAGCACCTTCGCCCTGACCTGCCGCCAGAGCATCTGCGTGAACGCGTCGTCGCTCGCGCCGAGCTCGGCCGCGCGGCCAGCCCAGGCGGCGGCCTCCTCGAGCCGGTCGAGCGCGTAGAGCGCCTGCGCCAGCATCCCGGCCGCGGTCGACAGCTGGGACTGTTCCCCCAGCTCGTCCAGCAGCCTGCACCCTTCTTGACCGAGCTCAGCGGCGGCGGCGGGATCGCCGGCCAGGAGCTCGATTTCGACGGAAGTTATGCCGGTCGCCGTCGCGAGCTGGATTCCCGCGCCGCGCTCGGCCAGCGCCTCACGCGCTTCGGCGAGGATCGCGCGCCCCTCGTCGAAGCGACCGAGCATCGCCAGCGCCCCGGCCCGGTACGCACGGAGCCAGAGGTCCCGCCCTTCTCGTGGCTCGTTCTCGTCAAGCCACGCCAGCAGTCCAGACACGGGTGTCGTGCCGAAGAAGCGAACAGTGCCGCGCCACCCCAAGAACTGGTGCGGCAGGCCCGCCTGCTGAGCATGGGCGGCGGCCCGCTCGAATGCCTCCAGCCCTGCGTCCATCTGCGCGCGCATGTTCGCCACCTGTCCAAGCGCGGAGTAGGCGATGTACAGGGCGAGGTCGTCGCCGGCGGCCTCGAATACCGGCAGCGCCCCGCCGACGAGCGCGTCCAGCTTCTCGGTCGCGCCCTCCGGCTCCAGGAAGGTGCGGAGCAGGCCCTCCTGGATCCCCCCGCACAGCTCACCCACGCGATCGCCCGCAGCCGAGGCCCGCTCTGCGAGGGAACCCGCGCGCCGGAGCGCGTCGCCTCCCCTACCTGTCTCGAACAAGGCGTCGACGATGTCGACCTCGAGGGCGACGTCGAGCTCGGCCGGGGGCACAAGCGCGACGGCGCGCTGGAGCAGGCTCACGGCGGCGGCGTTGTCCTGCCGGAGCTTCGCCCGGCGGCCGGCGGCGGTCAGGCGCCGCCGCGCCGCCGCGGCCAGCTCTTCGTCGGCAGGCATCCCGAGCTCGGCTCGGTAGCTGCAGGCCTGCTCGAGGTGGTAGCCGAGGATCTCGTCCAGCTCGACGAGCTCGGCGCCGTTCTCCTCGAGCCAGGATGCGAAGCGCTCGTGCAGCTCGGCGCGGGTCGCCTTGGGCAGCGTGTCGTAAGCGGCGTCGCGGATCAGCAGGTGGCGGAAGCGGAAGCCGTCCTCGCCTACGAGGTGGGACTTGTCCGGCCTGATCAGCTCCTTGCGCACGAGCGCGGCCAGGCGCGGAGTCACGTGGGTCTCGTCGGGTGCGAGCGCCTGCACGGCGCCGCGGTGGAAGATCTCACCCTCGACCGCGCCCCGCTCGAGCACGCCCCGCTCGGCCGGCTCGAGCTGATCGAGGCGCGCCGCGAGCAGCGCCTGCAGGGTGGGCGGGACGACCACCTCGCCCTCTACCTCGTCGGCCATCGCCAGCATCTCCCCGACGAAGAGCGGGTTGCCGCCCGCCGCGCGAGTGATCTTCTCGCGCAGCTCACCGGCGATCCGCTCCGGGATCAGCTCGTCGACGTCTGAGTCGCCGAGCGGCTCGAGCCGAAGCGTCACCGGCCAGGCGGGGCGGCGCTCGGCGAGCTCCGGCCGAGCGATGCAGAGCAGCAGGATCGCTGCGCCCGAGGAGAGGAGCGCGACGTGCTCGATTAGGTCGCAGAAGGTCTCCTCACCCCAGTGAATGTCGTCGAAGACGACTACGAGCGGCCGCTCCACCGAAGCGTGCTCGAGCGTCTTGCGGAAGGCCCAGGCGATCTCCTCCGCCGAGGTCGTCGCCTCCGTCTCGCCGAGCAGCGAGCGGATCGCCTCAGCGGCGGCCTCGTCCGGGGGCAGCAGGTCGAGCTGCTTCAGCACCTCGACCACCGGCCAGTAGGTGATTCCCTCCCCGTAGGGGAGGCAGCGGCCGCGGACGACGGTCGCCTCGGTCGATGCCAAGAACTCCGCGGCGAGCCGAGACTTGCCGACGCCGGCATCGCCGACGACGGTGACCAGCTCGCAGCGCTGCTTGGCCTGCACCCGCTCCCAGGCTTCCCGGACGAGCGCGAGCTCGCGCTCGCGACCGACGAACATCGTCTCGTGCCGCCGCTCCGGTGCCTCGCGCACGCGCAGGAGCCGGTAGGCGGCAACCGGCTCGGCCTTGCCCTTGAGCTCCAGCGGCTCGAGCGGCTCGACCTCGGCCGCCTCGCCGACGAGCGCAAGCGTCGGCTGCCCGACCAGCACCTCGCCCGGCTGCGCCGCCTGCTCCAGCCGCGCCGCCACGTTGACCGCATCGCCCGTTGCCAGCCGCTCCTCCGTGCCGGTGACGACCTCGCCCGTCATCACTCCGATCCGCCCCTGCAGCCCGAGCTCGGGCAGCGCGTCCCGCATCTCGAGCGCCGAGCGCAGCGCGCGCAGCGCGTCATCCTCGTGCAGCACCGGCACGCCGAACACTGCCATCACGGCGTCGCCGATGAACTTCTCCACGCTGCCGCCGTGCCGTTCGACAATGGCCTGCATGCGCCCGAAATAGCGGGCGAGCAGCGCACGCAGCCGCTCGGGATCGAGCGTTTCGCCGAGGGCGGTCGAGCCGGTGAGGTCGCAGAAGAGAACCGTCACCGTTTTGCGCTGCTCCTGCGCCCGCGCGGGCGCAGCCGCGAACGAGAAGCCACACTCCTCGCAGAACTTGGCGCCCTCGCTGTTCTCGTGGCCACAGCTCGCGCAAACCAGCACGGCACGAGACTAGATCGCCTCCCCGCCCACGACAAGCGTGGCCGCGGCCCTCCTCCCGCGCTTGCCGGAGCGAACGGAGCGGACCTCTCTGGGTTCCTTATCTGTACACGTGCGCGCGAGGGACGACCGACGAGGCATCGGGTCGATGGTAAGTAGGCCCGTTCTGATGTCGAACCTTCTCGGCCCGGCTCGCGTGGCAGTGGAGTCGGCGCTGTCCTCACCGGCGCGTGCGGCCCGTTTCGCGACGATGCAGCTCATTGCGATGGGCATCTATCTCGCCCTAGGGGACAGCATTTCGATCGACGATTACACCGGTGTGCGCGGTGGGGGCGCGCCATCCCAACTCGCGCGCAAGCTCGGTGTCGAGCTCGTCGACCTCACGCGCGACGGGAACACGACGCAGGGCGTGCTCGTCGACCTCGCTCGCGCACCGACGGCCTCGGACGTTGTGACCCTAACCGCCGGCGGCAACGACCTCCTTCTGGGCGACCTCCCGCGCGCGATCCTGCGCCGGCTTCACCAGATCGCCCGGCGGATCCAGCCGCTCGACGCTCGCGTCGTCGTCAACACAGTCTACGACCCGAGCGACGGCGACAACGACGTGGGACGGCGCGAGCTGGGTCTGTCGCGGCTGGCGACGATCGAGCTACGACGGCGCCTGAACGCCGTCAATCGCGGCATCGCGAAACTGGCTCGGGAACACGGGTTCGTGGTTGCCGATCTCGAGCGGCTCTTCCACGGGCACGGCGTCACCTCGGACGAACCGTGGTTCGTTCAGGTGATCGAGCCGAACCTCGCCGGCGCGACCGCCATCGCCGAGCATTGGTACGAGCTGCTGACGTCGCAGTAGAACGAGCAGATCGAGGAACCGCGAAGAGGTAGTGCCCTGCCACTGGTTGCGGATCGCTCCCTCTCAATGACAGGTCGCGGCGGTGACGTCGAAAGAAGGCGTTGCGAGGCCCGCTGACTGCTCCGGTCGGTGGTCGCCGTTCCTGCGTATCCATGACGAGCGAACAGGGCAGCCGACGCGGCTGCCCTGTTCGTGCTCCAGTGCTTCAAGCGCTAGCGAACGTGGAAGAGCGTGCGGCCTGCGTCCACGCCGGGTGCGGGCGCCGGCACGTTGTAGTACGTCTTGTACCCCTTCGTCGTCGCGATCCCCTCGAAGATCCCGGGGGGCGCTCCAGGGCCGTGGCAACCAACGGTGAGAACTCCGCTGCCGCCGTCCGAGAACGCGATCTTGAGAACGGCTGTGCCGTTCGTTCGAGTCCCCTCGTCGATGTTGTCGACGAAGCCCACATTTGCCTGGTCGTTCGCGCGCTGCCAGCTGACCAGCGCCGTGACTTCATAGGTGCCGCTCCCGCCGGACGTGGTCCAAGTGCCTCCCCCGTCCACCGCACCGGATCCTCCTCCGCTTGCGGGCGCGACGAAGTGACCGGATCCTGTAAGCGTGATCGTGTCACCATCGGGAGCCGTTGCAGAGGCGTGACCGCCGGGATTTATGGGCGCCGGGGGGATTCCGGTCGTGCTGATGATGTCCCAGCGAACGTGCTTAGCCCCGCCCGAGGACGCGGCTGAGGCGAAGGTCGTCAGGAGCATCAGGACGACACCGATCGCCACGACTGCGCCGAGCCCCCAGACCCATGTTTTGCGTCGCATGTTGCCTCCCTTCCCTTAGTGGATGCTGATCTGACCGCGCAGGACGTGCTCCACCGGAAGATCGAAGAACATCGGCGTCAGTAACGTCAGGTGGAGCGTTCCGATCCCGGGTCCGCCCGCCGTTACCTCGACGTGGAAGGTGGCCGGGGACTTGTCGAAGACACCCGGTGCCAGGAACATGCCGACCCCGTCGAAGCTCGCGCTGCTCGCACCCACGGTCGCGCTAGTTACCTGACCGCGCACGGCCATCAGAGTGAAGCCGGGAAATTGCGACGACCCCGCCATCAGGCAGTTGAAGTGCCCCTCGACGGCGCCATGACTCGAGCGCATCACACTGAATCCGAAGTCCGAGAATGCATGTACGCCGTCGATCGTCCCCCTGCCGCCGCCTGTGGCCGCGGCCGGTCCCCCCGCCGATGATCCGGCAGGAACGAGCGCGCACGCCGCAAGCAAGGCGGCGAAGGCGCCAACGAGTCGCTTCATGCTCTCCCCCTTTCTCGCCGCAGTGACGAAGCTATTACCCACTTGTGGGCATGTAATTCCTACGCACTAGCCTCCTTCCCAGTAATCTCGCGCCCGTTCCCACGCGAGCCGAGCAGCTATCCGGCTGGTGGCTCGAGCGTCGAGATCTCCTTGCTCGAAGTGAATGCCGCCGTAGCGCCGTGAGATCCCCGCCTGATCAGCCGCGTCCGAGAAGGTCCGCCAGGAAAGCGTGACGTCGCTGCTCGGAACGGCTCCGGGCTCGACCCTCGAGCTACCAGCGGGGAGGGTCACCGAGGCACCGAAGCGGTCGGCATGCGTAAAGCGCTTGAGGATCTCCGCACCGGCGGCGCTGAAGCTGCTGTGTCCTGAGGAGTACTCCGGGAACGGCGGCGTCGGGAAGTTCGTCGGCTGGTAAGGAAACCAGGTCGCGCCGTCGATGAGCTTCGTGCCTTGGTACGGGCCTGCCCAGGCGTGCACCATCTGGCCGCGGAAGAGAGTGCGAATCGCCGTGATCGGACGAACGGAGTTGAACGCACGCTTGTTATCCCACGCGCAACAGCCTGCATCGGAGACGGCGTTCGTGAGCGCAAAGAAGAGCTTCACGTCGCGCTCGAGTCCGTGGTCATGATCGCCGTGGTGATCGCGGCGAGAGATGTACTGCGCGAACAGATTCCAGTGTCCGGGTGGAAGCTCCGAACGCGGACCGTCCGCCCAGTACTCGGCGATCATCTTCTGCTCGTCAGTCAGACCGGCGCTGATGTCGAGCAGGGCCTGCGCCTGCGCAAGGTATTCGGGCCATCCGTACCTGGCGGGGCCCGTGGAGGAGCGCAGCGATCCCGGCCGGACGGCGAAGGTCGTGACGTGCTGCCACTGGGCGCCGACGAATCCAGGGGCAACCACAGTCCCAGTAGCGTCCACGTAGCGCAGCGGCTGCCAGGCGCTTGGGTCGCGAACGGTAGCCGGGTCGAACGGCACACGGATATCCATCGGCTCGTTCGCGGGCACGTAGCCGGTGTAGTCGGAGTAGGGGATGCCGGCGCTGCCGCCCGGCTCGTCGCCCAACTGGTTGGCCCCATCGCGGTGGCGGAAGTCGAGAACGGCCTGGGCGGCGACGTTGCCGATTCCGCTCGGCGTGGAGGTGTCGGTCGAACGATCCGCCGGTTCGTAGCCCAGGCCGAGCATCAGGGGATCGAAGACCGAAGCGCTGCTGCTAGGGAAGAGGTCGGCGGCAGCGCGGTAGGCGGCGAAGCTCACCGCCTGCGCCTGGTTCGCGATCGTGCGCTCGCGCGGCGGCCGGCGCAGCGAGCCGCCGAGTTGGGTGCCCACGGCCTTGTCATCGTAGGCTGCCCAGGCGTCGTAGATGCAGGTGTGCGCGATCGCGAGCGCCCGCGCGACCATCGGCGGACCGAGCTTCGAGTTCCGTACGCCCTGCAGGAATGCCTCGTTCCATTGCAGCACGAGGCTGTCTCGCAGCTGCACGCCCCGCGCGCCGACTGCAAGCCTGGGAAACGCGAGCGACGCAGCGCCCGCACCAGCGGCGACGAGAAACTGTTGTCGCGAGAGTGGTTGCTCGAGACGCAGCAGAAGAGATCTGCTCAGGCCGGGGGAAATAGACGCTCGAGATGGAGAAATCACCGCCTTTGGCGAGATCGCCCGTCGAGTGCTGTTAAAGCCGTGCACTCCGTAGGCGCGGCGTTTGATCGCTTTGATCTTGTTCGACCCTGTAGCCGCCCCAGCCCTTGCTGGCGCAATCGCCGCCGCGGGGCCGAGCACGAGCAGGATTAGCCGCTTCATCCTCTCCCTCCCCGTTGCAGAGCACTTGCCGCATAGACAATCTACGCCGCTTGTGCTGATTTCGTCAATCTGCGCTCAGCCGTGAGGGTCCGAATACGGCGCGAATGGTTTCCCGCGCTCCCAGGCGTAGCCAATATGGACAATCGACGAGCTCCTACGCGCGCTCACCACCGCCGGTGTCCCCCCTGGCCGACACCATCCGCGCGCAGCACTAGCCTGACTTGGAGCTCGCCGTGCGTGACCAGCCAGAATGGAGGACAGACGCCCAAGCGGACTCCACAGGCGACGCTCGTACGTTGCCAACGTCGACTACAAGTAGGGGCTTCATTGGGGCTAGGTTATGGGGACAGGTTCAGGGCTCGTCGGGGCGGCTCAGGGTCCTTCAAGGGAAAGGGGCTGCAAGCGCAGAAACTGTCTGAATTGCAGGGAAAGCGCTCCAGCAAGCGCGTTTCCCAGCTCGTATAGCCCGAGGCCGCAGCCTCCATGGTAAGGACTGCCATGAAGAAGGGCCTCCTCCAGTGACAGGCTCCGGCTTGTCGTCTGGAGCTATCGCAGAGGAGGCCCGAGTTCGATGTTGTACGCCGGTTTGGATCTCAGCCGCAAGCGTCTCGACTTCCATCTGCTCGACACCGAGGGTGCGACCGTGGAGGTGGGAACGGCGCCGCCTGATGTCGACGGTCTGCGCAGCCTGAGCGAGCGTCTCGCTCGGCACGGCGAGCCGGTCCGCGCGGCGATTGAGTCGATGAACGGGGCCCGCTTCGTGCACGATCGGCTCGAGCTCGCCGGCTGGCAGGTCGAGATCGCGGACGCGCAGAAGGTGAAGGGGCTGGCGCCGCTTGCCTGCAAGACCGACCGGATCGACGCCTGGGTGCTGGCCGAGCTCTCACGCCGCGAGCTGGTGCCGGCGATCTGGCTGCCCGACCCGTTGGTGCGCGCCGAGCGCGAGCGTGCCCGCTGGCGGCTGCACCTCGTCCGCCACCGCTCAAGTCTGAAGCAGCGCGTCCACGGGTTGCGTGGGAACAGCACCGTCGGCGCGATGAAACGTGTTGCCTCAACTGATTACAGACGATGGAGCCCGTCGGGTGCACAAACTCAGTCTTGAGGGGCGATCGGTGGGTGGGCCGCTGGCTGGGAGTCCGAGGTAGCTTCGGCACTCCCGTCCGTGGAGGCTGCCCGTGCTCGTGTCGTTCCGCAGATCCCGCACATGGCGCCTCACTAAAGCCGTACGTCTTTTTTGATCCTTTCGTAACGAGGGTCGCCTACGCTCCAAAGGATGCGGCGCCGACTACCTGTCGCGCTTCTCGCCGTGATCGTTCTCACGGCTACCTCCCTGGTACGCCACGCCTCGACAGCTGTCCCGCCGCCGCTGATCGGCGCGAACTACACACACTACGCGTATCCGAACTGCGGCCTCGACGATGGCATCATCGCCCACTACCACGAGCCGGGTGTGAGGCGGCTTGTCCGGGCGCAGCTCGCGGCGATGCGGGCTGCCGGTGTCCAGACGCTGCGACTGCTGCTCTGGCACATGACCGATGCGACCGGCCAGACCTGGGGGATCGTGTCGTCGGGCGGCGGGTGGCTCGCGGAGCCGTACCGCTCGAACCTGATCCGCTACCTCAGCGACGTGCGGAAGGCAGGGTTCGTGCAGCTGACGCTCGTGTTCGGGCCCGAGGCCGACAACGCTCCGCTCGGTGGCTTCTACAACCCGGCGAAGTTCGACGAGAACTGGCAGTTCGTCCGCGATGTCCGGCCGCTGCTGAAGCGATACGGGCCGGCCTCGACGCGCGTCGACCTCCTCAACGAGGGAGCGCCGCCAAGCTGGGAGAGCGCGACGAATCTCGCCCTGGAGAAGGACTACGACACGAGGACGTGGTCGAACTACGTCCATACTTTCGGCGGCGCGGACGCAACGATCTCGAGCGTCGGTGCGGACGGGCCGTACGACACCGCAGACCGGCTCCAGAACCTGGTCGACGCCCTTCGTGCCAGCGGAAAACCGTTTCCGCGCTGGTTCGACGTACATCCGCCCTACAGCTACGACGGGACGCTCTCGGTCCTCCAGGCGGTCGACGCGACGCTGTCGGCGGACGGCCTGTCGCAGCCGCTCGTGATCGGAGAGGAGGCCTACAACGATGAGCCCGTGGCGCGCGCGATCAAGGAATTCATCGCCACCTCGTCCCGGCGGGTGCTGGAGGTTATGGAATGGCCCCTCTCGGCCAGTGGCCCATGCAGTGACGTTCCGGTCTCGCCGCCGTTCCGTGTCGACGCCTACATCACGACGCTGACCGGCGCCCCGGCTCCTTCTCCGACGCCGAGCCCGCTACGCTGCCGCCGATCCCGACTCTCTACGCCTCCGTCGGTCCCGGCCGCGCGATCTCGTTTCGCACCACTGCCGGTCGTGGCGTCGCCACGCTCGACGCCGGAGAGTTTCGCGTCGTGGTACGGGACCGCTCCGCAGTCGAGAACTTCCACCTCGTCGGCCCGGACGTGGCCCGAAAGACGGGGGTCGGATTTCGAGGGACGGTTGTCTGGCGGCTCGACATCGGTCTAGGGAGTTCGTACGGGTCGACATACGCATACTTCTCGGACGGCACGCACAGGCGGCTGCACGGCTCGTTCCGGATTCACTGAAGCCCGGCGCGGCGCTTTGCCTTGCTCCGAGCTGGCGGCCGGGCTCGTTGGTATCAAGGCGCTGATGCAACCGCGGGACGGGGCAGCCCGCGAGCACGTGGAAAGCTCCGCTGGACGCTCCCGACATGAGCATCAAGGCCTGGAAGATCCAGGGCTATCCCTACTGGCTCTTCTCAACTCGCACGGCCACGTGATCGAGGCCCGGCTCAAACCCCAGACCACGACCCAACTCCAGCAACCCCTCGCCGAGACAGAGCAGGTGGGGGAGCTTCTTCGACCTCCGTGCCGCCCTAGACGTGTCGCTATTTGCGGGAACTGCGACAGAGACGACGACAAGGACCACTTGCTGCTTACAGGGCGTGGGCGCCTACGCCTTGCGCCCCCTCGGCCTGCGTCGCGCCGCGTCCGGCAAGCTCAGCGAAATGGCGCTGCACCTTTCGAATCGGGGGGCTCAGGGGTCATCGTGGCAGTATGCAGCCGTGAAGCTGCCAGTGACCGTAAGTCGCCATTTCCAGGGGATTCGGGGCTAGCGTGGCAGTCGTGACAGTGTCTTGCTCGACTGTCACGACGCACACACCGGTCCCTCGCCGACGGGCGCGCTGGTCTCGCCGCGCTAGATCGTCTCCAGCGCCCTCCGCACAAGCACGCGCGCGAGGTGGCGCCGGTGCTCGGCGCTGCCGTTCGTGTCGCTCGGTGGATCAGTGCCCTCGGCAGCATGCCCCGCAGCCTCTGCCGGTGGCGCTCCTGCTGCCAGCGCTTCCTCGACGGCCCGCGCGCGGAGGGGCGTCGGGCCCATGCTCGTGAGGCCGACCCGCACGTTGTCGTTCACGCGCGCAACGGCGACCGCGACCGTGGCCCAGTCCTGGGCCCGACGGTTGAACTTCACATACCCCCCGGTCGCCGCCGGCACGCGGATCTCGGTCAGGACGTCGCGGGAGCCGAGCGCCGTCTCGAAGACGCCGCGGAAGAAGTCGCCGGCGGCCACGGCTCGCTCGCCGTCCGGTCCGCGCAACACGAGATCCGCCTCGAGCGCGACGAGCACTGTCGGCAGGTCGGAGGCTGGATCGCCGTGGGCGACGGAGCCGCCGATTGTTCCGCGATGGCGCACCTGGGGATCGCCGACGAGCGACGCGGCATGGGCTAGGAGCGGGCAACGTTCGCGTAGCAGCGCATCGGAGGCGAGATCGTGATGGCGCGTGAGCGAGCCGATCGCGACTCCGCCGTTCGCCTTTCGCACGTAGCGCAACTCGCCGAGCCGACCGACGTCGACCAGCAACGCCGGGCGGACAACGCGCAGCCGCATCAGCGGCAGGAGCGAATGGCCCCCCGCGATCAGCTTGGCGTCGTCACTCCCGAGCAGCTCGACGGCATGCTCGACCGACTCGGCCACCTCGTACTCGAACGGCGAGGGAATCATCGTCGCCCCTCCTCGATCGCACGCCACACCCGCTCGGGCGTGGCCGGCATGTCCAGATCCTCGACGTCGAGAGGAGCGAGCGCGTCGACGACGGCATTCATCACGGCCGCTGGCGCGGCAATGGTGCCCGTCTCCCCCACCCCTTTCACCCCGAGCGGATTGGTGGGGCTCGGCGTCTCCGTGCGCTCGATCTCGAACGACGGCAGCTCGGCCGCGCTGGGGACGAGGTAGGTCGTCATCGAGCCGGTCAAGAGGGTTCCCTGCTCGTCGTAGACCGCCTCCTCGTAGAGCGCCTGCCCTACGCCCTGCGCGACGCCGCCGGCGACCTGCCCGTCGACGACCTGCGGGTTGATCACGGTGCCGACATCGTCAACGGCGACGTAGCGGACGAGGCGCGTGTCACCCGTTTCCGTGTCGACCTCGACGACGGCGGCGTGGGCGCCGGTGGGCCAGGAGAAGTTGGGCGGGTCGTAGACATAGCTGGCCTCAAGGCCCGGCTCCATCCCGTCGGGCAAGTTGTGCGCCGTCCACGCCGCGAACGCAGCCTCCGGCACGGTCATCGCGCGATCCGGACTGCCCTTGACCTGGAAGCGCCCGTCGACGAACGCGACGTCCTCCTCGGCGACCTCGAGCTGGTGGGAGACGATCGTGCGCGCCTTGGACAGCACCTTCTCGGCGGCGTGCCACAGGGCGACCCCGCCCACGGCGAGGCTGCGGCTGCCGTACGTGTCCATGCCGAGCGGGACGACCGCCGTGTCCCCGTGCAGGACCTCGACATTCTCGTACGGCACCCCGAGCCGGTCGGCCGCGATCTGCGCCCACGTCGTCGCATGGCTCTGGCCGTGCGGAGAGGTGCCGGTCAGCACCTGCACGGTTCCGGTCGGGAGGCAGCGGATCGTCGCCGTGTCCCAGCCGCCGCCCGCGTAGCGAAGCGACCCGAGGATGCGGGACGGCGCGAGCCCGCACATCTCCACGTACGTGGAGAAGCCGACGCCGAGCTGCCTCACGTCGCCGCGCTCCCGCCGCTCGGCCTGCTCGCGCCGCAGCGCGTCGTAGTCGAGCGTCTCGAGCGCCCGATCGAGCGTGGCGTGGAAGTCGGCCGCGTCGATGGTCAGGCCAGAAGCCATCGTGGCCGGGAACTCGTCGAGGAAGTTCAGCCGACGCACCTCGACCGGGTCCTTGCCGAGCCTGCGGGCGAGCTTGTCGATCGTGCGCTCGATCGCGTACGTGGACTCCGGACGGCCCGCGCCGCGGTAGGCGTCGACGGGCGTCGTGTTCGTAAAGACCCCGGTGCAGGAGAAGTCGTAGGCCTGAACGTCGTAGGCACCGCCGTAGAGCCAGGCGCCCAGGAGCGGGATGCCCGGCGTGACCAGCTGCAGGTAGGAGCCCATCGCCGCCTTCAACCGGGCGCGCACGGCCGTGATCTTCCCCTCGGCGGTAGCGGCCAGCTCCAGCTCCTGGATCACGTCCCGCCCGTGGATCGTCGCCACGTACGCTTCCGAGCGCTCCTCGATCCACTTGATCGGGCGGCCCAGCTTGCGCGCGAGCGCAAGCGCGAGCTGCTCCTCGGCGTAAACGTTCAGCTTCGAGCCGAAGCCGCCGCCGACGTCCGGGGCGATCACGCGCAGCTTGGCCTCCGGGATGCCGAGCGTCATCGCCAGCAGGACGCGCAGGATGTGCGGGATCTGGGTCGCCGACCAGAGCGTGTACTCGCCCTGCGCGGGGACGGGCTGCACGAGCACGCCACGCGGCTCAATCGCGTTCGGGACGAGACGGTTCTGCCGGTAGCGGCCGGAGACGGTGACGGCCGCGTCGGCGAAGGCCTTGTCCACCTCGCCGGCCGCCAGCGCCCAGGCGTAACAGCGGTTCGTTCCGAACTCCTCGTGCACGAGCGGCGCCCCCTGGGCCAGCGCGGCCTCGACGTCCGTCACGGCCTCGAGCGGCTCGTAGTCGACGTCGACGAGCTCGGCGGCGTCCTTGGCCAGCGCCCTCGTCTCGGCGATGACCACCGCGACGCCGTCGCCGGCGAACCGTGCCTTGTCGCGCGCAAGCGGCCAGTGCGTCGGGAGCGCGATGTCCTCCGTGACAGGCCAGACGCACGGCAGCCCGGCCGGAACGTCCTCGGCGAGATCGGCGCCGGAGAACACGGCCACGACGCCTGTCGCCGCCAGCGCCCTGGACACGTCGACGCTCCGGATGCGCGCGTGCGCGTACGGGCTGCGCACGACGGCCATCCAGACCATGCCGGGGAGGGTCAGGTCGTCGACGAAGCGCGCCTGCCCGGTCAAGAGCTCGGCGTCCTCCTTGCGGCCGAGCGGGGCGCCAATCGCGGTCTTCGGTTTCTCCACGACTGCCATCGCGACCTCCTACGCGATCGAGGCGGCCGCGGCCGCCTCGATCGCCCGGACGATGTTCTGGTAGCCCGTGCAGCGGCACAGGTTCCCCTCAAGCGCGTGCCGGATCTCCTCCTCGCTCGGACTCGGGTTCTCCCGCAGGAGCGAGACCGCGGCCATGACCATGCCCGGGGTGCAGTAGCCGCACTGCAGAGCATGGTGCTCGTGGAACGTCTCCTGTAGCGGGTGCAGGCCGCCGTTGCCGGACAGCCCCTCGATCGTCGTCACCTCCGCCCCGTCCGCCTGGACGGCGAGCACCGTGCACGCCTTCACTGACTCGCCGTCCAGGAGCACCGTGCAGGCACCGCACGACGACGTGTCGCAGCCGACATTCGTGCCGGTCAACCCGAGCTGCTCGCGCAGGAAGTACACGAGCAGCTGGCGAGGCTCGACGTCGACCTCGTGCGGGATGCCGTTGACGGTCACTCCGATCCTTCTCACGACCGCCTCCTTGTCCGCTGACGGCTGGGATAATGCCAAATTGGATCGGCCCCAAACCACTCGACTGAGGTCGAGAGCTCGGTTCCCAGTCATGCCGTCCCGACCGGCGAATGTCAGGCTGATGCACCGTCGCACCAGCAGCGCCTGCAGAAGAGTTGTCTTGCCCGCGTCCGTTGCGGCCGAGAATCGCTCCGGCGTGGGCGACCGAGCGCCGCGCCGTTAGCGCCTCACCTTACTTTGGACTGCGGGAAAGGCGACACGCCGGGGCCTTGAGTGCGTGACGGCCTTCTGGCGATTTTGACAACCTGGCCGTCAAGCTTCGACCTCCGGCGCCGATCACTCCTGCGTGAACACGATCGCAATCCTGGTCGCCGGCGTTCTCCTAGCCGTCTGCGCGGTGTTCGTGATCGAACCCGCGCGCATGACCGAAACCGTCGGTCGAGTGCTTCGCCGGCTCCACGCCAGCAGAAGCCGAAGTCGGCCTCGAGCCTGACTCCGTCTGCGTCCACGCCTCGCAATAAGCGGGCAAGGGAATCCTCGTGCCGCTGTGTCGTACCTCCCGCAGAGACCACTGAACAAGGGCACCCGCGCGTGCGCTCTGCTGTCGGCCGGGGTGACCTGGCGTCGGTGTTCCTGATCTCTGGTCGGCTCGTTGCTATGCCGCGTTGGCTCGCAAAGCGGCTCCGATTGGGTGGAGGTTGACGAGGACAGCAGTCCACACGGCCTGGAACGTCGATTTTCGAGTGCCGAGGTAGCGGCTCTTGCGCCCTCGGTCGCGGTAGACGACGAGTCCGAGCAGCCGCTCGATTCGCGGCCTGGTGTGTTTCAGATGGTCGCGCTCGGCGGGATCGGATCACGCCCGAAGCGCGGCTTGGCGCAGGTCCTCGCGGCGGCTGATCCTGATCTCCCGCCGTCCGCCCGGGGCGCAGCGCGCTCGGAGCGGGCAGGGCTCGCAGTCGGT
>WNFU01008576.1_pt1 | contig 16589 bp, 14 predicted proteins | sample 5400121 | NCBI WGS metagenome assembly WNFU01 (sample SAMN13153360, study PRJNA577476) | soil metagenome | isolation source: 100 cm soil or saprolite under grassland replicate 1 | place: USA:California | collected 2016-06-15
GCAGTCGGTGACCCAGTTCACCCGGCGAAAGGATTGAGACAAGGCACGCCGGTACGTGCGACATCCTTCGTGTTGCGCGTTACCAGCGTCAGGCCATGGACACGAGCGGTCGCGGCCAGAAGACTATCGACGGCTGGCAGCGTCGCCACTGCATTCATTCGGCCCCACTCCTCGGCCACCTTCTGATCGACCACCAGGATACGGGCGTCATAGCCCGTCACGAGCGCGTGAAACCAGCGATTGATTGGGAGCGCGCGCGGCCGGTCACGGCGTTGGATGGACTCGATCCCGCGGCGGATTTCTCCCAGCGTCAACACGCTCAGGAAAAGCTCCGCATCGTCGACGCCCGCGAACCACTGGCGAACACGCGGATCGGCGCGCGCGCGTTTGCGCAGCTCCGAGACGACATTGCTGTCGAGCAGGTAGCTCACGGCTTCACAGCTTGACGCTCTTGCGCCGCCTATCCGGCGCGCGCTCGAAGTCCTCGTCGTTGCCAACGTCTGGCATGGCCAGGAGGTGTTCCTTGAGCGACGGCTGGCTGCGAGACGGCACGAGCACCTGACGGAGGATCTCCCGATGCTCTGCTTCGGTTGATCGGCGATGCTTCGCCGCCCGCTGACGCAGCCGCGTCACGATCTCATCATCCAGATTGCGCACGATCAACTGAGCCATGCTATCAATGATAGCACCAGAGCAAGGCTGGTTGGCTGTCTACGTTCAGATGCAGCGAGAAGACCGATCTTGACCCGGCCGTGTCTGGCTCATTGCAGCTTCCGCTTGACCTCCTCAGTCACCGTCCAGAGGTGAAGCTCGTACTCGATGCCTTCAGAGCTGGTCACGGTCACCGTCTTGTCTGGTTGCCAATCGCCCATCTTGAACCGGTGCGAGACGACGCGCGTGCCGACCTCGAGCTGTTTCCACAAGATCGGCCGCATGAGGAGATTGAAGTGATCGCCCATGTACAGAAACACCACGGTGGCCGTCGATAGATCGTGAATCTCCAGCGCGTCGTCGAGACGGATTTCGATCTTCCGGGCGAGGCCGGCGGCATCGACGGCGGCGCGCGCATCGGCAACGCGTTCCGGATCGATGTCGATGCCCACTCCTCGTTTTGCGCCGGCCTTTACTGCCGCGATCGTAATGCGCGCATCACCGCAACCGGGTTCGAACACAACATCGTCCGCGTTGACCCCAGCCAGCTTGATCATCTCCGCTGCGATATCTGGAGGTGTCGGGACGTACGCCACGCGCACCCGGTCAGCAGGATCGGAGGTCGTGAGATCGACGACGATCCGATCGCCGGCTCGGAACGACACCAACCGGCTCCGGGTCATCGTCGTGTAGGTGTTCGGCTGCCAGGTCGCGGTGAACGTGTATCGATAGGTCGCGCCGGGCTCGAGCGGCGGGGTCTCGAAACTGCGGGAGTAGCCAACACCTGGAACGGGCTTGCCGTCCACGACGAGGTCGGTCTGTTCATTTGGAACGGCCACCGTTATGCGTGACGCGAGCTGAACCGCGGCGGGCGCAGGCGTCTGCGCGGCGGCGGCTTGCGCGCCGAACAGAACGAGCGCGATGACGACAAGCAGGATGGACTTCATGTCCGTGCGATTGGGCGCCAGCGGCCGCGGCATGTCCTTCGTCTGCGCCACGCAGGTGCCGTGACCACGCTGAACAACCCAGTACCGAGCAGGAAGAGCGTGTCAGGCTCCGGAACAGTGTCTTGTGGTACGGTCTCGGGGAAAGTCAACGTATACAACAGATTGGAACCGTCGAATGCGAAGTCTTCGATGCTGCCAATCGGCAGGAACCCTCCCGCAAATGGCGCCAGAACGAACGAAACCTCCGCCCCTTGGATCTCAACGTCGGGAAAGCCATTGCTGACCAGGAGTTCGTAGAGGAGGAGCGCCGCCTCCTCGGCGGTTGAATCCGACGGGACCGACGTGGACAGCACCAGAAGACTCTCGGCACCGACAGCCTCGGGAGCCTTGCCTCCGGCAGGCTGTTCCGCGAGCGAGACGGTCTCCGCTCCTCCGGCCACGGCTTGCGTCGGCAAGAACACCGGTTCGGCGAACTTCACCTTCCACTTGGTTCCTGGTTTCAGGTTGCGGTTGATATCGACAATCGATCCGTCCAGCCGCACAGGAAACGTGGCCTTGTTGCTTCCACCCCCAATCCTCAGGATGTTGTTTGCATCCTCCTCGTCCAACGTACCGGTCACGTCGAGGGAGTTCGCACGCACTCGCGACGAGATTCGCGGTTCTTACTCAGCTCCATCACAGCGTGTCATCTGGCGCCACCGTCACAACCGTCGTGTCGCCTGTCGTGATCCGCTTAATACGGTATAAGTGAAAATCCTATGATTTTGTTGCGTTCGAGCGACGCCTCGTACCGTCGTTGCGGATGCACACCGCGACCCTGGGGCCCACGCGGTCTTTCGTCTAGTCGACGTACCGATTGCGCTTGACCGCTCTTAGTTACGTCAGGAGGCAACATGTTCCACGTCGTCAGGAGTCTCGTGATCGCGGGCTGCATCGCCGCTATCCTGCAGCCCGCTCCCGTCGCCGCGCAGGTGGGACCGCAGAGCGTCAGCGACCTTGTCGTGCGGGGCGTCAACGTTCAGCAGGTAACGCCGGCGTGCACGCCCGATCTGGAGATCGGGTTCCTCGGGCTGACGGCGCCTGTAAACAAGGTGCTCCTGCTGACGGGGCTGTTCTGGGGCGCCTCATCGCAGCCGGGGTTCACGGTAGAGGCCGACTTGTACGTGACGAATGGTACTCCGTCGAACCGCCAAAACATCGGGCGCGTGTCGGGCACTACCGGGGCCGACGGTAATTTCTCCGGTATTCAAGCGTTCCCCGTGCCGCTGCCGATGTTCAGAGGTGCCTTCACGCACCTATGCATTCATAACGTGAAAAGCACCACCATCCTGGGCACATCGACATTCGCGATCTATGGGTTTTTCGCCGCGGATCAATAACGGAAGGCACACCGATGAAACCGCGATCCCGCGTCGGTGTATGAGTCCATCGAGATCAAGAATTCAGCGGTCCCTCGCCCCCAATCCGTCGAGAAAGAGAGAGAGAATTGAGGGATGGTGCACTCGAACGAGCAGCGTTTCGAGGAAGCGTTGAAGATCTTCGGCGACCAGGTTGCCGAGACGACCCAGTTCTGGTTCGCGGCCGCCACGATGAACGAAGTGGCGAGGCGCGACAATGACACGTTGGAGGCGCTGAATCTCACGCCGTCCTTCTGGATCACGGCGCGGGTCGCGATGGAATACCAAGCGATCCTCTGCATGTCTCTCATCAGCCAGGCGGCGAAGGCGCTCCCGAACGCTTCGCGACGAGCGCTTCGCTGGATGATTTCGTCCGGGTTCTCGGGGCATCCGTTACGGCCTCGTCAGTGACGAACGATCAGTTCGGCGCTCACGAGTCGTGAATCGTCGGGCGGGTTTTGCAGCGCCCGAACCCGACGCTTGATTCGGGACGCGGAAGGCCCCAAGATTGGAACGAGAACGCCATGGGTGACGCCTACATCGAGCAGCGTGACAGCGTGTACGTCGTTGCCGGGACTCGTGTGTCCCTCGACTCGATCGTGTACGCCTTCCTGTCCGGACAATCGGCCGAGGCGATCGCGCAAGCGTTCCCGATCCTGAACCTCGAGCAGGTGTACGGCGCCATCACGCACTATCTCGCTCATCGGGACGACGTCGATCGATACCTCGCGAACCGGCGGCAGGACTTCGACGCCGCGCGCCAGGCCGCGCGCGACGCAGACCCGATGTTCTACCAGAAGCTCACAGGCGCGAAGAAGCACACGCCGCTCACGCGCTGAATGCCCATTCGCTTCCAAGCAATCGATTTCAGGACCGCGACCTCGGCGAACCTGGCAGGCCTGAAGGATCAAGATGTTCTCGCTATCGCTGCACGCGACGGCCGCGTCACACATGACCAGTCGACAATGCCCCGCCATTTCCGTGAATTCGTGCGTTCACAGCGCAGCTCCGGCGTGATCATCGTTCCGCAACATCTGCCGCTGCGAGAAGCCGCCGACGACTTGATTCTCATTTGGACAGCAACAGACGCGGAAGAATGGGCGAATCGAATCGCCTACCTGCCGATCTGATTTCGCCGATTCGTCGAGCGCAAGACACTTAGTACCGGCGGTAGTGAAGGACCAGTAGCTGATTGGGCGCGAGAGCCAACTCCGCGTAGGTTTTTCCTTCGTCGTCTGAGAATTCGACTTCGCAGGCGCCGTCCAGGAATTCCACAACGGTGCCGACCTGACCCCGTCTGAGGCCCAACGCTGGCACCTCCGAGAGGAGAGCGACGACATCCAACGGATGGGGAGTAGTGGGCATTTCGCGATATTCAGGACGGATAGATTTTGAACAGCCGCTTCGCGGTTGCGTCGAAAACGAACGCACTATGGAACGGTCCCGAATCACCGCCGATGACGTCACCCGCGATCCTTGCCGGTCTTCGAACGTGAAGTCCAGCGTTTCAACGGGGCTGTTGTACAACAGTGCGCGGTCGTAGAACAGAATCAGGCTGAGATGGTCGAAGCCTAGCCGATCCCGTCCGAAGTGGCCACGCTTCTTTTCCGCCAATCGAATGAGAGCGGCAACCGCCACGCCGATCCTGGGCCGCCGGAGGAGCATCGAGTACCCAACAAGCCCGCCCAGCGCTCCCAAGGCTTCCGGATAGCTGTAGAAGGCGAAGTTTTCGTATAGCAACAGAGATGGGTTGAGCGCGAACACGAGCGTCGCCACATGCGCCGCGCGACGCGAATAGCCTGCGTTGACCAACGTGTGTAACACAACGAGCACCATCGTCAGGCCGACAACGATCCAACAGGCGTGAAGCCAGCTTTCAGGATTGCCAGGCAATTGCAGCAATCCGCCGACCAGCGCGTTATAGAGGGCGGCTGCCCGTGGAGGCACACGTCACCGCGTCGCACCATCGGTGCCCTCGATCCTGCGTACCATCAGCAGCATTGATGGATGCGTCAGCTGCGCAGGCGTCGCGATGCCGGGGATTCTACTTCAGACGTGGACGACCTCCATCACACGCGTGCGCCGCCGCGCAACGCGCCGCAGCAGTTTCGATGTCGGTGGTTGTGGCAACTCGTCACGCGCGACGGGCCGAATGAGTTCCGGTGTTCTTACACGGCCATGAATGGCTCCTTGGGAGCCTCGGCGCGTGGGCGATTGTTGTGCTCGTGCTTCAGGTTCCAAAGGCAATCGCCATGTACTCCGGCGCGGCTCGAGCGGGACGTGGCGTCGGCGCGATCGTGTCGCGGGCGCCCATCACGTCGCTGGTTTGCTAACCCTTTATTTGCTCGGCTTGCCAGCCGCAGCTCGGTCAGAGCGGAGGAGGTCGGCTGTCACGCTGCGCAGCAGATCGCGGCTCGTTCTGGTCGCGTTTTCCTGAATTCGTTGCACACGCGTTGCACAATGATTACGTTGAGCCTCGGCCCCTTCCGTCGACGATGCGAGTCTTTCCATCGAACGTCGCCGGCCAATGTGAGATCCATCCTGAAAGATGGCTTCAGAGACTGCAAGGCACGTTCATGACGGGTCGGGTCTGGCGGAGTGTGGGGTCTCCGACGTGGCCCTCGACAGAACGATGGAGGTGTCGGCAGCGAGTGACCCTAGAGCTCGACGTTGCGCCCGATGTGTTTACCGCGTGCGAATGGGTCGAGGGTGCGAAGCTGCCCCTGAGAGCGCGGCCCGCCTCTTCGCCTTGGCGTCGATCGAATAGCCAAACACGCACGTAGAGGGCCGCAACTTCGAAGTCAGTTGTCGCGGTTCATACCGTCGTGGAACTTCAGCGAGCGACCATCTCTCGGATAGCGCTGCAACAGCCCTTCTTCCTTCATCAGCTGCTCGATGGCGTCCATCTCCATCGGAACGAAGTCTGACACGATCCCTTTGCCTGTCTCGGTGATGACAATGAGATCTTCGAGGCGAATGTAAATCTTCTCCTCCGGCACGGTGAGCGCAGGCTCGATCGTGAAGACCATTCCGGCGCGCAGTGGACCGTCGTGCGGCCCGACGTCGTGCGTCGCCATGCCCACCCAGTGGCCAAGACTCGCGTCCGGGTCGTTGGCGGCACGCCGGTAGCCTTCGACGAACGAACGGGCCGCGGCCGCGTACGCGGGTTTCGAGAATCGCGTCTGCGTGAGAAGCTGGTCCATCATCTTCACCGCGTCCTGTACGATCGCCTGAGCGGTGACGTTCGGGCGAATCGCCTGCAGAACGGCTTTATAGCAACCGAGGTAGAAGCCGTACAACTCGCGTTGCCATGGACTGAACCTGCCATTCACCGGCATCATCCGGGTGAGATCGCTCATGTAGTACCCGACATCGGGCGCGAAGTCCATCAACAGAAAATCGCCGTCCTGCATCTGCCGCTTGCCCGCGTTGTAGTGCGGGTACCACGCATTCCGGCCGCTGGCGATCAACGAGTAGTACGCCTCGCCCTGTGCGCCATTGCGGTAGAAGATGTATTTCGCCATGGCGTCGAGCTCGTGTTCGTAAATCCCGGGCTCCGTCGAGCGCATCGCCTCCATCAGCGCCAGTCCCGAGAGCCGCGAGGCCTTTTTGATGAGCGCGATTTCGCGAGGGCTCTTGATCAGCCGCATGGTGTCGAGCGTTGGCGACAAGTCCCTGATCTCGAATTGTGGAAAACGGGCACGGAGCAGCTGCGCAAATGCGCCTTCGCGCGACGGGCGCCCGCCAAACGGATCTGCCGCGTCGTCTCCGACGGCGCGCACCGCGAGATCGCGGCTCATTGCGGCGCCCTCCGTCGGGTTGAGCGGCATAAACACCACGCGCGCCTGAGTGCGCGCGGCGCGGGCGAGATGCTCGGGCAATAAGTCGGTGCCAAACACCGCGTCGACACCGCTCAGGCGTTTGACTTCGTCAGCATCGTCTGCCGACAACAGCTTGCCTTCGCCGCGCTCACGCCCCTCGTTGCGATGCGGGAGGTAGAGCGACGTGCGCTTCGTCGCGCCGTCTAACAGCAGGTATGCATGCGGCACCTCGATGCCGCACAAGTAATAGAACTCGTTCACCTGGCGAAAACGCGTGTAGCCCTCGGGACTCGGCGCGCCCTGCACCAGGGCGACGCCGTTCGTCCCGATCGTTTTGTAGACTTGCGCTCGCCGCGCGGCGAATTCGTCAGGCGGAAAATCGGTGGTGAAGGGGGAGAACCCCTCCTGCGCAGACACGCTCAGCGGTATTGCGAGGGCAAAGACGATGGCAACTGTCTTGTGCTTCATCAAAGACTCCAAGGTTATGCGCGATTATGGTGCGTCCCGTCCGGCAAATCTGGATGGATACGCCCATATCGCCCAACCCGCTACGAGACAGGCTGGCTAGCAGTCATGCTGGTGGCAACCGCCCGGACGGCGGCGCAATTTTCGCGGGTGGCGACGGGGTTTGTCGGCGCATTCCGACGGATGCGTGCCGCGAGCGAGGAATGATGTCGTGTTCACTTCGATGATGACGTCGACTGCGACGGCCGCTGCCCGCTCACCAGGTAATCCACGATGTAAGTCGCAATCCAGTGCGTGCCTTCGTAGCTTGCGTCGTACATGGCCTTGATGCTGATGTTGGCGAGTGAGGTCGCGGCCTTGTGATAGATCGCCACACGCGGATCCGAGTCCGGCAGCGCCGCGGCGATGTCCTCCATCGCCCGCGCGCGGCTGACGCCGAGTCCCACCAGATGCGCCTTCGCGCCCAGCATGTCCGCTTTCTTCAATTCTTCGGCGGTGCCCGGCATTTCCATGTTGACGATGGTCAACGACTGAAACGCGGGTGTGCTCGGCGCTGGCATGAACTTGTCCAGCCATGACGCAAACGGCGCCGGCGGGGTGATGTCGCCCATGATGGCCGCTTCGACCAGACACGGCGAAAAGAAATCGGAGCCTGAAACCTCGACATTCGGCGCGCAGCCGTAGTCGTTTGCGAAGAACTTGCGCGCGCGCTCGGTGACCGCGGCTTCGAGCTCCTTGTCACCGACGGCGCGCGCGTACTCGTTCAGCAGCTTCAGCGCGTAGGCCGTGTTCTGGTGCGTGCCGATTCTGAGCGGCTCCGCCAGCGTTTTCAGATACGGCATCGTCCGCTCGAGCAGCAGCTTCACGAGCGGCTCGAGGTTGGCGGCCCACTTTTTCGCGTCCGGATCGTCCCACGCCTTCAGCTCGGCGTAGACGCGAAACAGCCACGCCCAGCCGTACGGCCGCTCGAACGACTTGTTGCCCTCTTCGCTGAAAAACTCCACCTCGCCCTTGATCGCATCCGCGGTGAGGTGATCGTTCAACTTTTCCCGGATGAGCCGCGCGAGTGGCAGGTCGGGAAACATCTTCAGCACCTTGATCATCGTCCACGTCGAGTTGACCGCGGAGTGCCAGTCGAAGCAGCCATAGAAGGCGCGCGTCTTGTTGAACCCCGGCTTCAGCGTCACCGTGGACTCATAGACGTAGCCGCGGCTGCGCGGGGCGTCGTGGATTTTGTCGATGCACCCAAGCGGCAGCGTGACGAGCCACATGGCGGTGTTGCGATCGAACGGAATCGCGCGATCGTTGGTGCCGCTCGCCCGCGCCGGCCGCGCCGCGGGTCCGGCGATGAGAACAATCAGCGCGCCCGCCAGGGTGCGAACAAATCTGCCCGACATCACGATTCTCCTTTTCATCATTCCTCGACGCTGCTCGCCCCTCGACCGTGCTCGGGGCGACCCTGAGCCTGTCGAAGGGTCACCACACGAACCGCGCGGCGACTTCGGCCTGTCGGCCGGCGCTCGCGCGCGACGCGACGCCAAACGTGGAGGCAACTGCGTTGGTCCCGAGCCCCGACAGGTTGACCGTGTTGAGCACGTTGAAGACCTGCACGATGACCTCGGCGCGCCGCTCGCCGGAAATGCGGAGGTGTTTGTTGGCGCGCAGGTCGAGGCTCCTGAAACGCGTGCTATCCACCGACGTAATCGGCGAGAGTCCTGATGCGGCGCGCCAGGCATTGACGAGCGACAGATCGAGGTTGCGATTCCCCTGGTTCCGCGACGTGCCGGGGACGAAATCGCTGACGAACGTGTCGCCATTGATATCGCGGCCGGCGGTCGCGCTGAACGGCAGACTGGATCGCAGGCTGAGCACCGCGCCGATCTGAATGTCGAACGGCACCAGCACGGCGCCGCTGGCCACGAGGTTATGGCGCCGCTCGAAGTTGGCCGGACCCCAGTCGAGACCACGATCGGACTGATTCACGAATCGGCCGGCGGGGTTGTTATCTCTCGCCCTGATGAACGAGTACGACACGAGGTACTGGTAATTGCGGCTGTAGCGCTTGTCGAGCCGCATGTAGAGCGCCCGATAAGTCGACTTCGAAATCGACTCGTCGATGTCGATTCGTCCGAACTGCGGGTACGGACGCACGCCCGCGGCAGTGGGCAAATTGACATTGACCGTCTTGCGATCGCCGTCGATTCGGCTGTACACCCCGTCGACGTGCAGGGCCAGCTCCGAGGAAATCTGCCGCGTCACACCGGCATTGGCCTGCTGCGATCGAGGATTCTTGAAATCGTTGGCAAGCAGCTGAATATTCGGCGGAGCGGTCGAGGCGAACTGCAGCGGATCGCGACCCAGGAACGGATCAGGGTATGGGGGGTTCGAGATCCTGATGTCGTAGCGAACCATATTCAACTTCTCGTACTGGTTCTGCAGCGTGCGGATGTTGTCGTAATAGACGCCGTAGCCGCCGCGGACCACGGTTGAACCATTCCCTGTCCAGTCGTAGGCGAAGCCCAGTCGCGGTCCCAGATTGTTGTTGTCGCCGCGCACAGCGGGATCGATCAGCGGAATCGGAATGCGGAACTGATCCGGCCGCACATCGGTGTTGAAGACGCCGATCTGCAGGTCGTAGCGCAAGCCGAGATTGAGCGTGAGCTTCGGCACGGGCCGCCAGTCATCCTGGATGAACGCTCCGAGATACTGCGAGGGCATCGCCACGTAACTCGCAGGGGTCGTCATGGTGAACAAGATCGGTGCGCTCAGCCTCGCGATCGAGGCCGGGTCGTTCGGATCGAAGTACTGATCCGTGCCGAACTGATACGTCCCATTCAGGTTCACCTGCGAATCGTCCGCGAAGGGGATGTGGCTGAAATCGGCGCCAATCTTCCAATCGTGCGATCCCAGCCAGTCGGGGGCGTGATACGCGAAGGAATCCTTGATCTGGAATCGCTTTTCAGGTCCAAGCGCCTCGTAGTTGCCACCCCAGACGAGGCTTGGAAACTGCAGCCGGCGCGCGACACGCTGGGGACCGATCCGCTCGGCAGGGTACTCACCCACGTCGGTCCAAATCAGTTGCCCGGGCGGCGCGATCTCGTAGGCTGCGAATGCGTACTGAAACCGAAAGTCGTTCAACGCGCGGTCCGACAGCAGCGTCGTGTGGCCGACCACAACCGACCGGCGAGGAATCTTCATGTCGTAACCGGCGTTTCCCGCGTTGCGGCCGCCGCAGGTCGACGCGGCGCACTGCGTGAACTCGTCTTCCTGCGCGTAGCGAACGAACACGCTCTGCGCGCTCGTCAACGTGTGGTCGACACGAACCGATGTCAGCGTGACGCGGCGCGGTTGGGGAAACGTGCCTTCGACCGCGGAGTACAGGTCGGGCCGGCCGGTATTGACCGTGAAGAAGTTGTCCTCTTCGGTGCGCTCGATCGCGCCAAAGAAATGCGTCCTGTCTTGTTTGATCGGCCCACCGATGCTGGCGCCGAACTGGTTGCGCCGGTAATCAGGTTTTGCCCTTTCGAAGTAGTTCTTGCTGTTGAGGGCCTTGTCCCGGAAATACTCGAACGCGTTGCCGTGGACGATGTTCGCGCCCGACTTCGACACGACGGTCACGAGACCGCCCGTCGCGAGTCCGTACTCGGCCTTGAACTGCATCGTGTTCACTTTGAACTCGCGAATGGAGTCCTGCGGGAAGTTCTGGCGCGGCTCGCCCTGTTCCGTCCACGTATTGGTGACGCCGTCGGCGACGAAGCCGTTGCTGTAGAACGAGCCGCCGGCGCCGATGTTCACGTTGTTGTAGAAGACGCGGACGGCATCCTGGCTCGTCCCGGGCATCAGCAGCGCCAGGTTCAGGTACTGACGCGTGTTGATCGGCAAGGTCTCGATCTGCTTCTGCGTGACCACGCCCGCCACCTCTGATTTGGTCACGTCCACCACCGGCGCTTCCGCGGTGACCGTGACCGTCTCGGCGAGCGTCTGAACCCTCATTTTGATGTCGTAACGCACGTTGAGCCCGATCGTCAGCGTGATGTCGCGAATCTGCTCGGAGGCGAAGCCTTGCAGCGCCGCCGTCACCGTATAGGTGCCGGCCTGCAGGGCGGGAAATCGATACAGACCGGTCGCGTCCGTGGTCATCGTGCGCTCGACACCCGTTTCCGCGTTCTTGAGCGTCACAAGCACGCCGGGCATTGCGCCGCCTTGTTCGTCGGTAATCGTTCCCTCGATCACACCGGTGTTCTGCGCCAGTGCTAGTCGTGGCACGACACACGTCATGAGCATCAGAATGACAGCAAGCGACTTGATGACTTTGTGGGGTGTTGACATGGCAATTCCTCGTGCCGAACGTCGGCGCCTTGCCTTCCTGCGGCGCGTGCGCTTCCTTCGGCGCCTGTGCTGTCGAAGGGCCCAAAGGGCCCGACGACCCGTCGGCAGTGACGAACCGGCGCGCCGCTGGGCGTTCAGATTGTATAGTCTCTGCTGGCTGTTTGCGCTGTCACGCTGAAACAGGAGTCCCCCATGAGCATGCGAAGAGTCCAATGCGCGGTATTCATCCTGCTCGCCTCGATCGCGACGCCGTCGATCGTCCGCGCGCAGGGTGGCACCGGACAGATTGGCGGGCAGGTGAAAGACGAGCAGGACGCCGTGCTGCCCGGCGTCACGATGACGCTCGTGAACGAGGCGACCGGCGTGCAGCGGACGATGGTGACGGATGAGGAGGGGCGATATCGCTTTCCGGCGCTCGGCCCGGGCCGCTACACGGCTCGCGCGGAGTTGCAGGGGTTCACGAGACAGGAAGTCACGGGCATCGAGATGACCATCGGGCTCGAGCTCGTTCAGGATCTGACGCTCAAACTGCAGTCGCTGACGGAAACAGTCACGGTCACGGGCGCCGCGCCGGTCGTCGACACCACGAAGTCCGAGGTCGCGGGCGTCGTGACGCAATTCCAGATCGAGACGCTTCCGATCAATTCGCGTCAGTATCTGTCGCTCGCGCTGCTCATGCCCGGCACGAGCCTCGACGCCACGCGGTCGTTTTTCCCGACGGTCAACGTCGGCGGCTCGATGACGTTCAACAGCACGGGCAACGTCGTCGACGGCGTGATCAACAACTTCGCCGAGGACGGCGAGCCGCGGCAGAATTTTCCTGAAGATTCTGTACAGGAATTCAAAGTCAGCAACATGCAGTTCAAGGCGGAGTTCGGTCTCGCCACGGGCGGGATCGTCCAGGTCGTGACGAAATCGGGAACCAATCAATTTCGCGGCGATGCGTTCGAGTACTTTCGTGACAAGGCGTTGAACGCGCTCAATCCATTCGAGACGGAGAAGCCGGCGTTTCGGCGGCATCAGTACGGTGGAGCGCTCGGCGGACCGATCCGCAAAAACCACGCGCACTTCTACGGGTCGATCGAGCGGACGTCGGTCGATGAATTCTTCACGGTGGCGACCGGTCTGCCGCAGTTCTATTCGTCGGTGGAGGGTACGTTTCCGAAGCCGTTCGACCGCGATCTGTATTTCGCCCGCGGTGACGTGCAGATCAGCAACACGCAGAACGCGTTCGGCCGCTTCGCGCGTGAAGACGAGACGTCAATCTGCAGCAGCTGCGGCGGCACCACTGCCGCGCGCGCCGGCTTCGATCAGAAAACGCCGCGACGCTCGCTCGTCGCCGGACACACGTGGGTCCGTGGCACACACCAGCTCAATGACTTCCGCTTTCAATACGCAAACGCTGCGTATTACATCGCTCCGCACGGGACGGAAATCTTCACGCAAACGGGGTCATTCCCGCCGGAGCGGATGAACCGCTTGAGCCGCGGCTACACGTTTCCCAGCGTGACCTGGGGCAGCAGTTTCGACGAGCTCGGGCCCGAGGCGCGTTGGCAGTTGAAGGACACGTATGCGGTCACTCGCTCGGGGCACGATGTCAAGTTCGGCGTCGACTACAGCTACATGCCGTATCAGGAGGAGAACACCGGAAATATTCTCGGATCGTACAGCTTCAGGGACGATCAGTACTTCAATCCCGACGATCCGGCCTCTCTCGCGAACCTTCAAGGCGCGCAGACGTTCACCGCGAGAATTCCCCCAATCAACACGAAACATCCGACCAAGTACTACGTCGGCTTCGTCCAGGACGACTGGAAACTCCGCTCCAACGTCACGTTGAATCTCGGCCTCCGCTACGAGCGGCTGTATGGATCGTCGAACGAAGATCTCGACCCGAGTATTTTCCCGATCCCGATTCCTTACATCGACGTGTCCGTGCGGGGCGACAAGAACAATTGGGGGCCGCGCGCGGGCTTTGCGTGGGATGTGGGCGGGGATGGTGAGACGGTTGTGCGCGGCGGCTATGGCCTGTACTACGGCCACGTGCGCATCCTGCAGAACCTCAACGAATTTCGCAACTACCAGCAGTTCACGATCAACATCACCAACCCGGCGTATCCCGATCCGTACCAGGGTCGCGATCCCCTGAGCTTCATCACGTCGGGACCGGCAAACATCACGGTCGTAGCCAACGACTACGTGCAGCCCTATTCGAACCAGTTCAACGCCGGGTTCTCGCACCATCTCGTCGGCGACTATGCCGTGCATGTGGACGCGGTCTACACGCACACGAACCACGATCGCAAGATCCTCGACATCAATGCGCGCGATCTGGTGACGCGGCTGCGCCCGAACGCGACGTTTGCGCGCGTCGACCGCAATGAGTCAACCGCGGAGTTGAAGTACCGGGCCCTCTATGCCAAGGTCGAGAAGCGGTTCAGTCATCGCACGCAATACCTCGCGTCCTACACCTATACCACCAGCCGTGACAACAATCCCGGCCAGCGCTATCTCGATCCGTTCGACCTCTCACTCGACTGGGGCCCGTCGAACGGCGAACGTCGTCACGCGCTCGTGGCCAGCGGCTCGGTTGTGCTGCCATGGGACGTCACGGTCGGTGGCGTGTGGACGCTCCGATCGGAATTGCCGTGGTCGGCGACAGCGGGAACCGATTTGAATGGTGATGGCTTCAATACCGACCTCGTTCCAGGGACAACACGCAACGCGGGCAGCCGCACGCTGAACCTGGATGCGGTCAACGCATGGCGCGCGCAGAATGGCCGCGCAGGCATCTCGGACTCGCAGATTGACTCGTCGCGCATCACCATTGCCGATGTGCGTCTCAGCAAGGCCATTCGCTTTTCGAAGGCGGGACGAGTCGATCTTCTGGCGCAGGCATTCAACGTGTTCAATACGAAGAACCTTCAAGGGCAGTACGGAGGCGGACGCATCGGCAACGCGCTTTCGAGCAACTTCGGGCGGATTCAGACGGCCCGTCCCGGCCGGCAGGGCGAGCTCGCTATCAAGATCATTTGGTGAAGGAAGAGAACATGAAAAACCGAGCTCCGTCACAGTGGTTCCTTCACGGTGGTTCCCTCACACCCGTTCCTGCACGGGTGTTCACGATGGTTCGTCACGGTGGTTCCGACACTGACGTTCCGGCACGGGCGTTCACGACCGTTCGCCACGGTGCTTCGTCGCCGGTCGTTGTCGCGGCGCTGGCAATCGCCGGCGCGATGGCCGTGGGCGCGGTCGTGTCGACGCAGCCGGCGCGTTTCGAGATCGGCGATCTCTACAAGCTGCGCGCCGTCGGCGACATCGAGCTTGCGAGCGACGGCACGCGAATCGCCTACAGCGTGCAGAACAGCGATCGGCGCGGCCGGCCGTACTCGCAGGTCTGGATCATGGACCTGTCCACGCGGCAATCGAAACGCCTCGGAACGGATCGCGAAGGCGCATCGAGTCCGCGCTGGTCGCCTGACGGGCGCCGCATCGCGTACTTCGGACGGGAGGACGAAACCGGTGCGGGTTCGTCGCTCGTCATCGCCGACCGGGACGGCGGCAATGCGACGGTGCTGGCGCCCATCACCGGGACGAACCACCCGCTTCCCTCATCCGGCGAGCGGCTCGCCTGGTCGCCCGACGGCCGTCAGATCGCGTTCGTCTCGTCGGCGCCCGGACCTGAAGTCGACGCCAACGGCGATCCGATGGTCATCACGCGGTATCTCTACAAGCCGACCGCGTCCGAGGGACGCCAACGCTTCAACGACAACCGGCGGCTCCACATCTTCATCGCCGACGTCGCGACGAAACAGGTGCGGCAGTTGACGAAAGGCAACTACTACGAGCATTCAATCGACTGGTCGCCGCGTGGAGACGAGATTCTCTTCGTGTCGAACCGCGAGCCGGATCCGGACAGGTTCTTCAACTACGACGTGTTTGCGATCAACGTCTCCACTGGAACCGAGAGACGGCTGACAAATACCAAGAATGCCGAGTACCAGCCGCACTGGTCGCGCGACGGCCGTCGCATCGCGTACCTCGGCACCAAACGGCCGTTCACCTCCTCGGAGACGACGATGGAGGACACGCATGTGTGGGTGATGAATCCCGATGGAAGCAACCGACGGGATGTCGGCGCGGGTATCGACAATCGTCAAGGTCGCGCGGGATGGGGCTCCGACGGTGAAGATCTGTACTTCACGGTGCAGTCTCGCGGCTCGACGCATTTGATGCGGGTGCCTGTCTCCGGCGGCACGGCGCAGACCATGGTGGGGAATCGCGGCAGCGTGGGTGAATGGTCGGTGAGCAAGAGCGGCGCGGTTGCGTACACATTCTCAGGCCCGGAAGGGCCAGCCGAGCTCTATCTGCTGGGCGCAGATGAAAAAGGAGGCAAGGGCACGCCGCTGACATCACTGAACCGCGAATTGCTCCAGACACGCGCGCGCGCCGAGGTCGAAGCGTTCTCGTTCAAGAGCTTCGACGGCACAGAGATCGAGGCTTTTCTTACGAAGCCGCTCACGCAGCCGGCAGGCGCCAAGGCGCCGATGATTGTGATGATGCATGGAGGCCCGCACGGTCAGCAGGGCGCCGGCTTCAACTCCAAGGCGCAGATCTACGCCGGACAGGGATGGGCGACGCTGATGGTGAACTACCGCGGCTCGACCGGCTACGGTCAGGCGCTCGCCGACAAGATCTTCGGCGACCAGAACGGCGGCGAAGCGAAAGACGTGCTCGCGGGCGTCGATGCGGCGCTCGCAAAATATCCGTGGCTCGACGCGGCGCGTCTCGGCCTCGAAGGCGGCAGCTACGGCGGCCAGTTGACGAACTGGATCATCACCCAGACCGATCGCTTCAAGGCAGCGGTGCCCGCGGCGAGCATCTCAAACCTCGTGACACAGAATTATCTGTCCTACTACCACGACTATCTCGCCGTGGAGTTTGGCGGGTTCCCGCATGAAAAGAACATCATCGATCGT
>WNFU01008926.1_pt1 | contig 16585 bp, 12 predicted proteins | sample 5400121 | NCBI WGS metagenome assembly WNFU01 (sample SAMN13153360, study PRJNA577476) | soil metagenome | isolation source: 100 cm soil or saprolite under grassland replicate 1 | place: USA:California | collected 2016-06-15
TTGAAGTTGCCGTCGCCCGGCTGCGCGGCGGTGAGCGTGCAGAGGCCCGCGGAGACGATGTGGACCTTGCCGGCGACGATCGTGCAGACGCTCGGGGTCGAGCTGGAGTAGGTGACGGGCAGGCCGGAGCTCGCGGTGGCCCCGGGGTCGAAGTCGGAATCGCCGTAGGTCTTGGCCGCCGGGGCGGGGAAGTCGATCGGTCCCTGGTCGGCCTTGTTGATCGTCAGGGTGCCCTTGGCGCCGCTCTGGAAGCCGTAGTTGGGGGCGCTCAGCGTCCCGGGCGCGCAGCTGATCGCGCCGGCGTAGGTGCCGGCGGCGGGTCCGGCCGCGGTGTCGATGGAGCAGCTCGCCTCGCCGGTGACGTTCGCCGAGCCTCGGTCCTCGCCGTTCTTGAACCCGCTCAGGGTGTAGGTGAGGGCCGGGTTCGGGGTTCCGTATTGCTTGCTTTGGTCGTTGGCGTTGACCGCCAGCGTTCCCTTGGCGATCGTGAACGTGCGGGAAAGCGACTGGGGGCTGTAGTTGCCGTCGCCGGCCTGGGAGGCGGTGATCGTGCAGTCGCCGGCTCCGACGACGTGGACCTTGCCGGAGACGATCGTGCAGACGCCGGGGGTCGAGCTCGAGTAGGTAACGGGCAGGCCGGAGCTCGCCATCGCCCCGGGGTCGAAGTCGGAATCGCCGTAGGCCTTGCCGGGGGGCGCGGTGAAGGAGATCGTCTGGTCGGCCTTCGCGACCGTGAACGTGTGCGTGAGCGACTGGGGGTTGTAGTCGGCGTTGCCGGCCTGGGAGGCGACGACGGTGCACTCGCCCGCGCCGACGATGTGGACCTTGCCGGCGACGATCGTGCAGACGCTCGGGGTCGAGCTGGAGTAGGTGACGGGCAGGCCGGAGCTCGCGGTCGCCCCGGGGTCGAAGTCGAGGTCGCCGTAGGCCTTGCCGGCGGGGGCAGCGAAGGAGATCGTCTGGTCGGCCTTGGCGGCGGGCGCGGGGGCCTCAATCGTCAGGTTGCCTCCGGAGCCGGCCTGGAAGCCGTAGTTGGGGGCGCTGAGCGTCCCGGGCGTGCAGCTGATCGCATCGCGGTAGGTGCCGGCGGCGGGTCCGGCCGCGGGGTCGAGCGAGCAGCTTGCCTCGCCGGTGACGTTGGCGGAGCTTCGATTCTCGCCGTTCTTGAACCCGCTCAGGGTGTAGCTGAGCGAGGGCGTGGAACCGAAGGGCGCGCTCACGTTGTCGGCGTTGACCGCCAGCGTCGCCTTGGCGACCGTGAACGTGCGGCTGAGCGATTGCGGGTTGAAGTTGGCGTCGCCGGACTGCGAGGCGGTCACCATGCACGTCCCGGCTCCGACGATGTGGACCTTGCCGGCGACGATCGTGCAGACGATCGGGGTCGAGCTCGAGTAGGTGAGCGGCAGGCCGGAGCTCGCGGTCGCCCCGGGGTCGAAGTCGGGATCGCCGTAGGTCTTGCCAGAGGGCGCGGTGAAGGAGATCGTCTGGTCGGCCTTGGCGCTCGGCGCGTTGGTGGCGATCGTGAAGGTGCGGGTGACGACCTCGCCCGCATAGGTGTCGTTGCCCGCCTGTGATGCGGTCACGGTGCACTCGCCGGCGCCGACGATGTGGACCTTGCCGTCGACGATCGTGCAGACGCCGGGGGTCGAGCTCGAGTAGGTGACGGGGAGGCCCGAGCTCGCCGTCGCTCCCGGGTCGAAGTCCGGGTCGCCGTACGCCTTGCCCGAGGGGGCGGTGAAGCTGATGGTCTGGGGGGTCTTGGCAAGGTTTGCGGGGAGGTCGAGGCCGACGGCACTCGGGTGGCCGCAGTCCCTGACGTTCGTCGAGCGCACCTCGAGCGTGTACGTGCCCGGCTGCGTGAAGGTGTAGCTCCATGGCACCCACGGCCCCCAGGCGTAGTTGCCGACCGTGCTGATGTCCGAGCTGAACAGGACGCTGACGACGCTGCCGCCGTCGGACAGGAGCCGCACCGTGCCCCGGTCGTTGTACGGCACGTAGTCGTCCGCCGCGAAGAACGACCAACCCGACAGCGTGTCGCCCGCGTCGGCGTGGAACGACTGGGACAGCGTGTTCGAGCACTCGGCCGGGCTGGGCGGGACGTTGCCCGGGTCGCGCAGCGAGCCGCCGAGTACGTAGGCGAAGTATTGGCCGTCGGGGGCGAGATAGGAGTAGTAGCTCGAGTCCACGGACCCCGTCCCCAACCACCCGGTCATGGTTGCCGTCTCGAAGCCGGGATTCGTCAGCGAGATAGCAGCCTGCGCAGAGTCAGCGGACGCGAGCGCCAACAGCCCCGCTGCCGCCAAGGCAGAGACGAGCTTCCCCAGGTTGCGCCTGCACCGGGCGGTGAGTTCGCCGGACGAGCCGGGGATCAGGTCAACCCGGACTCGCGTGCGGGTCCTGGCATCCATGCGAAATCCATTTCGTAGACCCAAACAGGCAACAGAAGGGCTCTCGCGCGAGCGGCCCGAGTATACGCGAACTTCGACCCAAATCAAGCCGCGCGGCGTCTGGATCGGACGCTACGTCAACTCGGTGCCGACGGGCTCACGAGCCGCGGCCGCGGCTGCGGGCCAGAGCTCCGCGATCGGCTTGGGGTGGCCGACGAAGAAGCCCTGCGCGTAGTCGACGCCATAGTCCCGCAGGAGCTCAATCGTCCGCGCGTCGCCCACGAACTCGGCGATCGTCGCCTTGCCGAGCCCGCGCGAGAGGTCCACTATCGCCTTCACCATCGCCTGGTCGGTCTCGCTGCGGCCCAGGTCACCGATGAAGTCGCCGTCGATCTTCAGGAACTCGAGCGGCAGGTACTTGAGGTAGTAGAAGGACCCGAACCCGGCCCCGAAGTCGTCCACCGCGAATCGGCACCCCATCTTCCGCAGTGCCAAGGCGAACTCCCTCGCCTCGTCCATGTTCAGCACCGCGGAAGTCTCGGTGACCTCGAAGATGAGGTTGCCCGGGTCGATGGGGATCTCCTTCAGCTCCTCCTCGATCACGCGGAGCAAGCCGGAGTCCCCGAGGGTCCGACCCGAAAGGTTGACCTCCAGCCGCAGGTCGCGTCCCATGCGACGGTGCCGATCGATTAGCCGGATCGCCCTCCTCGTCACCCAGGCGTCGATCTCCTGCACCATCCCGGAGCGCTCGGCGCTCGGCAGGAAGGAGTGTGGCGGCAGCAGCTTCCCGTCCTGATCCCGCATGCGCACCAGCAGCTCGTATTGGGAGATCTCGTTGGTGGCCAGGCTGAGAATCGGCTGCGCGTAGAGCTCGAAGCGGTCGTCGTCGAGCGCGCGGCGGATCCGGTCGGACCAGGCCAGGCTGGCCTCGGCTTCGGGGGAGGGGCGGCCCTCCGTGGCCGCGTAGACGGAGAGCCGGTCGCGCCCCGACTCCTTGGCCTCGTACACGGCCACGTCTGCCTCGACCATGAGCTCCTCGGCGGTCTGTACGGGCGGGTCGGAGATCACCGCGATGCCGATGCTGGTCGTGAGTCGCAGGCGCTTGCCGCGGAACACCGCGCGGTGCTCGCGCAGCGTCTCCAGCAGCTTGCCGGCGACCTGCCGAGCCTGCTCCTCGTCGGCGTGCGGAAGGAGCACGGCGAACTCGTCGCCGCCGAGGCGGGCGACCACGTCGGTTCGCCGCACCTCGTTTCGAAGCAGGTCGGCGACGCTCTTGATCACGGCATCCCCGGTGCGGTGACCGAGGCTGTCGTTCACGTACTTGAAGTTGTCGAGGTCGAGCATCAGGACGGCGCCGCCGGTGTCGTAGCGGGCGGCATGGGCGACGCGCTCACCCAGCTCCTCCTCGAAGCGGCGCCGGTTGAGAAGGGCGGTCAGCGGATCGTGGTCGGCGAGGTGACGCAAGCGCGCCTCGATCCGCTCGCGCTCGGTGACGTCCCTGAAGCTCCACACGCGCCCGTGGATCTCTCCCTCGGTGCCGCGCTGGGGTCGCGAGTAGCGCTCGAAGGCGCGGCGGTCCTTGAAGTGGAGCATGTCGAAGCTCTCCGCTTCCGGGCGGTTGTAGAGCTGCTCGATCTTGCGGACGAACGCCTCAGGCTCGATCAGCTGGTCGAGGACGAATGTGACCGCCCGCTCGTCATCGCCACTGTCCAGCACCTCGTCGGGAAGCCGCCACATCTCCTTGAACCGCTGGTTGGAGCTCACGATCCTGCCCTCGCGATCGACGACGAGGATCCCGTCGGCGGTTGACTCGAGCGTCGCCCGCTGAAGCGACAGGGAGGCCTCCAGCTCGCGCTGCGAGCGCTGCTTCTCGGCGAGCTGGCGGTCCAGCAACTCCTTGATGCGACCGAACAGCACCGCTCCCACCACCAGGGTGCCCATCGTGATCAGCCATCGCGCGAACTCGTTGCCGCCGTGATGCAGCACGAGGACCGCCGCGTACGTGACGCCCACGAAGGCGATCTGCGCCGCGGCTTGGGCTCGGGTGAAGAAATAGGCCGCGTACAGCGCCACCCAGATGTAGAACATCTCGGTCGTCGTGGGCCGGTCGCTGGCCACCAGGGTTCCAACGCTCACGACCACCGTGCCGACCGCGAGAAGCAGCTGAAAGCCCGACTGCGGCAGACGGCGCCAGCCGAAGCCGATCACGCCGCACGAGATGAGCCCCACTGCGCAGGCCCCGAGCTCCTGGAGCTTCTCGGTCGTCGTCAGGTAGCTCGAGAGCGGGATCGCGGCCAGGCCGAGAACCGTTCCCGCCACGAAGAGCAGGAACAGCGCGCTCGCCATCGCCGCACGCTCATCGCCGCCGTCCTCGAGGCTGCGCCGTATGGCGTCCAGACGACGCGTGATCGGTTGGGCGAGTGACATTGGAACCCCTCTAGAACCGCATCGGTACTGCGCGGAGGGGCCTTTAGCCTCGGGCTCCCGGACGGCGCCGGCCACGCGTGATTCGCGCATGAGACGCGGGACCCGGTCGCTATCGTGGATCGGCGATGCCGGACTTCAAGCTGAACCCCGCCTACACGCCCACGGCCGATCAGCCGAAGGCGATCGCGAGCCTAGCCAAGGGCCTCGCGGCGGAGGAGCGCTTCCTCACCCTCCTCGGCGCGACCGGCACCGGGAAGACGTTCACGATGGCCGGGGCGATCGAGCGGATGCAGCGTCCCGCCCTCGTGATCGCCCACAACAAGACGCTGGCGGCGCAGCTCTGCAACGAGTTCCGTGAGTTCTTCGGCGATAACGCGGTGGAGTACTTCGTCAGCTACTACGACTACTACCAGCCCGAGGCCTACGTTCCGGCGCAGGACCTCTACATCGAGAAGGACTCCTCGATCAACGACGAGATCGACCGGCTGCGCCACTCGGCGACGGCGGCGCTCCTCGCCCGGCGCGACGTCGTGATCGTCGCCTCGGTGGCTGTTCCGGAAGCTGATCGGGATGCAGTACGGGCGCAACGACACGAATCTCACGCGCGGGACCTTCCGGGTCAAGGGCGAGCTCCTGGAGATCTTCCCCGCGTATGCGGAGACCGCCTACCGCATCGCGCTGTTCGGGGACGAGGTGGAGGGGATCCAGCACTTCGATCCGCTCACCGGCGAGATCTTCGACGAGATCGACCACGTCGCGGTGTGGCCGGCGACCCACTACGTGACGAAGGAGGAGACGATCGAGCGGGCCGTCGACGAGCTGAAGCACGAGCTCGATCAGCGCGTGGCGTTCTTCGAGGAGCGGGGCAAGCTGCTCGAGGCGCACCGTCTTCGTCAGCGAACCGAGTACGACATCGAGCTGCTGAAGGAGCTGGGGTTCTGCCCGGGGATCGAGAACTACTCGCGGATCATCGACGGGCGCGCGGAGGGCAGTCCGCCGCACACGCTGATCGACTACTTCCCCGACGATTTCCTCGTGTTCGTAGACGAGTCGCACCAGACGATCCCGCAGCTCGGCGGGATGTACGAGGGGGATCGGTCGCGAAAGCAGACGCTGGTGGACCACGGCTTCCGGCTGCCTTCAGCGCTGGACAACCGGCCGCTTCGCTTCGAGGAGTTCCTCAGCCGAATCGGGCAGATGGTCATGGTCTCGGCGACGCCGGGGGAGTTCGAGCGCAGCTCCGCGTCGCGAATCGTCGAGCAGATCGTCCGGCCCACCGGGATCATCGATCCCGAGGTGGAGGTGCGCGAGACCCACAATCAGATCGACGACCTGATGAACGAGGTGCGCCGCCGCGCCGAAGCGAGCGAGCGGACGCTGGTCACCACGCTCACGAAGAAGATGGCCGAGGACCTCACGGCGTACCTGCTCGAGCACGGCTTCCGCGTCAGGTACCTCCACTCGGAGATCGACACCCTGGAACGGATCCAGATCGTCCGCGACCTGCGACTGGGCGAGTACGACGTCCTGGTCGGCGTCAACCTGCTGCGCGAGGGGCTCGACCTGCCGGAGGTCTCGCTGGTGGCGATCCTCGATGCTGACAAGGAGGGCTTCCTGCGCGGCGAGACGAGCTTGATCCAGACGATCGGCCGCGCGGCGCGAAACGTCCGCGGCACGGTGCTCATGTACGCGGACCGCGAGACGGCGGCCATGCGGACGGCGATCCGCGAGACCGACCGGCGCCGCGAGATCCAGCTCGCCTACAACCGCGAGCACGGGATCACTCCCGAGACGGTCCAGAAGGGAATCTCCGAGCTCGGCGAGTTCCTGGCGATGGAGTCCCGCGCGGCGCCGTCGCGGCGCCGCCGCCCGCGCGGGGACGGTACGCCGATCTCCGAGCCGGCCGAGCTCGAGAAGGTGATCGTCGAGCTCGAGGAGGAGATGCTCGCCGCCGCGGAGGACCTGCGCTTCGAGCAGGCGGCCCGCATCCGCGACGAGCTCAAGGAGCTCCGCCGCGACCTTGATGCCCTGCGGGCCTAGGGGCGCCAGCGCCGTGACCTCGAGGCCCTGCGGGCCTAGGGGCCAAGCCCCCGCCCCGACCTCGACGCGTCGGTGACTTAACGGCCGCCACGCGAAGCGGCACTGCGGATCTGGCGCTGCTGGCCTCTTCGACGGCCGCGTGTGACTCAGGCCGCGAATGGCTGGGTAGGGGGACTCTCAGCTCACCGAATCGCGGGTAACGCCACACTCGAGGGGCCGCCGACCGCGAGTGTGGGATTAACCACCGTATGCGGCGTCAACTCCACACTCGGCGGGTCGCCGACCGCGAGTGTGGGATTAACCACCGTATGCGGCGTCAACTCCACGCGCGAGCCTCGAGGCCCGACGACTGCGGTGATATCCCCGGGCCTCGAGCACAGGAGGGCGCCGTCCGGGACCTCGCTGGCAGGCAGCATGGCGTTGTCACACGGGCACAGCTTCTCGCCTTTGGCCTGACGAGCCGCACCATCGATCGTCGGCTCGAGGTCGGGCGGCTTCGCAGGATCCATCGCGGCGTGTACCAGGTTGGCCCGGTCCTGCCGCAGCACGGACCAGAGATGGCGGCGGTCCTGGCGTGCGGGCACAACGCCGTCCTCAGCCATAGGAGCGCGGCGTACCTCTGGCAATTCTTGCCGTGCCCAGCCCGATCAGCTTTCGTGGAGGTCACCGTCGCCGGCAGAGATCCCGGTTCTAAGCCCGGGCTCCGTCTTCATCGGGTTATTGCGCTGGACGTTCGCGAGATTCGTAGGCGGCACGGCATTCCGGTCACCGCGCCAGCACGGACGCTCCTCGACCTCGCCGGCGAAGCATCGATGCGGGAGCTCGAACGCGCGGTCGCGGAGGCTCAGGCCCGGCACCTGGCTCAGCCGCGCGACTTGCTTGCCCTACTTGCCCGATACCCCGGCCGTCGCGGGACCGCCGCTCTTCGAGAGCTTGCCGAGAGTGACGGTGCCTTTGCCATCACTCGTTCCGAGGGTGAAGAACGGCTCCTGGCGCTGATCCGAAGATCGCAGCTACCCCCGCCAGAGGTCAACGTGCGTCTGTGCGGCTTCGAGGTGGACTTCCTCTGGCGCGACCAGCGTCTTGTCGTCGAAGTCGATGGCTTCGCGTTCCACTCCTCGCGAGCAGCATTCGAGAAGGACCGCCTCCGCGACGCAGAGCTTCAGGCGCGGGGCTTTCGGGTGCTGAGGGTGACCTGGAGGCAGATCGTGGATCGGAAGGAAGCGACACTCGCCCGCATCGCCCAGGCCCTGGCCGTCTAGATCTAGGCCGGATCGTCCGCGCCCAAACCGGGCCCCTTCACTTGCCCCGCAAATGCCCGCCATCGGAAGTGCGGCGAGTGCTCGCCATCGCCCGAGGTGCCAAACCGGCGGACGGCTAGCCTCGCTCCCGGTAACCTGAACGCCATGGCTGGAGAGGACATCGTCAAGCAGGTGGCCGATCGCGTCCGCGAGGCGATCGACGGCGCCGAAAAGCGCGCCGACGAGATCGTTCGGCAGGCCGAGTCCGAGGCAAAGCGGATCCGCGCTGAGGCCGAGGCGGCCGCCAGCCGCCGGCTGGAGGACGTGCAGAAGGCGCTCGACGACCTTCAAGGGCGCCTTTCGGGCGCCGCTCGCTCCGAGGTCACGCCCGGCCCGGTGACCGTGCCCGAGCCGGCTCCTCCCAGCACTCCGGAGCCGGGACCCGAGCCGGTGCCGGAGCCGACCCCCGATCCCGTCCCGGAGCCCACGCCGGACCCGGTGCCCGAGCCCTCGCCGCCGCCCGACGAGGCCGACCCCCCGTCGCCCGATACGGGTAACGGGGGCGGCGACCAGGACTCCGCCGCGCGGCTCGTGGCGATGAAGCTCGCGCTCGACGGCACGTCCCGCGACGAGGCGCGCACGCGGCTCGCCACGGATTACGATCTCGCCGACGTCGACGCGCTGCTCGACGACGTCTACGCGCGCGTCGGAAGTTAGACATCAGGCCGGGGTTCGCGACGGAACCCCTCACTCGGGGCGACTGAAGGTCCCCGGCCCGCCTCCGGCCCGCGCGCCCGCGGCGTACTCCGCCATGTCCTGAGTCCAGAACTCGACTACGTTGCCGTCCGGATCCGTGACGTAGATCGCGCGGTCCGCACCGAGCTGGATCGGCCCCTCGACCTCGGTCCCGGCGGCGCGCAGGCGCTCCAGCAGGGCCTCGAGCTCCTCGCGCGCCAGGTGGAAGGCAAAGTGCACGTGGGCGCCGCCGCGGCCGCCGGCCAGGCCGACCTGCGGGGTCCAAAGCCCGAGCCGAGCCGTCTCGCCGACGAGGTACCAGACACGATCCTCCCGACTCTCGCCGTAATGCGTCTCCTCGAAGCCCAGCAGGTCGCGGTAGAAGCGGCGGGCCGCTTCGAGGTCTGAGACCTCGAGCACCAGCTCCGAGATTCCGGTGACGGGCGGGGGCTTGGGCACCGCGTCGAGCCTAATGGCCGGTGAAGCCGGTTGTCCGGCACACCCACCCCCGGCCTGCGAACCTTGCCGCGCATGACGGCCTCGCCCTACATGCGCATTCTGGGCACGCGGGCAGCCCGGTTGCCGATTCTCGCCACGTCAATCGACCGGCTCCCGATCGCCGGGATGTCGCTCTCCGTGATCCTCCTGGTGCGGGGTGAGACCGGCTCGTTCGCCATCGCCGGCGTCGTGGAGGCCGCGTTTGCCGTCGCCACGGCCGCCTCTCTGCCAATGCAGGGCCGGCTGGTCGATCGGCTGGGCCAGACGCGGGTCCTGTCGGTGGCACTCGGATTGAACCCGATCGCGCTCATCGCGCTCGTGCTCGCAGCGAGGAGCGGCGCGGGGCCAGCGTCGCTCGCCACGATCGCCGCTGTGTGTGGCGCCACCGTTCCGGCGACCGGCTCGTGCATGCGGGCGCTGTGGTCGACCCTCTTCCCGGATCCCGGCCTCCGGCAGGCCGCATACGCCATCGATGCCGTGCTGCTCGAGGTCGCATTCATCGTGGGCCCGCTGGTCACGGCGACCCTCATCGCGGTGGGCTCACCGATGGTCGCCGTCCTCGTGAACGCCGCGTTCGCAGGCCTCGGCACGCTGCTCTTCGTCGTCTCCCGCGCCTCCCGGTCGTGGAGAGGGCATAGGGGACCCGCGAGCTGGGCCGGCCCGTTGCGCTCGCGGGGGATCCTCGGCCTTCTGTCCGTGGAGTTAGCCTTCGGAGTCGCGCTGGGGGCAATGGAGATCTCGATTACGGCGTTCGCGACGCAGCACGGTTCGGCAAGCCTCGCTGGAGTGCTCATCGCGGTGCAGGCAGCGGCCAGCCTGGCCGGCGGGCTTTGGTACGGGTCACGTCGTCACGCCGGAGGCCCGGCCGACCGGTACGCCCGCCTCTGTCTGCTCCTGGCGCTGGGATTGAGCACGTTGCTGCTCGCGACGTCGCCGCTCGAGGCACTGCCCCTGATGGCCCTCAGCGGCTTCGCGCTCGCGCCGGCCGGAACGGTCCTCTTCGGGCTCGTCGATGATCTGGCGCCACCGGGAACCGTCACGGAGGCGTTCACCTGGATGATCACCTCGGTGGCGGGCGGCGTGGCGGTGGGAACCGCGATCGGCGGCGCGCTGGTTACCGGCGGCCATCCTCACCGCGGATTCGCCGCCACAGCGCTCGCCGGTCTCCTCTCCTGCGCAGCGGCGTATCTCGTCCGACCACAGTTGCGCCTCGCCACTCGCACGGTCTGATCCGCCTGTTTCAGGTCTTGGCAGGCGGGCCAAGGGGAACGCCCGTTCGCCCCCGTACAATCGTTTGGCATGCCGCCGTCGGACCGCATCGTCATCTCCGGCGCCCGCGCGCACAACCTCAAGGGCATCGACCTCGAGCTTCCGCGCGACGCGCTGATCGTAATCACCGGGCTCTCGGGCTCCGGCAAGTCGAGCCTTGCCTTCGACACGATCTACGCCGAGGGCCAGCGCCGCTACGTGGAGTCGCTCTCGGCGTACGCGCGCCAGTTCCTGGGCCAGATGGAGAAGCCGGACGTGGACTCGATCGAGGGTCTCTCGCCGGCGATCTCGATCGACCAGAAAACCACCTCACGAAACCCCCGGTCGACCGTCGGCACCGTCACCGAGATCTACGACTACCTGCGCCTGCTGTGGGCGAGGATCGGAAAGCCCCACTGCTACAACTGCGGCAACCCGATCCAGGGGCAGTCGCTCGAGCAGATCACCGACCGGGTGCTGACGCTCGAGGAGGGAACGCGCTTCATGGTGATGGCGCCGGTCGTGCGGGAGCGAAAGGGCGAGTACGGCCGGTTGCTCGACGAGATGCGCGCCCAGGGCTACGTCCGCGCCCGGATCGACGGCGAGCTGCGCCGCCTCGACGAGGACATCGATCTGGACAAGAAGTTCAAGCACGACATCTCGGTCGTCGTGGACCGGCTGGTCATGAAGGAGGGCGTGCGGAAGCGCCTCTCGGAGTCCGTGGAGGCGGCCTCACAGCTTGCGGAAGGGATCGTCGAGGTCGAGCTGGTGGACGGCGCCCGGGCCGGCGACGGCAAGGCGGCCGAGGGCCCGGGGGCGAAGGTCCTCAGGGGACCCAGCGCCGGCAAGCGCGGCGAGGTGCTGGTCTTCTCGGAGAAGTTCGCATGCTTGAACTGCGGCACCTCGATGCCGGAGCTCGAGCCCCGGATCTTCTCGTTCAACTCCCCGCACGGCTGCTGCGAGCGCTGCCACGGGCTCGGCTACCAGCGGGTGATCGACCCGGAGCTGATCGTGCCGGACCCCACGCTCTCGATCGCCGAGGGCGCGCTCCAGCCCTGGACGAAGGCGGCATCGATGTATCACCGCCGCCTGCTCGAGGCGGTGGCGGACGCGAACGGCATCGATGTCGACACCCCCTGGCAGGACCTGCCCGACGAGGACCGCGAGCTGCTCCTCTACGGCACCGGCGACGAGCGCCACACCGTCTCCTACCGCAACCGCTTCGGGCGCCGCCGCGTGTACACCGTGCGCTTCGACGGTCTACTCACGAGCCTCGAGCGGCGCTACGAGAACACGGACTCGGAGAACACGCGCGAGCGGATCGAGGGGCTGATGGCGCTTCAGCCCTGCCCGGCCTGCGGCGGCGCGCGGCTGCGGCCGGCGAGCCTCGCCGTCACGGTCGGCGGACTCAACATCTACGAGTACACCCAGATGTCGGCCCGCGCGGCGCTCGCGTGGATCGAGGAGCTGGAGCTCACCGAGACCGAGCGGGCGATCGCGCGCCTCGTGGTGCGGGAGATCGCCGAGCGCCTGCGATTCCTCGACAGCGTGGGGATCGGATATCTGTCGCTGGAGCGCGCCGCGACCACGCTCTCCGGCGGCGAGGCGCAGCGGATCCGGCTCGCGACGCAGATCGGCTCGTCGCTCGTGGGCGTCCTCTACATCCTCGACGAGCCCTCGATCGGCCTGCACCAGCGGGACAACGCGAAGCTGATCGACACGCTCCAGCGCCTGCGGGACCTGGGCAACACCGTGATCGTCGTCGAGCACGACGAGGGCACGATCCGCTCGGCCGACCACGTGGTGGACCTCGGCCCGGGGGCGGGCGAGCACGGCGGCGAGATCGTCGCCGAGGGGACGCCCGAGCAGATCGCCCGCAGGGCTGCGTCGCTCACCGGCCAATACCTGACCGGCAAGCGGACGATCCCGGTGCCGGACCTGCGCCGCTCACCGCGCGGCGAGCTCGTGATCCGCGCCGCCCGCCAGCACAACCTCAAGCGGGTGGACGTGAGCGTCCCGCTCGGCGTCTTCTGCTGCGTCACGGGCGTCTCCGGCTCCGGCAAGTCCACGCTCGTCAACGAGGTCCTCTACCGCGCGGTCTCCAACCGCCTGCACCGGGCGCGCTTCCGCCCCGGCGCCCATGACCGCATCGAGGGCATCGAGGAGATCGACAAGATCATCAACATCGACCAGTCGCCGATCGGTCGCACGCCGCGCTCCAATCCCGCCACCTACACCGGCGTCTTCGACCACATCCGGGACCTCTTCTCGCGCACCAAGGAGGCGCGGGTCCGCGGCTACAAGCCGGGCCGGTTCAGCTTCAACGTCAAGGGCGGGCGCTGCGAGGTGTGCCGCGGCGACGGCCAGATCAAGATTGAGATGCACTTCCTGCCGGACGTCTACGTGCCGTGCGAGCAGTGCCACGGGCGCCGCTACAACCGCGAGACGTTGGAGGTGCGGTTCAAGGGCAAGTCGATCGCCGACGTGCTCGAGATGTCGGTGGAGGAGGCGGTGGAGTTCTTCGCCCACATCCCGAAGATCAACCGGCGCCTGCGCACGCTCCACGACGTGGGCCTGGACTACATCCGGCTGGGCCAGCCGGCCACCACGCTGTCCGGAGGCGAGGCCCAGCGCGTGAAGCTCGCCACCGAGCTCTCCAAGGTGGCCACCGGCGACACCCTCTACATCCTCGACGAGCCGACCACGGGCCTCCACTTCGCGGACGTGCAGCGTCTGCTCGAGGTGCTCGGCCGCCTCGTCGAGGCCGGCAACACCGTCGTCGTGATCGAGCACAACCTGGACGTGATCAAGACGGCCGACCGCATCATCGACCTGGGTCCGGAGGGCGGCGAGGCCGGGGGAGAGGTGGTCGCCACCGGCACACCCGAGCAGGTCGCGGCCAGCCGCGGGTCGTACACGGGCGAGTTCCTCCGCGAGCTCGTCCCGCCGGGCGAGCGCCCGGCGCGCCGCCGCGCTCCGCGCCGCCGCGAGCCCGTCGCCGCCTAGGGGTCAGCGCCCCTGATCGGCGTCTGAACGGCTTGCTGCGGGCTCGCCGACGCGTCCCTCAACGGCACGCTTCAGCCGTTCGTGCTGACGCCGGAAGCGACGCCGCATAGCGATCGCCATCAATGGCTCCAGCAGGCGCGCTGCTTTCGGACCGTGGCCCTCGGTCGAGAAGTGCACCCGCGTGCCGGAGCCCACCGGCTCGAGCTCCCAGCTGCCGTCCATCGGCATGGGCCCGGAAACGACGTGCACGTCAAAGCGCCGGTCTGGCTCATACGCGACGACCTCGGTGATCGACTCAATGCGGCGGCCCATCATCAGATGCACCTCGCGGAAGCGAGTGCCCCTGCCAACCGGCCCGTCGGTGAGCTGGTCTACCTCATGCGTGCCCTGCCACTCCCGCAGCGAGCCAGGGTCCGTGAGATAGGCGAAAACTTCGTGCACCGGGCGTGCGACATCGATGGCCAAGCCGAGCCGGATCACGATGACCCCTCCGAGCCGACCTTACCTGGCTGCCCCAATCCGCGCGAGGCGGTTCTGAAACAGCTTCGTTACGGCGAGAGCCCGAACCCGTCCGTGGCGAAGTAGGCGATCACGAACACGGTGCCGCCGACGATGATCATCCAGTAGTACCAGTAGCCGCCGCCGCGGCGTTTGTGGATCGTCACGCGGGTGGCGGTCCGGCAGTGCCACCGTCGCCGAGCGCGGCGATCACGTTCGCGCTGAAGGGGTCGTCCGCCACGCCTCCTGGCGCGAGCGTCGCCTTCTCGCCCTCCCCCGGCGACTCGATCGTCAGCATCGTCAGATTCATCTTCCGCTCGGTGCTGATCTGCAGCCCGGCCCGATCCCACACGGCCGCTTCGTCCTTGAGCTTGTAGTTGCGCCCCTTGAGTGCGTACTTGAAGGCGTGCAGCTTCGTGGGCGTGACGACGAGGAAAACGCGCTGGGGCAGACCGCCGGCCTTCTTCTTTCTGGTCAGCGCGCCGATGGCATAGGGGATCCCGCCGCCGGCCTTGGACAGCGCGAGCTGGCCTGCGGCGCCTCCGCGCCTGAATGGCCCCGCGGCGAGGACCTCCTCGTCGACTCGCTCAGCGGCCAGGCCGTTGAACCTCTCCTGCCACTCGGCCGCCTGGGCATCGTCCATCTTGAACGGATTGCGCATGCGAACCCTCCTTGGTCGTAAATATCCCTAGGGAGAGTATGGTTCTTCTTAGCTGGCCCTGCAGCTCGAACACTGGCCAAAGCCCAATGACCGCCGAAAGCGCCCACGGCGCGGACGAGGCGAGGAGCCGAGGCAAACGGTATTTACTGCGGGGCCAGTTGCTGTGCGGAGGACGCTTCGCCGCCGCCGGTACGGTCCGCCGCCTACGGCTTGACTAGCAGCGAGGCGCCGATCGCCCCACCCAGGTCGCCGAGCGACGCGACCTTCACGGCGGGCGGGTTGCCGTCGTTGAAGAGGTGCGGCTCCATCGCGTCGGCGATCCGCTTCGCATAGGGCTCGCCCATCCGGACTCCGATGCCGCCGCCGATGATTACCGCCTCCACGTCCAGCAGGTTGATCGCCGAGGCGATCCCCGCGCCCAGCATCTCCACGGCGCGGTCGAAGAGCTCGGTGGCCAGCTCGTCCCCATTCTCCAGCGCGCGCTCCCAGATCCCGCTGGTAAGCCGGTCGCGCCCTTGCTTCTTCATCAGCTTGAACAGGTCGGTTTTGCGGCCGTCCTCGTGCTCCTTGCGGGCCTTCGCCTCCATCGCCGCACGCCCGGCGTATGCCTCCAGGCAGCCCCGGCGCCCGCACGGGCAGTGCGCACCGCCCTCCTTCACCACCGTGTGGCCGATCTCGCCCGCCGAGCCGCGACCCAGCCAGGGCTTCCCGTCCAGGACGATTCCGCCGCCCACGCCGGTGCCCCAGAAGACCCCGATCAGCGAGTCGTAGGGCCGCCCGGCGCCCAGGTGGAACTCCGCCTCCGTCGCCACCTGGACGTCGTTTCCCACCTTCACCTTCGTGCCCAGCTCCTTGCCGAGCCACTTCCCCAGCTCGAACGAACCGGCCCAGCCGGGGAGGTTCTTCGCCTGCGTGACCGTGCCTGTGCGCCCGTCGATTTCGCCGGGCGAGCCGATTCCGACCCCGACGAGCTCGCTCGGCTCGAGTCCGGCGGCATCGGCCGCCTCGCTCAGCGCCTCCGCCATCTGGGCGGCCACGTCCTCGGGGCCGCCGCTCGTGGGGGTGGGTCGGCGCGCCTCGCCTCGAACCTTCGAGCGGCCGTCGACGACAACCGTCTGGATCTTCGTCCCCCCGAGGTCGATCCCGCCCCGGGCCTTGGTGGTGCGCGTCTTCGTTGCCATCGCCGCTTCGGTTTCGGCCCGGGACCTCCTCGCCGGGGCCGGGCGGGCTGACTCTACTGCCAGCGACTTTGGGAGGCTTCCGGCGTGAGCGACCTTTCCGGCTGGCGATTGTGGTGGGCGAAGCGGCGCTGGTACGAGCGCAACCGAAGGCTGCGGCGCCGCTGGCGCATCAACCGCCACATGGCCCGCACAGGGGCATTCATCCGCTATCCCGTAGAGGGAGAGGTTCTGGAGGCCCTGGACGAGGGTCGCCTCACGATCGGCGAGGGGACGCTGCTCGAGCCCGGCTGCTGGCTGACGCTGTCGCCCGAGGCGCGGATCGAGATCGGCAAGGGCTGCTTTCTCAATCGCAACGTGATGCTGGCCGCGATCGACCGGATCGAGGTCGGCGACCACGTGATGTTCGCCAACGGCTGCTTCGTCGGCGACGCCGCCCACCGCTTCGACGACCCGGACACCCCCATCACCCGGCAGGGCTTCACGTCCAAGGGTCCCGTGAAGATCGGCTCCAACTCCTGGTTCGGCGCGAACTGCGTGGTCACGAGCGGGGTGACGATCGGCGATCGCTGCGTGATCGGCTCCAACTCCGTCGTCACGAAGGACCTCCCGGACCACGTCATCGCCGCGGGCAATCCCGCGAAGGTGCTGAAGGAGATCGAGTTC
>WNFU01017118.1_pt1 | contig 16584 bp, 18 predicted proteins | sample 5400121 | NCBI WGS metagenome assembly WNFU01 (sample SAMN13153360, study PRJNA577476) | soil metagenome | isolation source: 100 cm soil or saprolite under grassland replicate 1 | place: USA:California | collected 2016-06-15
CACTGCCCTCCTCGTCGCCCGCCCGCGCACCACTGCCGGCCCCGCGCCGGTCGACCCCGTCACGGGCCCGTGATGCAGATCTCTGCCCACTTGAACACCGTGTCCTCGCCCTCGATGGTCTGCATGAGCACCACCCCGACGCCGTCGGAGTGGAACTGGTACGCCGAGTTCGCCGGCAGCAGCGCCATGTGGCCACGGCGGGCCGTGATGATCCCCATGGCCTGGCCGGCGGGCTCGCCGTCGAGGGCGATCGAGCCCTCCTTCTCGGCGGGGACGAGCGGCTCGTCGGGCTTCACCAGCCTGATCTCCACCTCGCCGTCCATGACCAGGGCGAACTCGTCGTGCGCGCACGTCCGCCACCCCGATGTCCCTTCGGCCCGTACGACCTCGAGGACGTACTGCATGTTCTTGGCCACCGCGACCTTCTCGTACGGCTTCGAGGTGGCGGCGACCTCGAACATGTTCGAGTACGTGTAATGCTTGGGGTCGTCGTCGATGATCTCGAGCGTCCCCTTCTCGTAGTCCTCGATCGATCCGAACTTCGTGGCGTACCTGGTCACGGCACCACCCCCGGCTGCTCATTCCCGCCCGGCGGCCGTACAATCTCGCCCCGCTGCGGGAAACTCGCTTGCGTTCGCTATGCGAACTCTTGTACGTTCTACGAAATTCGATTCTGCTCCGGAGGGTTCGGACGTGTCAAGCGCGGTACGCAGCACCGAGTTCGTGCAGTCGCTCGAGCGTGGCCTCTCGGTGATCACGACGTTCACCCGGGAGACCCCTTCCCTCACGCTGTCGGAGATCGCCGAGCGGACCGGCCTCACCAGGGCCGCGGCTCGGCGCTTCCTGCTGACGCTGCGGGACCTCGGGTACGTGGAGAGCGACGGCCGGCTGTTCTCGCTGCGGCCCCGCGTCCTGGAGCTCGGCTACTCGTACCTGGCTTCGCTCCCCGTCTGGGAGATCGCCCGGCCTCGGCTGGAGGAGCTGGCCGACAAGGTGCAGGAGACCACGTCGGCGTCCGTCCTCGACGGCACGGACATCGTCTTCGTTGCCCGCGTCGAGACGAAGCGAATCATGAGCATGACGCTTGGGGTCGGGTCCCGGCTCCCGGCGTGGGCCACCGCGATGGGCCGGGTCCTGCTGGCCGACCTCAGGCCGGAGCAGCTCGACGACTACTTCGGCAAGACGCCGCTGGCGGCGCTGAACGAGCGGACGATCACCGACGAGAGGCGCCTGCGCCGGATCATCGGGGAGGCCCGGACGAACGGATGGACCCTCGTCGACCAGGAAGTCGAGGAGGGCGTCCGCTCCCTGGCCGTGCCGCTGCGGAGCCCCAGCGGCCGGACCGAGGCCGCCCTCACCGTGTGCTCGCACGCCTTCCGGGTCAGCGTGGAACGGATCATGGAGGAGTTCCTCCCGCTCGTCACCGAGACCTCCGAGCGGATCACCGCCGACCTCGTCCGCCGCTGACGGATCACCCGCGCTTCCGCCGTCCCGTGGGCCGCGATCCCTCGTCTTGACAACCCCCTCGGGCCCTCGCATAGTTCCGCCGTACCGGAACGCGCACAGGTGTTCGGATAGCGAACATGCGGGAAGGGGGTGAGGCGTCCAGCGTGGTGGCGTTGCCATCCGGCACCGGTACCTGAAGCTGATTGGGGGTCAGCATGGCCACGATGGCCTCGAGAGAATCGGATCGAAGGGCGGAGCTCGTTTTTCCCATGACGGCGGCGAAGGGCCAGTTGGTGACGGCGCTCGTGGCCGGGTTCGTGGCGACGCACATCGCCACGGTCAGCGGCTACTGGTTCCATGGGGTCAACCTCCCCGACCTGGGGTGGCCGAACTTCAACGGCATCCTGTTGCTCGGCTTGAAGGCCAGCCCCCTCGCACAGTTCTGGTCGGGGGCCGTCTTCCACTTCCTGACCGGCATGGCCTTCTCGCTGTTCTACGCGTTCATCGTCCATCCGCGGCTCACCCGGTGGCCGAACACGACGGGCGGCAACCTCACGAAGGCGCTGCTGTTCGCCATCGTGCTCGCCACCATCAGCGCCATCTGGTGGGTGCCGCAGCTGTTCAACTCGGTGTTCGGCTTCGACTTCGGGTTCTTCAGCCAGAACCTCGGCAAGTTCCTCCAGGTGTCGGCGTGGAAGGCCGTCTTCGGCATCTACCTCTGGCACATCATCTACGGGGTCAACCTGGGACTGATCTACAACCCGCGGCCGGCCGCCGAGGCCTAGGCGCGTCGCTCGGATCGAGGGCCCGGGGCCGTGCCGCCCGGGCCCTCGTCGCTGATCAGGTGGGCCCGGAGGGCCGGGAGGAGCGTCCGCCCCAGGTCTGCGGCGGATCCGGGGCCTTCGACCTGGGCGTGCCGGGCCCGAGGACGTCCACGCTCCCCACGTTCATCGCGGTGAGCTGCGCGATCACGTCGTGCACGTCGGGGCTGTTCGGGAGGACGCACCGAAGGTCCGAGACCCCGGCGTGCGCGAGTTCGATCACGCGTTCCTGGCACTGCTCGAGGGTCCCGAACACCCCCACCTCCGAGGGCGGACCGGCCGTCCGGAACAACGGCTCCCCCTCGGCTCGGGCGTGGGCCTCCGTCACCGTTCGTCCGATCGACACCGGCACTTCCAGGGCCACGCAGAGGGAGGACGGGTCGCGCTCGGCCCGCTCGCAGGCCATCCGGACCCGCTGCACCGCGGCATGCACGTCGCGCACGGCGGTGGCCGGGATCACCACGTCGTCGGCCACGCTCACGGCCACGTCCAGCTGAAGGGGGGTGATCGCCTCGACGGAGATGGTGGGCCCCCCGGGCTGCGGCGAGGCCACGCCGAGCTCGGCTTCGCCGGTGTCCCCTCCGCCCGACACCTGCACCGGCCCGCCCGACAGCAGGCCCCGCAGGATCGTCGCGTAGCGTTGCAGCCGCCTGGCCCGGACCTGAGGGTCCGGGAAGTCGAACCCGAACTCCAGGTGCTCGCGCTCCACCCACCCGGCGGAGAGGCCGAGCTCCAGCCTTCCCCCGATGGCGGCGTCGAGGGTCCCGGCCATCGCGGCCAGCGTGGCGGGAGGACGGAAGGCGATCGTGAGCATGGAACCGATCCTGGGCCCGGGGGCATGGTGGGCGGCCAGGGCCAACGCCGTCCACGCCTCGAGCCGCGGCTCCCCGTCCGGCGCCGCCAGGTGGTCCCGGACCCACAGCGCGTCGATCCCGGCCACGTGGCACATCCGGGCGATCTCCTGGAGCCTGCCGGGGGCGTTGCGCGTGTCCAGCACGACCCCCAACCGAACCAGGCGCCCCCGCGGCGCCCTCGTTGGCTTGAACTCGGTCACTGGGCTAGCCTGTTCGCATTCCGGACACCTGTTCGGGAAGCAGCCGCGAGCATAGGACCTGCCCCGTGGCGGAGACAACCGGCGTCGTCGACCCCCCCGCGTCCGGCCCGTCGTTCGCCACCGTCCTGCTCCAGTTCGTCCACCGCCTCCGGGAAGCGGGGGTGCCGGTCTCGATGGTGGAGGCCCTCGACGCGGCGGACTCGGTCGGCCACATCGACCTGGCCCGGCGCGATCAGCTCCGAGCGGCCCTCGGCGCCACGCTGGTCAAGCGCGCGGAGCATCTTCCCGCGTTCGATTCGCTGTTCGACATCTACTTCGCGGTCAGCCGGGAGCAGGAACGGACCGCCGCCACCACCCTGGACCGGGTGGGAGACGGCGGCCGGGAGGAGGTGCTCGCGCCGGGGGGCGGCGAGGCCGGCCGGGAAGAGGAGCCGTCCGCGGACCTGCTGGCCATGTTGCTGGACGCGCTGCGGACGGACGACGAGGACGCGCTGCGGACGCTGGCTGCCCTCGCGGTCGACCTGTTCGGTGGGATCAGCGCGCAGCGAAGCGCGTCGGAGCGCTACTACCTGTACCGGATCCTCCGGCAGCTCGAGCTGTCCGAGCTCCTCCGGCGCGCCATGGCGCTGGAGCGTGAGGAGGACGCGGAGGGCCGGACGGCGTTGACCGACCGGCTGGCCCGCGACGAGCTGACCCGGCGGCTCGAGGAGTTCCGCAAGCTGCTCGGCCAGGAGGTCCGGTGGCGGCTGTCCGAAGTCCGGGGAGCGCCGGACGCCGCCGACGCGTTCCACGACCGGCCGATCGAGGACGTCGACTTCCTGGCGGCATCGCCCACCGAGCTCCGGCAGATGCGCGAGGCCATTCGCCCCCTGGCGCAGAAGCTGGCCGCCCGGATCGCCCACCGGAAGCGGTACCGGCGCCACGGCAGGCTGGACGTCCGGCGGACCATGCGGCGCTCGCTGTCCGCGGGCGGGGTCCCCCTCGACCCGGCGTTCCGGTACCCGAGGACGTCCAAGCCGGACCTGTACCTGCTGTGCGACATCTCGGGGTCGGTGTCCGAGTTCGCCCGGTTCACGATGTCGCTGCTGTCCGCCATGAAGGAGGAGTTCTCGAGGATCCGGCTGTTCGTGTTCGTGGACGGGATCGACGAGGTGACCGGGCGGTTCGACGCCGCGACCGACTGGCTGGCCCCGCGGAACCTGCTGTACCGCACGAACGTCATCTCCGGGGACGGGCACAGCGACTACGGGAACGTGTTCCGGAGGTTCTGGCACCTCTACGGGTACGCCGACCTCGACCCCCGGGCCACCGTGATCCTCACCGGCGACGCCCGCAACAACTACCGGGAGCCCGGGGCGAACGTCCTGCGCCTGGTCGGCGAACGGGCCCGCAAGCTGTACTGGCTGAACCCCGAACCCCGCCACGACTGGAACACGACCGACTCGATCATCGACGCGTACTCGCCGGCGTGCACCGCGGTCTTCGAGGCCAGGAACCTGCGGCAGCTCGCCGAGTTCGTCTACCAGATCACCTGATCTGAGGGGGAAACGTGGAGGGGTCCGCTCGCGTAGCGAGCGCCGCCGCCCGGATGGGACCCCTTACCGGAGGAAGACCGGCGGGCTCCCCGACAGATGTCCGGCCACGAGGGCGATCACGTAGCCCACGATCAGCAGCATCCCGACGGCGAGATGGAGCTGGATGTTCCGGGCCATCACCGGCATCAGCGCATAGGGGCTGTCGTAGTGTTCGCGCAGGCCCCGGTACACGGGGACGGCCAGCGGGATCGCCAACAGGGCAAGGAGGGTCGGCCTCGGCAGCAGGCCCGAGGCCGCGATCACCGCGCCCTTCCCCAGCCGAACGGGAAGCGTCCGCTTGCCGGCCGCGGCGTCGCCCGGCCGGTCCGGCACCTCGTTCACGTACAGGATCAGGGCCACCAGGATCCCAACCGGCACCGAGGCGTACAGGGCCTCCCACGAGAACGTCCGGGCCTGCACCTCGTACGCGCCGAGGACCATGACCGGCCCGAACCCCAGGAACACGGCGAACTCGCCCAGCCCCCGGTGGACCAGGCGCAGCGGCGGCGCCGTGTAGAAGTAGCTGATGAACGCGCCCACCGCCCCGATGATCACGATGGGCCAGAAGGCGCGTGCCACGGCCAGGTACAGCCCGATCCCCAGGCCCACGGCGTAGAACGCGGCCGAGATCAGCTTCATCTGCCGCATGGTCAGGAGCCCGTAGTGGATGACCCGCGAGCCTCCGCTGAACTGGGTGGGCGTGACGTTCGCCGCGTCGGCGCCGCTGGCCGTGTCGAAGATGTCGTTCGCCGTGTTGAGGCCGAGGTGCACGCACGCCCCCGCCACCAGCGTGAGGATCGCCAGCCACCAGTGCCAGGCGCCGTGCAGCGCGGCCACGGCGATGCCCAGCCCGATCGGCACGATGGTGGCCGACAGGAAGGGCAGCCGCGTGGCCCGCAGGAACAGCCAGAACGGCGACAGCCTCGGCTTCACCGGACGCCCGGTCTCCCTCGACAGCTGATCCATGTACCGGTGGGCCTGGGGGACGCTCCGCTCGGAGAACTCGAAGAACGGCACCTCCTGCTCGTCCCAGTGCTGGACCCGCTCCGGGGCGAACTCGAGGCCCTGGTCGACCCGGCGCATCACGCCCCACAGCGAGACGTAACGCCGCTCGTCGTATCCCACGCCGGGCTGGGGACGGATGTGGCTGAACACCACGTTGACCTCCCGATCCACCGGCGGGCTCACCGCGTCCCCGGCCACCGCGTCCAGCAGCACCACGCCGCGCTCGGGATCGGCCCGGAACCCGGTGGCCACGGAGAGCGGGTACCCGTCCTCGTCCAGGAAGGCGACGACCGCGTGCGTGTACCGGCCCTCCAGGCGGGCCAGCATCCGGGTGGGGGCGCCGGCGCTCATCGACCGGCCCCCGCGAGCTCGAACACCGCCGGCGGCCGGTCCGTGCGGCCGTCCTCCCACAGGAACGCCCTCCGCGGCGTGATCTCGATGATGCCCCGCTCGAAGAACAGCGGCAGGGCGACCCGCTTTCCCAGGAAGAAGTCGATGGCCGGTTCCTTGACCCGCCACAGCGGCAGGACCGTGCGCTCCCAGCCCGAGTGCAGGTCCGAGTCGTCCACGACCGCGTCCCCCTGGATGGTGGCCCTTCGGAAGTGCGCCACGTTCACGGCGGTGGGGTCGCTGATCGAGAGCGAGACCTTGGGGTTGGCCTTGATGTGCTCGAGCTTCCTGGAGAACAGCACGCTCGACGTGAGGTAGATGCGCTCGCCGTCGTACATCGGGATGAGCGGATGGGTGACGGGCCGTCCCCGGTCGTCGACCACCGTCAGCTCCCCGACCAGGGCCGAGTTCAGCAGCTCCTCGATCGGTTCGGGCAGCACCCCCATGGCTTCCTCCCGGTGGTGAGGCAGTACGAGCACGATAGCCGAATGGGCGAGCCGCGACCGACGGCGCCGGGTCCGAGCGTCGCGCTATGGTGGTCGCGTGTCCTCACCGCTTCGCCTGATCGAATTCCCCGCCGACGATCCGGCTCGGGCCCGCGGGTTCTGGAGCGAGCTGCTGGGCGTGGCCCTGGAGGCCCGCCGCGAGGGCGAGAGCGAGGGGGAGGGCTGGCAGACCCACGGGGAAGGTCCGGCGCTCGGCCTCCATCGGCGAGGGACCGGGCCCGGCGACCGCGTGTCGCTTCCCTATTTCTCGGTGCCGGACATGGACGCCGCACTGGGGCGGGTCCGCGAGCTCGGCGGTGAGGTCATCCACCCCGGGGAAAGGTGGAGCATCTGCCGCGACACCGAGGGCAGCCCCTTCGGCCTGGCCCTCGAACCGACCTCGATCTGAACGAGGCCTTGCCGCTCCCGGAGCCGGCGGCCGGGGTGCATCGGCTCTCCTTGCCCTGTTGAGCGGGGGGAGATGAAACGGCCCGGGACTCCTGCCCCGGGCCGCCTCACCATCGAGCGCTTTCCGCTTCCTCTCCTTACGTGTCCTTATGTGTGCGAGTCGGCGAACGGGTTCGGGACGCCGATCCGGCCGTCCGCCCACAGGTAGTACGTGGTCAGGCCACTCGACGTGTTGTCCGTGTAGTCGCCGAAGTTCGGATCGATGATCGACCCGGTCCCGTTCCAGTCGGTCGAGCCGGTGGTGATCCGGAAGTCCGCGCCGTTCGTGCCCGGTGCCGACCGGCACTCCCCCCAGTAGTCGGTGAGCGTCGACGACGGGCCACCGAGCCGCCGGTCGTACCAGGAGCTGCAGATCGCACCGTCGGAGCGGACGCTGACCGCCGGCAGGAAATGCAGCGTGAAGTCGCTGTCATCGTTCACCTGGTACACGGGCGCCGTTGCATTGTCTGCCAGGCCAGGAGCGATCGCCTTCAGGAAGATGTCGCCGAGCGGGTGCAGGTCCGCTGCGTTCCACTCGAGGATGACCTTCCCCAGCACCGAGTCGTACGCGATCCGTGGGAAGTCGTTCCCGATGAAGCGCGTGTACCCCGTGATCTGCGTCAAGACGAGCGACTTGAAGCCGCCGTTCTGGTTCGCGCCCGGCTGATTCAGGCTGGCCCGGACGCTCGCCGCCACGGTGGTCGAGCCGCTCGGCAGGTACACGGCCTGGATGAACGCGTACGGCTGGCCGTTGAACAGGTTCGAGATCCAGTTCCGCTCCCACGCCACATAGATGTCGCCGCCCGGCGCCACCGCCGGGTACGCGCCTTCCTGCACCACGAACGAGTTGCAGTTCCCACCGATCTCCGGGCCCACGACGATCGGCGCCGAGAAGTCGGCGGACGTGAGCGTGGCCGGGTCGGCCGGCACCGTCGCACGGACGATGTCGATCTCGCCGTTGCCGCAGTTCGTCGGCGGGTTGAACTTGAAGTTCGTGTAGGACATCGCGAGGGTGCGCGACACCGAGTCGTAGGACAGGAAATCCTTGTCCAGGAACCCCGAGCTGAAGTTGCAGGGGGAACCGCCGTTCGCCGCGATGATCGGCATGGTGAACGTCGGCAGGCCCGACGGCGGGATCGTCATCACCGACACGGCCAGGGCCAGCTTCGAGCCGCAATCGAACGTGAAGAACGACGGCAGGTACAGGCTCGCGATGATGAAGTGGTCGGGGTCGACGTTGACGACCGTGGGGTCACCGAACCACTGCTGCGCCCCGTTGTTGTTGGGGAGCCCGACCAGGTCCTTGAAGATCGCCCCCCCGTTCGAGGAATAGCCGACGCCGGTCAGCGAAGCCTTGAGCCTCGTGGACGGGCCCACGAAGAACCCGGACGCGTCGTTCCACGTCGCCACCACCCGGCTTCCGTTTGCCGCGATCGCGGTCTCGCTCTGGCCGGAAGCCACGTCCTCGTTGGGGTCCGCCGCATCCACGTTGGTACCGAACGTGGGGGTGGCGGTGGCGGGATTCCCCTGACCCGATCCACTGGGACCGTTGAAGAACATCCGGCCGCCGGAGGACAGCATGCAGTCGTACTTGACCTTGATGCTGAACTTCTGGACGGGCTTGCAGTTCGCCGAGGCGGGCGCATCTTGCTTCACGCGGGGCCCCGTCGACGCTCCCGATGTGCCGGCACCCGCGATGCTCATCGACGCCAGGACCAGCGTCGAGAGCGCCAAGGCAAAGAGCCTTCCCCGCATGCGACCTCCTCTCTGCCTCCGCCGCTGCGGAACCGGCGGGGGACACTGACGGTCGCGCCCGGCGCCGAGGCTTCCCCTGCGGGCCGGGCGGTTGTTCCTGGACAATACGCTCGGCGCCGAAAGCGCGCTCGTGGGCCGAACGGCCGAGGGATCCACCGTGTGCGGTGGGCGGGAGCGGGATGTCCCGGCGTTCAGGACTCCAGGCGTTCGATCCGGACCGTGCAGGCTTCCAGCCGGTCGGGGCGAGGCTCCACACCCAGCCCCGGGCCCGTCGGCACCGCGAGGCAGCCGTCGTCATCGAGGACGAACGGCTCGGTGAGGTCCTCCTCGAAGTAGCGGTCGCTGGCGCTGGTGTCGCCGGGAAGGGTGAAGCCGGGGAGCGCGGCCAGGGCGACGTTGGCGGCGCGGCCCACGCCGGTCTCGAGCATCCCGCCGCACCACACCGGCACGCCGTGCTCGACCGCGACGTCGTGGACCCGGCGGGCCTCGAGGAGGCCTCCGACCCGGCCGGCCTTGACGTTCACCACCTGGCAGGCCCCGAGCTCGATGGCAGCGCGCGCGTCGGCGGCCGAGCGAATCGATTCATCCAGTGGCGAGTCGCCGCGCCAGCGCCGCATGCTCCAGGAGGTCCTCGTGGCCGAGCGGCTGCTCCACGTACACCAGATCCAGCGCGTCGAGGGCCTCGAACAACGACAGGTCGGTGAGGCGATAGGCGCCGTTCGCGTCCACCGAGAGCGGGGTGTCCGGAAACGCCCGGCGGACCGCCGTCACGGGCAGCACGTCCCATCCCGGCTCGATCTTCAGCTTCACCCGCCGGTAGCCCGCCTCGACGAAGCCCGCGACCTGCCCCACCAGCGCGTCGATGGACGGCGCGATCCCGACCGACACGCCGCAGGGCACGCGATCGCGATCGGCCCCCAGGAACCCCGCCAGCGACCGGCCGGCGCTTCGGAGGTCGGCGTCCAGGACCGCCATCTCCAGGGCGGCCTTGGCCATGCGGTGTCCCCGGATCCAGCCGAGGGCGCCGCCCACCGCCTCGGGCTCCACGCCCCCCGCCGCCAGCAACGACGGGGCCATGTGGTCACGCAGCACCAGCCACGCGGCGGCGTTGAACTCCTCCGAGTACCGGGGGTGGGGGGAGGCGGCGCACTCTCCCCACCCGATCCCGGTAGCGGTCTCGACGCGCACGAGGATCGCTTCCTTGGCGGCCTCCTCGCCGAAGCTCGTGCGGAACGGCCGCCGCAGCGGAAGAGACACCAGCCGAAGCTCGATGGCTTGGAGCTCGATCATCCGATCACCGTTCATCCCCACCGACGGAGTCCCCCGGCGCCTTCGACATGAACAGGTACGCACCCGCTCGCAGGAAGCCCCGCGCGGTGAGGCCCGCCGCGAGGCACGCCTCGATCGCCTCCGCGGCCGCGTCGCGCCACGCCGCCGCGAGGGCCCCGTCCCGTTCCCGCAGCGCCCCGTAGTCCGGAGGGACCCACACGAGCGCCGGCTCCCCCTCGGGCGGCCGGACCGAGGTGGGCACGGAGCGATCGTCGGGCCCTTCCCGGCCCAGGACGACCACGCCCCCGGAGCGATCGGCATCCCAGGGAGCACCGCGGGTCAGGCCGTCCAGGTCCCACCGCGCCTCCAGCCGGTCGCTGCGCTCCCCCCGGTTCACCTCGTCCGCCATGTCGCCGTAGTAGTGCCGGTGGAACCGGTCCGCCCGCGCTCCCAGCTTCACGATGTTGAAGTAGGCGTTGCGGGCCACGAGCGGGTCGAACGTCCACCGCACGACGCGGACGCCCTGCTCCAGCGCCTGGGCCCGCTGAGCCAGCTTCAGGGCCCGCCCGATGCCGGCGTGTTGCCGGTCCGGGAGCACGGCCAGCATGTGCGAGTGCACGTGCAGCCCGTCCTCCGGGTCGAACCCCAGGAAGCCGAGCACGAATCCCACGACCTCCTCGCCCTCGAAGGCCCCGATGGGGACGTTCCCGCTCCCCTGGAGCGCCCGCACGAGGTCGCGGTGGACCTGGTTCTCCGGCCCCCACGTCGCGACCTCGACGGCGAGCATGCGGTCGGCGTCCCGAAGCGAGGTGAGCGGCCGAAGCGCGACGCCGGCCGACGCAGCCGCGGCATGCGCGAGTTCCCAGGGATCTCCCGCCATCCGCGGGAGTGTAGCTACGAGGCCCGCTCGGGGATGAGCGCGATCTCGGGATACGCCTGCTGGCGCCGCCTGACGTACGTGATGCTGGCGACGATCCCGAGCACGGTGACCACGAGCTGGACGGGCGGCTCCAGCGCCATCATCGTCCCCGGCGACACCGTCAGGGCCAGGGCGGCCTGCTGCCCGCCCTGCACCAGCAGCAGCAACCCCCACCCCAGCGACAGCACCCGGAACACGGCCAGGGCCCGGGGCTGGCGCCACCGCTCGGCCAGGCGCCGGCGCCCCTCGGCGTGCTGCGACGACAGCCGGATGGCCAGGTACCTCGTGAGGGGCCGCTTCAGCGCCGCCGACAGCGCGAACACGATCCCGAGCGCGCCGGACAGCACGGCCCCCTTGGCCAGGATGAACATGCTGGACCCGGACCACAGCGCCAGGGCAATCGACAGAACCGCGCCGGCCAGGAAGAGGGCGCTCATCGCGTTCGGGGCGCGACCGCTCGCGAGGCGCACCAGCGCGTCCAGCAGGGGAACGGAAGACGCCACGGCCAGCGCGACGATCACCGACGTGTGGTGGGACACCACGAAGTAGATGAGGCCCGGGAGGACCATCCCCGGGACGACCTGCCACAGGACTGTCGAGATGCGCCGGGAGGAGTGGAGCGTCATGGTCTGCGCCGGTCCTTCACTCGATTCTGCGGACGGCTCCTGCCGGCCGTACGTCGGGCCCATGCTCCGGGATTCGGCCCGGGATCGATCGCCCTTGAGCACGGACGCTCGATTGGGGCCCTTCGGATGAACGCGACCCGCGAAGCGAGGCCCCGCTGGTCACCGAAAGGCCTAGGAGAGGTTCTGGGGGGACGTCGCTACCCTAGCCGCCCTCGGGCGGGGGAAGCTCCTGCCACTCGCTCTCCTCGATCCCCTGTCCCCGGCGCCGCTTGAAGAACGCCGCGACCGCCGCGACGATGCCGGCGAAGAACACGAACAGGAAGAACTTCCTCTTCTTGCCGCCCTTCTTCTCGCCCACTACCTCCCCCTCCTTTCGGACCGGAGAACACCCCGGTCCGTCGTGGCACCCGGCCTCAGCGCCTCTCGAGTTCCGGACCTCCCCTCGGTGGGCCTGGATGGACTTGAACCATCGACCTCATCCTTATCAGGGATGCGCTCTAACCGCCTGAGCTACAGGCCCGAAAGCTCCTGGGCACACCACCGACCCGCGCCCGGACCCGCCCCCGGCCCCGGCCAGCATACTCGGGGCCGGAAGCGAGCGGCAAGACAAGGCCGCCGGGACCTCGGCCGGAGGGCCGCCGTCAGCGGCGCTCGGTGAGCGTGACCTCGATCCCCCCGACCAGGTCGGAGATGAGGTTGTACATGAACGTGATCAGCAGCGTGACCAGCGACCAGAACACCACCATGACGACGCCGACCGCGAACGCCCGGGTCAGGAGCCACCACCCGTGGAACTCGAAGTTCTTGCCGAACCCGAGGTCGCCCAGGAGCTTGGACGCCGAGTCCAGCACACCCACCGCCGCCAGGATGTTGTACAGGATGGTGAGCCCCAGGAGGATCACCAGCATCACGCAGAAGTAGAAGAGCAGGGAGAACTTGAAGACCGACCACGGGCCGACCTTCTTCACGATCACCCGGGTCCGCCGGACCTCCGGCGCCCGCCGCTCGGTGCGGGGTGGGGCGATCTCGACCGTGCGAGCCATCCTCATCCTTTCACGACGCCAACGGGGCGCAGGCGAGCCACGACACGTGACAGACCCGCACCCTCGCAGACGGATACGACTTCGGAGACATCTTTGTACGCGTACGGAGCCTCCTCGGCAAGCAACTTGAGGTGGGATGCCGCCAGCACGATTCCCTGGTCGCGGAGCTGCCCGGCCAGCTCGTGGCCGGGCATGACCTTCCTGGCTGCGGTCCGGGACATGGCCCTCCCCGCGCCGTGGCAGGTGGAGGAGAACGACCGTCCGGCCGCCTGGGCCGTTCCCACCAGGACGTAGGAGGCGCTTCCCATGCTGCCGGGGATGGTCACCGGCTGGCCGATCCCCCGGTACGCCGCGGGCAGCTCGGGATGGCCCGGCCCGAACGCTCGCGTGGCCCCCTTGCGGTGCACGCACAGGCGGCGCGCGCGGCCGCCGGCCTCGTGGTCCTCGAGCTTGGCCAGGTTGTGGGCGACGTCGTACACGAGGTCGAGGCGCATGTCGGCCGCCGACCGTCCCAGCACGTGCTCGAACGCCTCTCGCACGCCGTCCGTGATGACGTGGCGGTTGGCCCGGGCGAAGTTGGCGGCCGCGGCCATGGCGCCCAGGTACCGGGCGGCCTCGGGGTGCTCGACGGGCAGGCAGGCCAGCTGCCGGTCGGGGACCTCGATGCCGAGCTTCGGCATCTCCCGGTCCATGACCTTGACGAAGTCGGTGCACACCTGGTGCCCCAGGCCGCGGGACCCGGAGTGCAGCATCACGCACACCTGGCCCTCGAACAGCCCCATCACTCCTGCCGCCCGGGCGTCGCGCACCTCGTCGACCCGCTGGACCTCCAGGAAGTGGTTCCCCGCCCCGAGCGAGCCCAGCTGGCCCCTGCCGCGCTCGATCGCGCGGTCGCTGACGTGGTCGGGCCGGGCGTCCTCGAGCACCCCGCCGTCCTCGCAGAACTCCGCGTCGCCGTCGACGCCGATCCCCTGAGACAGCGGGAACCGCACGCCCTGGGCCAGGACCCGGCGGAGCCCGTCGCGGTCCAGGGGCATCAGCCCTCTCGTCCCCACGCCGCGGGGAACTCGCGCGGCGAGCGTGTGGACCAGCTCCTCGATCACGGGCCGGACGTCGCGCTCCCATTCCAGGTCGGAGCGGATCAGCCGGACCCCGCAGGCGATGTCGAACCCCACCCCACCCGGCGAGACCACGCCGCCGTCGTCGGGATCGGTGGCCGCCACGCCGCCGATGGGGAACCCGTAGCCCCAGTGGATGTCGGGCATGGCATAGGAGGCCGCCACGATGCCCGGAAGCGTGGCCACGTTCGCCACCTGGAGCACCGCGCGGTCCTCCACGGCCTTGTGCATGAGGTCGTCGGAGGCGAACACGACGCCGGGCACGCGCATCCCGTCGACCGTTCCGACCGGGATCCGCCACACGAACGGCTCCACCCGTTCGGGCTCCATCGAGCCGAGCCTACACGTCGAGGTAGACCGTGATCTCCGTCCGGCCGTCCTGCTCCGTGTGCACTCGCAGCTGGTGGTAGGTGGCGGCTTTCACGGCGGTTCCGTCGGGCTCGCCCTCGAGCGGCGCGAGCTCCACCTCCCCCACGGCCGCGGTGTCCTCCACCCGGTCGACCCGGATGGCGGCGAAGGCCGCTTCCTCCGTCTCGTGCAGGAACAGCAGCTCGTCCAGGAACGCGACGACGAGCGCGCCCACGTCGGTGCCGTCCGCCTCGATCGGGTGGGGCCGGCCGGGGCCGGTCGCCACGGCCCCGAGGATCTCGGCCAGCCCCCACCCGGCCTGCTCGACGGCCCGCTCGGGCGAGGGGCCCCACGCGCGGATGCCCACGTCGGCGGTGTGGCCGAGGATCTCGAACCCGGCGTCCACCCGCGGGTCAGGCCGGCTGCCGCCGCCCCAGCGGCCCGAACATGATCCGGACGTGGGCCGGTCCCAGCAGGGCCAGGGCCGCCAGCGTGACCGCCCACTCCACCGGGGAGACCTGCGACTGCACGAGGAGGGCCCCGGCGCCGATCGCCACGCCCGCCGCCGCCGCCAAGGCGAACACGACGCGACCGGGGAGCCGCGTCCGCAGCAGGAAGGCCACGGCCAGGATCACCACCGCTCCCCCCACGATCAGCGCGACGCCGAGCCCCTCGTTCACGGGAGGATTATGGGCCGATGGCAGACGGCACCGAACCGATCCCGGCCGCGCGGCTCGCCCCAGGGCGGATCGAGCGCGACCTCCGGACCATCGTGTGGGTCCAGGCCCTCCGGGCCTTCCTGTACGGGTTCGGGAGCATCCTGATCGGGTCCGTCCTGGCCGGGGCCGGCCTGTCCGACGCGAAGGTGGGGCTGGTCTTCACGGCGATGCTCGCGGGGATGGCCCTCACCTCGATCGGCCTCGGCCTTCGCGGCCACCGGATCAGGCGGCGACGGCTGTACGCGGTCCTGCTCCTGGGCATGGGGGCCGCCGGAGCCGTGTACGCCCTCACCACCTGGCTGCCCGCGCTCCTGCTGGTGGCGCTCACCGGCACGCTGTCCACCGACCCGAACGAGTCGGGCCCCATCACCTCGGTCGAGCAGACCATGATCGGGGAGGCCGACGCGCGGGCCCGGCTGCGGGTGTTCGGCCGCTACAACGCCATCGCCTATCTCACGGGGTCGGTGGGAGCCCTCGCCGCGGGTGGTCCGGCGGCGCTGCGCGGCGTCGTCCCGTCCCTCCCGCCGAACCAGCGCTTCCTCCTGCTGTTTCCCGTCCTCGCCGTGGTCTGCGCGGTCCTGGCCGGGCGGCTGTCGCCGGCGGTCGAGCCCGACTCCGCCGAACCGTCCTCGCAGCGCCGGCCCACGCTGCACCGGTCGCGGCGCTCGGTGACCAGGCTCTCCGCGCTGTTCGCGCTCGACGCGTTCGGTGGCGGCTTCGTCGTCCAGGCCTTCCTGGTGTTCTGGTTCCGCAGGAAATTCGGGGCGGGCGTGGACCTGATGGCGGTGGTGTTCTTCGGGGCGGGCCTGCTCCAGGCGGCGTCCTCGCTGGTCGCGGCCCGCCTGGCCGGCCGCATCGGGCTGCTCAACACCATGGTGTTCACGCACCTGCCGTCGAACCTGCTGCTGGCGGCGGTCCCCTTCGCGCCGTCGCTCGGCCTGGCGATCGCCCTGCTGCTGGCCCGTTTCGCCCTGTCCCAGATGGACGTCCCCACCCGCCAGGCGTACGTCGTCGCGATGGTGGACCCGGACGAGCGGCTGGCGGCGGCGGCCTACACGAACACGGCCCGATACGCGATCCGGCCGCTCGGCCCCGTCGCCGGCGGCGCGCTCATGCAGCACGTGGCACTGGCCGGACCTTTCCTGGCCGCCGGCGCGCTCAAGATCGCCTACGACGCCGCCCTGTTCACGTTGTTCCGCCGCGCCCCCACCCCCGGATCCCCGCAGAAGGAGGAATGACCATGGCCAGGGGTGCGGCACTCTCCGGCCCGGCCCAGCCGATGGACGAGATCGACGTGGAGGTCTCATCGGGCGACCTCCAGGTAACCGCGCAGGTGGAGGTGACGTTCGAACTGGAACCGACGGCGTCACCGACCGGCCAGTCCGTGGCGGCCGGAACACTAGTCTGGGTCAGACTAGTGTTCGGCCGGGGGCAAGCCCCGGCCTACGAGTTGCCGGTCTCGTCCATCTGCATGATCACGGGGGCGATGGCGACGACCTTGCCGCCTTCGTCGACCTTCATCGTGCGGACACCCTGGCTCGAACGGCCCACCCGGCGGATCTGCG
>WNFU01010810.1_pt1 | contig 16581 bp, 11 predicted proteins | sample 5400121 | NCBI WGS metagenome assembly WNFU01 (sample SAMN13153360, study PRJNA577476) | soil metagenome | isolation source: 100 cm soil or saprolite under grassland replicate 1 | place: USA:California | collected 2016-06-15
CGCCGCAGCCCCGAAGCAGCCGCACCCGACGATCCATGGAGAACCGCCTGTTGAACCTGATGGCCTTCAGCGAGGGCTACCACCGCGCCTTCCACGACGAGCCGCCGCTTGCCGAGAACGTCCATCGCCGGCTCAAGGACGAGATGCTGGCGGCGATCGACAAGCAGTACCACGGCGTGTACGACAGCCCGCTCAACTACGCCAACCAGCAGACGCAGCGCAAGCGGCTCAAGTTCGTGATCGCGCGCGCCGCGTCGGCGGTTACCGCCTCGCCGATCCTCAGAACGCCTTCCGCAACGCGCTGGTCGAGACGCGCAACCAGTACACCCACCAGGGCGAGCCGGCGCCAAACGTCATCCCCGATGCCGACCTCTACGCGCACGTCGAGCGTTTCATTCAGGTGCTCGAAGCCAACCTTCTGCTCGACCTCGGTCTCGCCGCCGCCGAGATCCGCGCCTTACAAGCGAACGCGCATCCGTCCTAACCGGCCCGACCGCGTCAGAGCTTCAGCGCGATCGAGGGCGGGTCGTGGTCGGTGGCGTCGCCCTCGCGGCTCGTCCGCCGCTGGATCCACGCGCCGGTCTGCTTGTTGGCCAGATCGGGCGACAGCCAGATCTGGTCGAACAGCTCGTAGTCGGTGCGTCCTTTGGCGCGATAGCGGTGCGTCCAGGCCTTCGTCTTCGGCTGGTCGGGGTCATCAGCAGGGTACGGCCCTCCGGTCTCGTCTGGATCGGCCAGGGCGTCGACGACGCCGAGCGCGCGGATCGCCTGCAGCCGGGACGCGTCCGGGCTGTCGTTCATGTCGCCGAGGATGATGTAGGGCGTCTGCGGCGGACGCTCCTCCAAGATCGCCGCGATCGTCTCGGCTTGGCGCTTGCGGCGCAGGTTGCCCTCGCGCTTCTCCTTCTCGTTCTTGGCCAGCTTGCTTTTGAGGTGGTTGACGAACAGCGTCAGTAAAACCCCCTTACGGTCGTCGGAAAGCACCTCGACCTCGAGCAGGTCGCGCGAGAAGACCGGCCGTGCGCGACTGTTCTTGTAGGTGCGATAGCGCCAGGAGGTGACGGCTCCGATCGGCAGCCGCGCCATGACGCCGACGTCGATCAGTCGCTCGTCGTTGCCCTCGATGAGGACGAGCTGCTTGTAGTCGTTGAGGCGCCGCTGACGGACGAACTCCTGCAGCGCCTCGATACTCTCGACCTCCTGGACGGCGAGGACGTCGACGTCGAGCGCCTTGATCCGCTTCGCCAGCTGCTTCTGCGCCTCGTCACTCTTCTTGTAGACGACTTTGCCGGTATAAGGGTTGGTGCGCCACTTGATCCCCTCGGGCGTGACGTCGCCTTCGAGGATGACCTTGACGTCGGGGAGCCTCCTTCGCGCCGCCGCGGTCGGGCGCGCCTTGACCGCGGGCGCCTCCTCGAGCCAGTCGCGCGGCGGGCTGGTCGCGGCGCGGGCGACCGGACGGGCCTCGCGCGGTGCCGTGGGCCGCGTCGGCGGCGGCGGCGCGTCGACGTAAAGATTCCAGCGACCAAACAGGTTGTTCAGGTTGAAGGTGCCGACGGTGACGTCCATAGCGCTCCTGCTCGTGTGGATCGAGACTATTGGCAACGGCCGACCGCAGCAAGGCCTGCAGGAGATCGCCGGTGACTACGAGCATGCACCGGCCGAGGGGCGCCATCTTCGTGCGGTGGAGTCCACCGAGGCGCCGATAGTGCAGCTGACAGCGGGGACGATTGGCTGGCTCGAGCACGCGGTGACGCTGCTCGAGCACTACGCCCAGATGAGCACGCGCGGCTGGCGCCACCGCGCTCTCGATGTGGCGCTCTGCGACGCGGCCATCGTGCGGCTCCGGGCCGCCGTAGCGACGACTGACGGGACATGGCGTTCGTCGGCCTGGTGACGTCCGAGCACTCCTCCGGCGAGCAGCGCCGGCAGGGCACGATCACCAAGGTTGGCAACAGCCACGCGCGGCGACTGCGTCGAGTCGACCTGGCACGCCCGCCGGCGGCCGACAGTCGGCTACCAACTCGCCCGCCGACAGCGGCCAACAGGCGACCGACATCGAACGCGCCTGGCGCTGCCAGTATCGCCTCTACCAACGTTGGCAGCCGACGGCTGGCCGCGGCAAACCGCAGCAGAAGATCGTCGTTGCCTGCGCCCGCGAGCTCGCCGGCTTCATCAGGGCAATCGCGACCAACCAGCCGCTCAGAAACGCCTGAGCGCCCACCCTCTCGGTCTCGAGCAGCGGATGCGTCCAACCACACGGAGAATCCACGGAGGCTCTATGCGGCACCGACCGCTGACCCGCAACCCTAGACAGAGGCAGCTCCCGACGGTTCCCAGTCATGCCGTCCCGACCGGCGAATGTCAGTCTGATCCACCGTTGCTGCCCACGACCATCCGCTGCTCCAGACCGAAGAGCAAACCCACCAACCCGAGCCGGACCCCTTGACCTTTTGCTCCATGTCAGTAGTAGTCCCGGCCGCCAAGGCCAAGCTGGCGGGACGCGACGCGGTCCGAATCAGCTGGGGCGCGGCGTCTCGCACGCCAGATTGTCACCTGTTGTCTATTGACACGTGTCCGGTGATGGTTTAGAAGTCTTCGCGTCGTCAGTCGAGGCGGCTGGGGCCGTCTCCGTCATTAGGGGGAGTCTTTCGATGGGTCGCATCGCCCAGCGTCTCGCGCTGCCATTCACGCACGTCACTGGCCGGTCTGCCGCCGCGGCGCTGGCTTTCGCTGTCGTGATCGTCGCGTTCACGCCGGCCGCGGCGCTCAGCCGCGTCACGACGAATGTCTCGGGGACGATCTCGGTCAATGCGACGTGGACGGCGGCGAACAGTCCCTATGTGATGACGGGCGACGTGACGGTCGCTTCGGGTGTGACGCTGACGATCGAGCCGGGCGTGACGGTGCAGGGAAACGCGCAGCTGCGTCAGTTGACGGTAAACGGATCGCTGTCGGCGGTCGGGACTGCTACGCAGCACATCACCTTCACGTCGACAGCGGATTCTGGGCCGGGCGAGTGGTACCGGCTCAACTTTCCGGCCGGATCGGGCGCCTCGACGCTCGACTATGTCGACGTTCGCGACGGCGGCGGTTCCGCCGCCTCGCCGGCGAACGGAATGGTGCAGATCACCGGGGGGACGATCAGCGTTGACCACTCGACCTTCACGCGCAGCTCCGTCTCGGGGATGGCGATTTCGGGGAACAGCGACGGCTCTGGTCCGTCGCTGGCGATCAACCGGTCGAAGTTCGAGAGCAACGGTTTCGTCGGCTCGAGTGCGCAGGGGGATGGGTTGTACGACTTCAACGCCCGGATAACGGTCGAAAACTCGGCCTTTTGGTCAAACGCACTCGATGGGATCGACACCGAGGTGGGGACCTCATATGCGCAGGCTCGCTCGCAGATCTCGGGCTCGTCGCTTTGGGGCAACGGCCGCTACGGCGTCTACCTGTACCAGTACACGAACACGGGCAAGGGCGCGGACGGCCACGTCGCCGGGAAGCCAGCAAACGCGATCTACGACAACGGCAGCTTCGGCTTCTCGGCGGCGGAGAAGTGGACACAGCTGTTTGTCACCGGGAGCTCGACCAGTGTCGACTGGTCGGAGGTGTACTGGGGTCCGACGACTGCGGCTCCGTGCGCGCTCGGTTCTCAGACCGGCGAGGTCAGCTTCGGCGCTCCCGATCCCGATCCGTCCGCGTTCTTTCCGACGCCGCGCGGGCCGGTGACGCATTCCACCTCCGGCACCTTCGGCAACTTCTGCGGCAACGACGACGTGAAGACGAGCCCGCCCGCGAGCGAGCAGCCCGACCTCTACTTCGACGCGCCGCCACCGACCGCCGGCGGGATCAGCGCCGACACCACCCGCGGCTGCACCGATTGTCAGCGCGAGAACGAGGAGCTGGGGTTGTCCCATGACGCGGAGGGCGGCAACGCGATCGAGTACACCGACGAGCCGGTGAACACGGCGACGGGGTCGCTGACCGAGCTCGCGACCGACCTGCGGCTTCCGGGCCCTGGCGCCGCGTTCGAGTGGATGCGCAGCTACAACTCGCAGGACACGGCGACGGGCGCGCTCGGGCTGGGTTGGTCGCACGCCTTCGACGCTGCCATCACGGTCGCCAATACGACGACCGGCGAGCTCGATTACCACGCCGGCTCGGGGCAGCACACCCATTTCACGAAGATCAGCGGCGGCACGACGGGCGCGGCAAGCTACGGCGCGAAGGGATTCGACGGCGCGATGCAGCGGCTGTCGGATAACAGCTACAAGCTGACGACGCGCGACCAGCGCGTGTTCAGCTTCGACAGCAACGGCAAGCTGACCCAGATCAAGCCGCGCTTCCGGCCCGCGACCACACTCAGCTACACCAGCGGCAAGCTCGCCTCGATCACCGACTCCGCCGGGCGCACGATCACGCTCACCTATTCGAGCTCCGACCCTTCATTGATCGAGAGGGTGACGCTGCCTGATAGCCGCTACGTGCAGTACGGGTACACGAGCGGGCGGCTAACCAGCGTGCAGGACGCGCGCGATCCGCTCAGCCACTACGAGCTGCAGAACGTGCAGTACGACAGCCAAGGCCGAGTGACGAGCGAGCAAAACGGCACCGGCGATACCACCGGCTACGTCTACACAAGCTCGGGCGGCTACGACACGACCACCGTCACGATCCCCGGCCGCGGCAGCTGGGCCTACACGCACCGAAACAACATGCTGCTCAGCGTCAGCGACCCGCTCGCGCGCACAACGTCATACAGCTACGACGCGATGGGCCGCCGCGCAACGGTCACCGACGGCCGCGGCAACACCACCCGCTCCGAATACGACGCCTACGGCAACCTGATCAAGGAGATCTCGCCGCAACCGCTCGCCTACACGGTCGCCCGGACGTTCAACGCGACCAACGACCTCCTCACCGAGACGGACGGCCGCGGCAACACGACCACGCACGCGTACGCGACCTCGAGCGACGCGGCCGCCGACTACCAGGTCGGGCAGCTGAAGACCGTTACCGACCGCGAGGGCGGCGTCACGACGCTCAAGTACTGGACGACGACGTCGTCGCCCACGCCACCAAGCACAAACGTCGGCCTGCTCAAAAGCACGACCAACCAGCGCAGCAAGACAACCAACTTCGAGTACGACAGCGCCGGCAACCAAACCAAGATCACCAGCCCGCTGGGGCTGAAGACCACCTTTACCTACGACTCCTCCGGCCGCAGGACCGGCCGCCGCGACCCGCGCGGCAACATCCCAAACCCGCCAAGCGGCTACCTCACACAGTGGGCCTACAACGCCGTCGACAGCGTGACCACGCTCACCGACGCGCGCGGCAACATCACCAGCTACGACTACTACGACAACGAGCTGCTCTGGAAACAGACCCGCACCGACACCGGCGGCACCTCCCGAATCACCAGCTTCGAGTACGACAACGCAAACCGGCTCTGGAAATCAACCGACCCCCGCAACGGCGTCGAGACCCGCCTCTACTGGCCGGACGGGCAGCTGAAGTCGGTCGAGTCGGGCGAAGGCCGCAAGACCAGCTACAGCTACGACAACGCCGGCCAACTGACCAGCGTGGTCGAGCCAAACGGCAACGCTCCAGGCGCGACCGCCTCCGACTGGACCTGGACCTACGGCTACGACAACGCCGGCAACCGAACCAGCGAAGCCCACCCCGACGCCGGCACGACCACGATCGCCTACGACGCAATCAACCGCCCCTACCAGTGGACCGACCCGCTCAGCCACGTCACCAGCGTCCAATACGACGCCAACGACAACATCACCCAACGCACCGACGCCCTCTCCCACTCGCGCAGCTACACCTACGACAAGCTCGACAAGCTCAAAACCGAGACCGACGAACGCTCCAAGACCTGGACACGCACCTACTACGCAAGCGGCGAGCTCGAAAGCGAGACCACCCCGCTCGGCAACAAGACCACCTACGCGATCGACGACGACGGCCGCACCAGCTCAATGGTCGAACCACGCGGCAACGTCAGCGGCGGCACCCCCTCCAACTACACCTGGAGCTACCAGTACGACCAAAACGGCAACCGCACCCAGGTCGCCGACCCGCTCGGAAACACGACCGGCTACGAGTACAACGCGCTCGACGACCTGACGAAAATCACCGACCAGCGCAGCAGCGAAACCAGCTTCACCTACGACGTCCTCAACCGGCTGCAGAAGGTGACCCCACCCGCCGCCGGCGGAACCGGCACGCTCGACTCCGAATACACCTACGACGCCGCCGGCCACCTCGCCAGCCGCACCGACCCCAAAGGCCACACCACCAGCTGGACCTACGACCTCGACGGCCTGATGACCCAGCGCGTCACCCCCGTCGGCACCTGGAACTGGACCTACGACGCCAACCGCAACACCAAAACACTCGAAACCCCCGCCGGCAGCTCAACCCAAACCGCCGGCGACAGCACCATCACCTATGGCTACGACCGCGTGAGCCGTCTCACCTCGGTCGACCACTCCGACACCACGCCCGACGTCACCCGCACCTACGACAACGCCGGCCGCCCCGCAACCATGACCGATGGCGCCGGCGGCAGCATCACCTACACTCACGACAACGCCGACCGCCTCACCGCGATCCCAAACCTTCGACGACGACGGCCGCTTAACCAGCATCGCCTCCAGCGGACAAACCACCAGCCTTGGATACGACGAGGCCGGCAACCTCACCACCGTCACCCTCCCCTCCGGCAACGGCCACGTCGCAACCCGCAGCTACGACCGCGCCGGCCGCCTCACCACAGTCGAAAACGCCAAGAGCGGCACCACCCTCTCCAAATTCGGCTGGACACTCGACGCCGCCGGCAACCCCACCAAAGCCACCAACACCCGCGGCACAACCGACACCTACGACGCATACGAATACGACACCCGCAACCGCCTCACCACCTCCTGCTACGGGATCACCTCAACCGCCACCAACTGCACCGGCGCCAACAACTCCATCACCTACGCCTACGACAAAGTCTCCAACCGCACACAAGAAATCCGCACCGGAAACGTCGGCAACACCGGAACCATCGACTCCACCTACAACACCGCCGACCAACTCACCAGCACCACCAAGAGCGGCAACACCACCAACTACAGCTACGACGCCAACGGCAACCAAACCGCCGCCGGCACACGCACCTACAGCTACGACCTCGCCAACCGCCTCATCTCCACCACCGACAGTGGCACAACGACCAGCTATAGCTACGACGGCGACGACCGCCGCATCAGCACCACCGTCGGCGGCGGCGGAGCCGACCTCCGCTACATCTGGGATCCACTCGCCGAAACCGGCCTCGCCGAACTCGTACTCGAGCGCACCTCAGGCGGCAACCTCGTCCGCCGCTACCTCAACGGCCCCTTCGGCGCCATCTCACTCACCAACGCAAGCGCCACCTTCTACTACCACCAAGACCCGCTCAACACCGTCACCGACCTCACCGACGCAAACGGCAACCCACAATGGAAATACGAATACGAAGCCTACGGCGCCCAACGCTCAGCAACCAACGTCTCAGGCACCGCCCCCGAAAACCGGCTCCGCTTCAACAGCCAATACCTCGACACCGAGACAACCGCGTATCATCTGCGCGCGCGTCAATACGACACCGGCACTGGACGCTTCGCCGCACTTGATCCGCTCGGCGTGCCCCTCGCAGGCGCCACCGAGGGCGGCTACACCTACTCTCGCGCAGCGCCCACCGTACTGACGGATCCCTCCGGACTCGACCCCTCTTTCGGTGGCGCAACGATCGACTGCGATCGGAACGGGACTCTGTGCAAGCTTCTTTACGGGGCGGGCTATCAAGACCGTCGGTGCGCAGGCGACTGCATGCGGCGAACTCTGTCCATGCTCGCGGACCGCGGGATCATGCTTGAGCACCTCGTTGCTGTCGCGAACGGAAAGGCGAAGATCGTAAGCGCGTCTGACGGTCCGCGAGGCCCAGGCTTGTACCTGCTCGCAGGCCGCAGGGCGGAACTCATCGTTCCGCCGAAAGAGTTGACTTGTGGGCTTGCCTGCTCGTTCGGACTCGCGGCGAGCAAGGTGCTCGGCTGCCATTCCCAAGCAAGTTGTGCGACGCAGGCGGCGTTGCTCTTTGTTCCAGGTGGCGGCGCCTGTCGGGCATCGATGCGTGGCGCTCGATTTGTCGCCGATCGATCTGGACAAATCCGGATCTTCGTACGCGGACGAGGTAGCGCTTTCGAGGTAAGCGTGCATGCAGCTAAGCGGATAACGCAGCGCGGTCTCACCCTCGACAAGGTTGAGGGACTCATTCAGCACGCCACGCCGTTTCGATACTTCCATGGAGGACGGTGGAAGACGGGTTACTTCGACCCGCAGACTCGCGTGTTTGTCGGCACGGTTGACGGTATTGTGACGACCGTCATCGACAACGCGAAACCGAACTACATCAAGAACCTGAGGTCGGCACGGCCTTGAGAATCGCATACGACGAACAAGTCGATGCCGCGTACGTTTACCTCGTCGAGGACGGTGGGCCTGTCGCGAAGACGGTTCCGCTTGATCCGCGAGAGATCAACGGCGAAATCAACCTCGACTTTGATGTTGACGGGCGACTCATTGGGATTGAAGTACAGGATGCGACCCGATTTCTCCCACCACGTTTGCTGCGCGAGATCGGCAACAGCTGAGTGAGCACCAATCTCGACGGATCAGCCACGGGTGACAAGAAGGAGCTCTCGCCGCCGTAGCGACAAGATTTCTCCGGGCGCGAACGCGCCACGGACTAACAACGCTTTGCTCGCCTCAACTGCCTTGGCTAGGGCTTGAAGATCTTCTCCAGCATCGCCGCCAAAGGCTGGATGTCGCGCGCGTTGCGCCGCGAGCGGCCCAAGCCAGTGAACTTGCACGGATGTGGCACGCGCGTCTCCCTGTGCTACGTGTCGGCCGCGGGGCATGCGCCCGGGCTGAGACCTTCGGCGGGACCGAGGTAGTGATAGGTGGTCGTTCCGAGCGTGGATTGAATGCAGTAGCGGCTCCGCAGGGCCCATGCGATCGTGATCTCGCTTACGCCAGCGTCGAACCGGCGCAGCTTCTCGAGCGTCATTCCGGTGTAGACGCGATTGTCGGCGGCGTAGGCCTCGATCGCTGGGATCGCAACGCGTAGTCGCTGTTGGGTGAGCGCGGCCTCGTCAGTGGGCATCGGGGGCGTGGGTGTGGGAGTCGTCCATTGCACGATCTTGCCGCGTGTACCCGCAGCGACCGGTGCGGATGTGGGCGCCGGGGCCGTGTGGGGTGTCAAAACTCTGTTCACACCGCGTGATCATCCCGATTTGCAGGCGGAACCGAGTGCTGGCGCCCCACACGGATGACGCCAAAAAACTGAGAGGTTGACCGTCCCGACATCGTGACCATCTACGGCGGGACGGACAAACTCCCCGGATGAGAACCTTGTGGGCTGTCAGGACTCGGTTCGCGACGAGAGAAATCGAGGACTTACAGGCGGAACGCGAGTGTTGGCACCCCACGGCTCGAGCCGGTCGCTGCGCGCCAGTAATAAGGAGAGCCGACCGTCTCCGAGCGCGGCGGGTTGGCAATTCCCGTCGGAGGCGAGCCGCAGGGTTCGGCACACTCGATTTCCCTGCAACCCCCTGGGATCGGTGCGGCTGATCCGAATTTACGCACCCTACGGGGGCGGCCGAACCGCCCATCTGTCCTTCAGCTCGGCGGCGTAGCAGTCAGGGCATCGGTGTGAGCGCGCGCGCCGCGCCGAGTACCGCGCTCTCGCTGCCAGCGTCGATGCCGATCTGGATTCCGTCTCTCTGCAGGAAGCCAGTCCGCCCACCGGCGGCGATGAAGACCGAACTCTCTGGCGGCACATAGCTGCCGGCGCCGCGCCGAAACGGCGACGCCTGCGTCGACTCGGTGACGGTCACGTACCGCTTGTCGAAAAGCGGGATCGAGTCTTCTGGATAGGTGCTCGGGTCGTCGCCGACCGTCCCATAGAAGAAGACGACGCTGCTCTGTTCGTCGCTCCACTCAATCGGGCCCCTAGTCGTGAATACGCCGTCCTGGCGCACCTCGACCGACGAGGTCAGGCCGAGCGCGCGGAAGCAGTCACCGCCGCCGGCGCGCTGCTCGCTGCACTTGATCGCCGCCGCGGCCTGTGGGCCAGTCAGGCGCACGCGCTGCTGGTGGCCGACGCTCGTCGTCTCGCGATAGACCCGCGCCAGCGGCAAGCCGTCATAGTCGCGACCAAGCCAAAGCGGCGTCCCGCCGAGGACCGCCGGCGCTTGCTCGAGCGAGATGCGCTCGCGGCCCTGCTTGAAGGCGGTGCCCTCGCGTGACGGTCGCGAGGCGGTGAAGTCGCCGTCGGTCCGCGCCAACAACTGGAGCTCGAGCACGCGCTGCTGCGTGCCGGGGCCCGGCTGGCCGTCGCGCGTCTCGCGCAGCGCGACCGGCTTGAACGTCCGCTTGGAGACCGCGACCTGCTGCGCCCACTCGTGGTCCTTGCCGTCGGCGACGTCCGGCAGCAGCTCGCTGTGGATCGTGATCCAGACGACCGGCTCTCCGTCGATCGTGCCCTCGCCGGTGACGCGGGCCGTGCCCGACTCGAGCGCCTGCCTGTACGTGCGTCCGAGTGCGGCCAACTCGGCCGCCGCCTTCTTCGGCTGATAGACCTCCTCGCCCTGGACGACGCCGCCGAGGCGCTCGATCATGTGCGTGCGCCCAGTTTCGCTGTCGTACCAGACCTCGTTGTCGCCGTAGACCGGTTTGCGCTCACCGCTTGAGAGGTCGACTAGCATCCCACCCCACTCGCCGCGCAAGACCACATGCAACACCGGGCCGTCGCCGACGGCGGCCAGGGCGCGGTCGAGCACGCTGGCGTGCTGGTTATCGAACGGCCAGGCCAGCGCCAGCCCGGCGGCCGCAACGATCGCGGCGACGAGCACGCCGAGCCGCACGCGCGTCGAGAACAGAATGCGCCGACGCGTCGCCGGTTGAGCGTCAGTGGCGACGTGTTCCCAGTCGCCGACGCGGTCGTCGTAGCTCGGCGTCAGCTCATCGAGCAGCGCGGCGATGCGAGTGTCGGTCATCGTTCCACCTCCAGCAGTTGGCGACGTAGCGCGGCATGGGCGGCGTGCAGCGTCGCCGCCACCGTCCCCGGCTTGACGCCAAGGGCGGTTGCGATCGCGTCGTAGTCGAGGTCGGCGTAGTAGCGGAGGAAGAGGGCGAGGCGCTGCCGCTCCGGCAGCGTCGCGACGATCGCCTCAACCGCGCCGCTCTCGCGGTGGCCGTTTGCCGTCACCGACGCCGATGCACTATCGAGCAGTGGTAGCGGCGCCAGCGGCGCCCGTCGCTCGACCGACCGTCGCCGGCGCGCCTCGTTGACGACGATCCGCCACAGCCACGCCTCGAGCGAGCCGCGCTCGTCGAAGCCGCGCCGATGGCGCAGCGCACGGACGAAAGCATCGTGAACCGCCTCCTCGGCGAGCCGCTCGTCGCGCAAGATCGCGACGGCAACGCGCAGGAACCTGCCGTAGCGGCGCCGATACACGGCCTCGATCTCAGCGCACGGATCGCGTTGGCCCACCTCCATCACCTACCCGACCCGGAAGGGTGCGGGTTTCCTTTAGCCGCCGTCGAGCGGCGGCCGCGCCGGCCGTGCCGGTAGACGGTCCGGCGCGACATCGACGCCAACAGGTGCTACGCCCAGCGCGAGTCGAGCCGACGCGCGGTGATGAAGTCAGTCAGCCAGCGCGGCAGCTCGAGCTCGCGCGCGGCGATCCCGAAGAGATCGCCCCAAGAGAGCGAGACGAAGCGACGATCGGGTGCGCTGTTGAACATCGTCGCCAGGTCGGGCGTCTGTCCGGGCAGCCGCTGCGGGCCGAGGTTGACGAGTGCGAATGTGCGTCCGAGCCGTTCGGCGAGCGCGACGCCGATGCGCCAGTTACGGACCAGCTCGTAGTGCCCAGCTGCAGCGACCTCTGCCGGCGAGACGGCAAAGAGATCGGCGCGATCGGTGTAGCGCGCGAAGTTGCCGTAGTCGCGCTGAATCGGGTTCGCCGCCTGGTACTTGACCTCGACGAAGACGAGCTGTTCGGGCCAGGCGATGACGACGTCCGGTTCGCTACGCCGCTTGGGATCCTCGCCGAGCTCGTCGCAGATGGCGACGAGCTTGGCGCGTAGCTCGTCCTCGCCCGACGCTGTCGGGGGCATCAACGGCGCGCCCCAGAGCAGCAAGTCGGCCTCGCCCGCGGGCGCCGCCAGCCCGGCCGCTCGCGGCACGAGCGCAAGCGCGCGAACATCGGCGAGCCAGCGGAAGACCGTCCACGTCACGGTGTCCTCGGAGGTGTCGAAGCAGAACTTGTCGCGCTTGGCCGTCCGGTTGCGCACGTTCAGAGCGGCGCCAAGGACGTCACCGAGGCCACCGGCGACCTCAACCGGGACGTTGCACTCGGGCGTGTCACTGATGCAGGTCCGCTTGGCCGCGACGGCGGCGTTCGAGTAGCCGCGGCCGCACAAGCAGCGATAGACACAGCGGGCGTAGGAGGTGGCGCTCCAGACGGCATCGACGAAAGCAGGCTCGGGCTCGATCGTCTTCCCGCACGCGCAAACCATCGGCTCGAAACTGCGACTGACGGGCGCGCGCCGGCGGCGTTCCTGCACGAGTCGCACGATATGCGCCTTGCCGAGGGAGGAACGTGCGCGTTTGGAAACAGCGTGCGCACGCGATTTTCGTCCAGCGCGGTCGGCCGAGGCCGACAGAGCGCCCTGGCGCAGTGCATCTCGAGACGAGAAACGGCGGCCACCTCGGTGGCCGCCGTCTTCGTTGATCGACCGGCGCTACCGGAACGCGCGCGCCTACTTAGATCGCGCCGGCGAGCCACGCCTGGGCCGTCGCTACGGTGGCGGCGCGTCCGTCGCTGCGCGAGCTCCCTCCGGATGGTTGCGGGGGTGACTGGCTCAAGGTGGCGGCGCGTCCTGCCGCTCACGTTCGCGCCGATCAGCCCCGTAGCCGGCCCCAGAGTGGAATTTCGGCGGTGCGCCCAAGCACGATTGGCGTGATTCCCGCGAGTTCTGCGAACCGCATGAGCGGCAGCACCTTGTCACCGACCGTTGCGTGTATGTGGTTGGCTGGGAAGGCGGCCACGAAGTCAGCGAACGAGCAGTCGAGGCGGGCGTGGACGTGTGGCCACGTCGGATTCGTCTCCTGGTTGACCCGCAAGCGCTCCTCTTCTGGAAGCTCAACCGCCTCGCCGGAGACGATGATTAGGTAGAGCCGGTCGTCCCAGAGGCCGAGGCGCGTGAAGGTGAGTGGGCCTGCTGCAGCATCGAATTCGACCGATGCACCGCCGGCTTTGAAGTACAGCGGGAGCGCGGGGTGAAAGGTGACCTTCGCAAAATTTGCGTGCGGATCGTTGGAGCGGGTCGCATACCAGCTGGCGTGCTGACCGGAGTTGCACAGGTCCCAGATCCCGAGGTCGTCGTGATAGAGCCGGACGTCCATGAACAGGCTGGGCAGGCCGCCGGAGAGGTACTTCAGCGTCTGCATTGTCAGAGCGGCGAATGCGTCGGCTTCGGTTGCGCAGACGATCGATTCCTTTGGCCCGTTCCAGTCGTAGGGGTCGTTGAGCAGCATCTCGGCGACGTCGGGGATGCAGATGTACTCCGACAATTCGCGCTGCCCTTTGAGGCCGCAGAAGTCGAAGCCATACTCGGTGTTGGTGTCGCGTAGAGCGAGGTAAAGGCGGAGCTGCGTTTCGAGGAGGTCAGGCGTTAGGCGCTCGTCGTCGTAGCGCAGCCTGGGGCCGAGGAGTTCCTCGAGCCACACCCTTCCCTGGCGGACGTCACCGCCGTCGACGTCGCGCATTCGCTCGGTGAGCCAGAGTTGGTCTATCTGGTAGGCCGTCGTCCCGAGCGCCTTGATCGTCGGTACGAGGTGGAAGAATCCGGTCTCCATCCCCATCGAGTGGCCGCCGTAGAGGCCGTAGACCTCGCCCCGCATTGCGGTCACCGCTTGGGCCGCGCGGAGCCAGTCGACAACCTCGGCGATTGTCTCGTCGTCGTCTTGGCGTCCGATCACCCGATGCGTTCGCAGCCCTGTTTGGCGGAGCGCGCCGTCGGTCGCGAGGAGGCCAACGTTTCCCGGATAGGCGCCTTCGTTGTTCGAGAGTGAGAGAATGGGTGTGTCGCTGCCGAGCGTCTGCAGCAGAGGCCAGACGAGGTAGGGGAAGTTCCAAACGTTGAAGCAGAGGATCAGCGACCGGCACCCGGCACGGCGCAGCTGCTCGCCCACACTCTGGGCGGTGCGGACACTCTTGATCGTCTCCGCGCCGACGACGATCTCCGGACTGCTCGCGTCGCGATTTCGAAGTCGCGGCGCTAGGACGTCGGCCCACTGGTGAAGCACCGCCATCGTCTCGGCCTCGTTCTGCCGGTGCACGTGCGGCCGCTCGTCGTTCATCATCACCAGGCCGATCGCTGTCGTTCGCATGGCGCCTCCTTCGTCGGGTTCTGATCGGCCTCAGTGCGGGATGCGCAACGTGAGCCCGCGGCCTGTGGGGCTGATCACCATCCGATCCTCCATCTCGTCAGGCCACTGAAGCGCGTCGACGAGCTCAAGCTCATCGAGACCGACCGGTTCGAGGCCTCGTTCCCTCAGCCCGTCAATGATCGCAGGCAGCGCTTCGATCATCGGCAGCGGCCGTGAGAGTCTCTGCGCCGCGTCCTCAAGTTCGGAGCCGTCGTGGAGGTCGATGATCGAGCCGTTGCCAAGGCTCTCGTTCTCGAGCACGCCTCTGACGATTTCGTCTGGGTCGGTCTGGGCGTAGTCGGCGGGGTTGACATCGGCGTCGATGATTCTTGACGTCGGCAGGTTCGCCGTCACTGACTGGCTAAGTGCGTCGTAGTCGAAGCCGTGGGCCCGGAGGTAGATACTCCGCTTGCCGGTGATGTTGGCGATCGCGGTCTCGGCCTTGTCGTAGTCGCCGACGCGGTAGTGGTGCTCGTAGCTGTGGTTTCCGATCACGTGCCCGGCACCCACGAGCCGCTCGAGTGCGTGCGGAAACTTCTCCACCCACTTGCCGATAACGAAGAAGGTTCCGCGAACGCCGCGCTCCCCGAGGATCTCGACCACCTCGTCTGTTCGCGGGGGGTTTGGGCTGTCGTCGAAGGTGAGCGCGACTTTCGGGATGTCGCGGCGACCGTGGAAATAGACATCGAGCGACACGTCTGCTCCTTTCGTGCAGCGTTGGCTGCGACCTATGTGGGTGACGACGCAAGGGCAACTTCGCGTACTTCTTCGGCGCGGCGGCAGCGGACGAGGCGCCCGTCGAATTCGCGGAGCGTCTGAGGCTCTCCGCACGCTGGCTGTGCGAACGGACAGCGGTGGATCAGTTTGCAGCCGCGGTATTCGCTCGGGACGGCAACGACCTCACCGTGCAGAGACGTCCGGCTGTCCGCTCGAACGCCGGCGCTCTTGGCGTGGGCGGCGGCCAGAAGAGCGAGCGTGTAGGGATGGGTCGGTCGTTCAAGGATACGTGCAGCCGGTCCGTGCTCCATCACGTGACCGAGGTACATCACGACCATCTCCTCGGCCATCGCCGCGACGAGGCGAAGGTCGTGCGAGACGAGGACGTACGCCAGCTCGCGCTGTCCCTGGAGATCGAGCAGGAGGTTGACAATTTGCCCGCGGAGCGAGACATCAAGGGCCGAGGTCGGCTCATCGATGAAAATCGCGCGCGGGTTGGTTGCGATCGCGCGTGCAATCCCAATCCGCTGCAATTGGCCACCACTGACTTCGTTGGGGTAGCGGGCGGCCAGGTCTGGTGGTAGGTGCACGTCGGTCAGGAGCTGGGCGATCTCCTGCCGTTGCTGTTCCTTTGGCAGGCGCCGCAGACGCAGGGCGTCGCGCAGACTGCCACCGACGGTCAACATCGGGCTGAAGGAGCGAAACGGGTTTTGGAATACGATCTGAACGCTGCGGCGGAAATCGCGCCGCTTCGCGCGCGAGAGCGCACGCAGCGGCTGGCCTTCGAACTGGACGTCACCGGCGTCGGGCGCGAGCAGGTCGAGCATCAGCTTGCCGACCGTCGACTTGCCGGAGCCTGACTCGCCGACGAGCGCGACCGTTCGGCCGGGACGGATGTCGAATGAGACGTCGTCGACCGCGGTCGCGGTCGTGCGGCCACCCAATCCGTGACGGAGCGGAAAGAGCTTTGTCAGCCCGCGCGCAGACAGCAGGGGCTGCTGCGTTGTGACGCTGGTCATGTCTTAGCCACCTCGTCCGCGTAGTGACAGGCGGCGCTGTGGCCGGGTGCGACTTCGATCGCAGGCGGCGCTTCGCGTCGACAGAAGTCGGTTGCGCGCGGGCAGCGCGGGGCGAAGGGGCAGCCGCTGATCGGCTCGCGGAGGTTGGGGACCTGTCCGGGGATAAACGGCAGCCGTCCGCCGTTGCCGGTCGTGCGCGAGCAGGCGAGGAGCTCGCGCGTATAGGGGTGGGCCGAGCGCTCCAGCACGTCGGCGAGCGGCCCGAACTCAACCACTTCGCCGGCGTACATGACCGCGATCTCTGCG
>WNFU01005664.1_pt1 | contig 16572 bp, 17 predicted proteins | sample 5400121 | NCBI WGS metagenome assembly WNFU01 (sample SAMN13153360, study PRJNA577476) | soil metagenome | isolation source: 100 cm soil or saprolite under grassland replicate 1 | place: USA:California | collected 2016-06-15
CCCCGTGGAAGAAAGGTGAATCCGCTTCTGATCTCCGCGACAAAAGAATGATCCGACCGGATCATTCTTTTGTCGCGTGGTTTGGGCTCACCGATTTTCCAGGCGAGCGGGTTCCGCCTTCGGCAGGGGCGGCAAAAGCAAAAGGCGGCGGTCAAGGACCGCCGCCGGCGTTCCAGGCTGGGGTAGCGTTTAGTTGTTGGGGTTGATATCGTTCCAGGAATAAACGACGTATTGCTGGATGGGGAAACGGCGAGCCAGGCTTTCATCGTAGTGGAAGTGGAAATGGCCGGTCATGGTTACCGTCCTGATGACGGCGGCGCCGACAAAATCGTAGTTGCCACTGCCGCTGCCGCCCAGTTTGAAATCGGCGTAAGGGGCATAGATGACACCCGTGAAGGTGGAATTGCCGCCGAAACTCAGAGTGGTGTTGCTGTTCAATCCCCAATAGATAAACGACATCGCGTCACCTTGATTCTGGACGCCGTTGCCTCCCAGGCTGGCCGAAGCCGGTGCCACGTACACCTGCAGACTGGCTCCGCTACTGATGGTAATCCCGTCAGCGCCGCTGAAGTTGAACGAGGATTCCACCAGCACCCGCGCGGCGCCGACCACCAGCACCGTGCCTTTGAAGTCCTTGATCCGATAGTCCGCGGAAAAAAGAACATAGTCGTAAAAGTTGCCGCTGCCCGCAGGGTACTCCGTCTTGCCGGCGGTGGGTGTCCGCGCGTTCGTGCTGAAATCCCTTGGAATCTTCGCGTCCGGAATGTCCACGTTGGCGTCGTCCGACACCCAGCCGTCCTCAATACCGTTGTTGCTGGCGACCCAGGTCTTGTCGCCAATGGCGCCGTTGGAGCCGACGGCGACGCTGCCTCCGGGTCCGGTGGAGACGTGACCGCGGATGTCCGCGTTGCCGACATTGATCGAGTCCACGATGCCCAGGTTGGTGGCCACGTCGCCCTTGTCGGCGGATTTGCTGGCGTCGTATTTGCCGCCGGTGCCGCTCTTTTTCGGATCGGTTGAATCGAAGCTGTCGGTGGCAATATTGTTGCCGTTGAGGTCGATCATCCCCTTGGCCAGCATGGCGTAATTGAGGGGGGACTGCCGTTGGGCCATGACCCGCACTTTGCGTTTGGCTGAGACCACCGTGGGGCTATAGCTGGGAACCAACCCGCCCAGAATCATTCCGTAGGGGCTCAGGTAGGAGGTGGCGAGATTGGCCGGCGCAGGCGCGTAGCCAAACGACTCGATCGTCGCCCGATCGGGCCCTCCCACCACCGGCGGCTTGATGCCCACGTCATAGGAATAACCGCTGCCCAGATCGCCGGTCTTGTGCCAAAATCCATCGACATTGTTGACCCATCCGCCCGTCACCAGGTTGGTCGTGCCGTAATAGTAGAGGGCATAGCTGGCCAGTGTCAGGCCGACGACAAAGCCGGTCAGCAAGGTGATCAGTATGACGCTGCCGTTGGGTTGGTTATTGGTTGTGATTTTCATAGTTGTTAGCGGGGGTTAAAGGGAAAGAGATTCAGGGTTTGCGCATGACGATCTTGGCCGACTGCACGCTTTCCGTATTGGCGAAGCGGCCCAGAACGTTGCGGGAACAGACCCAGGTAAGTTGAACGAGCTTGCAAAGGTCCGGTCTGCCGGGATCGTCAACCGGATATTGATCGTAAGTTCCGCCCTCGGGATTGCGCTTGAAAATGGAGAACTGCAAAAACGTGCAGTTGGTCAGCAGGACGGTGCTTTGGCCGGCCAGCGTGCGGGTGAGGGTTGTGCGGCTCGAATCATAGTTGTAGGCCAGCGTGTTGGTGACGCCGGTGTCGGGATCCATCGTCCGAAACGTCAGGCTGGTGCTGGTGGCGGCGGTCAGAGCGTCGGCCTGGCGAATGTCCGTGGCTATGGTATCGAGCGCGGTGCGGCTCTTGATGTCGAGCTGAACATAGTTGGTCAGCGCGGCGAAGGTGCGCGCGCTGAAAAGGCTCAGCGCCATGACCGCAACCAACACGATGCTGCCGACACCGGTCGCAACCATCACCTCGACCAGCGTCATGCCACGGCATCGGGTCTTAATCCACCTTGTAGATGTAATTGTGCAATCCATACTGCGATACCAGTGTTCTCATCTCGCGTTGACGTTGGACCCTGCCGGAATTCCAGTTGACCTGCACCAGGACCAGCTTCAAATCGTTGCCATAACCGGAGCTGGCGCCGACCGGCGCGTTGGTGATCGTCACCGTTCCCTGATAGACGGCCCCTTGGTTGGTTTGGGATCCTGCCGGATAAAACGCCGCCGTAAAGTTGGTCGGAATAAAGCCGCTGGTGGTGATCTGGTCCCAGGAGTAGAGCCGGATCGTTTCCATTTTTTCCTGAAGAATTTGCGTGGCCCGAAGGTTCTCGCGCGCCAGTTGGATGATGGCGAAGCCCTGGGTCATTCCCAGGTACAAGCTGACGAACTCCACGCCGATGATGGCCACCGCCACCATCACTTCGATCAAGGTGAAGGCGTTTGGCCGGGCACCGCGGGTTCGTTGTCTTGCAAATCTAAATTTCATCAGGAACCTGTTAGGGTTCGTAGGCCATGGAGCAACCGGGCTGCCGATTTTGAAACCGGCCCGTTGGGCGCACGGCCTGGGTTGGACAAAGCACGGCGCAAGCTGTTTGTTTCCAGAATCTTGAATCGGGCTCGGGAAGATGGACCGGGGCCGAAAACTATTATGGCCCTAGGCGCTAGGGCCGAATGGACTAGCGAATGGAATGCTGAACGAAAAATGCGGCGGCCTGCGAACGGCGGCTGAGCTGCAGTTTGTCCAAGATGTTGCTCAGGTAGTTCTTAACGGTCTTGTCGCTCAAGCCCAGTGCGGTGCCGATCTCCTTGTTGGTCTTGCCTTCGGCCACCAAAGCCAGGACTCGCCGTTCCTGGGGGGAAAGGGAGTCGAGCTTGTTTATAGACGGCGTGTCCGGGTTCTTGACATGCTCCAGCACTCGACGGGTCACGGCCGGATCCAGAATGGACTGGCCGGCGGCAACGTTTCGTATGGCGCCAACCAGATTCTCTTCATCAATTTCCTTGAGCAAATAACCGTCGCCGCCGGCATCGATGGATTCCAGAACGATTTCTTCGTCGGCAACCGACGTGAGAAACAACACGCGCGTTTCGAGGACATCCGCCGGGTGAGTTGGTTGATCGCTCATCCCGCGTTGGCGGCACTGCCGGGAAAATGGCCTCAGTGGGTCGAAGCCCGCGCCCGACCGCCATCCCCGTAATGGCGCGCGGAAACGACCTTTTTCTCGGCGGGTGCCGCCGCCTCTGCGATTCTCACTTTACCCAACAGTTTTTGCAGTTCCTCGACATCCTTGTCTTCGTCCAGGATGTGGTTCTCCAGCATGTAGAGGGTCGGCTCGTGTTTACACACCTTATGGGCGCGGCTGTAGATTTCGACGGCCTGCTTTTCCACTGCGAGGTCCATCTCCAGCATTTCGGTGATGTCGGTGGACTGGCGAGTTGTGCCGACTTGCGCGCGGGGCACTCCGCCGAGGTAAACGATTCTGTCGCCCCACATTTTCGCGTGGGCCAGCGCTTCTCGGGCGCTGTCCTGGAAGAGGTCCTCGTACAGCATCTTGTCTCGACCCGTGAGCAGCATGCTGTGCTGATTATACTGAACCGCCGCGGTGTACTCCAAAGCGATCGCTTCGTTGAGAATTTCGACTAATTTGTCATGTTCTGCCATAAGCGCTTTTTCCTTTCAGCGGTAAGATTCTTGACCGCCCCCGCCAATTGTCAAAGGTTTTCGCGGGCGGCCCTTTCCAGTGGTGTAAGAACGGCTTGCGGGAAACCGGCGTGGCCGGCCAGTGCTTTCAGCGTTGTTCGCAATTCGGGCACTTCAATCGGTTGATTCAAGAACGGGGACCCAAACATCCCCCGCCCGGGCGCGCAAGAGCACTCGAGCGAGCGCCTGGCCGCTCGCCACCCAGTCACGCGATTGGTCGTCATCGGTCGCGAGCACCGCGAGCACAGGCGAACCGGTGGCAACTTCGTGATCTCTGGCGGCCTGTCCTTCTCCCATGTCGAACGTTCGCACGACCAGCGGGCCGGTGCAGGACAACAGATCATCAATCCCCGCCGCATAACCCGGCACGCCATCGCGGCTCGCACTGCCGTTGGAGTGGACCCACTTTGACAACTCCAGTCGAAAAGCTTTGTTCGCCCATTGAATCCCTCGCTCAAAAAATCTGGATTCTGGGCGCGATGAACACGATCAATATCGGCACCTGCCTGGACACCGGCCACGCCTACCTTTCCGGTGATCTCTACCATGCGATGCACAAACTTTCCGGCCATCTGCAGTTGATACACGCCAACGACAACTCCGGCAATTACGACGACCACAAACCGCCCGGCGAAGGCAACATTGATTGGAAGCGGCTGCTGACCGAACTGTCGCAAATCGAATTCCACGGCGGCTTTATCCTGGAACTGTCCGGCAACAAGGAGCCTGAAATCGTTCTGGCCGAGGCGCGCGGCGCGAGGCGTTACCTGCGCGAGATTTCGCGGCAACTGGCGTTGTCGAGCCCGCCGACGGTCAATGTCGCGAACCGGCCCTCGTATTGATTAGACCCGAGGATTGATCGCACTATCAAAAAACAGCCAATCTTTGCCAAAAATGGAGGAGCGGAATCAGTGCCCATTCGCAATATTACAATGGGTTGAGCAGGTTGTGGCGTGGTTCGGATTCGCTCAATCCGGGCGGCGGGGCCGGAGATGGTGGAAGCGGCCCCGGGCCTTTTCACCGCGTTCCACCAGGAAAGGATCAGCCGATGAATGCCTTAACTCGTTGGGATCCGTTCAAAGAAATGGAAGACCTGCAAAGCCGGTTCGCAAAACTGTTCGGTCTGACGCCGGCGCGCGCCGAAAACGGTGGCAAGGAATTGATGACGATCACGGAATGGGCGCCATGCGTGGACATCATCGAGGATGACAAGGAATGGCTCCTGAAAGCCGACCTGCCCGAGGTGAAGAAAGAGGACGTGAAGGTCACGGTCGAGAACGGCGTGCTCACCATCACCGGCGAGCGCAAGTTCGAGAAGGAAGAGAATGACAAAAAGTATCATCGCATCGAGCGCTCGCACGGGAACTTTCTCCGCAGCTTCACGCTGCCTGACGGCGCCGACGGCTCGAAGGTCAACGCCGAGTTCAAGGACGGCGTGCTCAAAGTGCACCTGCCCAAGAGCGACAAGGCCAAACCGAAAGCCGTTGAAGTCAAGGTGTCGTAGGACAAAGAGAAAGGAACGCGTCATGAATAAATCCTCCGGAGTCCTGAAGGTGATCGGGTGCTCGTTTGGAGCATCCATTGCGGCGTCGTTGAGTGTGCTGCTCCTCGGGGCGTGCGTGTTTGGCTTCCGGTTCGCTGAGTGGGCCGAGTGGCAGGGCGGATTCGTGGGTGTGGCTGGCACCGTCGCCGGAGTAGCCGGCGCAGTCGTCGGCTTGAAGATGGCCTTACGCGCACTCCAGCGAGGAGTCAGTGAAAAGTGAGACGACAGCTTCCGCGGAACGGCCTGGCGCGACGCCGCAAGAGGCGTCCGTTTCGTTGAGTTTGTGGAAGCAGCCGTTGCGTCGGAAGAATCGGGCGGTTGGCTCTCCCTCTCTGGCGCAGCAGATGCCTGGCGTGCATCACATCGAATTGAATCTGCGTGACATCAATCAGCTCTTCAACACGATGGACCCGTCGCCGTTTCACGAAAAGGACCTCGATCACGACGCCGAGGAGTTCATCTTGAGCTGGGCGCAGGAATTTCACCGGCACGAACCCGTGGACCTGATCGTGCACCTGGAGAAATTGCCGGAGGGACAAGATGCCAGACGGCTCGTCGAGGAGGCCGTGCACAACTATTTCGACTACCGGGCGCGGTTGAATCAACTGGAGTTCAAACGGCTCATGAAACAAGGACGGATGAGTTTGCTCGTCGGTTTGTCCTTCCTTGGCCTCTGCCTCCTGATCATCGAGCTGCTCTTTTTGAACCGTCCGGGAGCGTTGCCGAACTTCTTCACTCAAAGTCTCACGATTGCGGGCTGGGTCGCCATGTGGCGACCGATGGAAATCTACCTTTACGAGTGGTGGCCGCTGCGGCGGCGCGGGCAGATATTCGATAAACTCAGCCGGATGCCGGTCGAAGTCCGCAAGCGCGTCTGATTCGCGGTGACCGGAAAGCAAGCGTTCAAGGTACTGCCGGAGGCAAAGCCTTGATGCAACCGTTGGCATCTGCCGGCGGCGAGTGGAACGGTGAGGCTGTGCTTGCACCCGGGGCAATCGACGACCGTACCCCGCAGGGCTTCCGCGCAAAGGATGTGTTGGCCGCAATAGATGCAGGCAAATTTGAAATCGTTCATAACGTTAACCTTTCGCCCAAAACGTGTCATTTCATCAACCCATCACGGATTTGGCGGTGTCGCTCCGCCTTGCGGCCGGTCCGGCGCCAAAAATTTCCGCGCCATTCTCATACCCACGCGGATCATCTCCATTTGGTTGGTCTGGTAGCGGCTGAAAGATTCCCACTGATCGGCTGACAGAACGGCGCGGGCACGCTCGGTCACCCGCTGATTCACGGTTCCTTGCGACTCCAAAAGCTTCTCCATTTGTTCGTCGGAGAGAAAAGCTTGCGCGCCCGTCGGATCCTGCCCAGGTCCGGGAAGCGGTTGCCCGCTGGCGGCAGCGACGCCCTGCTTTTCTTCTCTCATAATTGCCAGCAATTGTTCCGCCTGCATGTCCGTCAATGGATTCGGATCGCTCGCCGTCTGCACCTTGAACTGGTTGAGTTGCATCCGCTCGCCGAGGGTCTGTTGGTAATCCTTGTATTGCGCGTAGCGCGCCTCACCCAGGAACGCCTTGATCTGTCCGTCGGATTCCTTCTGTCCTGCGGTCAACCTGGTCAGCACCTCCGTTCGGTTCGTGGAACCACCACCGAACATCGAACTCGCCATTTCCGCGCCTTTCATTTGGTTGTCAGCGATGAAGTCCTTGAGCATTTCGGCATCCTCAGGCGCAAGCCCCATCTGTTTGATGAGCGGGCCATAAAGCGAATCCATCATCTGCCGCTGTTGATCGCGAATGAACTTCCGCGTGTCCGGATCCTGCATCATTTTCGCGAGAAACTTTCCCATGGCCCCAGGGTCCTGATCCGGCTTCTGGGACTCGGCGGGCGATGATTCTTCACCCGGCGCGATTGCCGGAGACGTGGAGGTGGCAGGTGGGTGGTTTTGCTCGGTCAGGTCAGGCTGATCGAGCAATTCGCGGCGCTGTTTCTTGAGACGCTGATTGGTTGCCCGCAATTCCTCCGCCTGGCGGGCCTGTTGTTGCAGCTCGCCATTCAGTGCAGCGAGCTGCTCCTTGCGAACGGTAAGCCTGCGCGATTGGGTGATACAAATGACGCCCAACACGACGACAGCCACGGTGAAGAACAGGATGAGGATCTTTTTCATAATTCGTTGCTCCATTCAAAGTTCGTAGTGTGTCAGCGTGGCACTGGCCACGTGCCGGCCAGGCGGTCCGGCAAGCCGCGACAGGGCAGGGCCAGCGACACGATTGCCAGTCCACACACGACCGCGTACGCCAGCCACTCACCCAACACGGGATGCGCGCGTGTGAAAATTGCATAGAGAAAAATCGACAGCGCCACCGGACTCCACGCGATCAAAGCCCGGCAGAACACGCGCAGCCGCGAAGCCCGTGCGCCGTCCCGCCGAACGAATGCCACGTTGGCAATCCGCAAGACGAGGCCGCCGCGGAAGAGCAGCGCCGCGAGCAGCGCGGGGATGCCGACGTAAATCACCAGCACGCACGCCGCCATGAAAAACAGAAATCCTGGCTGCTTGACGAAATCTGGAAACGCCGCCTGGTTCGCGTATGGCTTCAGCGCGGCGTCCGCTTCGGCGATTTCCTGTTCCGTCGCTGCGGCATGTTCCGCGACGCTCTGCTCCGCAAACCGGCGGGCGTCGCCTTTGATCATGGCCAGCGCGAGCGGGCCGGACCAAGCGGCGTCGTTCGTGATCACCGAGCGATAATGAGCGGCGATGAACACGGCGAATTGCGGATCGGTCGCCGCGCGCGCCGGCTGGCCAAAGCGATGGCTTGCCGAGCGTTGCTGCAGCAGGGTGCTGAGTTCCATCAGGCCGGGGTTTTGCCGGTTCCATTTCTGGATCAGCGTCATGCCGAACATCATCGAGACGCCGGCGAACAGCGGAAACGCAATGCAGCCCGCCACCACCGCGGCGCGGCGCAACCGGGAAACAACGGCGACGCGGTGCAAGAGCGGCTGAAGCGCGGCCGTCGCCGCGCCCGCCTCGGGCAATTGCGCAAGCTTCTTCAAGAAATCCCGCGCGTGCAGCGGCATCCGAACGGTCACTTCGGCCGCAGACTCCAACGGCTCACGCGGGGCGCCAGCGAGCGCAGCGGCGGCAAGTTCGCCGAGGAATTGCCGGGCTCGCCGCCGGTCGGGCGTCAATGGCGGAAGACTGTCGGGAGAGTTACCTCGTTGAATCGTTGATGCGTCGGATCGGACATCGGAGGCGAGGCCCGGCGCCGGGAAGTCCAGCAGCTTCGCCCGGCCATCGCCCGTGATCCACACACGATCCAACGACAGCACCGCCGGCAGAGAGCCGTCTTTTTCTGCGGCGCCGATTTCGCTGGCGAGATCGTGCAGCCAGAAGCGCACCCGGCTCCACGGCTGTGGCTGTGCGAGCGGTTGTGCCATCAGGTATAACAGTGGCTTGCCGGCCACGCCTTCGAAGGCGTCCCAGTTTTCTTCCGGCGAGCGGCGACCGGTGAGCCAGCGCAGCCGGCCCACACGGCCAATGGTGCGCCACGAAGCCGGCCCCGGCGGCGTGCCCGGCGGCACGACGCGAATCCACACTTTCCGCAACAGCCGCAGATCGTAGCCCAGCAGCCATTCCGCGCCGTCGCCTTTCCCCAGCGTGTCGAGCACGTGATAGGGACCGACACGAGGTGTCGCTTCGACAGCCGACGGCGGACTCTCCGGGAGCGAAAGTACGGGGCGCGCCTGGAGCGCCGTTCGGGAAATCACCCGTGTGTGCGTGATGAGGTCATGAACCGCGGCAAAGCCGTTCTGCTGGCGCACCGTGGAGAACAGCGCCGCCAGCACGAAGTAAAACGAGAACTGCAGGAGGTATTGCACCGCCACGGAGCCGCGCAGGTATGCATACGGATCGCCGCGGCTGGCAATCCAGAAGGGCAATGCCGGCAGCACGACGTAGAACAGAGCCCGCACCAATCCGCGCAGCAATCCCGGCGGACTGTTGTTTGGACCGACGACGCGAAGACGGCAGATCGCTTTGCCCAGCGTGGCGCCCCGGAAACCTTCGGTGATCGCATAGTACAGCATGCCGCCAAAAAGTCCCGCCAGCATCCACGTCAGCCATTCCCAGGAACGCTGCGCGGCGAGATTCATGACTTCCATCGGATTGCCAAACCGCGCCAGGGCAATGACCGTACCGGCAAGGCCCAGAAGGATCAGGTCCAGAGCGCCGGCGAGGAAACGGAGTCCCAGCGTCGCTGGAGTAGGTGCCGCTGAAGTGTAGGGCGCGAGCGCCTGCCGCAGTTCATCGTAACTCTTGAAGCGTTCACCCGGTTGTTTCTCCAGGCAGCGCAGAACCGCGTTGGCCACGTCCTGTGGAATCTCTTTTCGGAACTCGCGCGGCGAAGGCGCTCGTTTCTCGAGCACGTTTGCGATGAGTTGCGCCATGTTGTGGCCCTCGAATGGCACGCGGCCGGTGAGCAGGTAAAACAGTGTCACGCCCACCGAATAGACGTCCGACCGCGCATTCAACTCCTCGCCGCGGAGTTGTTCCGGCGAGCAATACGCCGGCGTTCCGATCATCGTGCCCGCCGCCGTCACGTTGGTCTCGGCTCGCGCCGCAGTGGAAATCGAAAGGCCGAAGTCACCGATCTTGATCGTGCCGTCGGCGTCCTCGAAACAATTTCCGGGCTTGATGTCGCGATGCAGAATTCCGATCGCCTGCGCCGCTTCAAGGCCGGCGATGATTTGCAGAATCGCGTCCACGGCGGCGGGCACGGACATCGGGCCGCCCTGATGCACACGTTCCTGCAACGTGCCGCCCGCCACCAGTTCCATGGCGATCGTCGGCGTGCCGTCAATTTCGTCCGTGCCATAGACGTAAACGCTGTTCGGATGATTGATCGAGGCGGCGAGCCGTCCCTCGCGCAGGAAGCGGGCGCGGTGTTCCGGCGAATCAAGCTGCCGGCCGAGCACTTTGAGCGCGACGCGCCGGCCAGTGTCCTGTTCCTCGGCTTCATAAACCACGCCCATGCCGCCGTGGCCCAGGGCTCGCACGATTTGGTAGCGCCCAAAGGGCTTGCCCGGCTCCGGCAACGGACGGCGAGCTGCAATGGCCTCTTCGACGAGCACGGTGGCTCCCGGCTCGGGTTGTGTACCGAGGCCGCTTTTCAGCAGGCAACGGGGGCACAGACCGCGCGCGTCATCCGAGGCGAGTTCTGTGCCGCATTCCGGGCAAAGGCGTTTGGTGTTCATGCCGGGTTCCGCGTTTGTTCATTCACTTCACCCCTGAATGAAGAGGTTCGCCGCAAAGGTTACATACATTCTCACCAGCCAGCGGGTCATCGTGCGGTCTTTGCCGTCACTTTCGCGTGCAGAGTCCCCATTTCGGGCGGCAAGATGCCGCCCTCTACGGCAGCCAAGATGGCTGCCGCTACAGCCGCAAACCGACGCTAAACGCCCCAGGTGCAGGTGCGAGGAGAAGCATCGCTGAGCGCCAACGGCGCGATTCAGCGGTTCACCGCCATGAGCCACCTGCGTGCCCCGACCGCGTTGGTCAGTCCCACTGGCTCAATGGCAAGTGTGGCCTGCCGCTAGGGCGCAAGCACGTCGAACAAATGCCGGATTTCGTCCTCGACTTCCTCCGGGCTGGAGACGGTGTTGGCGATTTCCGCCCGCAACAACTCGCGATAACGCCTGCGCAGCCGATGCACCGCCACTTTGACGGCGGCTTCGCTCATGCCCAGGCGGGCTGCCAGTTCGGCGTAGGGCAGTTTCGAACGTTCGCCGGTGAGGCAAAAACGGAGCTCATCGAACAGTTCCCTTTTCCCGGTCAACTCGTGTTCGCGCTCCAGTGTCCGTAGCACCTGGTCAAGCAAGGTCAGCGCCCAGCGTCGTTCATAAATCCGCTCCGCGGTCAATGTGTCCGCAGGTTCCAGCGTGTAGCGGGATTCAGCGGCCTCGGCGTTGAGAGAGATGGCCGCCTTGCCGCCGCCGCGTTTTTTTGCCCGCGCGCGGTCCCATTCGTTGGCGAGAAAGTGTTTCAACGCCGACAACAAAAACCAGCGGAACCGGCCCTTCTCACGCTGGGCGTTGCCAAGATAATTGGCCCGCAGCAGCCGCGCGAAGAATTCCTGGGTCAAATCCTCGGCGTCGTGGGGCGAGGAGCCGCGCCGCCGCACGTAGGCGTAAAGAGGATACCAATAGGTCTGGCAGAGCCTGGCCAGCGCATCCTGCGCCCGCGTGCTGTCGCTGCGGCCGGCCGTCAGAACCACGGACCAATGCGTCGTAACAAAGGCGGGCCAACGCCGCGATTCATTCCCGCTGAAAGCCGTACCCGGCGAGTCGGCTTGGGTCGGAATGTTCACCGCGTCGCAGCCTAGCCCGATCGTGCGAAACCGCAAGAGCCGTTAGAACACTTCCGCCTTTAAGCCCGTGGCCTCTCGCACGCGGCGGGCGATGAGGGAGAGGCTGCCCAGCGACAGATGACCACATTCAGAATTAGGTGTCGGCCGGGTGGCCGAGTAAACCTGGATCAGCGGTATTTGAGCGCCGCCGGCCTTCAGCTCCTTCAGCCGCTCGACGTAGGCTTCGATTTGCGAGTCATGCGGCTCGGCGCCGTTGAGCGAAGGGAAGAGACTTTGAATGATCACCGGACGCTGACGCGCCAGACGAAGGATGTTGGCGACGACCTGTTCAATGGTGCATTCAGCCTTGTTGACGCAATCCATGTATTCCTGTGTGCCGGCGTCGAGCTTGGCCCAAATCTCGTCGCGTGGAGTGAACGAACGCAAACCTTCTTCCACTGCCGAAAGATTCAAGCCGCTGGCGTTGGTGATCAGGACCATCTTGAAAAACGGAAACTTCCCCAGCGCGCGAACATGAATGACCGCGTGGATGGCCTCGACAAAATTCGGGCAAAGCGTCGGTTCGCCGTCGCCGCTGAGCGCGACGTGGCGCGGCTTGAGCAATTCGTCCGGCAAGTTGCGATAGCAGGGCAGGCTGCGGAGCTGGCCGGAATGCGCCAGCGTCAGCACCTCCTGCAGTTCGGCCGCCATGCGATCCGCATCTAATGACCGCTCGCGCGACGGCGAACTGCGGTCCACTTCGCAGTAGGGGCAGTCGAAGTTGCAGCGCTTGTCGGGATTCATGTTCACGCCGATGGACAACCCGCGCGCTCGCGACGAGATGACAACGTAAACGAAGCGGTTGTTAAGAAATTCCCGCGGGCAGCCGAAGGCCGTCGTGAAGCTTGAGTCCGTGATGCACTTCGGTGCCGGCGGGGAGTGGACGCTGCCGGAAAACGGCTCTGCTTTGCTCGATGCCGGTGCAAACAGTTTTTGCATTCGTCAAAAACTAGGCTCATCCGCCTGACAAGGCTCCACCGCTCTTGGCAACTGCTTTGCAGTTTTTGCTGTCGGCGAACTCGTGCGCGGGACGCTGGAAGGGAAAGGGCAACGCCTTTTCTCCCCCCTCCAAGGCGGCCATTGTCATGCGGCCCGCAAAGCGGCAAAGTGAGAATCCGGAACCGGCCTGGACTCATGCCGCAGCAAGCCAAAATGCGCTTACCAAAAGCCAATAAATGTGGTGGGATTCTTTGCTTCGCGACGCGCAAAGGAACGCATATAGTGCCGACCGCTCTTTCGAGAGCTCGAATAATGCCTGACAAAACACTCAATCAGAAATTCGCGCGGCGAAGTTTTTTGGACTTTCTCCTGGGCGCGAGCAGCGTGGCGTGGCTGGGAAGCATTTTGTATCCCGTGATTCGTTATCTCAAACCCCTCCCTCGCGCCGGCCCAAGCGGTCCCACTCACCTGACCCGAGAGGAACTGGCCAAGCTCGAGAAGGAACATTTTGTGATTGTCCCGGTGAGTGGCAAGCGGGTTCTGGTTCTCCAGAATGCCGCTCAGCAGATCCTGGCCCTTGACGCGAAATGCACCCATGAAGGTTGCACGGTTCAGTATTTGCCCGGTGAATCCGCGATCTGGTGCGCCTGTCACAATGCCCGCTTTGACCTCGACGGCCGGGTGGTGTCCGGACCACCGCCACGACCCCTCCCGAAGTACGTCGCGGAGCGCCAGGAAGACGGGGGGATTTTGATTGTCGCGGAGAGGAGGCAGAGTGAGTGAACCCGCCCACGGGCGAGGATGGCGTGGCTGGCTTGACAGCCGCTACCAGATTGCGTCTCTCATCGAATTCCTGCGTCACAAGGAAGTGCCCCGGGGGCCGCACTCGATGGTTTGGTATTACCTTGGCGGGACGACCATGTTCTTTTTCGTGGTCCAGGTTGTCACCGGGGCGCTCCTCTTGATGTACTACCAACCGGGCGAGGCCACGGCCTATGAAAGCATTCGTTACCTCACGACCAAGGTGCCTTTTGGTTGGTTGATGCGTTCCGTCCACTGCTGGAGCGCGCATCTCATGATCATCTCACTGGTGACGCACATGTTCAGCACGATGATGCTGAAAGCTTACCGACCGCCCCGGGAATTGACTTGGGTTACCGGCTACATCCTTTTTGCGCTCACTCTGGGCTTCGGTTTTTCCGGCTATTTGCTGCCCTGGAACAAACTGGCTTTCTTCGCCACGTCGGTCGGGACTGACCTGGTGAAATCGGTGCCGCTGATCGGGAACTGGATGCTGCAGGTGTTGCGGGGTGGCCCGGATGTAACCATCAACACGTTGTATCGCTTCTTCGCTTTGCACGTTGTGATCCTCCCGCTGGCGTTCGTGGCGCTCATTGGCGTTCACCTCCTGTTTGTTCAACGCCAGGGGATGGCCCCGCCACTGGGCGCCAAGGTCGCGCCTCGGGGAATGAAATTCTTCCCCAGCTTCGCCCTGCGTGACCTGCTGTTGTGGCTGGTCTGTTTCATGGTTTTGCTGGTCCTGGCGGTGTTCGTCCCTTACGGTCCGGGAATTCCAGGCATGGACTGGGAATTGGGCGAAAAAGCGGATCCGCTGGCGCCGGCCTATCCCGGCATCAAACCGGAGTGGTATTTCTTGTGGGAGTACCAATTGCTGAAGGAATTTCCCCCGCACCTCTTTGGCATGGAAGGGCCGCAGTTGTGTTTGCTGATCGTCAGTTTTCTGTTGGGCGTCTGGGCCCTCATCCCGTGGCTGGATCGCCGGGCGCAACGCGAGCAGCCATCGCCCGGCTTCAGTGACTTCGGTTGGGGCGCAATTCTGTTTTTGACGTTCCTGACGCTAAAGGCCTGGGACATTGGCTCCACCGAGCGCGCCGCTTCCCCGGCTTCGTTGAAAGCCATTTCCTGGACCTGCGCCTGGTGGACCGTGGGGGCGGGCGCTGCCATCGTTGGCGTCCGTTTCCTGGTTCATCGCCATCGTTGGTTCTTCTTCACGGGCGCAGCGTTGCTCCACGTCGTCTTGCATGGCTTGCTGGGCCTCTCTTACCTCGCCGCAGGCGTCCTCGCGGCGGTCCTCGCGGCAGTCAGTGTCACGACGATCGTTTTCCGGAGCGGCGGAGCCGGAGTCGCTCCGGGAGGTTCACAGTGAGAACCTTTTTACCAATAGTGTGCTCGCTCGTGTGGGTCGTCGCGGCGGTCCTCGCGGCGGACGAAAAGCCCGCTGTCAATCCCCCCAAACTGGCGGGCTTGCTCGCCGAGCAGGGCAAGGATGGCAAACCTGTCATCACTGCGGAACAACGAGCCTACTTTGACAGCCTGAACGACCACATCAAAGCACTCCTCATCAAGGCGGTCGAGGCGGAGATCATCACGCGGGCCGAGCACCTGGGGGTTATCCTGGCGCTGGGATTGCGTCCGCAAAAGATGGAGATTCTCTTGCAAGACAATTGCGTCCTCTGCCACACCGACTCCGAAGTCCAGAAGCCCGAGATGCTGTTTTCCCTTTCTCCGGGATCAGACAAATCTCCCGTTCACAGGAACCTGCGCGATTTGGTTGAGGACGTTCATTTTCGTCGCGGGCTGTCATGCGCCGGCTGCCACGGTGGCGATCCCACCAACGACCAGCCTGACCATATCTTTGTCAAGGAATGGCCCGGCACCGGCCGCAGCAAGGATCGCAGTTGGATTCTCTCTTTCTGCGCGCGCTGCCATTCCGACCCGACGTTCATGAACCGGTTCAATCCCTCTTTGCCGACCGATCAATTGGCCAAGTACAAGGACAGCCCGCACGGCAAGCTGCTGCTTGTGACCAAAGACGCGCGTGCCCCTGATTGCGTGAGTTGTCATGGCCTCCACGGCATTCGTGGCGCCAAAAACCCGCTCTCGAAGGTTTACCGCAAGCGTGTCCCCGAAACCTGCGGCGCCTGCCACGCCGACCCCACAAGGATGGCCGGCCTGACCCTGCCCGACGGTTCGCGCATGCCCACCAATCAACTGGCGGAATATCGCACCAGCGTTCATGGCCGCGCGCTGCTGGAGCGTGGCGATTTGGGCGCGCCGGCGTGCAACAACTGTCACGGCAATCACGCCGCCATGCCGATCGGCCTGTCGAGCGTGAGCCAGAGCTGCGGTCTTTGTCACGCGGGCAATGCCAGCCTGTTTGACGGCAGCAAACACAAGCAGGCTTTCGAGGAGCACCAATGGCCCCAGTGCGGGCAGTGCCACGGAAACCATGGCATCGTCAAAACGCGGGATTCGATGTTGGGCGCCGGCCCGGAAGCGTTGTGCACCCAGTGTCATCAGCAATACGCAAAGGACCATCCCGAGTGCAGCGCAACCGCCGCTTACTTTTACGCCTCGATAACGCAGATGGAGCAGGCCTGGAATGTCTTTGGCGTCACCGCCGAGCAATTGGCCGCCCGAGGCCTGGACGTGGACCCGATCCACGACAAGCTGAACGAGTTGGCCGACAGCTTGAAACAGGCTCGTTCTCACATTCATTCATTCAGCAAAAACGGCTTCCAGCGAGTCGCCGCTCCGGGAGAGAAAGCGGTTCAGAGCATTTCCCTGTTGGTTGACGAAGCGAAGTCGGAGTATCGGCTCCGCCAACTCGGTTTGGTCGCGAGCATCGCGCTTATCGGATTGGTGATGCTGGCTCTCTATCTTAAGCTTCGCCGTCTGGAACGTTAAGATGACACCCCGTCAATTGACGCCTTCGGAGAAGCGAACATTGCTTGCCCTCTTTGCCCAACACTGGGAAAACGCGCGCCACATCAAGAACGAGCGGCTTTCGTTCACCAACATCTACGCCATCGTCTCCGCCGGCATTCTCTCCTTGCTTCATGCCGTCCGCGGCGAAGTCACCCTCGAAACCTCGTTGTTGGTCTTTCTCCTGGCCTTCTCG
>WNFU01013749.1_pt1 | contig 16561 bp, 16 predicted proteins | sample 5400121 | NCBI WGS metagenome assembly WNFU01 (sample SAMN13153360, study PRJNA577476) | soil metagenome | isolation source: 100 cm soil or saprolite under grassland replicate 1 | place: USA:California | collected 2016-06-15
CGGCGAGATCACGACCTGGCCGGCCGTGAGCGTCGCCGCCACCGGCTGCCCGCGCGACGGAACTCAAGCGCCTCTGTGGCGCCGGCGAGCGCGTCGCCGAGCGCCTGCGCGCGCTCGGCTGCCCCGTCAAACTCGCCGGTGGCTGATCGGCCGCTGTCAGGCCACCTGCCGGGGGCGCTCAGGCATGGACTGGCCGTCTCCTGCCAGCTGGTACCTGAACGTGCGGGCTCGGCCTCAGTGTCGGCATCTGGCGCGCGATGGTGGAGGACGCGGCTTCCGGCCGGACCGGCAGGAGTGAAAAGCCCCTGCAGCGGAGTCCAGCGGAGCCCGACGGGAGCGATACCCGGAGGCAACGTGGTATCCTCGGGGCATGCGTGCGCGTATCCTGGTCGATCGCGAGAAGATCGCGGACTTCTGTCGGCGGAACCACATCCGGCGGCTGGCCTTGTTCGGGTCCGTACTGCGTGAGGACTTCGGGCCGGACAGCGACATCGATGTCCTCGTTGAATTCGAGGCCGGCCGTGTCCCGGGCCTGGCCTTCATCCGGCTGGAGCAGGACCTGTCGACCCTCCTGGGCGGGCGTCGTGTCGATCTCGTGACACCGAAGTTCCTGAATGAGCGCATTCGGGGCCGCGTGCTCGCCGACGCCGAAGTCCAGTATGGCGAGGGATGATGCGGTCTACGTCGGCCACTTGCTGGACACCGCGCGCAAGGTGGTCGAGAAAGTCGAACGGAGGAGTCGCGCGGACTTCGACGCGGACGAGAATCTCCGCCTCGCCCTTGCTTATCTCATCCAGATAATTGGGGAGGCGGCGAGCCGAGTCTCCTCGGCGTTCCGAGAGGCGCACGCAGAGGTCCCCTGGTCTGAAATCATCGGCATGCGTCACAAGATCGTTCATGACTACCTCGGAGTGGACTACGACGTCGTGTGGGAGGTCGTGACCGCAGACCTGCCCGTCTTGGCTGGCACATTGGAGCGGATCGCATAATGTTCGTTCCGCCGCTGTGCCCGCCGGTGGGCACCCTGCCGCGGTCGTCGCCGGTCCGTTCTTCGGAGCCCGGAAGACACCGGCCCGCGCATTGGAGCACGGTACAAACACCGACCAACTCTCGAGATGAGAGACTTGGGTCAGCGCCGAGCGCTTGACCTCGCGGCACCCGATCCCCCGACTACTGAGGAAGCTCGCCATCGCGTCGCGGCTGAACAAGGGCGAACTCTTCCGCGGAACAGGCTCGGCCGAAGCAGCAATGCGTTCTCTCGATCTCGTCGGCGTGCCTGGTCGGGTACAATCCCCGGCGCGCGGGGGCCGGCGCGGTCGAGGGGGGCGCGCGTGAGCTCGACGCAGAAAGAAAGAGCCCGGACCTTGCGGCCCGGGCTCCTTGCTGCGCGGCCTCGCGGCCGGTTCGAGGTTTACTTCAGGATGATGTTCGCCGTCGCCGTGCCACCGAGCGGCGAGGTGACGCTGATCGCCTTCGGCGTCGTGCACCAGAACCCGGTGGAGTTGCCGCCGGTGTTGCCCGGATTGAGGAGGCCGGCGCTGGTCAAGATGGCGTCGAACACCCAGTTGCCGAGGGCGTCCACGGGGGCCGTGCCGACGACGGAGCCGGCCGCGTTGCCCGTGCAGGCGCCAGCGACCTTATAGGTGCCGCCGGTGTAGGCGAGCGTGAGCGTCTGGCTGGCGCGGACGCTATCGGTGCCGGTCACGACCCAGCGGTTCTTGCTCACGATGTACTGAGACTTCGTGACGACGATGGCCTCCGTCGCGCCGACGGTCACGGTCACCGTGGCCGCGTTGGCCGACTGTGCACCCACCTGATCCTGCGCCTTGTAGGTGAAGGTGAAGCTACCGGTCGCCGTCGGTGTGAAGGTCACAGACCCACCGGCGCAGACCGTGCCGACCGTGGCGGCCGCGCCGCCGTTGCACGTCAGCGTGGCGCTAGCAGCCGGCGCCGTCACGATCACGGCCGCAGCGAGGTCCGCCGCGCCGTCCGGGTCGGTGTCGTTGGCGAGCACGTTGATCGTGACCGCCCTGTTGTTGGGAGCGCCGGCCGTGTCATTGTTCGCAACCGGGACATCGTTCACGGGGGTGATGATGACCGTGAGGTACCCTTCGGGCGAGACGGCCGTCCCGACCGTCACCGTGTAGCCGACGATGTCGGTGCCGTTCGCGTTCGGGTTCGGGGTGTAGCTGATCGTCTGATCAAGAGGATTGACGCTTGCGGAGCCGAGACGCGGTGCCGCGGTGATGGTCACGGTCGCGCCGGCCGGCAGCGCGCCGCCGTTGAGGGTGTCGTTGGCCAACACCGCGACTGTTACTGCGGTGTCCTCGGGGGTCGTCACGCTGTCGGCGTTAGCCACGGGGACGGTCGAGCTCACCGGGGTGCCGACGCCCGTGGTCGTGTCGAGGGAGGCGACACCGCCCCTCGTCGAAGCCACCGTCACCTTGGCTGGCGGCGTAGCCGGATCCCACATGACATTGGCCCAGTTGATGTGGACGGCGTCCGACACGTCCCCCAGGAAGTAGGCCGGCACGACGGCCCCGGTCGCGTTGCGCGCGTTGAGGTCCTGCACGCACACCTGGGCCGGGATGACCGCAGGCGCGTTCTGCCCCCACCAGTTGCTGACACCATCATTGAACATCTGGAAGTACTGGAGGGGGGCCGCTCCTCCCGCCGCAGCCACCGGCGGGCCGGTCACAGCGCCGGTCACGGGGTCCGTCGCGCAGGGCGCGTCGTAGTACCCGAGATCGGGCACGGACGCAGACGGGACTGGGGCAGCGGGCAGTCGCCCCTGGACGGTATGGGTGGCGGTCGCGAAGACGTCCAGCTTGTTGCCGGTCGCGCTGGCCGCGTAGCTCGCGCGGTTCACAGTCACCCGACCGGGAAGCGCGTTCGCCATGACCCGGCCGCCCATTGCGAAGTTCTCTTCATGGATGACTACGGACCCGCCTGGGCCCTCGATGCGGAAGACGTTGTGGTTGTACGTGACGCCATCGTTGCCGACGAACGGAGGCAGCGGGCTGCCGGTCACGGTCCCGATGCGCGCCGGATCGGCGATGTACTTCTTCCCCGTAGCCGGGTACGGCGTGGTCGTGCCGGTGTTGATGAGGATGTCATGCCAGGGATCCTGCCCGGCCACCAGGTCCGGAATCGGAGGCACCTCGGCGCCGCCTGGGGTCGCCGACGGCAGCAGGAACGGCCCGACTTGCGAGTTCAGCACGCACTCGAAGCCCGCGCAGTTGATGCCGATGTCCGAGGTGAAGAAGAGCCTGTCTCCGGCCGTCAGGCCGGGGAAGTCGAAGTCGCCGAACGGCGTGTACACCTTGTAGTCGCCGGTCGCCGGCAGGCTCGTGTGGGTGATGCGCAGGCGGCCGAAGACGATCTGGTCGCCGGCGATGGCGGGGCCGACGCTGAAGGCGCCCTCCAGGGCGAGAACCAGTTGCCCGCCGGTTCTGACGCCCGCAGTGGCGATCCAGTAGAAGTGCTCCTCAGAGAAGTTGGTGAACGGCGTCTCCGGCGCCGCCCCATTCGGGACGTCCACTGGCAGGATCGTGCACCAGCCGCCGTTCAGTTCTGCCTGGTTGATCGGCATGCAGAACTCCATCCCCAGGCCCGTCGTGTCCTGATACCACGCGGGATATCCTCCAGTCGCAGCGGTCACGGGGCCGACCCGTTCGAGTGCGGCGTGCGCGGCGGGCACAGCGCCCGCGAGCAGAACTGCCAAGACCACAAGCGTGCTGACGAAACGTGTTCGCATTGTCACATCCTCCTGTGAATTGGGTTGAGCTGCGCTTGAACCGCGGTGAGCTACGTCGGGCTAGAGCCGCCGCGCGTCGCGCGGCGCCGCTTAGCAGCCTGCCGGTCCGGTGTCGCGGACGGCATGAGCCAAGGTCTCCAGAAAAGTAAGCGAGTCGGCTCAGAAGCGGGGGTGGCGAGAGCTACCGGGAACTTGTTGTGGCGAGACGGCAGCGAACATGGACACGAGCTACTCATCACTTCTACGAGGATAGGCTGGGCACAGTGGTCCGGTAAGCCGGTGAACCCCGGGATGGGAGCGGGGGAGATCCCGGTAGTCGAGTGAGGGAAATCCCGGGGGTCGGGGGCTCAGGTGGGCCAGGCCCCTTCGGATGGCATAGCGGACCAGCGGGCCCTGAGAGGGTCTCTAGCGCGGGTTATTCACGAGTATTGATCGCGAGACCGGGCGGGTGGCAGGACCCGCCCGCCTCACGCGTGATCCGCTCGTTAATTCGTTACAGTAATAATGTGGGCTACCGAGCACTTCTGGGTGATCGGGCGTCTAACCGAGCCAATGGTCGGCGAGCACCGAGGGCATGGAGCGTTCCCGCCCTTATCGGATTTGCCTCGAACGCTCGCGCCACTTCTTCAGCTCGGGCTCGACGACCTGCTCTCGGCAGGTGGGACAGACGCTATGGCTGAATGTCGTCTCGGACCGCTCTCGGATGTACGCCTCGATCTGCTGCCAGTAGCTCTGGCCATTCCGGATTCGCTTGCAGTAGGCGCAGATTGGCAGGAGCCCCTGCAGCCGCTTGACCTGCTGGAGGGCCGCTTCCAGAGTCCGGACGCGCTCCGCCAGGCTCTGCTGAAGCGTGATGATCCGCTCACCGGCCTGAACGCGCGCCCGCAGCTCTTCGGGGAAGAATGGCTTGGTGACGAAATCGTCGGCTCCCGCGCGAAGGGCCTCTACGATGTCAGCCTTCTGGTCCCTGGAGGTGACCATGATCAGGTACGTCCCGCCCGCCGCTCCGCCGGCCGCCCGCGCCTGCCGGCATACCTCGATCCCTGTCATGCCCGGCATCATCCAATCCAGAATCGCCGCCGGCGGTGGGCTCTCGCCCTGGAGGATGTCCCACGCCTGACTCCCGTCCGAGACTGCCACGACCTCGTATCCCCACGTGGACAAGGTGCGCTCGAGGAGGTGACGCGCCATGGTGTCATCGTCGGCGATCAGGATCTTCATGTCATTCCTCGCCGGCTACACACGCAAGCAGCCCGCTCAGTTCGCGCTCGAGCGGCGCCAACAGCGTCAGCGCGCCGTCCAGACCCCCGTCTCTTCCCAGCTCCTCCAGCCGCTCCGCAAGGGACGCCGCCGGGACGGCTCCCATGGTGCGAAGCTCACCTTTCAGCATGTGCGCCACGCGCGTCAGTTCCGCGACATCCGCACGGGCGATGGCATCCCTCAGCGCCTGGATGTGGGCGGGACCGTCCGCGACGAAGATCGCGAGCAGCTCTGACAGCAGCTGCCGGTCGCCCCCCACGTAGGCGAGCGCGGCGGCCGGGTTCCACCGCGATGCGCCGAGTCCGATTTGCATCGACAAGGTCATGCTTCCCTCCTCAGACACGCTATTGGTTGCGCAGCTTCCGCCACACTGTTCCGACGACGGCGTAGCAGGCAAGACCCCTGCCAGACAGCGCCCAGCCAAGGAAAGCTCAGGAATGAAGAGCTTGCGCGGGGGCATGATCGGCTGAACCGCTCTCGGCGATGCCCAAAAATGGCACTGCTGACGTACGATGGCACGAGGCCCTCCACGCCGGGAGGGATCCGGTCGTGGCCGCCGGCCGCGTCTCCGGAGTCCTTTGCCCTCGATGAGGAGTACGCTACCTTAGCGGGGATTATTCATTCACGAGCATGAACGCGCGACCGGGTGGGTGGCGCCGGTGCGGCTTCCGGCCGGCCGGGCGGAGTGGGACCCCCGAGTCCCGTCCGCAGCTCGAAGAGCTGCGTTCGGGCGAGCGGGTGACGGAGCCTGGCTGGCCGGAAGCCGCACCGGAGTCAGGACCCGCCCGCCTCACGCGTGATCTGCTCTTGGACAATGTGGGTTAGCACCATGGCCGACGAACGGCGGCCCGACCGAGACGATGCCGGCGCAAGCGATGAGATCAGGGATCGTCTCCGAGAGAGCGAGGCCCTGCTCGCCATCTCGGCGACGGTCAGCTCCACCCTCGACCTGCGCGAAGCGCTCCGGCGCATCTGCCGGGAGCTGACGCTGCTGCTCGGTGCCGACACCGGCGCCGGCTACCTCCACGACGCCGCGTCCGATCAGCTCTCGCCAGTCGCGGGCTACCGCGTCCCGAAGGATCTGCTCGCCACGCTCCTCGCGGCGCCGCTGCCGCTGCGGGAGCAGGGGTTCTACGTCCCCCTCTGGAAGGAGCGTCGCCCGATCTTCTCCGATGATGTCGCCGCGGACCCTCGCTTCAGCCACGAGCTGTTCCGCCTGTTCCGCCACCAGTCCGGGCTCCTTCTGCCTCTCGTGCTCGACGACGCCGTGGCGGGAGCCTTCTACCTGGTGTGGTGGAAGGAGTGTCGGCGGTTGACGGAGCGGGAACTCGCGCTGGTGGCCACGGTCGCGGGACAGGTCGCGACGCTGCTTCGCAACGCCGCGCTCTTCGAGAAGGCGGAGCGTGAGCGACTGCACCTCGAGACCATGTACGAGATCTCGCGGCGGCTGGCCGCGGTCCAGGACACGGCCGAGCTTCTCTCGCTCCTGGTCAACGAGGCCGCCGGGCTCCTGGGCGTCGAGGCCGGCGGTATCCGGCTGCTCGAGGGCGATGACCTCGTGGTCGGCGCTCGGACGGAGTCGGCCGCGCCCCTCATGGCACGGGCGCGGATCAAGGTCGGGGAGGGGCTGAGCGGCCGGGTCGTGGCGACGGGCGAGCCGGTGGCGGTGGAGGACCTCGTCGACGACACGCGCTTCGACGCCGCCGGCAAGCGCGGCGCGCTCGAGCAGGGGTTCCACGGCTTCCTCGGGGTCCCGCTGCGACTCCACGGGCGGGTGATCGGCACGTTGAACGTCTACACCAAGGCGCGACGCCGCTTCAAGACCGACGAGATCTCCCTGCTGTCGGCCCTCGCCGATCAGGCCTCGCTGGCCATCCACAAGGCCCGCCTCCTGCGCGAGGCAGAGGACGCGCGGCGGGTGGTCGAAGGCCTCCACCGGGTGGCCGTGTCCATACAGGCTGCGCGGGAGCGGGACCAGCGGCTCGAGGCCTTCACCCGGGGCGCCCACGAGGCGGTGGGCTTCGACCGCGTCTCGGTGCTGCTGGCGACGGCCGACGGCGCCCGCCTCGAACTGGTGACGACCTTCGGCGACGAAGGAAGCTTTCCGCCCACAAGCTTCCCGCTCTCTCCCGCGGCCGGCCCGTTCTTCCAGGTGGTCCAGACACGCCGCCCCCTGGCCGTGCTGGACGACGGCGATCTCCAGCGCCTGCTGCCGCTCGACCCCATGTACGCGGACCATCCCTACTTCCGCACCAAGCGCTTCGTGGCCGCCCCCCTCGCGGTGGGCGAGCGAGTGGTCGGGGTGGCCGTGGCGGACAACAAGCGCAGCCGGCGGCCGATCCCCCGGGCCAGCGTCGAGCCCTTCGCCCTGCTCTGCCAGCAGCTCGCGCTGGCGCTGGAGGAGGCGCGCCTGAACGCCGAGAGCCTGGCCCGGGAGCGGGAGGCCACCAAGCTCTACGCGGTCACGAGCGGGCTCGCCTCGAGCCTGGACCTGGACCGGATCCTCGACCACATCGCGGCGAACACCGTGGAGCTGCTGGGTTCGGACGCCGCCGGCATCTACATGTACGACGCGGCTCGCGGGGGCTTGACGTTCCGCCGGGGGCTCAACCTCGACCCCCGGATGATTCGCGAGCTCGTGCTCAAGCCCGGGGAGGGTGTCGCCGGCCGCGCCTACCAGGAGCGGCGCGCCGCCTGGACCGCCGATCGGCTGGCCGATCTGTCCCTCACTTACACGCCCGCCGCCGACGACCTGATCAGTGGCGCGTTCCGCCGTGGCCCGGTAGCGGCGGCCTCCCCGCGCGCCTATCTGGCCGTGCCGATCGTGATCCGCGGCCTAGTCCACGGCGTCCTGATGGACTACTTCTTCGAGCCCCACGAGTTCTCCGCGAAGGAGGTGCAGCTCCTGTCGACGCTGGCCGATCACGCGGCCATCGCCATGGATAACGCGCGCCACTACGAGGAGATGCGCACCCAGCAGACGCGCCTGGCGCAGATCTTTGACTCCACCTCCGACGGGATCGTGCTCGTGAGCCGGTCCGGGCGCATCGAGGCCGCCAACCGCCGGGCAGGAGAGCTGCTCGACTTCGATCCGGACGAGGTGCTCGGCCTCGAGCTGGGCGAGCTGGTGGAGGGCTATCGGGCGGCGATTCCCGACTACGACCGCGCGTTCGCGGCGCTCCGATCGCTCACGGAGGAGCCGGACCGCGAGGCCCAGGGCGACCTCGAGCTCCGCGCGAGGAAGCGCGTCCTGCACTGGGTGGCCCAGCCGACGCGGAGCGCGTCGGGGGCGACCGTGGGATCCACGCTGACGTTCCAGGACGTCACCCACGAGCGCGAGGTGAGCCAGATGAAGTCCGACTTCGTCTCCTTCGTGACGCACCAGCTCCGGACGCCGCTGGCCGGGATCAAGTGGATGCTCGAGCTGGCGGCCCAGGAGGCGGGCGTCCCGCCGGACGCGGGCTCGTACGTGCAGGACGCCCGCGAGGCGGCCCAGCGGCTGATCGGGCTGGTCAACGATCTGCTCGACGTCTCCCGTCTCGAGCGCGGCAAGCTCACCATCGCGCCCCAGGCGGTTCAGCTCGGCGAGTTGACGCGGAGCGTGCTCGGCGAGACCAGCCTACTCGTCGAGGAGCGAGGCCATCGCATCTCGGTGTGGGGGGACAGCGAGGTCCCTCCGGCGCTGGCCGACCCGCAGCTCCTGCGGCAGGTGGTGCTCAACCTCGTCTCCAACGCCATCAAGTACACGCCGCGCGGCGGCGCCATCGCCATAAGGATGGACGGCGAGGACGAGGGCGTCCGGTGGTCCATCAGCGACAACGGGATCGGCATTCCGCCACAGGCCCAGGCGCGGATGTTCGAGAAGTTCTACCGGGCGGACAACGTCGTGACGATCGAGACCGAGGGCACGGGGCTCGGCCTTTACCTCGTGCGCCTCATCATGGAGCAACTCGGAGGGCGCGTTTCGTGCGAGTCCCAGGAGGGCAGGGGCTCGACCTTCACCTTCACCCTGCCGTCTGCCAGGTGACCCCATGGAGACCACCGCAAAGACCATCCTCCTCGTGGAAGACGATCGGTTCCTCCGGCGCGGCTGCGAGGTGAGCCTCCGCCGGCGGGGGTACACGGTGCTGACGGCAGCGGACGGCGAGGAGGCCCTCCGCGCGATCCGGGCCGAGGCCCCCGCCTTGATCCTCCTAGACCTGCTCCTGCCGAAGGTGACGGGCCTGGAAGTGCTCCGCACGCTCCGGAGCGAGGAGAAAACCCGCGCCGTGCCCGTGCTCGTCCTGTCCAACTCCTCGAACGAGCGGGACGTCGAGGAGGTCAGGGCGCTCGGCATCGCGGGCTACCTCGTCAAGGCCAACCTGTCTCTACAAGATTTGGGCGACCACGTGGGCCGGCTCTTGGAGGCCTGAGGCGTATACTGAGAGCAGGGCCCGCCGGGGGTGGAAACCCGGACGCCGTGGTCCGACCACTGTGGTATACTCCGCAGGGTTTGCAGCTTGCCAGGGAGGTAATCCATGACCGGGTATCTGCCCGTCGTCATCTATCTCGGCCTGATCGTGGCCTTCGCGGTCGTATCGCTCGGGGTGGCTGCGATCCTGCGTCCGGCCCGTCCCTACGCCTCCAAGCTGGAGAACTACGAGTGCGGCGCCGAGCCTATCGGCGAAGCGTGGGTCCAGTTCCCGGTCGGGTTCTACCTGGTGGCGTTGATCTTCATCGTCTTCGACGCCCTCGCCGTCTTCCTCTTCCCGTGGGCGCTGTCCCTCCGGAGCCTGGGCCTCTGGGCCGTCGGCACCATGGCGCTCTTCCTCTGTATCCTCTCGCTCGGCTGGCTGTACGCCTACAAGGAGGGGATCCTCGAATGGAAATAAAAGCGCCTACTCCGCAGATTCCGCCGCCCGTCTGGACCGAGTTCAAGGACCTCCAGGAGTGGGAGAAGTACCACCAAGAGCGCCCGGAGGGGGACAAGCACTCGGCCCTGTTCGAGCAGGCGACCGAGGGACTCTACCATTTCCCCGGCGGCTTCGTCATCACCTCCGTGGCCGACGCGTTCCTCAACTGGGCGCGCAAGTCCTCGGTGTGGCCCGCCACGTTCGGGCTCGCCTGCTGTGCCATCGAGATGATGGCGACCTTCGCGTCGCGCTTCGACGCGGAGCGGCTCGGCATGGTGCCATTCGCCTCGCCGCGCCACTCGGACCTGATGATCGTCTCGGGCACGGTGACCATCAAGATGGCGCCCATGCTGAAGCGCATCTACGAGCAGATGGCGGATCCCAAGTGGGCCGTGTCCATGGGCTCCTGCGCCAACTCGGGCGGGCCATTTCGTAACGGCTACCACGTGGTGAAGGGTGTGGACCGGGTGATCCCCGTGGACGTCTATGTGCCGGGGTGCCCGCCGCCTCCCGAGTCGCTGCTGAACGGCTTGCTCCTGCTCCAGGACCAGATCGCCCATTTCCGGCAAACGGGGAAGCGGGCGACGCCCAATCCCAAGATCGACTAGCGTCGTGAGTCAGAAGTTCGCAGACGAACCGCGTGGCGGGGCCGGGGGCGCGCTCCCCGGGACACGCTGCCCGGCAACCCGCTCGCCGGCTCGCAAGGGGCCACGAGATTAACGTCGCCGGCTTCGGCAACGCGCAGAAGCCACGGTCCCGGGGAGCGCGCCCCCGGCCCCAGGAGCGCCTCGGGGTGTCCGCCGCCGGCGAGGGGTCGGCGCTCACGGTGACGGTCCCCGTGGAGCGTTGGCTCGAGACGGGCCGCTTCCTCAAGGACACGCTCGGCTGTCTCTACATGAGCTTCTCGACGGCCGTGGACTGGAAGGACCAGGGACTCGAGGTCCTGGCCCGCGTGGAGAACCTCGACGCCAACTTCAGCGTGACGATGAAGACCAGGCTCCCCGCCGGCCTAACGCGCTGCCCCTCGCTCTTCGCCGTCTGGCGCGGCGCCGACTGGATGGAGCGGGAGTGCTACGACATGTTCGGCATCCGCTTCGAGGGGCATCCGGATCTCCGGCGGATTCTCCTGCCGCAGGACTGGGAGGGCCACCCGCTCCTCAAGTCCTACGCGGTGGACACTCCTCATCCGCCCTATCGGTAAGGAGCGCTATCCATGATCTACGAGCTCCGGACGTACACGCTGGTGCCGGGCACCCAGGGCGAGTATCTCAAGCTGTCCGGCGACATCGGGCGGAAGGTCCGCGGAGACAAGTACGGCAAGCTCGAGGGCTTCTGGACCACCGAGTTCGGCACGCTGAACCAGGTGGTGCATCTCTGGTGCTACCCGGACCTCAACGAGCGCGACCGCCTGCGGGCCGAGCTCGCCGGGAAAGAGGAGTGGACGAAGGGGTACCTGCCGCAGATCCGCTCCATGCTGGTGGCCCAGGAGAACAAGATCCTCTCGGCGCAGCTCCCGCTCACGCCCCCCGCGAGCGATGGGAACCTCTACGAGCTCAGGACGTACCGGGCGGCGGTGGGCAAGGCGGGGGAATGGCTCGGCTACTTCAAGGCCGCGCTGCCCGCGCGCGAGAAGTACTCGAAGATCGTCGGCCTCTGGCAGACGGAGGTGGCGCAGCTCAACGAGGTCGTCCACCTCTGGGCCTATCACGACCTGAACGAGCGCGCGGCCGTCCGCGGCAAGGTCGTGCAGGATCCCGAGTGGCAGGCCTTCCTCGCCAAGGGCTACCCGCTGCTGCTCGAGATGAAGTCCGTCATCCTCAGCCCGGCGTCCCACTCGCCGATGAAGTAGGCTCGGACGCCGTCCGAGAGCATGCGACCCAGGAGCTTGACGGAGAAAAGGCTCTAGCATGGACCCGGAAGCGCAAAAAGTCATCGAGATGGGGTACGGGGGCAGCGAGCGCCTCACCATGAACATGGGGCCTCAGCACCCCTCCGCCCACGGGGTCTTCCGCGCCATCTTGACGCTCGAGGGCGAGACGGTGGTGGGCGTCGACGCCGTCATCGGCTATCTCCACCGATGCCACGAGAAGCTCGGAGAGACCCTGACCTATACGCAGTACCCGTCCATCGCGTCCAAGACCGACTACGTCGCCGCCATGACCAGCGAGCTGGCCTACGTGCGCGCCGCCGAGATGATCGGCAAGATCGAGGTGCCCAAGCGCGCCCAGTACCTGCGCGTGATCGCGGCGGAGCTGCAGCGCATCGCCTCGCACTGCCTCTGGCTCGGCACCTGGTGCCTGGACATGGGGGGCGCCCTGGGCGGCGGCGCCACCGTCTTCCTCTACTGCTTCCGCGAGCGCGAATGGGTGCTCGACCTCTTCGAGGCGCTGACGGGGGCGCGGTTGCTCTACGGCTTCCACCAGGTCGGAGGCACGCGGTACGACATTCCCGCGGGCTGGGACAAGAAGGTCCGCGACACCGTCGGGCTGGTCGAGCAGCGGCTCGACGAGTACGAGGACATGCTCGAGACCAACGCCGTCTTCCTGGCGCGCACCCAGGGGGTGGGCGGGGTCTCGCGCCAGCTCGCGCAGGAGATCGGCTTCTCCGGCCCCCTCATCCGGGGCTCCGGGGTCAACTACGATATCCGGCGGGCGGAGCCCTACTCCTCCTACGAGGACTTCGATTTCAAGGTGCCGGTCGAGACGGCCGGAGACTGCTACGCCAGGTACCGCGTGAGGATGGTCGAGTTCCGCGAGTCGATCAGGATCGTGCGCCAGGCTCTCGACGGGTTGCCGGCGGGCCCGATCTCCTCGCGGCCCGGGGTGAAGTCCGTGGGGCAGGTGCGCATCCCCAAGGGCGAGGCCTATGCGCGGATCGAGGGCGCGCGCGGTGAGGTGGGCTGCTACCTCGTGGCCGATGGCAGCGCCAAGCCCTACCGGATGAAGTGGCGAGGCGCCTCGTTCTCCAACCTGTCCGTGCTTCCGCACATCCTCGTCGGTTGCAAGGTCGCGGACGTGGTCGCGATCATGGGATCCGTGGATCCCGTCTTCGGGGAAGTGGACCGATGAGTCCCATCGTTTCCCTCTCCGGCACGATGGGGAGAGGATGATGTCCGCGGCCGTCTACGCCTTCATCGTCGGCTTCATCGTCCTGAACGTGCTCATCCTCATGGTGACCTACGTGACCCTGCTCGAGCGCAAGTTCGCGGCGCGGATGCAGTCGCGCATCGGGCCCTACCGCGTCGGGCCTCACGGGCTGCTGCAGCCCATCGCGGACGCGCTCAAGCTCATGATGAAGGAGGACGTGATCCCGCGGCTGGCGGACCGCCCCGTCTACAACCTGGCGCCGATCGTCTTCCTCGTCCCGTGCTTGCTGATCTTCGCCACCATGCCCTGGGCCCCGGGACTCGGCATCGCCGACCTGAACATCGGGATCCTGTTCTTCCTCGCGGTCTCGGCCATGGAGATCGTGGGGCTGTTCATGGGCGGCTGGGGGTCCAACAACAAGTACGCCCTGCTCAGCGCCATGCGGGCGGTGAACCAGATCATCTCCTACGACCTGCCGTTCATCTTCACCGCGCTCGTGCCCGTGGTCCTGGCGGGCTCGCTCAGGCTGTCCGACATCGCCGCCGCCCAGCAGGGTTTCTTCGGCTGGTTCGTCTTCTACCCCGTCATCGGCCAGCTCGCCTTCGTGGCCTATATCGTGACGACGCTGGCCGCCGAGAACCGGGTGCCCTTCGACATCCTCGAGGCGGAGTCCGAGCTGATCGCGGGCTTCCGCGTCGAGTACTCGGGGATGAAGTTCGCGCTGATCCAGCTCGGGGAGTACGCGCACATCATCGGCACCTCGTTCCTGGGGGCGCTCTTGTTCCTGGGCGCGTGGTCGGGGCCGGGCCCGGCGTGGATGGGGCCGATCTGGTTTCTCCTGAAGGCCATGTTCGTGTTCCTCGTGGTGACGTGGGTGCGCTGGAGCTTCGTCCGGATCCGCGTGGACCAGATCCTCGCCATCTCGTGGAAGCTCCTGCTCCCGGCCACCCTCCTCCTGTTGATGGCCACCGCCGTGGTCGTGGCGCTCGGCGGAGGGGGCGCCGGTGCGTAGAGAGCCGCGCGGAGGCTTCTGGGGCGAGCTCGCCGACCTCGGCTCCGCGGTGGGGCGCGCCATGAAGGTCACGCTCGTCAATCTGATCCGCCGCCCGATCACCGTCCACTACCCGGATATCCAGCGCGCCTACCCCGACCGCTACCGCGGGGTGCTGGCGCTCACCTACGACAAGGAGACCGGCGAGGAGAACTGCATCGGCTGCCGGCTCTGCGAATACATCTGCCCGCCCCAGGTGATCAAGGTCGAGATGCTCAAGGCCGAGAAGCGGAACTACGCCAAGGCCTTCACCCTGGAGCTGTACGCCTGCGAGTTCTGCGAGCTGTGCGTCCAGGTCTGCCCGACGGACGCCATCATCATGATGAAGTCCTTCGACGTGGCCACGACCGACCGGCGGGAGCTCTTGCTGGACAAGGATCGGCTGCACCACCTCGGGCTCCAGTTCCAGCCCTCGTGGGCGACGGGCAATGGCCTTCGCGACATGCAGACCCCGCCCAAGGCGCCCAAGGCCGAGGGCGAGCCTGCCAAGGCAGGGAGCAAGGCCGAGTGAGCCTGGAGCCGATAGCGTTCTGGGGGCTGGCGGCCATCCTGCTGGCCTCCGCCCTCGCCGTCGTCCTCACCAAGAACCTCTTCCACTCGGTGCTCTACCTGGCCCTGGCCCTGGTGGGTACGGCGGGGATCTTCCTGACCCTCGACGCCGAGTTCCTGGCCGCGGTGCAGATCCTCCTCTATGCCGGCGGCGTCGTCACGATCGTGGTCTTCGCCATCGTGGTCACCGAGCGCCTGGTCGGCGACCGCCTCACCCAGACGAGCCGCCATCTCGTGAGCGGCGCGATTGCGGCCTGCGCGCTGCTCGCCGTGCTCGTGGTCTTCATCCGGCGCGTGCCGCTGCCGCCCTCGCCACCCGTGCTGAGCGGCGATCTCACCCGCGCCATCGGCCAGGCCGTGCTGACCCGCTGGGTGCTGCCCTTCGAGCTCCTGGGCGTGCTCTTCCTGGCCGCCCTGCTCGGGGCCATCTACTTCGCGCGACCCGACGAGTAGCCGTACGCATGGAGCCCCGGGCCGAGATCCACCGCGTGTCCCCCGGCGGGGGAGGGGATCGCTGGAGCCCCAGCTGACCGTGGGACTCCAGGCCTACCTCACGCTCGCCGCCGTGCTCTTCACGATCGGCTTGTTCGGCGTCATCACCCGGCGCAACACCATCGGCATCCTGCTCGGCATCGAGCTGATGCTCAATGCCGTGAACATCAACCTGGTGGCCTTCGCGCGCTTCAACGGGGGCGTGGCCGGCATGGTCTTCACCGTCTTCACGATCTGCATCACGGTGGCCGAGGTGGCGCTGGGGCTGGCCCTCATCATCCTGATCTTCCGTGTGCGCCGCACGGTCGTGGCCGACCACCTGGATCTGCTGAGAGGATAACCGCGCCCGCATGAGCGATCTCGCATCACTCGCGGTGCTGACGCTCCTCTTGCCCGCGGGGGCCTTCGTGCTCCTGAGCGTGGCGTTCCCGCTGCGCCGCTCCGGCCGGCCCGCCGCCTACGTGTCGATCCTCTTCTCGGCGGCGGCGCTCTGGGGCGCCTTCTCGTCGTATCGGCTGTCGAGCCCGGAGCGGTACACCCTCGAGCTCTGGGAGTGGCTCCCGACCGAAGCGGGCGTCCTCGCGAGCGTCGGGGTTCTGGCCGACTCCGACTCCACGCTGATGCTCATCCTGGTGGCGGGCGTGTCCTTCCTGGTCCAGGTCTACTCGCTGGGCTATCTGGCCGACGAGCCCCCGGCCTCGTTGGGGCGCTACTACGCCTATCAGTCCCTCTTCGCCTTCTCGATGATGGGGCTCGTGCTGGCGCCCAACTTCGTCCAGCTCTACATCTGCTGGGAGCTGGTCGGGCTCTGCTCGTACCTCCTGATCGGCTACTGGTACCAGCGGCCCGAAGCGGCGCGCGCCGCGGTGAAGGCCTTCTGGACCACCAAGGCCGGGGACGTGGGTCTCCTGATCGGCATCGTGCTCCTGTGGCGGCAGGCGGGTACCTTCGACTTCATGCGGCTCCTCCAGCTCGCGGACGCCCACAAGCTGCCGCTGGCGGGGCTCGGCGTCATCACCTTCTGCATCTACCTCGGCGCGGTCGGGAAGTCGGCCCAGTTCCCGCTCCACGTCTGGCTGCCCGACGCCATGGAGGGGCCGACTCCCGTGTCCGCCCTGATCCACGCCGCCACCATGGTGACGGCGGGCGTGTACCTGCTCACGCGGACGGTCTGGCTCTTCAGGCTCACGCCGGAGGTGCTCGCCCTCGTCGGCTGGGTGGGCGCCTTCACCGCGCTCCTCGCGGCCACGCTCGCCTGCGTGCAGAGCGATATCAAGCGTGTGCTGGCGTACTCCACGGTGTCCCAGCTCGGCTACATGATGGCGGCCATCGGCGCGGGTGGGGCCGGCGCGGGTTTCTTCCACCTCTTGACCCACGGCGTCTTCAAGGCCCTGCTCTTCCTGTCGGCGGGCGCCGTCATCCACGCCGTCGGCACCAACGACATCTTCGCCATGGGCGGCCTCGCGCGGCGCAT
>WNFU01007548.1_pt1 | contig 16555 bp, 17 predicted proteins | sample 5400121 | NCBI WGS metagenome assembly WNFU01 (sample SAMN13153360, study PRJNA577476) | soil metagenome | isolation source: 100 cm soil or saprolite under grassland replicate 1 | place: USA:California | collected 2016-06-15
CCGCGCTGGCCGCCGCCCGCTGCGCGAAGCCGAACAGCATGCCCAGCGACTGCAACGGCCACACCAGCATGACCAGATAGGAGTTGAACGCCACCAGCGTGCCCAGGGTGATCTCGCCGTCGACGGTGAGCCGGCCCCCGTACCACAGGATCGCCGCCAGGCTGACCTGGGGCAGAGCGGCGAGCAGGGGAGTATAGAAGCCACGCAGGCGCGCCGCGTGCAGGTTCTCGTCCAGTAGCCCCTGGGCCTCGCGCTCCAGCTTGGCGCTCTCCTCGGCCTCGCGGCCGAACGCCTTGACCACCCGCACGCCGGCGGCGTTCTCCTCCACCACCGTGGTCAGGTCGCCCTCCTTCTGCTGCACCCGCCAGTAGACCAGGTGCAGGCGCCGGTTGAAGCGCAGCGCGCCGTACACCAGTGGCGGTGCGAGCCCCAGTGCCACCAGGGTGAGCCGCGCCGACAGCGTCCACATCTGCGCCGCGGCGATCCCGAAGGTGAGCAGGTTCAGCACGCTGAACACCAGACCCCAGGAGAGGAAGTAGCGCACCGAGCGGATGTCGGAGGTCGCCCGCGACAGCAGCTGGCCCGTCTGGATCTGGTCATGCCACGCCGGCTCCAGCGCGAGCAGATGGCGCGCGAGCCGGTTGCGCAGGTCGTACTCGACGTCAGTGCCGACCCGGCCGGAGATGTTGCGGCGCAGGCCGCCAAGGACCCAGCGAAGCAGCGCGAGCGCCAGCAGCAGGCCGAGCTCACGGCCGAGCACCGCCGTCTGGCGCCTGGTCAGGCCCTGGTCGATGATCGTCCTGGTCACCAGCGGGATCACGGTGGTGATGGTCATCATCGCCACGCCCATGGCGAACGCCACCAGCGCCCGCCGCCAGTAGGGGGCGAGCAGCCGCACGATGCGGCGCAGGGTCGCGAGGGCGAGACCGTCCGGGGGCGGTGTGCTCAGGTAGTTGGGCAGGGGCCTCCCTCCCTCGGGCTTGCTCGCGCTGTCGTCTCTTCAACGTACCTGGGAAGTGCGACAATCCGCACCCGTCGCGTTGCGTGGCTCCCTACCGCCCCGCTGGCGTGTTAACGTGGTAGTACCTAATTTACTTTGATCTAGAACACAATTCGAGGTGAGGCCGGCGGTGACGACTTCCTACCAGCCGACGGAGCGGACCAGGGTCAGGCGCCTTCCGGAGCGGGGGGTGTACGACCGCGCTACTGTCCACGCGATCCTCGACGAGGGATTCCTCTGTCACGTCGCGTTCACCGTCGACGGGCAGCCGTATGCGCTCCCCACTGGCTACGCACGGGTGGGGGAGACCATCTACCTGCACGGGTCCAGCGGCAGCCGGCTCGGCGTGCGGCCCGGCATGGACGTGTGCGTCACAGTCACCCTGGTCGATGGCCTGGTCCTGGCCAGAGCCGCATTCCACCACTCCTTCAATTACAGGTCCGCGATGGTGCTTGGTCGTACCCGCCTGGTTACGAATCCCAAGGAGAAGGACGAAGCGCTGAGCGCGTTGGTCGAGCACATCGTGCCGGGCCGCGGCGCGGATGTCCGGCCTGGTAGCAGCAAGGAACTGGCCGCGACCGCGGTACTGGCCGTGCCGCTGGAGGAGGCCTCGGCCAAGGTTCGTTGCGGCGACGTCAAGGATGATGACGCGGACTACTCGCTGCCCGTGTGGGCTGGGGTTCTGCCTCTTGCGTTCGTGCCGGGTGACCCTGTCCCCGATTCTCGCTTGGACCCGGCCATCACCGCGCCGCCCTACGTCGCCGCTTGGCAGCGCGGAAGCCCAACAACGGGCCGTCAGGCCTCCGAGTGACCCGCACGGACGGCGCTGCTTCAGGTCTACGACCTGCGACGCTTCATGGTGGGTCCCAGCCGGGCCACCTCGGCGGCCAAGGCCTCGGCCACCTTCCTCTTGCCAATCCCCGCTCCAGGAGTTAGTCTATGCGCAGATAGTCTACGCGACCACTAGGAGCGACTATGTGGGTACACGAGCACACCGCTGAGACGGCAGCGAGCCCCAAGGCGGTCTGGCAAGTCCTGCGCAACCTCGACGAGTGGGAGTCATGGGACACCTCGCTGGCGTGGGTCCGGCTGCAGGGCCCGTTCCAGGTCGGCTCCCAGGTCGTCATGAAGCCCAACGGCCAAGACCCGATCACCTCGGTGATCGTCCAGGCGACCGAGAACCGGGTCTACGCCGACGAGACCACCCTGGGCGAGGTCACGCTGCGGTTCAGCCACACCCTCGAGCCACTCGAGTCCGGCGGCACCAAGGTCACACACCGCCTGGAGATCACCGGTCCGGCCGCCGAGGAGTCCGGCCCCCAACTCGGGCCAGCCATCACCGAGGACTTCCCGGAGGCGATGGACGCGCTGCTGACCCGCGCGGAGTCGTGACACGCTACCCCGAGGGCCCGGCGGGTAGCCCCGGGTTCCTGCTGTGGCACCTCACCCTGGCCTGGCAGCGCGCCGTCACCGCCGTGCTGGAACCCCTGGACCTGACGCATGTGCAATTCGTGCTGCTGGCCTGCGTCTGGTGGCTGGGCGGGCAAGGGCAGGTTCCCAACCAGCTGCAGCTGGCCCGCCAGGCCGGTACCGACGTCAAGATGGCCTCGCAGGTGGTGCGCAGGCTCGAGGCCAAGGGGCTGCTCGAACGCGAGGTCGACCGTGGCGACACCCGCGCCAGACGACTGCGCCTGACCGCCGCGGGAGCCAAGCTGGCGCAGCGCGCGATCGCCGCCGTCGAACAGGCCGATGCCCAGTTCTTCGGTACGGAGGCCGCCGCCATCACCGCGCTGCTCCAGCGCATGATCGGCCACGGGCTCCCGCGCTGACCGGCGCTGGCGCCTGGCGTTGACCACCGACGTTCACAAGTAGTGCAGCGGGTTGAGGCTGGGGGGCCGGGGCAGGTGGAGGGTGTCCCAGCCGATGGCGGAGAGAGCAGCCTGCATGATCGCGAAGCCCAGCACCAGCGCCACGATCGCGCCGATGGTCTTGTAGCGGCGCCCGAAGGCGGCCAGCGTGGCGACGATCCCCATCGCCAGCAGCAGCACCAGGTAGCCGAGGGTCGTGCGCAGGCTGGGCAGGGGACTCTGGCCGAGGGTATAGACGCCGACGGCACCGAGGACGAAGCCGCCGGCGGCGCGGTTGCGGCCGAGCAGCGCGGCGCCCGTCAGCGCCACCAGCGCGGGCGTGGTGATGCGCACGCTGCTGACCGGCTCGTCGATGGTGAGGGTGGCGACGTTGACGGCCGCGAACGCGGCCACCAGAGCGAGGTCCCGGAGCAGGCCGCCGGGGACCAGGTCCGCCAGGACGGTGCCGCGCGGGTACCTGCGCGCGGCGGCCCGCTCCCGCTCCTGGGGCTCACGGCGGCCCTCCTGGGTCGCGCGGTCGCGCTCGTCCCCGGGCTGGCCACCGTCCCCGGGCCAGCCGCCGTCCCGGTCCCGCTCGGACTCCGACCAGGGCCGCGCATCGGGGCGGGCCGCCCGCGAGGAGGCCACCGGCTCGCGAGCTGGAGCGCTCCAGTGGCTCGCCACGGGTGCCGCAGAGGCGAGCTGCGGAGTCTGGTCCGGCGCCAGGGATACCGGCACGGTCGCCAGCCCGGCCACCGGCATCGCGGCGACGGGCGGGACCCGCGGCATCATCCAGGTGCGCTGCACGACCTCGGTGGCGGCGGTGACCGGGTCGGGGGCGACTCCACCGACCCCGTCGACCCCGCCGACCAGCCGGACCAGCAGCGCCCGGGCGCTCGGGCGCCGCTGCGGGTCCTTGTCCAGGGCGGCGAGCACCGCCTCGAGCAGGCGGTCCCCGAGACCCCGGACGTCCGGCTCCTCGTTCAGGATCCGGTGGGCGACGGCGCCCACCGGGCCTGACCGAGCCGATCACCTTGCCGGTCTGCGTGAGCGTGGTGGAGTCCACGGGCCGGGCGATGCCGAAGTCGATCACCTTGGGGCCGGCACGGCTGCTCAGCAGCACGTTGCTCGGCTTGAGGTCACGGTGGACCACGCCGGCGGCGTGGATCGCCTCCAGCGCCTCGGCGACGCCCACGGCGAAGGCCTCCAGCCGCCTGCCGGCCAGTGGCCCGCCCTCCTCCACCGCCTGCTCCAGGGTCGGCCCGGCGACGTACTCGGTGACGTAGTAGGGCCGCTCGGCATCGAGGTCGGCGTCCAGGACCCGCGCGGTGCAGAAGCCGGCCACACCGGAGGCGGCGCGGACCTCGCGCCGGAATCTGGCACTCAGCTCGGGATCGCTGGCCCGGTCGGAGCGGACCACCTTGATCGCCACCAGCCGCCGGTCGGGCGTCTGGCCCAGGTACACCACACCCATGCCGCCACCGCCGATCCGGCTGAGGATCGTGTACGGCCCGAGCTGCCTCGGGTCCTCGGGCCCGAGTGGTGCGGCGCTGCTCATCTCAGCACCTTATCAACTCCCGAACCGGCTGGCGGGGTGGGCTCGGCTGGCGGGTGGGCTCGGCTCAGCGCGGCTGCTGGACCGAGGGGTTCTCGCCGCCGGTGCCGGTGGCCGCGTGGCCGGTCGCGCCGACGGGTTGGCGCTGGCCCGGGACGCGACCGAGGATCTCGTCGACATCGGTGCCGTCCACGGTCTCGCGCTCCAGCAGCAGCTCGGTGAGCCGGTCCAGCGGGTCGCGGTTGCTGCGCAGCAGGTCCAGGGCACGCTGCTCGGCCTCGCGCAGCAGCTTGGAAACCTCCTCGTCGATGACCCGTTGGGTCGCCTCGGCGTAGGGCCGCGAGCGGACCTCCTCGCCGCCCAGGTACATCGGGCTGCCCGAGGAGAACCCGACCGGGCCGAGCGCCTGGCTCATGCCGAACTCGCGGATCATCCGGGTGGCCAGGTCGGTCGCGCCGGCCAGGTCGTTGGCGGCGCCGGTGGAGCCCTCCCTGAACACCAGCAGCTCGGCGGCGCGGCCGCCAAGGCGGATCGCCAGCGAGTCCTTCAGGTAGCCCTCGGAGTACAGGTGGCGCTCGTCGACGGGGAGCTGCTCGGTGACGCCGAGGGCCTGGCCGGCGGGGAGGATGGTGACCTTGGCGATCGGGTCGCCGTGGGTCGACAGCGCGGCCACCAGGGCGTGGCCGGACTCGTGGACGGCGACGGCGTGCTTCTCGTCGGGCAGCAGCGCGTTGGAGGAATCGCGGCGGCCCAGCAGGATGCGGTCGCGTGCTTCCGAGAAGTCGGTGGCGGTCAGGGTGTCCCGGCCGCCGCGGACGGCGTGGATGGCGGCCTCGTTGACCAGGTTGGCGAGGTCGGCGCCGGAGAAGCCGGGGGTGCCGCGGGCGACCACGTCCAGGTCGACGTCGGGGCCGAGCTTCTTGCCGCGGGCGTGCACCGCGAGGATCGCCTTGCGCTCACGTTGGGTGGGCAGGGGGATGACGACTTGGCGGTCGAAGCGGCCGGGGCGCAGCAGCGCGGGGTCCAGCACCTCGGGGCGGTTGGTGGCGGCGATGACGACCACGCCGGTGGTGGGGTCGAAGCCGTCCATCTCCGACAGCATCTGGTTGAGGGTCTGGTCGCGTTCGTCGTTGGAGATGACCTGGCCGCCGCGGCGCTGGCCGATGGCGTCGATCTCGTCGATGAAGATGATCGCGGGGGCGCGCTTGCGGGCGTCGTTGAACAGGTCGCGGACCCTGGCGGCGCCCACGCCCACGAACATCTCCACGAACGAGGACCCGGTGACCGAGATGAACGGCACCTTGGCTTCGCCGGCGACGGCTCTGGCGATGAGGGTCTTGCCGGTGCCTGGCGGGCCGACCATGAGCACGCCCTTGGGGCCCATCGCGCCGGCGCGGCGGTAGCGGTCGGGGTTGCGCAGGAAGTCGACCACCTCGGTGACCTCGCGCTTGACCCCCTCGTAGCCGGCCACGTCCGCAAACGTCGTGGCCGGCCGCTCGGTGTCGTACACCCGCGCGCGGGAGCGGCCCACGCCGCCGAGCGCGCCGAGCTGGCGCCGGGTCGCGCGGCCCAGGTAGATGAACAAGCCGAGGAACAGCAGGAAGGGGAGCAGGCTGCCCAGCAGCACCGACACGAAGGAGCTCTGCGCGCCGACCGCCTTCACCTGGACCTTGTGCTGCTCGAGGAGCTGGGTGAACTGCGGGTCGGGCAGGTTCACCGGGTAGGACGAGCGGAAGCGGGTCCCGTCGGTGAGGACGCCGGTGATGTGCCCGTCGGAGCCGATCTCGACCGACTTCACCTGGCCCGCGATGATCTTGTCCTTGAGCTGCGGCTGGTAGTTGAGCGTCACCTCGCTGTTGCCGCTCATGCGACCCGGCCACAGCAGCAGGATCGCCAGGGTGAGCATGACCCCGATCCATGGGAGCCAGGCGCGCCACCTCGGCGGCGGCGGGGGAGGTCGTGGCGTGGGCGGCCGGTCCGGCGGCGGCGGCTTCGCCTGGTTGCTCAGGTGCACTCTGGGGTGCGGACCCTCCGACATCATGGGCTCCTCGCGGGCGAGCAGGTTGCACCCCCACGGTAGCGCCCGCGGCACGGAAAGGGTATGGCGTTCGGACGGGTCAGCCGGTGTACGGCACGCGGCGGTCCGCGGGAATGTCGGCGAGCCGGGGATTCCGCCTGTCACGGTCGGAGAGGATCGGCTCCGGGTCGGGCCAGACGATGCCGAGATCAGCGTCGTTCCAGGCGATCCCCAGCTCGTCGGAGCCGTCGTACTCGTTGGTGACGAGGTAGGTCATGGTCACCTCGTCGTGCGCGTAGAAACCGTGCGCGATCCCCTCCGGGATGTAGAGGGCGACGTCCTCGCCGCCGCCGAGCTGCAGCCTGGTGTGCTTGCCCTCGCTTGGCGCGGCGATCCTGGTGTCCACCAGCATCGCCGTCACCCGACCGGACTGCACGAACCACAAGTCGGCCTGGCGGCGGTGGAAGTGCAGCCCGCGTAGGACTCTGGGGGCTGAATCGGAGCGGTTGGCCTGGACCATCGGCTTGGCGAACGGCAACCAGGAGGCCCTGTAGGTCTCGAGGAAGCGGCCGCGCAGGTCCGCGACCGGTCCCACTCGGATCAGCCAGACCCCCTGGATCTCGCTGGACTCGAACACGTCGGCCACGCACACCTCCCCCGCACAAGTCCTCGCGGCTTGGAGGCTACACACAGGCCGGCGGTTCGCCAAGAGCGGTTCGCCAAGAGAGTGAGGGTCTGTGAGCGTAGCCCCTCTAGGTGGTATGTGGGCGTGCCGAAGTAGTACTACGGAGTCGGTTTCGACTCCGGTCCAAGCCCTCACTCATTTCGGGACGGACGACAATGCCCGAGGTCGCTGCCGCGCTGGTGCTCTTCCGGTTGGGCGGCCGTGGCTATGCCTGCCCCCGGGACAGGGTGCGGCAGGTGGTCGACGTGGGCGCGGGCCAGCCGCCGGTCCCCGGCCTCGAGCCGTCCAGCCTCAGCGCGCTCGAGGGGGCACGGCGGCCGCTGCCGCTGGTGAGCCTGCGTGTCGCCCTCGGCCTGCCGGACCATGGGCCGGAGGGGCGCATCCTCGTGGTCACCACCAGGCATGGCCCGGTGGGCTTCCTGGTCGACGAGGTGGTGCACGTGCTCGAGGTGGACCCGGCGACCACCCGTGTCCGCGAGAACCGCCTCGGCGCCGGCTACGTCATCGGGACGGTCGAGGCCCTTGGCGCCACCTGGCTGCTGGTCGACTTCGAGTCGATACGGCAGCTGCCGAGCCTGCTCGGCCACTGAGCAGCGGTGGCACGGGCGACTCGGGTGGCATGGGCGACGCGGGTAGCATGGCGCCAGCATCGTCCCTGCCGACCGGAGAAGAGCGCCAGTGCCGACCAGCCCGACCTCGCGCGAGTTCCGTGACACGGTCGGGTTGTTCACCACCGGCATCACCGTGATCACGGCCAGCGCGCCGGGCCTGACACACGGCATGACCCTCAACTCCTTCACCTCGGTCTCGCTCGACCCGCTGCTGGTCCTGGCCTGCGTGGAGCGCGACGCGGTCATGCACAAGGTGCTCGAGGACGCCGACGGCTTCGGGATCTCGGTGCTCGGCGGCGACCAGGAGCACCTGGCCAGGTACTTCGCCGACTCGAGCCGGCCCTTGGGCATGGGGCAGTTCGCGGAGGTCCCGCACCGGCTCGGCGCGGTGACCGGCGCGCCGCTGCTCGACGATGCCCTCGCCTGGCTCGAGTGCCTGGTCGAGCGCGCCTACGACGGCGGTGACCACTCGATCTTCCTCGCCCGGGTGGTCGGGCTGGAGTGTGGCCACGTCCGCGAGCCGCTGCTGTTCTTCGCGGGCGCCTACCGCAGGTTCTCCACCATCCTGAGGAGCGCCAGCGGCGAGAATGGCTTGGTGAAGTAGTCGTCCGCGCCGGCGGCGAGCCCGCGGTCGCGGTCCCGCTCCTGGGCCTGGGCGGTGAGCATCACCACGACGATTCCGCGCGTGTCCGGGTCCGCCTTGAGCTGCCGGCAGACCTCGATGCCGTCGAGGCGGGGCATCATGATGTCGAGCAGGATCAGGGTGGGACGCTCGCAGCGGGACATCTCGAGCGCCTCCGCGCCGTCGGCGGCCTCCAGGATGACGTAGTTGTCGTCCTCGAGGGTGGCCTGGACGAGGGCGCGCACGGCCGGCTCGTCATCGGCGATCAAGAGCTTCATCGGTCGCCTCTCGAAGCCGGGCCGCTGCGCACCGGCAGCGTGAACGAGAACCGCGAGCCAGCCCCGAGCCAGGATTCCGCCCGGATCCTGCCGCCGTGCATCTCCACCAGCCGCTTGGTGATGTAGAGGCCGAGGCCGGTGCCACCGGCACGGCGGACCTCGTCGCGGTCGACGCGGTAGAACTTCTCGAACAGCTGGCTCATCTCGCGCGGGCTCATCCCGATCCCCTGGTCCCGGACGCTCACCTGGAGAAACTCTGCGTCGTGCTCGACCGATACGAGGACTTCGCCCCCAGCGGGTGAGTATTTGATCGCGTTGCCTACCAAATTGGTCAACACCTGTTCCACTTTGTCGGGATCACCCCAGACCAGCGGCAGCGTGGCCGGGACCTCGGCGCGCAGGGCGTGACACGAGGCCATCGTCCGGAAGGGTGACAGGACGCGGTCGACCATGCACGCCAGGTCGATCGGGCGCGGGTCGATCACCAGCCGGCCCGACTCCATCCGGGAGACGCTCAGGAGGTCGTCGATCAGGCGGCCGAGGCGACGCGAGGCATCCAGGATCTCGGCCGCGGCCGAGCGTTGGCGCTTCGGCGTCATGTTGTCCCGCAGCGCCAGCAGCTCGGCGAAGCCGTGGATCAGGGTGAGCGGGGTTCGCAGCTCGTGCGACACGGTGGAGATCAGCGCCGACTTGACCTCGTCGATCTCGCGCTCCTGGGAGACGTCGCGGACCACGTCGACCGCGCCCATCACGCGGCCGCGCGGGTCCAGGATCGGCGCCGAGCTGACCGCCACCGGCACCCGCTGCCCGTGCCGGCTCATCAGGTTGACGCCGAAGCCCTGGTCGCCGGCGGGCCGGCCAGTGGCGATCACCCTGGCCAGTGGCCGCTCGCCTGGCGGGATGGGAGCTCCCTGCTCGTCGCTGATCCGGAGGACGTCGCCGGAGGCGCGGCCGCGCGCCTCCAGCTCCGTCCAGCCCGACAGCGCCTCCATGGCACGGTTCATGGCGGTGACACGGCCGTTGGGATCGGTCAGCAGCACCCCGTCGGCGATCGCATAGAAGACCGCCCGCGCCTCGCCCGCGGCCCGCACCGCCTCCTCGTAGCGCAGCAGCGCCACCAGCGCGCCGGCAAGCTGGTTGCCGGCCAGCCCGAGCAACGCCTCCTCCTCCTGGTCGAGCGGGTGCGGCTCGGTCCAGAAGAGCCCGAGCAGCCCGAGGAAGGTGCCCTGGGAGCCGAGGAACGAGCCTTGCGACACCAGCGGCACCAGCGCGCACGCCTGCACCTCCGTGTCCCCGGCCAGCCGCCGCAGCGGCTGGCTGAGCGCCTGCCGGTCGAGGTCGCCGATGCCGATCACCTTGCCGGCCCGCAGCGACGCCATCGGCAGGAAATCGCGGATCTGCTGGTCGGCCTGGATCATCTGCTCGGCCACGTCGTCGTCGGGGAAGCCGGCGACGGCGCGCAGCCGCAGGTGCCCGTTCTTGCGGACCACCCCGAGTACGGCCCGGCTCGCACCGACCTCGGGGGCGAGCCCGGCCAGAGCGACGTGGCACAGCTCCCCTGGGCTGGTCGCGCCGACCACCTGGGCCGACAGCTCGCGCAGGCGCTTCATGCCCTCCATGCGGTGGGCCAGGCGCTGCCGCATGGTTTCGAGGTCGCCGGCGACCACGCCGAGCTCGTTGTTCACCCCCAGCTCGATCGGGGTCTCCAGGTCGCCCGCGGCGAGCCGGTTGGAGGCCGAGCGCAGCGCGACCGCAGGGTGCCCGACCGTCCGTCGCAGGTACAGCGAGAGCAGCAGGACCGCCCCGAGGACCATGCAGGCAGCGGTGAGGGCGAGCCGCTGCGCCGCGCGGTAGGTCGCGCCCTGTGCCCGCGCGGCCTCGACCTGCATGCTGGAGAGCTGGCTCACGAGCGCCCGCTGGCGCGCCCGCAGCACGGTGAAGTCGCGTCGCGAGCGGGCCAGGTCGCCGGTCAGCGCCCACCGCGGGCGGTCCACCCCGGCCAGCCGGCCCGCCCTGGCCGGCTGGCTCGCCCCGATCAGCTCGCGCCCGGCGTCGCGGCGGGCGTCCACCTCCTCCTGCTCGGTCCTGATCCAGGAGCGATAGGCGTCCGCCACCGCCTCCACCGTGGCGGTCAGGTCGGACCAGGGTGCCGCGTCAGTCCGCACCGCCGCCATCAGCGCCGCGTTCTCGCGCTTGGCGGTCTCGTAGCTGTCCAGCGCATCCTCGTCGCCGGTCACCAGGTAGTCGCGCTGGCTGGACTCGCCCTCGACGAAGCCCGTGCCGAGTTCGTCGACGTCGCGCCGCAGCTGCTCGCCGTGGTCGAGCAGGGATTCCAGCGTGGTGCTCGACCCGGCCGCGCTGTGGGCACCGAGGAACACGGTGGCGCCCCAGGCGATCACCAGCAGGCCCAGCAGGGCCAGCAGGACCGTGATCTGAACCCGGAGGCGCCGCACGCTCGCTCCTCTTGTCTAGTTCGTCAGTTTAACGATTGAACCGCATTATAAGGGACTTTACCTTATCGAGCACTGGGCGCCGATCGAGCTCTGGGCGACAATCCTCCGCGGGCGTCAAGCCGCGTCCCGGACGCTCGAGATCCCGTGAGGGGGACGAGGGGGAATGGAATGGAATGGAATGGAACCGAAACGAGCTCGCGCAGGCGGCTGGACCGCAGGCGCTGGTCGAGCGGGTGGCCGAGCTGGGACCCCAGCTGCGGCGGCCGGAGCAGGGCCACCATGGCCACGGCACGGCGACGGAGAGCACCCGTGAAGCGTCGCTGCTCACCAACCCGATCACGCCGCGGCAGACGCTCGACGTGGGCTGACCGTCTCAGTCACGCATCCGGCGGAAGGTGACGCGCGTCCTCAGCGGCGTAGGCCATCCCCCCGCCGGGCGTCCTGCTCAGAAGCCGGGCCTGATGTCAGCGGTCGTAGTGCTTGCTGCACGTCAGCAGGCGCTTCCTTCCATCCGCCAGCCGAATGAAGGTCACCCGTAGGGAGTCCGAAGCAGCGGCCGACCAGAGGCCCTTGAGCTCACCCCGCAGAGCGTGAACTCGAAGCGACGGATGCTGCTCGTTCGCGTCGAGAAGTTGCAGCATCTTGCGAATGGCGCGGCGATCCGCAGTCGTGAAGTCCCTCGATCCGAAGGTTTCGAGAAAGGTGTCGGTGAAATCGAGAGTGCGAAACGACTCTGCCATGCGCGGCACCCTACCACAATGCCCTTGTGCCACATTGTCACACAGCCACAGCCTGTGTACAGTGAATCTGCCGAACAGCGCTGACCACCCTGCCGTCCCCGCGCCGAGGAGCAACATGAGGACCGTCACCATGAGCCCGAACGGACGCCTGACACTTCCGGCCGAAGTGCGGCAGAAGCTCGATCTGGAGGGTGCGACCGAGTTCGACGTCGAGGTGACCGGCGAGGGCAGTGTCGTGCTGCGACCAGTGGTGGTGCTCCCGCGTGACGACGCCTGGGCCTACACGGCCAAGCATCTTCGCCACGTCGCCAAGGCGCTCAGGGATGTGCGTGAGGGGCGCGTTCACCGGTTGTCTGACGAGGATCTCGCCGCATACGACTGAGTTCGGCAGGATCGTCGGACAACCGCCTCAGGTGCCGAACAGGCGGTCGCCGAAGTCCCCCAGACCGGGGACGATGAAGGCGGTGTCGTTCAGGCCCTCGTCGACGGCGGTGGTGACGATGTCGAGGGCCGGGTGCTCCCGGGTGAGGCGCTCGATGCCCTCGGGCGCGGCCACCACCGACAGCAGGGTGACCCGCGCGGGACCTTCCGGGAACAGGCTGCGGCAGGCGGCCGCGGCCGAGCCGCCGGTCGCCAGCATCGGGTCGAGCAGCAGCACGTAGCTGTCCTGCAGCGGCGGCAGCTTGGTGTAGTAGGCGGAGGGCTCGAAGGTGGCGTGATCGCGCTCGAGCCCCAGGTAGCCCACCGCGACCTCGGGGAACAGCTCGGTGACCGCCTCGAGCATGCCCAGGCCGGCGCGCAGGATCGGCACCGCGACCAGGGGCGCGGCAAAGCCGGTGCCATTGGTCTCGGCCAGCGGCGTGGTCACGCGGCGGCGCTCCACCGGCACGGTCCGGCTGGCCTCGACCGCCAGGGTGAGCGCCAGGCGCTTGGCCAGCAGCCGGAACAGCGGCGGCGGCGTGGACGCGTCCCGCAACGCCGTCAGCATGGTTGCCGCCAGCGGATGATCCACGACCGTCACAGCCACGGAAGGTTCCTCCTCGGGGTCGGCCTTGGGGTCGGCATGCGCAGAGCTCGTCTCACCGGCGGGCCCGGTCCATGTGGGGGGAGCTCGGTCTCCGAGTGTCAAACTTCCTGTACAGCTTCCAGTCGCGGGACATGCAGGGAGGGTAACAGCCATGGAGCAGCCACCATGGGCCCTCTACACCAGAATCAGCTACGCCAGAAAGCCCGACGGCACCATCGACACCCTCGGCGTGGAACGCCAAGAGCCACCCTGCCGTGATCTGGTCACCCGCCAGGGCGGCGAGGTCGCCGGGCGGGTCGTGGGATCGCGGTGTGGGACTGCGACCGGCTGTCCCGCAACCCCGACCGTGACAACGCGCGGATCATTGAGGGTGTCCGCGATGCTCGTTGAGGGTGGGACACGGCCAGGTTGTCTTCACGGTTCACCGTTGGCTGTTGGCCGAGCTTGGGCGGTGAGAAAGGTATCTGCTGGGCAGGCCGATGGTGGCGCGCCTTGATCAACCTAACCGGAGGGCTACGCTGGCGTCGTGATCACGACGTGGGAGCCCACGATGGCCGGGGTGCTACGACTGCCCTCGGGTCGGCTGGTTCGCGGTCGGGGATTACGCCGACCCGTTCCGGCGGGTCCAGTGCCCGCCTTCGCGCTGTATCTGCTGGGCCACCAACCGCCCCCTGTCGCCTGGGAGAGCCGGTGGCTGCACTGGCCCGACTTCTGGTTGCCGTCCGACCGTGCGGCAACCGCTGCCGCGTTGCGCGAGGCCTGGACGCGCGCCGAGGCCGAGCGCGTCGAAGTGGCCTGCGCTGGCGGATACGGTCGAACCGGCACGGCGCTGGCCTGTCTGGCGGTGCTGGACGGGATCCCCAACCGCGAGGCAGTCGCCTATGTCCGGGGGCAGTACGCCCCAGGCGCGGTGGAGACGCCCTGGCAACGCCGCTTCGTCTCCCGCTTCCAGTAGCGGCCGGTCGCAGCAGCCGAACCCAAGCCCGTCTTCTCGGCTGGTGAACCTTCCCGGCCACAGCACCGACGACCAAGCGGGTGCGGACATGGCGTGGCCAATCCACTACCGCACTGAGGTGGCCGTGCTGATCGGTGCGCCCAGACGTTGACGGGGACCAGACCATCGGCAAGGTGTCGAAGCCTGCCATGGAGGTCTGGTCCCCGTTGTCATACTGCCCACGCTCCTCGCTGCCCACAGACGTGCTGGCCTGGCTGGCCGCCCGCCTGGCCCAGCTGCTGCCATCCCGCCCGCCCGGCCAGGGCGGCACCCCGCCACTGTCGCTGGAAGTCCGCCTGGACGCGGTCGCCGCGGTGCTACTGGACGGGCTGTCGTACCGGCGCGCCGGCCGGGCGGTGGGGATCTCCAAGACCGAGGTCGGCGACAGCCTGGACCTGCTGCTCGGCCCGCTTGGCGCCCTCGGCTTCTGCCAGCCCGACGGCACCTTCATCACCACCCTCGACGAGCTACGCGGGGTGCTGGTGGAGATGGCTGAGACCGGTGAGGCGGTGTGCGTGGACGGCCTGGCGACCCGGGTGCAACGCCCCCGTGGGTGGGCCAACCAGAAGGTGCTCTACGACGCCAAGCGGCACAGCCACACCGCCCAGGGCCTGTCGGTGAGCACGCTCTGGGGTGACCTGTTGTGGGTCGACGGCGGCTGGCCGGGCAGTTGCCACGAGCACGAGTTGCTTGCGCTGTCGAGGCTGGACCAGGTACTGGACGACATCGAGGTCGCCAGCCTATTGGACCGCGGGTTCCGTGGGCTGGCCAAGGGTCGCGAGCACTGGCACGCACCGGTCGGGGACCGCCGGACCAAGGACCGCCTGACCCCCCAGCAGCGGGCATTCAACCGCTTGCAGGCAGGGCTGCGCGCGCTGGTGGAGCAGTCGATCGGCCAGCTCGCCAATGCCTGGGCGCTGCGCCGCTGGCGCGGGCTGCTGTACCGCGTCCGCGACGTCTTCCGCGCCGCCGGCGCACTCATCTGCCTTGGCCGCTGGCTGCACCGAGTCCCCACATGACAAGAGCATCACGGACACCCTCAATGAGCTTGCGGAGCGGTACGGCGTGGAGTTGGCGACCGTCTGCGGCGAGTACGACCCGTCTCTGGGGTCTTCGAGGCGTTTGTCGTGGTGCTTGGGCGGTTCCCTGGACGGCGAGGCGTGCCTTGCCGCGCGGGGTGTGGTGCCTTGCCGCGCCGGTTGCGGTGCTCTGCCGCGCAGATCGCTCCACCAACCCCCCAAAACGGGCGCCCCAGCGACAAGTTGCGCGGCAAGGCCGCACCCCCGCGGCAGAGCACGACCACCCCCGCGGCAAAGCAGCCCCCCGGCAACGCGTGCCCACATGGCCGCGGTTGGTATGGGTGAGCACACGGCCCCCAAGAGTGCCTGTGCCATGATCGTCGGGTCGGGTCCGTTTGTCGGGTCACGAGTGGCCCCGGGTGACGAGGTAGCCGCCGAGGGCGATGTCCTCGCGCAGGACGGCCTCGGTCAGCTTGATGCGGCTGGCGCTGACGGGGCTGGAGCGGGTGGGCGAGGGATAGGCCTTGAAGCCGACGTCGTTGGCCTGCTTCATGGCGCGGAACATGTGGAAGGGGTCGGAGACCACCACCACCTTGAGGCGCCTGGCCGAGTGCAGGCGCGTGTCGAGCACCCGCTTGGCCCCCCGCAGGTTCTCGTAGGTCGTGCGGCTGGACTCCTCCACCAGGGTGGCGGTCTGGGGCACGCCATGCTGCACCGCCCAGCGCGCGCCGGAGCCGCCCTCGGTGAACCGGTCGCCGGGCTCGTTGCCGCCGGTGAAGACGATCAGCGAGGAGACGCCGCTGTGATAGAGGTCGACGGCGTGCTCCAAGCGGGCGGCGTAGATGGCCGAGGGCCGGCCGTCGTACTGCGCCGCCCCGAGCACCACGATCGCATCCACCCTGGGATGCTCGTCCTTCCCCATCCAAACCGCCACGAGCGCGGTCGTGGCGGCGAAGTAGAGAAGGACGACGGCGATGATCCCGATCACAAGGCGACGCATGGCAGCGATTCTACGGAGCCCGGCCAATCCAGGGAGGAGCAGCCATCAGGCTCGGCAATCTTGCTTGCCCAGCTCGTGACCACTGCTGAATCGTCGGGATACACTCCGCTTCGACCCGACGACGGGCTCACGAGGTGGGACACAGGAGAGTGGGGCTATGAAGAGGGGTTACCGAGCATTGGCCGTGCTCGCGCTGGTCGCACTGGTCGCGGCCGGCTGTGGCAAGAAGCCGGCCAAGCAGGGCACAGGGGCGGGTGCGCAGGCGAACAGCAACTTCCTCGCCTGCCAGGTTACCGACACTGGCGGCATCGACGACCGCTCCTTCAACGCCACCGCCTGGAAAGGCATGCAGGACGCCAAGACTCAGCTCGGCGTCCAGGTCAAGTTCCTGGAGTCCACGACCCAGAACGACTTCGCGCCCAACCTGCGCACCTTCGTGCAGCAGAAGTGCGGGCTGATCGTGACGGTCGGCTTCCTGCTCGGGGACGCGACCAAGGCCAGCGCGGCCGCCAACCCGAGCCTGAAGTACGCGATCGTCGACTTCGCCTACAAGCCGAGCGAGGTGCCGAACAACAACGTGCTCGGGCTCACCTTCTCCACCGACCAGGCCGCCTTCCTGGCCGGGTACGTGGCTGCGTCTATGAGCAAGTCGGGCAAGCTGGGCACCTTCGGTGGGATCAAGATCCCGACCGTGACCATCTTCATGG
>WNFU01008394.1_pt1 | contig 16554 bp, 21 predicted proteins | sample 5400121 | NCBI WGS metagenome assembly WNFU01 (sample SAMN13153360, study PRJNA577476) | soil metagenome | isolation source: 100 cm soil or saprolite under grassland replicate 1 | place: USA:California | collected 2016-06-15
CTTCGCACCCGGCCATTACTAGCCGCGCACGCCAGAGGCGGGGACCGGTCCAGGACACTGACCGAAGTCACGTCTTCGACATCAAGGTCGAACCTCCAATCAACGGACTACTCACAACGTGCGACCTCGTGTCGCACCGGATCGCGGCAGATCCGTACACCCGATCTTGGCCGCTACCTGAGCGGCTGACCTGATCGCGGTCCTACTCGGGCACCGCCAAGGGTCGCGGCGGCTCGTCGTACTCGCCGAGGGCATACCGCAGCCGGTGGTTGAGGTCGCTGATCGACTGACGTAGGTCTCGCCCGCAGCTGCCTGGCTCAAGCAGCGGTACCTGCTCGAGCCGTTCTCGCATCCGCCCTGACAGGTGTCATGCGCCCTGACAGGTGTTGAGACACCTCACCCGCCATGAGCTCGCCTTCGATCACCGCGAGGAGTCCGATCACCGCTGACAGGTCGCGAGCGTGACAGCTTCGCGGGGCCAGGGCATCGGGTACGTTCGCGTTCATACCATCACCGTAGGCGGTACTCGCAGCGCCCCATCGGCTGCAAATCAGGATGGTGCCGCTGGTCATGGGCACGTTCGCTCGCAGCGGCGGTGGGGGTCCCGTTGATGCACCGCGTTGGCTGTGGAGACCGGAGTTGGCGGCGGTCTTCTACCGGGCACCGATCGGCGACGGCGACGCCCTCGCCATGGAAACCCACCGCTACCGCCACATCTACAACACCATCCGACCGCACCAAGCCCTCGGCGACCGAGTCCCGCTGCAGGCACACCTCGCGAGATCTGCGAAACTCATAAACCACCACGCAATAGGTCGCATGCTCTCAGCAGACCGCATTGACCGTGAGCGGACGCGACGACCTGAGCGCGACGCCCCGGGGTCGAGATCGGAGCGAATGATGAAGGCAGTCCGCTACAGCCAGTTCGGGGGCCCGGAGGTCCTCGAGATCGTGGATCTCCCCGATCCGCATCCGGGTCCCGGCCAGGTCCGGATTGCGGTGCGCGCGGCCGGCGTCAACCCGAGCGACTGCAAGAAGCGCAAGGGCCTGATGGATGGGGAGCTCCCGCAGACCATGGGCCACGAGGCGGCGGGCGTCGTCGACGAGCTCGGCGAGGGCGTTGCGGACGTGGCCGTCGGCGATCGAGTGTTCGGCTTGTCCGCCGATCCGGCGGCCCAGGCCGAGCTGGCGGTGCTGTCCTACTATGCGCCGATCCCGCCGTCGCTTGACTTCCCCGGCGCTGCCGCGCTGCCGGCCGCCATCGAGACGGCCACGCGCGCGCTCGACCAGCTCGGCGTCGGGGCCGGCAGCACGCTGCTCATCAGCGGCGCCTCCGGAAGCGTCGGCAGCGCCGCGGTTCAGCTCGCCGTTGCGCGCGGCGCGCGCGTGATCGGCACCGCCAGTCCCGCCAACCACGTGTACCTGCGCTCGCTGGGCGCCGAGCCCGTCGCCTACGGCGAGGGCCTCGTCGAGCGGGTTCGCGCGCTCGCGCCCGACGGCGTCGACACGGCGCTCGACGTCGCCGGCAGCGGCGTCCTGCCCGAGCTCATCGAGCTCGCGGGCGGCCCGCAGCACGTCGTGACGATCGCCGACTTCGGTGGCGCGCAGGAGCATGGGGTGACGTTCAGCAGTGGGGATGCGGGCCGCGCGGTCCACGCGCTCGCCGAGATCGGCGAGCTGATCGAGTCCGGGCGCTTCTCGCTCCCGGTCGCGCAGACCTTCCCGCTCGCCGAGATCGCGCAGGCGCATCGCGTCAGCGAGGACGGTCACGTGCGCGGCAAGCTCGTGCTGCTGGTCGGCTGACGCGCCCCGCGACGGACCGTCCGTGACCCGGCTCCCAGCGAGATGGCTGAATCAACCAGCTCAATGGCACTGCGGTCGCACGCTCAACGCGTTCGCGATCACCTACGGCGACCGGTTCTCGGCAGCCGAGACCGTTAGTGCGATAGACCCAGGCATGCTGCCAACTTCTTGACGCAAGACAGGATGTCGGTTCCCCGGCGACGACGCGGCAAGCCGAGACGCCCCATAGGCAATCCCCACCGCGCGCCAATCGCGGCAAATGAGGGCGTCGAGCACTGTGATTGATCCGGTACCGTGTCACGGCTGAGGAGGGAGACAGCCTATGGTCGACTGGATCTTTTCCGATCTCGACCTCGACGCGTTCTGGGACGACAACGAGTACGCGTTGCGCTGTTACGTTAGCCGGCCGCCGTCGGAAGCGTTGATCCTCTCGGTCGAGGCGGAACTCGGCTGCCGCCTGCCAGCGTCGTACGTCGCTCTCATGCGGTCGCACAACGGCGGGATGCCCCGCAACACCTGCTGCCCGACGCCGAATCGGACCACCTGGGCCGAGGACCACGTTGCCGTGCACGGGATCATGGGGATCGGACGTGAGAGGGAGTACTCGCTGGCAGGTAGCGGCGGCAGCCGTTTCTGGATGAGCGAATGGGGCTATCCACCGATCGGCGTGTACTTCGCCGATTGCCCGTCGGCCGGGCACGACATGATCGCGTTTGACTACCGAGCCTGCGGACCGGCAGGCGAGCCTCGGGTGGTCCACGTAGACCAGGAGAACGACTACCACATCACGGTGTTGGCGCCGAACTTCGCTGCTTTCGTTCGAGCCCTCCGACCCGACGATGACTACGCCGTCGAGGACTGACATCGGAACCCTCGCCACCTCCGTCGCGCCTGATTAACTGCCTGAAGCAGCCACTCATCGGAAGATCAGGAACCTTGATCATCCGCGCGATCTGCGGCATGTGCGGAAACGTGATCAAGCTGTGGCCGGCCGTAGCTGCGGATACAGGCCAAGATCTCGGGTCGGGGATCGACCGGTGGCAGGCGGTGGCGATGTTCCGTTATACCTTCGCAGCCGATATATTGGGTCGCGTGGAATCCCCATTGCGTGAACCGACATTTCTGATGCTCACCGCCCTGGCTGGCGAGCCGATGCACGGCTACGGCCTGATCGCCGAGGTGGCCCGGCTGTCCGACGGCCGCATCTCGCTGCGGCCCGGCACGCTGTACGGCGCTTTGGACCGGCTAGTCGACGCGGGCCTGGTGGGCGTCGATCACGAGGAGATCGTCGAAGGCCGGCTACGCCGCTACTACCGGCTCACCGAGCCGGGCGGCGAGGTGCTGGCCGCCGAGACCGAACGCATGCGCCGCAACGTCAAGGCGGCAACCGCCCGGCTGCGCGCCGCCAAGGCCGCACCCCGCCTGAGCCGAGGACTCGCATGACCCCGCCGCAGAGCCGTCCGGACCGTCGAGGCCGTCCGGAAGAGCATGGCCACGGACGCCCGGCGATGACCGAACTCGAACGGCGCTATGCGCGCTGGATGGCGCTCTTCTATCCGGCCGACGATCGGCGCAAGCGTGGCACGGAACTGGTGGACACCTACCTGGCCCTGGCCGCGCCCGGCCGCAGGAGACCCTCGCCCGCCGACATCGCCGACCTCGCGGCCGGTGGGCTGCACCGGCGCCTGCGGACCGCGCCCGGCGTCGGCGTCGGCTTCCGGCTCGCCGGCCTGCTCGCGCTGACGACCACCAGCGCGTTCGCGAGCTGGTGGGCGGTCCTCGAGGTGCTGGCACCCGTGCTGTCACCCAGAGCGTCCTGGTCTGCGCAGACCGGGCCGTTCCTGTCCCTCGGGGTGGCGGCGTGGGCGTTGTGGTTGCTGGCCGCCGTCGTGCACGCCGTCGCTCCCGGCCGGTGGTTTCGCCGCGTGGCGGTCCTCGCCGTGCTGGTCACCGCAGGCGTCCTGCCGGCCGCGATGCTGACCGGAATCTTCCGCCCACCGCTGAGCATGCTGCTGCCCCAGGTCGTTCTCGGTGTCGTCGCGCTCGGCGCCTCCGCACGGTACCGCTGGTGGGTCCGGCTGGCGCCGCTCGCCGCCGCGGCGTTGACCGTGCCGGTTGCCGTGGCCACCGAACCGCGCCTGGGCTTCAACGGCGACTACTACCCGTCCGCCGTATTGGCATTGCCGGCCGCCGCGGTGACGTTGCTCATCGGCGCGACGCTGCTCGCGCTCGGCCTGGCCGCCCGCCACGACTCCCGCGGTGTCTGGGCGCTGCTGATCCTGCTCACGCCGATCGGCATACTCGCCCTGAACCCGATCGGTGCGATGCTCGACAACGCCGGCCCGGGCCGGCCGGACGTTCCGGAATGGTCATCCATGGCCGCCGCTGGGGTACTGGTCGCCGTCGTAGGACCGGCACTGCTGCTCCTGGCCCTCGCCGCAACGGGTCGACGCTCGGCCGGCGGCCGGTCACTGCCCGCCGAGGCGACCCATTGCCCGACCTGCGGCGCCCCGTCAAACTCCGCGTAGTCCACGAAACCCTGAGCCGGACGGTGGTCGCAGGTTAGTGCGACGTCGGACCATGCGCGACTCGAGGCATGAGCGGGCGCGGTCGCCGGTCTCGACGCTCCACGGTAGACCCGTGTACACCTCGCTCAACTACCAGTCGATACGGCCGCACGCACATCACCACAACGGGCAGCATGCAAGAACGCCGAAATGCTAGGCCGTGCACCCCCAACGGTCGCAGAACGCCTGAGCTGGCAAGATCGCGTGCGCGCTCATCGGCAGAAGAGTGCGTCGCCTTACCTGGCTTGGAGCCGAGTCGAAATGGTTGCGAGACCGGGATGCACTTCAAGCTCGAGTGGCCAGGTGGGGCGGCCCTTCTGACTACGGATCAGAAGGTTAGGGGTTCGAGTCCCTTCGGGCGCGCAACATCATCAGGGTCCTGGCGTGCGGAAACGCGGGCCAGACCCTTTTCAAGATTTGTCCACTGTGGACTCCAGGTGCTCCTGGGTTGCTCCCGTGCGCCAAGCGTGTCTGCCCATGATCGATGGTAGCGATCTGGCGACATCGACCGAGCCGGGAGGCTGGCCCGCCCCACGGGTGAAGGCCAGGATCGGCCCGCTCGGGTCCTTCGAGTCCCGCACCCCGATGATCTCACCCATCCGGGCAACCTCGACGCACTGGCCGTTGGCCTGCGTCTTGGCGCTCTTGCGCCAGGTTGCCCCACTGAAGTTCGTCGCCTCACCCAGCGTGCTCATGTCAACTCCTTTGCCGCCTGCCGGATCAACTTGGCTGAGCCATCTGGCTCGAGCGCCATGGCCCGCAAGCGGTCAAACGCCAGAATAGCGCCGGAGATGTCTTTCTGGCTCTCGGGATAGAGGTCGCCAGCCATGGTCTCGATGTACACCACTGGCAGGTCAGTCGGTTCGCTAAAGCGCAAAACCACGAAGGACCCCGGTGTCCCAGGGTGCGCGCCCACCGCGAACGGCATGACCTGGACATCAACGTGCGGCAAGGCCGCGGCCTCGGCGATATGCGCAAGCTGGGCGGCTAAGACCTTGGGTCCGCCCACCTGCCGCCGGATGACGGACTCGTCCAACACGAACCACAGCTGGGGTGGATGGGCCTGGGTGAGCAGCTCCTGGCGTTGCATGCGGATCTCCACCCGGCCAGCGATCTCGTCTTCCGACAGCCGGTTGGTGCCGCCCATGAGCAGCGCCCGCGTGTAGTCGGCCGTCTGGAGCAAGCCCGGCACCGCCGCGGCCTCGAAGTTCCAGATCTGCTCAGCCTCGGCTTCGAAGCCGATGTAGGTGGCGTACTGCTCCGGGATCGAGCCGACGTACTTTTGCCACCAGCCCCGGGTAGTGGCTTCCTTGGCCACGTCGATCAAGTGGGTCACGGTGCTGGCATCGGCCTCATAGGTACTGAGCAACAGCTTGACCACCGGCAGGCGTACCCCGACCTGAGCGCGCTCGACCCGCGACAGGTGCGAGGCGGAGATGCCCACCACCGCCGCAGCCGCCTCGATGGTCAAACCGGCTTCATCCCTCAGCCGGAGCAGCTCGCGCGCCAACCGGCGGCGTCGGAGCGTAGGACTGGCCACGCCGCGCAGCATGCCACACGCGAACGTCCGCGCACAAAGCTATCTGAAAAATCCGGGCCAGACAACTTGTCTAGCGGCAGCAACCGGGCGCAGACTAGCTGGGCAACCGCCTGCTCAAACCAACCGAGATCGATCCATCGCCATCCAGGACTGCCGAACAACCAGGGCAGCCGGTGAGGGCGATGCGTACCGAGCGGAGGCAGGCCCATGCATCAGCCGATGGACATCAAACCCGGCAGCCATCTCCACCGCACCTGCGTTGAGCTGTACCGCCGTCACCAGGACCCGGGCCGCGGCAATGGCTGGTGCCTGGCCTGCGGCCAGCAAACGCCCTGCTCGTCCCGGAGGCGCGCTGCCCTCGTCATCCGGGCCGCCGGCGAAGATCCGCGGTGGTACGACGATCACGTCCCGGCCGGGCAAGCTTCGAACCCCGCTCAACCGAGGACTGGTGAACCGTGGCCGTTCCAGCCGCGGTATCCGGCGTCAGCACCTCGGCCGCGAGCCCCGGTCGAGCTTGACGCCGCGTCGGAGGTGAAGGGCTACGCCATCAACAGCCGCGATGTCTACGTGGTGGGCAGTCTGTCGCCCGACGATGAGCGGTGAACCATGCCCATCTCGATCCTCGCCACCCTCGGCTGCTCCCTGGTCAGCTTCGCCGTCGGCTACTTCGGCTTCAAGATCCGCACCAAATGGTGCCCGAAGCACGGTCTCCCACTGCGCTGTCTGGAATGCGCCGCGCTGGCCGCACCCCGAGAACACCCATGCCGACCGCAACAGACGCCCCGGTAGCACGTGATGTCAGGTCCGTGCCGCCGGGTGACGAGGCGGACGCGCTCCCAGCGGCTCAAGCGAGCAGGCTCCCGTTCGCTTGAGCCGTGGTGCGCGGCCAGTCAGCCGACGCCGCCAGAGCCAAGTACCCGCAAGCACCCGACGAGCCTGAAGGAGGCTTAGCATGTCCCTGCGATTCCTCGGCAAAGATCCCAACAGCCCAGTCAACGACTCGCCCACGGTGTACTACGACGAGGCCGACGACAGTTACGTGCTTCAAGGGTACAAGATCACGGACCTGGCAGTGCTTGCACAGATGATCATCCCTGAGCACGAGACTGTCATCCGTTTTCCTCGGCGCATGATGCAGTTCTTCCCGGAGGTGAAGGGTGGCGGAGCCAACGTTTGACGAGCTGCTACGTGCCTCCGACCGTGAGGCCCTGCACTTGGAGATGCGCGACGGATACTCCCAGAAGGATCCGGCGTTCATCGCCTGGCAGGCTGGCGGACAGATCGACCCGGTTTCCTACTGGCCGCAGTGGTATGAGCTGCTGCGGCCAGTAGCGGCCCGCGGCGTCCACGTTCGTCGCGCCCGGATCGTCAGCGAGCCGGTGAGCGAGTACATCCGCTACGAGTACGACGTGACCGATGGCCTGAACATTGCTGCCGGTGAGCAAGTCCGCTGGCTGCCACGGCGACGAGCTTCGGACATTGCCTTGCCCGGCAACGACTTCTGGCTGTTCGACGAGCGGATCGCCATGCTCAACCACTTCAGCGGCGATGGCGAGTCGGTTGGGCATGAGGTAACAGATGATGCCACCTTGATCGGGTTGTGCGCCTCGGCGTTCCGCGCGGTCTGGAGCCGGGCAACGCCGCACCACGACTACCGGATCGCTTGACGCAGCCGGCTGTTCGACTCCTGTGTCCTCGCCATCGTCCAGCGTCCAAGCCGCCAGGCGCGCCCTCGGCGACCGTCTGCGTGAGATTCGCATGGATGCGGGTCTCACCGGGCGGGGCCTGGCGCAACTGGCGGGTTGGGACCGCACCAAGGTCAGCAAGATCGAGCACGGCCGGACGATGCCAACGCCAGCCGATATCCGGGTCTGGTGCAAGCAGACCAACGCGGTCGACCAGGCTGCCGACCTCATCGCCTCGCTGCGTGCTGTGGAGGGCATGTTTGTCGAGTGGCGACGGATCGAACGTAGTGGCCTGAAGCGAGCTCAGGAAGTGGTCGCCCCGCTGTTCGAGCGCACCAGGCGCTTTCGGGCCTACGACTCCTGGTTGGTGCCGGGTCTGCTCCAAACAACCGCCTACACCAAAGCCATTCTGGCGGCTACGGCAACGCGGCGCGGCTTGCCCGACGATGTCGACGGGGCCGTGGAAGTCCGCATGAATCGGCAACACGTGCTCGTCGAGGGCGACCACACCTTCGCCATCCTCATCGAGGCCGCAGTGTTGTACAACGGCATCGGTGGCGCGCGGACTATGGCCGAACAGCTCCGGCATCTCCTGACCGTCAGCAAATGGCCCTCGGTGTCGCTCGGCGTCATCCCGTTCCAGCCCGACCGGGCCCTGCGGCCGGTCGAGGGCTTCTGGATCTTCGACGACGACCGGGTAAATGTCGAGCTGATCTCCGGATGGTTGACGCTCACCCAACCCAAAGAGATCGCTATGTACACCCAAGTCTTTGAGAGCTTGTCGGCGATGGCCGTCTATGGCGCGGAAGCGAGAGCTTTGGTGACATCAGCCATCCAGGATCTGACCACGCGCGAGAACTAGTTCGAGCACACCGAAGCACACTCATTGAGCGTGTTGACCATCGCTCACTAGCGTCACCGTCACGTGTTGGCGGCCGAGCGGGTTCGTCCGGTTGGAGGGTTGCCGGGGTTTCTTCCTGGCGGTTGTACTTCGGCGGCTCGCGCCGGACGTTCCTGCTCCTGGCTGCCAGCACTTCCACCTCCAAGCCGCGAAGACACGAGTTCAATACCTGCGCCCATAGCGGGTGTGATCTTGTGCTGTCCAAGACACCGAGGACCACTACGCCATGACCTGCTCCTTTAGCCCCACGCCGATCCCTGAGCCAGCCAACCCGCCGCCACCGATGCCGCAACCGTTGCCGGAGCCGTCGCCGAACCTTCTGGTGACCACGCCCGATCTGGCCCGGCTCGGCGCTTTCTCCTTCACCGTGGACCTGTTGCGTGTTGCGCAGCACGCCCTTGGCGTGCTGGCCTCGCACGGCATCAGCCCGAGCGGCCCGTTTCCGTTCGTCTGCGTGGTCTGTGGGCAGCCGTGGCGCTGCTCAGACATCGTCTGGGCCACGGACTGGGTACTGGCTGCCCAGCGGGACGGCCTGCTCGACGAGGCTGGCGTGTACGTGAGCCCGGACATGGTGGCCATCCTGGAGCACTGGAGCGCCCAGACGGCCAGCGCCACCACGACGCTCGTAGCGCCGGCGCTCGCCGCCTGACCAAACCGGCCGTGCCACCACAGCAGCAACCCTTGGCCGTCTTCGTCCCCGGAGCCGTTCGTTTGCCATGCCTCCGACGTTGCAGATCCCGCGGCTGTTCGCGGATGCCTTCTATCTGTTGGCCCATGACGACGTGACCGGCCGGCCGCGTCAAGCCCTGCGGTTGACCCACCTGTCGATGGGTGCCTCGGTGCTGGCTGAGCTGATCTTCACCGAGCAGGTCTACATCGATGCCGTGGGCGTGGTCGTGTTCCCGAGCGCTGGGCCGATGAACGTAGTGCAGATGACGGTGGTGGAGGAGATCGCGGCCGAGCGGAAGCGTCGCCGGGCCGGGGAGTGGATACGCCATCTCGGCCCGATCGTTACGCCCCTGATCGCCGCCCGGTTGGAACGGGCGGGCTACCACCGGGCCGTGCCTGTGCCGCGCATCCGTCTGGTCGGCCGGTACTTCATCACGACCGCGCCGCGCTGGCAGCCGGACACCTCCGCCTACACCAGCGCCACCATGGCGCATCTCAACAACGGCCTGGACAAAGGCTATGACCTGCATCCCCAGGAGCTCGCACTGGTGGCCCTGGTCTACGCCACCGGCCTGAACCGGCAGGTTTTCCCCTACGTCCGCGACGCCGCGGTCAGCCGAGTGCTCGCCCAGGCCCGCTACCTCGGCGGCGGCCTGCCGCAATTGTTCGACGACACCAGCAAAGCCGCGGCGTCGGCCGTGGCCGCGGCCACCCACTAGACCCCTCGACGCCTGTACTTCGCCCGCTCGTCTTCATGGCTTACGAGCACCAGCACCATCATCGGGAGGCTCCTTCATGACTCACACGCAAGCTCATCAGGCCCATTCCCGGGTCAGCGATTCACTCGCACAAGACAGCCTGGGCGTGCGCGCAGTGCTCGGATTCGTACTGTCCGGTGTAGCGCCGCTGTTGGTGGCCGCCGGGCTGATCACCAGCGCATTCGCCGTCACCGCGATGACGGCGATCCCGTTCATGCTGCTGGTCACCGCGGTGATGTTGACGCTCTTCTTCGCCGGGTACCTGTCGATGGCCCGCCATGTCAACAACGCCGGCGCGTTCTACTCCTACATCGCCCTGGGCCTGGGCCGGCCGGCGGGCATCGCCGGGGCGATCGTGGCCTGGTTCGGCTACAACATGCTCCAGGTGGCGCTGTACGGGGTGTTCGGGGCGACGATCGCCCCGCTGCTGGCCGACGGCCTCCCGCACTGGCACCAGCCGTGGTGGGTGTGGTCGCTGGCCATCGCCGCAGTCACCGGGCTACTGGGCACCCGGCAGGTGCGCTGGACCGGCCGAATCCTGGGCAGCCTGATCGCGGTCGAGGTGCTGGTCATCCTGGTGCTGAGCCTGACCGGCCTGGCTCATCCCGCCCCGGGGGTGCGGCTGTTCGCCGCGTTGAGTCCGCGCGGTTTGACAACGTCGACGATCGCGGTGTGCGGGGCCGTGGCGGTGCTGTGCTTCATCGGCGCGGAGACCGCTCCGGTGTATAAGGAGGAGGCCAAGTCGGCCACCCGCACCATCACCCGGGCCACCCTGATCGCGGTCGGCCTGATGACCCTGGTCTACGTCCTCGCCCCCTGGGCGATGATCGTCCACTATGGGCCCGGCCAGGTGGTCGACACCGCCCGGCAGCTGGGGCCGGGCATGCTGTTCGCCCTCGGCGACGGCTGGCTTGCCACCACCGCGCAGTGGCTGTTCCTCACCTCCACCTTCGCAGCGATGATGGCCTTCCACAACGCCGCCACCCGCTACACCTACACCCTCGGCCGGGAGCGAGTGATGTTCGGCATGTTCGACAAGACCAACAAAGCGCTCGCCCCGTACGTGGCGTCGCTGCTACAAACCGGCATCGCTGTGGCCGTCATCGCCCTCTACGCGATCCGGGAGTGGGACCCGATGGTGCGGCTGTTCTTCTGGATGGGCCAGACCGGCGGCTTCCTGATCCTCATCCTGCTGGCCGTCACCTCCATCGCGGTGCTGTCGTTCTTCCACAAGCCCCGCCGCACTGTCACCGGTTCCGCTGGGTTGGTGGTGCGGGATGTGCCGATATGGCGGCGGGTGTACGCCCCGGTTCTGAGCGCCCTCGGCATGGGCTGGCTGGCCTTCGAGGTCTGGCGCAACTACTCGGCGCTGCTGGGCGAGCAGCTACCCAGCCGGGCCTCCCGGCTACTACCGGCCTTCGTGCTGCTGGCCGCGGTGATCGGGCTGCTCCGCTCGGCCTGGCTGTACCTGTTCCGTCGCGAGGTCTACGACGCGGTAGCGCGGGACAACGTCAACGCCAGCGCAGCCGGCCGGCCGGCACCCCAGCCCGCGGCCGACATGTACTCGGCAACTGAGGCGGGGTACTGATGGGCGCGCACAACTTCGTTGACGCAATGCTGCCCGGTGACGACCGCTCCAGCGCGGCACAGGAGAATCGCCAGGAGCTTGGTTCCCTGGTACCGACGAAGGTCACCGACCGGCCAGCCGGTCCGTTTACCCGCGGCGTCGACGTCACCGTTGCCGAACCGGACGACGTCGACCAGCTGTCCCGGGTCATCGCCGTCGCCTTTCACGACCTGAATGCCTCCCACTTCCTCATCCCCGACGACGAAGACCGCCGTCGGATCTACCCCGAGTTCTTCAAGCTGGCCTACCTGCGCCCTGCGGTGACCAACGGCGTGGTGCACCGCAGCAGCGACAGCCTGGCGTGCGCGGTGTGGCTACCCACGGGCGACGTGCCGGCCGATCCCGATCCAGAAACCGACGCCGCCCTGGAAGCCCTGACCGGCACGTACTTCCCCAACTTCGCGGAATTCGACCGGCTGCTTGCCCAAGCCCACCAGCCCTACATGCACATCCCGCATTACTTCCTCGGCGTGGTCGGGGCGCATCCGGTGGTGCAGCGGCAAGGCAACCTGCGCAGCCTCATGGCCGCCTGGCTGCCGGAGCTGGACCGGCTAGGCCGCGGGTCCTACCTGGAAGCTGCCGAACCGTACCTGGTGCCGGTGTACCAGCGGTACGGCTACCAGCGGACCGACCAGATCATTCAATTGCCCAACTGCCAGATGTTCCCGATGTGGCGGCCACCAGCTGGCAAGCACTGACACGCCGCTGACGGCGTGAGGGGCTTGAGCCGCACCGACACTCTCCCGTTCCGCGATGCCACGAGGAGAAGAGTTGACGTGCTTGTGCCGTCCGACAAGCCAGCCAACGCCGACGTACCGGCCGACCCTCGCCAGGAGTTCCTGCAAGCCCTACGCCAGTTGCCGGCCCATCGCCGGGCCACTGCCCTACGGGCCGCGCGTGAGGCCGGTTGGCCGCTCGGCGAGCTGGCCGCCGCGCTTGACGTCTGCCGGCAGCGCATACAGCAGCTGATCCTGCCCGCCCGTTACACGCCCTCCGCGACGCCCATTCCCATCCCGGACCCACCAGTGCGCCGCCGACCAGCCCGCATCCCTCAACCATGAAGGAGCCCCTCGCAGCATGGCCGAGTACCTGCGCCTGATCCGCCGCACCCACTTGCAAACTGCGATCCACCGCTACGCCCACCCCGGCACCGGCCGGCGGATCACGGTGATCGGGACGCACCACGTTGGCCAGCCGGCGTACTTCGCCGGGCTGCGCGCGGTCATCGACGAGCTGGAAGCGGCCGGCGCCCTCGTGCACTGCGAGGGCTCCCGGCTGCTGCCCTGCGACGATCCCGACGTCACCGCCGACGAGCAACGCCTACTGGCCGAGCTTCGGCGCTGTGACGAACTGGAGAAACGGCGGCTGGCCGAACTGGGCTGGGTCGGACAGATGGATGGCCTGGGCTACCCGCCGCACTGGCAGGTCATCGACCTGAGCTACCTGGAGATCTTCCGGCGGCTGGGGGCGACGGCAGCCCAGCAACTGGTACAGGGCAAGACCAGGGCGTTCGACTGGCCCGACGACGACCGCAAGGGCATCGACCGGCTTCGCCTGCGCATTGCCGCGACCCTGCGCGCCACCGCCAACGATCGTCATGTCACCCAACTGGAAGGCCGGGCACCGACCAAGACTGTGCTGCTTGCCGACCGCACGATGCTGGCGCTGAACGGTGTCGCGGGCACCGACCGCGACACGGTGCTGGTTTGGGGCGTCGCGCACATGCCCGGCCTCGGCGCTGGCTTGCGGGAGCAGGGCTTCGTCCGCAGCGACGAACCCCAGTGGCACACGGTTGCCGAGCTGCCCTCGCTACGCACCGCCTTGTGGCGGGTGGTCAATCCGGCGTCGTGGGGAGGCGCCGCGGCGCGCGGCAAGCGCACGCCGTGACTGGCGAGCTGCTGGCCCGCCGTGAGGAGTGGACGAACCGCGACCTTGCCGCGCTCATCGGCAGGTCGCACGAGCGGGTGGCGCAATTACGTCGAGGTCCAGGGCGTCTGTCCCTACCCTAATCACGAGCGTCGATGCCTACCGCAACCACCCGTGCCGCCCGGGAGGGTCTCTTGCCATGTCGGAACTGGAAGCGATCAGCCACAGCCTCCGGGCCATCGGCGCCGGCGTAGACCGGGCTCAGCAGGCCGCTGCCATGGCCGACCAGCGGGCCGAGGACATCATGGGCCAGGCGATGGCCGTTGGCATGACCGGCACGGCCTTGGGTATGCAGCAGATCCGGCACGGCATCCAGGAGATCCGCCAGCACCTGCTTTCGGTTGGGCGCGGGGTCTCTGAGGCCATCGGGTTGGTGGCAGCAGCCCCGCCCAAGCCGTCGCCGCAGGAAACCGTTCACGTGCTCAGCGCGGCCGATGAACGGACCGGCTCTGCCCGCGACGGCCTTACCGGAGTGTTGAGCCAGGTTAGCCAGCTCCAGCAGCAGGCCGGCGCCGTGTTGCAGGGTGGCGAACCAGGGCCGATGATCAGCGCACTCGACCAGGTCAAGCAACTGGCCGGCGAACTGATCCAGCAGAGCGACGCGGCACGGCAGGCGGTCGCAGCCGCGATCGCCAGGGCACGGCAGACCGGCAGCGCGGGAAACTGATCGGGGGCACTGGCGCTGCCGCGCCGTCGCCAGAGCCCCCGACTCCTCCGGTTGGCGCGGCAGCACCAGGTCGGCGGGACTCGCGTGGCCGGGCGGTGCCGCAAGGCGTGCAGCGGCTGCCGAGTGGGCGGTATCCGCAGAACTTCGCCTACGCCGGCAAGGTGTACGACGGACCGGGCTGGACGCCGAGGCTGGCCGAAAAGTACCCGAATGGCGTCCGGTTCACCGCCGATGGTTTTCCGGACTTCGCGCCGTACGCCCAGGCCACCGTGACGTTCCGGCCGAACTTCCTCGGCAACCGCACCACTGACTTCACCGAGGCCAACGGGAAGGCCGGGCTCGCCACCATGCCGGACGGCTACACCTGGCATCATCACCAGGACACCAGAACCATGCTGTTGGTACCCATCGACCTGCACGACGCCGTACGCCACGCCGGCGGCGTGAGCATCATGAAAGGCCGGGAGTAGTCATGGCTGTCGGGTACGTCCGCCGCGAACCGCCAGCCAGCCCCGAGCTGGTGGCACAGCTGGAAGGACAGCTCGGGCAGGCGCTCCCTGACGACTACCGCCACTATCTCTTGCAGCAAGACGGTGGGCGGCTGGAGGACAACACCGAGGCGGTCATCAACGTCTTCGGCCTTGGCGAAGTGCCGGACTGGACGAACATGTGGCACAAGCTGGAAACCTTCCAAAACCGAGTACCCGCCTGGCTGCTGCCAGTGGCACAAGATGCCTACGGCAACCTGTTCGCCATCTCGCACCGACCCAGCGACTTCGGATCAGTGTGGCTCTGGGATCACGAGGAGGAGGCGGACGAGGGCGAGCCGCCCAGCGAGGAGAACATCTCCTTCAAGGCCGGAAGCTGGACGGCGTTCTTGGAGCGGTTGCAGCCGATGGGCTAAAGACAACTTCGAGCCCCAACGTCCCGCTAACCAGTACGGGCTGGGGTCCGCACCTCTAACTTGACGTACAGACCCCAGCCCGCAGCTAACGTGTCAGATCAACCTAGGCATACTGGACGAGCTGCCATACCACTGCCCGACCGCCATACGGCGGCATCCGATTACCCTTGGCAATCGGTGCGGTCGTCGACGGCGTGCCGAGCACCTTCCAGACGCCACTTTCTGGGCAGATCTCGCCCGTGCGGGCGGTCGTGCCCAACGGAACCTTAACTTGGGTCACCTCGTTCACCCCTCCCTTCCGCGCTTGACGCCGAAGGGTGCCGCCCGGCCTGCGGCCAGGCGGCATCGTGGGGTACCTTGGCCATCTCACTCCAATGAGGCGGTACCCCCGGCTCGGCGTCCAAACCCTTGTGGTCTCGGACCGTCCGAGCCGGGGTCTTCGCGCTAGCGCCACGACGGTGCGTGACGTTGGCTAGCAGTCTAGACCTCCGAGTGCCAGACGAGGAGCTCAACTTACAAATGTGTAATTCCTCCGGCTTCACATCTCGAATTGCGGGAGGCGGCTGCTCAAAATCTGGAACACATGTTCGATCAAACATCGAGCGGTATCGCACCGAGATTACGAATGTTGGCTGTTCAGAGCACGTCGCTTGAGCAAGCAACGTTGTCTCGCTTCCCCGCTTCGCCCAGCATCGATACAGAGTCCACGAGCCCGACCAATTTCCTGATCAACCCGACAACCGGCCGTACAGCTCCTCACTACCCGAGGAGCGGGCGATCCTGAGGTTACTCTCCGTGCTCCACCCTGCCGAAACTGTAGGCAAAGACCGGGTACCAGGGCGACGGCCGCCTGCTCGGTGGGATCATGGGCGGCGAGCAGACGTCGCTCGCTTCCGCGGTGCCCGTGCTTGATCAACCCCCATCGCCGGAGCTTCGCTCATCAATGGTCGGCAGCTCCCAACCGTGAAGAACCTCACTCCAGCGACGGCTGGCTGTTTGTCTGGTCCTGGCAGCTCGCCAGCCCGATCCTGATCCTGTTCGGGGTGGTCTGTCTGCCGAGGAGCCTCGTCCTCATCTACGGCGCTGGGCTCGCCTGTCAACCTTCCGATGACCCTGGGATTGAGCAGCTTATCCAGCAGCGCCGTCGGAGACGGCCTGCCTGGGCCTCGCACACGCCGCGCACCCTGGCTCGGTATGAGCCCTCGTCCCGGCAACCCAAGCCCGTGGCAGGGAGCAGCCGCCGCTGACGGCGCGAGAAGCCAACCGGGGCCGATGGGAAGGACCCGTAGCAGGGCGGGGCCCGCCGAGCACCGCGTCTCGGCCCTCCCGGCAGGGAGTTCAGCGGCCCGGTTGGCCGCCTACGGGTCGCTACACATGCGTGCGACGATCTTGGCCGCTCGCGCCGGCGACCGGGCCGCTGCGCGGGCTCACTTGGACGAGGCCACCGACGCGGCGGGCCGGGTACCCGAGGGGATCTATCGGGGTACGGCGTTCGGGCCGGCCTCCG
>WNFU01005072.1_pt1 | contig 16553 bp, 11 predicted proteins | sample 5400121 | NCBI WGS metagenome assembly WNFU01 (sample SAMN13153360, study PRJNA577476) | soil metagenome | isolation source: 100 cm soil or saprolite under grassland replicate 1 | place: USA:California | collected 2016-06-15
GGACCGGCGCCCCTTCGGTCTGCGGGCGCGCTCGTGACCCAGACCTCTCTCAGCACCGCATCATCCGGGCCGCGGGCTGACGAATCATAGATCAGGACGACCGAGTGCCAGCGGCTCAGCCGCCGGATGGCCTCATCGAGAGGCACATTCGCGAGTGTCGCCGTGACCGGCGTGTTGAAGTCGCTATGTAGTACGATTTTCACGCCCGCCTGCTGGCCGATCGCCCTCAGCACGTCGGCGAGCGGCGTCTCGCGCGCCATCAAGCTGACGTTCGAGGATGTGACCGTCACTTCCAAGCCCTGGATTGGGGGGGGAGCTATTGGACCGGCAGCTCCGGCACCGCTGCTGCCCATCACAAGCGAGACGACCGCAAACACAGCCCGTGACGTCCAAGGACCACTCATCGCCTACGAGCCCTTCGGTCCCACGGCTCAGCGGTCGCTTTCTGGCTGCCGGCGAATCACTTCCAGATGAGGTTGCCCGCACCGTGGGCACTTCAACTCGATGATGAGCTGGCCGGCTTCGATTTCGTTTACGAGATCCGCCAGTCGCCGGTGACATCCGGCACATCGCACTTGTGTCTGGAGAACGCTGGCCACCGTGTGCCCCTCTCCTCCGCCCGCGGACTCCGCGAGACCGGACATGCGACTGTAGTGGCCGGCAGCCCCCGTTCACAATCCATCGAAGGATGGATTTGTCTCTATCGTTCGATAGAGATCGCGAAGTCCCTCTCCCCGCGGGCCACCGAAGGAATCGAAATTATGCTTGATTTTCTCGCTATTTCGGGTTAGTAGATAAGCCTCTTTAGGTGAGGCGTTTGAAATGCGATGCGGTGTCTGAAGATGGCGAAACGGCCAGTGCCTGACGCCAGCTCTGCGATCGTCTCTCGCCGGGGCTGGAGAGCTCAGCACCTGTCACGCAGTGCTTTGAGCACCTATGATTGGCAGCAGCGCGTGGACTGGCTCATCGCCGGCACTCGGCTTGCTTTCACTCTCTGTGCGCTCCTGGCGATCATCGTCGACCCATCCGATCCCGCTCGGAACGCTCCACATATCCTCGGAATCGTGCTCGTGTACGCTTTCTATTCCATAAGCACCATGGCGTGGGCATGGTCGAGCGCTGCGAGTCTCAGCAAGCGAGTTCGGCTCGGCACCCAGATCATCGATGTCGGCGTGGCCGTCGTCCTCATCGCTCTCTCCGGCGGGACTCATAGCCCGTTCTCTTCGTTCGTGGTCTTCCCGTTGCTGTCGGCGAGCCTGCGGTGGCGGTGGCGAGGGGCGGTGTGGACGGGAGGCTCCTCGTTGGCCGCCTATGGCGGCGTGGCCCTGTACACCGTACTGAGCAGCGGCCGTGCGACGCAGGAACTGAACAGCTTGATCATCGGAGGCGTGTACCTCGTCGCCGCGACGGCGATCCTCGCGTACTTGGGCTGTCATGACGATCGGATCCAGCGAGAAATGGGCACCGTGGCCGCGTGGAAGCCCTCTCAGAGCGACGAGGTGGATGGCCCGCTACGCGACCTCCTGTGTCACGTCGCCTCCGTCGTAGACGCCCCGCGCGTCTTGCTCGTCTGGCAAGCTGTCGACCAGCCTCTTATGACCCTGGCGCTGTGGACACACGGGCAGTTTCATTCGACGGCCGACGCTCCGGCGGCGCTCGAGCCGTCGGTCGCCGAGCCGCTCCGGGACCGCGACTTCGTGTGCCGCGATGCGGCGCGATCGAACGCCCGCGTCGTGTGCACAACGCACGGTCAGCCTCGGCGCTGGCGCGGGAGTCCGCTCGGCGACGGCCTTCGCTCCGCCTTTGCCATTCGCGCCGTGATGGCTGTCTGCCTCCACCGTCCCTCACTGCGCGGGCGGCTGTTCGTCCTCGACAAGCCGGCTGCGACATCCGACGATCTCGTCCTGGCCACGGTCGTGGCGCGACAGGTCGAGAACGTTCTCGAGCACGACTATCTCGCCGGCCGGCTCCGGAAAACCACGCTGGCTCTCGAACGGAACCGGGTCGCTCGCGAGCTGCACGATGGAGTCCTGCAATGGCTGGCCGCCGCTGCGCTCCGGCTGGAAGCGATTCGCGGTCGCCTGACCGTCGACCGGACGGCGGTTCTCGACGAAATGCACGAGCTACAAACCATGATCATGCACCAGCAGCGCGAGCTACGCTCGTTCGTCCGCGAGTTGAAGACGGGTCGTAGCGCCAACGATTTGGGCCTGGGGGACCTTCTCACGATTCTCGCGTTCCGCATCGAACAGGAGTGGCAGCTGGCGGTCAAGCTGGACCTGAAGCTGCAACCCGAGCGCTTCGAAGCATCGATTTCCCCCGAGCTTGCCCGCGAGATCCATCATATCGTTCGCGAGGCGCTCGTGAACACGGCACGGCACACATTAGCCTCGCTCGCATGCGTGAGCATCAGGCTCGAGGGCGGCTGGGTTCGAATCACGGTCGCGGACAATGGCCAGGGCTTTCCGTTCCGAGGACGCTTCGAGGATGCCGAGCTTGCCGAGCGCCACCTCGGACCCGTCATGCTCAGGCAGCGGATCGCCGCTCTCGGCGGAAGGCTGGCGATCGACACGAGCGACGACGGCGCCCGGTTGGAGATCAGCCTACCGCAGCACGGCACGATTCGCGGCGTGGATCCGGTCGAGTCGCGGAAGGAAAAATTGCACCCTATCCTGGGCCGTTCGTCGACGCGGTGATCAACCCGGCACGCCGGAGCGGTCCACCCGTTCGATCTCCCGGGTCAGGGCCTCGAACGAGAATGGCTTGCCAAGGATCGCGGTGATGGCGAGCGCCTCCGTGAGCTCTGCAGAGAGCTCCCGCGAAAGCACATCGCCGAGCGCGGACAGGATGATGACCGGGATCCGGGGGCCGGCAGCGAGCTTGGAGAGCAGGGCGACCCCGTCGAGCCGGGCCCTAGGCATGACGAGGTCGAGCAAGATTACGTCGGGAGGTCGTTGCTGAATTTCCTCAAGAGCGACAGCACCGTCGTCTACGGCCACGACGGCGTGAGTCTGGCTTCCGAGGACCTCCACACAGAGGGCGCGGAGGCTAGGGTCGTCCTCGACGACCAGGATGCGCTTGGGGGTCATTTGAGCCCCTTTTGTTGCGCGAGGAGCAGCAGGTCCATCCGGCTGTTGACACCTAGCTTTTCGTAGACGTGATGCAGGTGACTCTTAACCGTGCCCTCGCTCACGCAGAGCCGACCGGCAATCTCCGCGTTGCGGAGACCGAGCACGATCATCCGGACGATGTCGAGCTCCCGGTTGGTGAGAGCTTGGCGGAGGTCGCGCAGTCCCGTCTCGCGGCGCAGCATCCCTTCTAGGGCCCGGCCGACGGACTGGCCCTCGAACCACCGCTCGCCCGCGTTCACCTTGCGAATGCACTCGATCAGGAGATGAGGCGCCATCTCCTTCAAAACGACGGCGGCGACGCCGAGGCGCACGGCTTCCAGCGTCTGATCGTCATCGATCTCCGCAGCCAGCAGGATAGTCCGTGGGCGGATGCCTTGCTCGTTCAAGGCCCTCAACACGGCGAGCCCGTCGAGGTCGCGCATGCGCAGATCGAGCACGAGAACATCGGGGTGATGCTCGCGGACCGCCCTGATGGCTTGCTCGCCGGTTGTGCAGTCCGCGACGACGGCGAGGTCGGGCTCGGTGCCGAAGAGTGCCATCAGGCCCTTTAGGACGACAGCGTGATCATCGGCGATGACCAGACGGATCACCGCGGCCGACAGCGGAATAGTTCCCTTCCCGAGCGACGCGCTTGGATCCACGGGATGTCCCACCCAACGGAACCATAGCGGACGTGTCCACGGAATACAAGGGTCTCGTCGGTGTAATCCCGCGCAAAGACATCTCCTGTCACGCGAACCACCCACCAGATCGAGGGGGCGCTGCAAGCGTCGGGACGGGCCGGGGAGCGCCAGGTCAAGGACGTCAACGTCTCGTTCGTCGGCGCGAGCGCTCCCATCGTGCAGGAAACCACCTTCATCTTCGTCAAGGAACCCTACTGAGCAGGATCACGCCCTCCACGGCGAGGGCGCTGATCTCTGATGTATCCTTCTGGGGACTTTTCGGCGCGGGCACGAATGAGTTATAGACTCGTCGATGAGGCGAGCCGGGGACGAGCCAGGAGGGCACCGATGGCGGTCGAGGTGGCGGCGGCACGACGACGCTTCACCCGTGAGGAGTACCACCGGATGGGCGAGGCGGGCATCCTCAAGCCGACCGACCGGGTCGAGCTGATCCGGGGCGAGATCGTCGAGATGTCGCCTATCGGCCGGCGGCACTACGCCTTCGTCAACAATTTGAATCAGCTCCTGGCCGTGCGCCTGGCCGGCCGCGCCATCGTGGCGATCCAGGGTCCCATCGCTCTCGCCGACGACACCGAGCCCGAGCCGGACGTCGCCATCATCCGGCGCCGCCCGGTGCCCTACAAGGAGCGCGAGGCCTACGCGGAGGACGCGCTCCTGCTGATCGAAGTCGCCGAACGCTCCCTGGCCTACGACCGATCGACCAAGCTCAGGCTCTACGCCGCGGCCGGGATTCCCGAGTACTGGGTGGTCGACTGTGTTGCGGAAAGCGTCGAGGTCCACCGCACACCCGACGCCGGCGGCTATCGCGACGTCAGCCGCGTCGCTGAGACCGGAACGGTTGCCGTGCAGGCGTTTCCCGACGTCACGCTGACGCTCGCCGAGATTTTCGCGTAGACGCCACAAGATAACGAAAGGACACCAGAATGCCAACCTTTGAACACCACGGTGCGTCCATCTACTACGAGGAGTTCGGCCAGGGGTTTCCCATCCTCACGTTCGCGCCCGCGGGCCTGCAGTCGGTCATCAAGGTCTGGAGCAACCCCTCCGCTCCCGTGAACCCCACCACCGAGTTCGCGACAACTTTCCGGGTGATCGCGATGGATCAGCGCAATGCCGGAGGCCAGTCCCGCGCTCCCATCACCGCGCAGGACGGCTGGCACACCTACGCCGCCGACCACATCGCCCTGCTCGACCACCTGCGTATCGACCGGTGCCACCTGTACGGCCAGTGCATCGGTGGGTCCTTCATCATGAGCCTGCTGAAGGCCCAGCCCCAGCGCATCGCGTCCGCCGTGCTCGCGCAGCCCATCGGCCGGGTGGGAGCCATGGCGCCGGGGCGCTCCGCCCGATTCGACGCGTGGGCCGAGACCCTCAAGGACCACCCCGAGGCGACCAAGCAGGTGCTGGACGCGTTCCACCAGAACCTGTACGGTCCCGGCTTCCTCTACAGCGTGGACCGCGCCTTCGTGTCGAGCTGCCGGACGCCGTGCCTGGTGCTGGCGGGCAACGATGAGGCGCATCCGTTCGCGATCTCCGAGGAGACGGCGAAGCTGCTCCCCAACGCCGAGTTCATCCGGGAGTGGAAGGCAGGCGAGCCGCTGGCGGCAGCGAAGGTTCGTCTCAAAGAGTTCCTGTCGAAGCACACGCTCAGATGACGCCCTCTTCGGTCTAGCCGGCGTAGGATCGTCGTGTGTCACGCCGTCTCACGGTCGTCTCCCTCCTCGGGCTCCTCGGGCTGACGGTTGCTGCCTGCGCCTCGCCGGCACAGCGCTTCTCGGCGTGGGCGAACGATCGGGGACTGCGCGCGGCTATCGTGGAGGGCGCAGGCTTCGAGCACGTCGTCTTCTGGCCCCGTGCCCCGGTGTCCGCGACGACCCTGCACGTCTACCTCGATGGTGACGGGAGCCCGTGGATTGGGGGGACTCCCGCGAGCGATCCCACGCCTCGCAGGACTCTCGTCCTCGACCTGATGAGGCTCGATCCTCGGCCCAGCGTGTATGTCGGGCGCCCGTGCTACCACGGAACGTCGGAGAGGCCACCGTGCCACGCCGCACTCTGGACCCGGGACCGATATTCCGAGCGGGTCGTGGCGAGCATGGCATCGGCCGTACGGCGGATCATGGAGGCGGGGGCCGTCGAGCGGGTCGTGTGGATCGGCTACAGCGGGGGCGGCACCCTGGCCATGCTCCTTGCTCCGCGCTTTTCGGCTTCCGCCGCGATCGTCACCGTCGCCGCGAACCTGGACATCGACGCCTGGGCCGATCTGCACGGATACCAGCGTCTGGAGGGCTCCCTGAATCCCGCCCGCCGCCAGGGGCCGCCGCCCCCGGTTCCGCAGAGGCACTACGCGGGGGGAGCGGACGACGTCGTCCCCCCGGCGATCGTGGCCCGGGGGCCTATCGCCCCTGGCAGCCTTCGCATCATCCCTAGATTCGATCACCGGTGCTGCTGGGTAACGCTCTGGCCCGAGATCCTGGCCGAACTGACCGGCCACGCGCTCCCGTGGGAGAAGCCCGCGATCTAGTTCACGACGGCGCGCACGAAGATGAAGTCGCCCGCCTCGTGGCCGGCGTATCTGATCGGTGCGTAGTCGGGCAGGCTGGCCGCGTCCAGCCGTGGCGTGCCGCTGGCCGTTCGCGTGCGAAGCAGGCGGAACACCTCCTGACCGGGCAGCACGTCCGCGTTCGCGCGCAAGACCTCGATGAACGAGCGCGCGAAGACGGAATGCGACGCTCCCGTAGGCTCGACGAGCGGCTGAAGCGCGCCCGACGTCATCACCATGCGCGAGCGCTTCTGGGCCATCGCGTAGAGCAGCCGGGACCGCTCCGGCCCTCCGAGGCCCGTTTCCACTTGCCCGAGCGAGGCCCGCGAGAATCGGCTCGGATAGCAGGAATCGGCGACGACGAGAGCCTGGCGAACGTTCATGGTGTTGAGGATGTCGGAGACAGCCAGATTCGAGATCCAGCTCGCCGGATTGGCGGCCTCGGCGTCCACGGGCAGCCAGTGCCCTCGCGCGCCGCCCGCCTCGAGCACGCCCCGCCCGCTGTAGTAGATCAGCACGTTGTCCTTGTCGGTGAGGCGTTGCCGCAGGTCGTTCAGCGCGGACAGGATATCGTAGCGGCTGGCGTTGGAGAGCGCCGTGACCCTGAAGCCGTACTGATCGCGCAGGATACGCGCCACTTCCCGGGAGTCGTTGACCGCGGTAGCCAACCGGGGAACGCTCCGGTAATCGTCGTTGCCGATCACGAGGGCGTGGTAGGCGCCGAAGTTCGGGCGCGGCCCTGTGGGTGCGGGCCGGGCCGGAGCGGCCGCCGACACGGGAGCCTGGCGGAGCACCATGAACTCAAGCCGCGCCGCGCGAGCCTCGTGGTCGGTCGCCACGATCTCGATCTTCTCCTCCGACCGCGTGAGGGCGATCTGCGCCGTGAAGAGACTCTCGCTATCTAGAGTCTCCGGGCGGCCGTTGACCGTCAACGTCTTCACGCCACGGGGGGCGGCGACCCGCCCCAGGACGAGCAGCCGATCCGCAGACGCCTGGACCGTGACGGCGCTCAGGGTGGCGCCACGAGCGGGGGCGAGCACGGGTTCCAGTAGGTGGATCACGGGAGGCGGGCCCTCGAGGGGCCGTGTGATGCTCGGGTTGCCCGGTGACGCCTCGCTCTGGGCAGGGGCGGCGGCAGGGCGACTAGTCGGGGGCTCGACTTCGAAGGTGACCTCCTTGAGGCCGGCTGCCCGCCGATACCACTGCACCGCCTGCTTCGGGTCCTTCGCCACGCCGCGACCCTGCTCGAAGAGGCTGCCGAGATTGACGGCGGCACGCGCGAAACCGGCGTCAGCGGCGCGGCGGTACCATTGCGCCGCCTCCGCGTAGTCCGGCGGGACACCCAGACCCTTCTCGTAGATCTCCCCCACGTAGGTCTGGGCTGCGGGATCACCCTCGGCGGCGAGCGCCAGCCACACCTTGAGAGCGCTGGCATAGTTGGCGCGGTCGATCTCGACGTATTCACCGCCGCGGATCTGACAGTCTCGCGCCGAGGTCTTGAGGGGGCGACGAGCCGTCAGGAACTGCGTCTGACGGCCGAGGCGCCGGATCTGGCCGGGCAATAAGCAATCCACGACGAGGAGCTCGTCGGCCTTCGCCGCGGCCACGGCGGCCTCCGATTTCGTTCGAGGCTGCTCTCCCTGGGCATCCGCGGGCGCGCTCCCGCTCGCCGCGAGGCCGAGCGTCAGAGCCGCCAGGGCCATCGCTGGCACGACGCGCGTCCCCCGCGGCCCGGTGCCGTGCACGCGAGATGACCGGCCTTCGCTCTCCTTCATGACAATCCCCCCCTCGCGTCGCGGTCAGGTGCCGCAGAGGTGTCTCGCGCCGGCGCCGGCAGCAGCCTCTCCAAGCCGATTACACCACTGCCACCCTGCCACGGACAACTTGATGACAACCAGGCCCACGCGAGAGAAACGCGGCACCCCGGTCTCGCCGGAACTCAGAACTCGACGCGAATCCCGCCCGTGAACTCGTGATGGGAGACGTCCTTGAGCCCGAGGACCGTCTCGTAGTTGACGAAGGCCGACACCCCCTGCTTGAACAGGGCCGTGAGGCCCGCGCCCACGCCGGCGTAGTCACGGTCAGGCGCATTGGTGGGGATCGCGAAGAAGGTGTTGAATGGATCGTTCGTGAACTTGGCCGTGACGGAACGGCTGTCGTTCATGAACTCGTGCCGCCACTCCGCCCGCACCTGAGGCTGGAGCACTCCGAAGGGAACGCTGATCGCGTAGGCGACGGTGGCGCCGAGGGCGGTCTGGAGCGATTCGACGCTCTGCTCTTTGACGGTCAGGTCGAGGCCGGTAGCGCCCCGCTCTGTGTAGCCGTCGATGTCCAGGTTCAGGTACTCGATACGCCCGTAGGGCGTGGCGCTGAGCGCTCCGAAGTGGAAGACGTAGCCCCCCCCCACGCCCACCGTGAACTGATTCCCGTGCGTGTCGCCCTGGGCTTCCCGGTTGACGCCGGTATAGACGATCTTCCGAATCGTGTCGTACTTGTTGTAGGTGTAGCCGCCGAACAGATCGGCGTAGAAGGCGCCCACGTAGTACGTCGCGTACAGCGTGACGCCGTAGCTCTTCGTGTCGGTGCTGCCGAGCACGTGGTCGAGATCGGCAGTGCTGGACGTGTAGCTGCCGGCCAGCCCTATGATCAGATTCGGCGTGAGCCGATAGTCGACGCCCGCGATCACGCCCCAGCTGTCGTAGTCGAAGCCCACCTCGCGCGTCGTCCCGTCCTTGTCTCCGAACGCGTAGCTGGCCGTCGCGAAGAGACCGAAGCGGCCCCCGCCAACGGGATCCGCGCTCGCCCCGCCCCCTTGCTCGGGCTGGAGAAGACGGTCGCCCGTGAGCGACTTCCCGCCGATGTCGAGCTTGAGGCCGGTCAGGCTGAGGCCAGGGGCGCCCGCGCGGAGCGTGGCGAGGCGCCCCGCGAGCGCTTGGAACTGCTTGGACGACAGCTCGACCGCGCCCGTACCCTGACTCGCGACCTCGTCCGGCGCGATTCTAGAGACAACGGCCGCGAGACCTTCCGCGGTGAGACCGAGGCTCGAGCCGGTCGGGCCGGAGCCCTGGAGCGCGTTGCTATTGCTGACCATCTCGCCGCATCGCGCGCTCAGGTCCCTCTGAGCCGACGTTTGCTGCGTAACCTGCAACAATTGCTCACAAACCCGTTGGATCGCTGCCGCAGTGATTTGCTGGGTACGGCTCAGTCCCGGCAGCGCCGCGAAATTGGAGTTGGCTCCGGGACCTCCTATTTGTGCATGGCCCGCCGACACCGGCAGCAGGATTGCGGCGGCAAGAACTGCAACGACTCCAAGTCGGTGGCTGCTCACGTTGCGTACCCCTTCTTGAACGCCGCTCATCTCGAGGCCGCGGGGCATCGGACTCCTCGTCAGTGCCCGCACCCTTGGTGAGCCTCACGTACGTCCCCAACGCGCTGGAAGACACCGCCAGAAGCGGCGCGAGTGTACATCGCGCCTGGCAAGAGCGTCAACGTTACGTGCAGGGTGCGGCGCGACGAGTCAGTTGACGGCATCGATCGTCCAGCCGGTCCGGCCGCGTCTGAGCGTGAAGGTGAACGCGCGCTCACTCCCGCCCGCCTCCCGTCGGCCGTCCTTCATGATCAGGACGTCCTCGCGCCGGCCCTTGACCTCGGCCGTGTCTCCGCGGACGTCGATCTGCTGGACCTTCAGCACGATCCGGAACGACGCGACCATGTCCCAGATGTTGTTGTAGCGGCGGAGATCTTCGGGCTTCAGGCCTGGCCGGACCGTTTGGAGCAGCTTGCCGTCCTTGGTTTCGAAGGCCCGGACGTAGGTATTCAGCACGGCTCGGATCTCGTCGCGTGGGTCCAGGGAGGGCGCGGGGGCGGAGGCCTTGGCGAAGAGGTCGGCCGCCCTCGCAAACTGCTCGACGGCTCCCGCGAAGGCGAGGCGCTGATACGCCTCCGTCCCCTGCCGCTCGTGCACGAGGGCCTGCGCGAACTCCGGCCCCTCCCCGCGGGCTCGATGCTTCTCCCCCTGCATCCGGTCCCGGGCGGCCTCCGCCTGCGCCTTCAGGCCCCCCGCCGCGGCCGCGCGACGCTCGGCCTCGACGTACCAACTCGCCGCATCCTTGTAGGCCGGGATCGCGGCCGTCACGCTCGCACCACGCGCGAGCCGATCGGCCTCGGTGTGCCGCGAGACGGCGGCATCGAAAGCCGCCTTGGCCAGCGCCTCTGCGCCCGCTTTCAGGGCCTGCTCGCGACGACCCTTCGTGGTCTCGGCCTGGGCCCGGACGTCGCCGATCTCCTTGGCCCGACGCTCCGCTTCACCATATTGATTGGTCGCGGCGCTATACGCCTGCCCCGCGGCCGCCCAGTTCTGCGCCCTCGCCAGCGTGTCGCCCTCTCCGAGCTTGGCCGATCCGCCGTCAAACGCATCCTTGGCGAGAATGTCGGCGCCCAGCTTGAGCGCAACGTCACGGCGAGCGCGAGCCGCCTCCGCCCGGAGCCGCACATCTCCGGACTCCCGCATGCGCCGCTCGGCCTCGGTAAAGCGCTCTGAGGCGTCTTTGTTTTCCCGACCGGCGACGGCCTCGGCGTCCTTCGTCGCGGCTCGAAAGCGCTCGAGCGCCTCCTGGTAGCTCGCCGTTGCCGCCGGAAGCTGACTGGCGCCAAGCGCCGCCTCGCCGCGCCGCTCGCTCTCGACTCCGGACCGGAAGGCATCGGGGGCTCGCCGCTCCGCCTGGGCCGTTGCCGCCGCTTCCCGCGCCACCGCCACCTCGCGGCCGAGGGCGGAAACGGTCGCCCGCGCGCGGACACCGGGATCCTCCCCTGGCTGGCGCCCCTTGCCCGCAAAGAGCAGGGCCGCTCCGATGATCGCGACGACGCCGAGCGCGCCAGTGACCGCAACCCGGCGCCGCTGCCATGGCCGTCGCCGCTCCGCGCGGCCCTCGTCGGGGTGAGCGGGATTCCTTCCGGGGCGGGCGACATCCGCAGGGGTGATCATGCGGGTCCCGTCATCGGTGCGACCCGTGAGCAACGTGATGTCGTCGACCGGACCGACAGGCGCTTCGAGCGCCGGGCGCTCGGGTGCGACTGGCGCCGCCCCCCGCGCCTCCGCCGCGGCGGCGGCCCGCGCCTCGGATTCGGCGCGGCCGTACAACGCCTGGGCCTCGGTAAACCTTTCGTGCGCCGCCGTGAATCCCGCAGCGGCGAGCGCGGTCCCCGCGTGCGCCCGCTGCGACTCCGCCGCGCTCCACGAGCCCGCCGCGTATCGCGCGGCGCCGCTCGACACCGCCCGCGCGCGGGCATGCTCCACGTCGCGACGCGCCCGTTCGGCGCCCTCTCGCTCGCGCCGGCTACGCTCCTCCCTCGCGTCGCGCAAAGCCTGCTCGTAGGCGCGCTGTGCCTCGACGAAGTGTGCGCGCGCCGACGCATGGTCGCCCCGCGAGAGCGCCTCGACACCCTGAGCCTCAGCGGAGGCCGCGCGGGTCCATGCCCCCGGCGACGCGGCGGCCCCGGACTCCTCGGCAGACGCCCGCGCGCGCGCGACCTGCTCGCGCTCGCGCATCGCATCCTGCTCCTCGCGCGCCTGCCAGGCGGCGCGGCTCTCGGTCTCGGCCCGGCGATATAGTTCGAACGCTTCGGCGAAGCTCTGGACGGCCACGCTCAGCGAGCCCGCGCCGAGCGCCGTTTCCCCCTCGGCGTGCTTGCCTTCCGCCGCGCTCCACAGGGCTGGCGCATGAGTCGCGCCATCGACATCGCGGACGGTCCCTCGCGCCTGCGCCGCCCGCGCCCTTGCCTGGTCGGCCTCCGCCCGCTGGCGCCGTAGCAACTCCTGGCGCACCGCCTCCGCGGCCCGCTCGTAGTCCCGGCCGGCCTCGCTGCAGAGGGCGAGCGCCAGCCCGAACTCTTCTCGCTCGAACGCCGCCCCTGCCCGCGCTTCCTTGTCGGCGGCGACCGTCCACGTGTCGCCGCCCTGGGTGTCGGCCCCGCTCGCGGCCGCTGCTCGCCGCGCCTCGACGACCGCCGCGCGGGCCGCGCTCGCCTTGTCTCGGGCTCGGCGTCGCGACACCTCCCGGGTCTCCACTTCAGCCTGACGGTAGAGATCGAGGGCCGCTTCTAGGTGCTCGACGGCCCGCGGGTATGCCTCGTCGGCGAAGGCGGCTGCGGCATCGGCCGACTTCCGCTCCGCGGCAGCCCAGGCGGTGGCGGCGTCCTGGGCCGCCCCGAGCTGCTCACCAACGCGCCGAGCCTGGGCCACGCGCGCCTGCACTCGTTCTGCTCGCTCACGCTCTCGCCGGAGCGCTTCGCGTCGAAGGGCCGCGGCCTCCTGTGCGGCGAGCGCCGTCTCCGCCGCCTGTCGGAGCGCCTCCACCTCCGGCGCCATCGCGGCCGAGGGAATCGACTCGGCGAGCTGTCGCAGGGCGTCCACAGACGCCGCGAAGCCACCGTGCTCGTACGAGCTCTGCGCCTGGGCGAGAAGCTGCGCCGTCAGCTCGCGCCGACGCCGCTCCTCGTCGAGGCGCTGGCGCGCCCGCTGGAGGCCCTCCACGGCGCCGGAGTGGCGGGGCAGCTCCTGGACGACACTCTCCAGCGCCTCGACCGCAGCCTGGTGGTCTCCGGAGGCCAGGAGCTCCAGGCCACGGCCGGCCGCCGCCTCCAGCGCGGCGGCCCGCGCGAGCAGGCCCTGCACACGCTCCGCCCGGCGGGCAACCTGACGCTCGATCATCTGCAGAGGGGCAAGCCCGGCCGCACCCTCCACGACCGGTATGGTGTCGTCCTCAAAGGCGCCGCCCATCTCCTCCGCCCGAGCCTCCAGCTCGCGCACTTGCCGGAGCCTCGTACGGAGACCGTCGCGCAGGCGGTCGGCGTCCTCGCCCATGCGCCGCCGCAGTGTCTCCAGCTCCCGGCGCATCTGGCCGAGCTCCGGGAAGCGCTCGGTGGGGTCCTTGCGGAGCGCGCGCGCGATGAGGGCGTCCAGAACCGGTGGCATGCTCGGGTCGATGTCGACGAGCGATGGCGGATCATGGCTCCGCAGCTGCTCGAGGATCTCCATGGGGTCGGCGCCCGCGAACGCCGGCCGATAGGCCAGGAGTTCGTAGAAGACCGTGCCCACGGAGAAGACGTCCGACCGGTGGTCGGAGTGCCCTCGCGCCTGCTCGGGGGCCATGTAGCGGGGGGTGCCCATGATGAGCCCGGTGAGGGTGAGACCGGCCTCGGCGCTGGCGATGCGCGCGATGCCGAAATCGAGGATCTTCACGTGGCCATTGCGGAGGACGAAGATGTTGCTCGGCTTGACGTCGCGATGGACGATCCCGTGCTGGTGGGCGTAGTGAAGCCCGTCGCACACCTGCTCCATGATCAAGAGCTTGTCCTCGAGGAGGAGGTGCCGGCGCTGGGCGATCACTTGCTTGAGCTCCTCGCCCTCGAGGAACTCCATCACGATGAACAGGTGCCCGTCCACATCGGCGAGGTCGTAGACGGTGATGATGTTGGGGTGGCTCAGCCGCGCACAGGCTTGAGCCTCCCGGAAGAAGCGCGCGCGCAGCTCGTCGGTGACCTCGACGTCGCTCGAGATGACCTTGAGCGCGACCACGCGGTCGAGGACAGGGTCGTGCGCCTTGAGAACCGTGCCCATGCCCCCGCGCCCGATGCGCTCGAGGATTCGGTACTTGCCGATCTTCTCAGGCATAGGCGGCGCCGGTGACTGCGCGACTCAGGGGCTGTAGTGCAGCACGATGGCGCTGACGTTGTCGCGGCCGCCCGCGGCGTTGGCGCTGGACACCAGCTCGCGGCAGGCCGTCTCGGGATCGTTCGCCCGCGCGAGCAGGATCTCGCGGATCCGCGGATCGGGAACCATGTTCGTGAGGCCGTCCGAGCACAGGAGCACGAGATCAGCCGGCTGCAGGCCCTGCTCGACCACCGCGAATTCCACCTCCTCGCGGGCGCCGAGCGCCTTGGTGAGGATGTTCTTCATCGACATCTCGGGCGGGGTCTCGCCAGCGGAGACGGTCCAATCCAGGTTGGCCCACGAGTCGTCGCGGGTGAGCTGCACGAGGTCGAATTCACGGACGAGATAGATCCGGCTGTCCCCGACGTGGGCGTACGTCATGTGCGGGCGCCGTGGGTTGACGAGCACCGCCACGACCGTGGTGCCCATGCCCGTGTACTCCTCCACGGTGGCCGCCTTGCGGACGATCAGCCGGTTCGCGAGCTTGATGGCGGTGTTGAGCCGGTTGGCATCGAACGAGAGCTGCGGGTCGAACCCGTAAGGCCAGGTCATCTCGGGGTCCGCGCCAGACCGTTCGATGAACCCGGCGATCGACTCCGTCGCGAGCTTCGACGCGACCTCCCCGGCCTTGTGCCCTCCCATCCCGTCGCACACCAGGAACAGGCCGTCGCGCGCGTGAATGGTGTCCTCGTTGAGAGGACGGCGGAGACCGACGTCGGTCTGGCCGGAGAAGGCGAGCATTGGTGGACCTCCCTCGAGATTCGGCCGCAATTAGCCGCAATTATAAGCGCCACCCCACGTGCCGGCAAAGCACGCCGGCCGCGGGAGCCGGATCAAACGGCAAGAGCGCGCAGTTCGGGCAGTAGCTACGCCCCGCCCCTTGCAGGAGAACGGGACGAGGCCCTCGAACGCGCACTCGCCGCACCGCAGCCGGGCAAAGCCCCGCTCCAGTACGCCACACCATAGGACATAGGACAGACGACGTCTTCCACGTCCTCTCGCTGATCGGCAACCCAACGGCCGTCCGCAAGCTCCATGCCGCTATCGCGGAGCGCGCGAACCTCCGGCTCACCCCCCGATCGAGGGGGCGCTACAAGCGTCGGGACGGGCCGGGGAGCGCTTGGTCAAGGGGCGTCAACGTCTCGTTCGTCGGCGCGAGCGCGCCCATCGTGTAGGGAACCACCTTCATCTTCATCAAGGAACGCTACTGACCGACTTTCAGATCACGTGCTCTTCGGCGAGGGCCTTGATCTCCCGGAAAGACATCCCGAGCAACTCGCCGTACACGTAGTGGTTGCCCTCGCCACAACCGGGAGGGCATTGGCGCCGCTCACCCCACGTGTCGGCCCCGCGACACCGAGCACCCGGAAAGAGGCCAACGCAGGAAGAGATCGGAGCGCGATATGCTGTGCGGGCGATGTTCCCGTATCGCGACGAGAACGAGACCCAGCGCACACCCTACGTCACCATCGCCATCATCGCCCTGAACGTCCTCGTCTGGCTTGTGGTCGAGAGGGCGGGCGCTGCGCTGGCGCTGGCGCGGGCGGTCTGCGACCTCGGGCTGATTCCCGGCGAGCTGACCGGCATGCTGCCGTCGGGCACGCGGTTCCCGATGGGCGAGGGCCTCGTCTGCGTCACCGACCCCGGCCGACAGGTCTCCCACGTTTTCACCTCGATGTTCCTGCACGGCTCCTGGATGCACCTGATCGGCAACATGTGGTTCTTGTGGGTCTTCGGTGACAACATCGAGGACTCGATGGGCCGCGGGCGCTTCGCGATCTTCTACCTGATCTGTGGCGTCGCCGCGGCCCTCCTGCAGGTCGTCTTCAATCCGGCCTCGGGCATCCCGATGGTGGGCGCCTCGGGCGCGATCAGCGGCGTCATGGGCGCCTATCTGATCCTGTACCCGCGGGTGCGTGTGTTCGCGCTGCTGGTGCTCGGTTTCTTCTTCACGTCGATCGCGTTGCCAGCCTGGACGATGCTCCTCTACTGGGCCGCGATCCAGTTCGTAAGCGGTCTGTTCGGGCTCCTCGCCCAGGAGCGGGGCGGCGTGGCCTTCTGGGCGCATATCGGGGGCTTCGTCGCGGGCGTTGTCCTGATCAAGCTGTTCACCCGTCCTGATGACGTGATGGCTCACCAGAGCCACCACTGGGAGCCGCGGCGACTGGTCGGCCGCTGAAGCATGGGAAGGAACCTCGGCGGCCCCTGGCCCAAGATGGCGGCGCACTTCTTGCGCTCGCGCTGGGCCAGCAGCTAACCCGGTAGAAGCGGCTCGCCAGAGACGCTCGCCCCCCTTGCTTGCCTTCGAAGACAAAGCGTTCCTGCTGCTGCTCATTGGGACATCGCTAGCCTTCGCATGGATCCTCTCGCCGCTCTACGGAGCGGTGTTGTGGGGACCCGTCGCGGCGATCCTGTTTGCGCCGCTCTACCGGCGGCTGTCGAGGTCCATGCGGCCTGTACGGGAGGATTAGTCGGGCGAGCTGAGT
>WNFU01005073.1_pt1 | contig 16550 bp, 12 predicted proteins | sample 5400121 | NCBI WGS metagenome assembly WNFU01 (sample SAMN13153360, study PRJNA577476) | soil metagenome | isolation source: 100 cm soil or saprolite under grassland replicate 1 | place: USA:California | collected 2016-06-15
ACGACGCTCGCTCCGGAAAGCGACCAGCCGGCGGCGCCGCTCTCGAGTCCGCCGTTCGGGGCGAACGTGTAGTTGCGGTAGTCGCCGAACGGCGCGAACGGCTTCGAGGTCGAGCCGCAATTGTTGTTCAGTCCGAGCAGCGAGCCGGCGTTTGCCGCCGGGACGCTGAGCGCGACGGCGACGAGCGCGATCATCGTCGCAATCGCAAACCGAGAGCCGAGACGTGCCGCCAACGTGTCCTCCTCCGCAGTAAGCCCTTGCCAGAGCCTTCGCTTCAGAGTCTCGTCGGCGACTCGAAACGCGCAATCACCCTCGCGGGGGGTATCCCAAATCCCTCATTCCAGTGATCCTTGCAGCGGTCTCGTCGCCGTTCGATTGGGTCGACCAGTGATTTCAGACGGTCGCACGGGCAAAGCCCGCCCGACCTGAACAAGGCACCGCAACCGGTGCCTGCGCGCGCGTCAAGCAGTTACGCGTGATTGCCGATCTTGGGGAGATGGCGACTGCGGCCCCATCCGTTGCGGCGGAGCGTGCTCACGCTGCCGCCACACTCGATCCCGAGGTCGACGAGCGCATCAGCGCAGTACGCAAGAGCGAAGAGGGAGGGATCCGCGGCCGCCATCTCTACTCGATCCTCTTCTTCGCGACCGGCTTCCTCGCAACTGCAGCCGTCTTGCCGTTCGTCGTCTCGTCGTCACGCTCTCCCGGCCCGGTCACGACGGCGGCGCTGCTCCTGGCGTATGCCGCGGCGTCAAATGCTCGGTTCGAAGTCGGACCAGGACTCTTCCTGCCGACCGCACTCGTCTTGGTGCCCATGCTGTTCCTGCTCCCGCTCGGGCTCGTCCCGCTCGCGATCTGCGGCGGGCTCTTCCTCGGATCCGCGACCGACCTCATTAGGCGCGGGCTGCCGCTCGAGCGCGTGCTCATCGTTCCCCTGAACTCGTGGCACTCGATTGGGCCCGTGGTCGTGCTCGCGCTTGCAGGCACAAGCGATCCGGCTCTCGAGCACTGGCCCGTCTATCTCGCCGCCCTCGGCGCGCAGTTCGCGACGGACTACGCCGTTCACGCCCCGCACCAGCGCTTCGTCAACGGCGTCCCGTTCACTCTGGCCGCCCGCTTCATGTCCTCGGCATTCCTCGTCGACATCGCACTCGCCCCGATCGGCCTACTCGTAGCGCTTGTCGCGGTCGGCCATCCGGTGGCGATCTCGTTCGTCTTGCCGCTCGTCGGGCTGCTCGTCGTCTTCGCCCGGGAGCGCCAGGTTCGCATCGACCACGCTCTCGAGCTCAGCCACGCCTATCGAGGCACCGCGCTCCTGCTCGGCGACGTCGTCGAGGCAGACGACGCCTACACCGGTAGCCACTCCCGCGACGTCGTCACGCTGGTGCTCGACGTCTGCGATCGGATGGAGCTCAAGGGACGCGAGCGACGCGATGCCGAGTTCGCAGCGCTGCTCCACGATGTCGGCAAGATCAAGATTCCGGCCGAGATCATCAACAAGCCCGGCAAGCTCACCGCCGAGGAGTGGGCAGTGATGCAAACGCACACGGTGGAAGGGGAGAGGCTCCTCTCGCAGGTCGGTGGCCTGCTCGGCAACGTCGGCCGAATCGTCCGTTCCTGCCACGAGGACTGGGACGGAACCGGGTATCCGGATGGCCTCGTTGCCGAGGAGATTCCGCTCGTCGCACGCATCGTCCGCTGCTGTGACGCGTTCAGCGCGATGACGACCGACCGGCCCTACCGGAAGGCGCGTCCCGTCGGGGAGGCCGTCGCCGAGCTGCGGCGTTGCGCCGGCACCGACTTCGATCCTGCTGTGGTCGAGACGCTCGCCGCCGCGCTCGAACAGTCCGGCTGAGTTTCGAAACCGTGCGGACGCCAAGAAGTGCGGCGTGGAGAAGCTCGCGCGCATCGGTCTCGTCGCACAGGGACTGTCGTTCGGACTCGTCGCCGTCCTCGCGATCAAGCTCGCGCTCGGCGAGGGCGGGAAAGCCACAGATCGGCAGGGAGCGCTCAGGGCGATAGCCGACCATCCGGTCGGGCGCGTCATCGTGCTCCTGCTCGCGATCGGCTTCGGCGCGTACGTGTTCTGGCGCCTGGCCGAGGCCGTGCTGGGCCACGAAGTCGAAGAGAAGCATGGAAGGAAGAAGGTCGCCAAGCGTGTCAGCGCGCTCGGCAAGGCCGCGGTCTACGCGGCTCTCTGCGCGGCGGCAGTCTCGGTGCTCGTCTCCGAGGGTGGCGGCGGCAACGAGGAGCGCGAAGCGACCAAAAGGAATCCTCGGCTGGCCGGGCGGGCAATGGATCGTCGGCGGGATCGCGGTCGGTATCGCGATCGCCGCGCTTTGGAACTTCTACCGGGCGATCTCCGGCCAATACAAGGACTCGCTCAAGACCAGGCAGATGAGCTCGACCGAGCTGACCTGGACCACTCGGATCGCCTTCGCGGGCCTCCTGTCGCGCGCCGTGGTCTTCGGACTCGTCGCGTGGTTCTTCCTCACCGCCGCCGTCGACTACGACGCGAAGAAGGCGCGTGGCCTCGACGGCGCGCTGAGGAAGCTCGCGGCGGAGACTTACGGGCCGTGGCTGCTCGGGCTCGTCGCCGCGGGCCTGTTCGCGTTCGGCGTCTTCTGCCTCATCCAGGCCCGATATCGCGAGGTCTGATCAAGTAACACTGTGTTACTTGCCTTCGAACGCGGCGTCACGACCGGCCCCGCGCACCTCGTAACACAGTGTTACTTGGAATTCAGGAGGTGCCGCTCCAGCCACTCGGCTGCGAGGCGGTAGGCCTTCACCTCGTTCGGGCGCTTGGTGAACCCGTGGCCCTCGTCCTCGAAGACCACGTACTCCACCTCGCGACCGAGGGAGCGGAGACGCTCGACCATCTGATCGGACTCGCCCTTGACGACACGCGGATCGGTCGCACCCTGCATCACGAGCAGCGATGTCTTCACGTTCTCGACGTACGTGATCGGGGACCGCTCCATGAGGAAGTCAGCCTCCGTCTCGGGGTCACCGACGAAGCGCGCGATGAACCGCTTCCACGTCGGCGGCACGGCCTTCGCGAACGTGACGAGATTGGATGGGCCGAAGATGTCCACCGCCGCCGCCCAGTAGTCCGGCAGCCGCGTCACGCACGTCAGGACGGCGAAGCCGCCGTACGAGCCTCCGTAGACGCCGATGCGGTCCGAGTCGACCCAATCCTGCTCGCGGAGCCACTTGACCGCGTGCTCCCAGTCCTGCATGTCACCGCCGCCCCAGTCGCGCTGGACGAGCCGCTGGTACGACTTGCCGTAGCCCGTCGACCCGCGGATGTTCGTCGCGAGCACCCCGATCCCGCGCGAGAGCAGGTACTGGTAGAGCGGCTGGTACTGCGGCTTTTCCTGCGCCTCCGGGCCCCCGTGAATCGAGAGCACGACCGGCGCCTTTCCGTCCAGCTCCGGCCGGTAGAGCCAGGCGGGGATGTCGCGGCCGTCGAAGCTCGGGAAGCTGATCAGCTCGAGGTCGACGAGATCGTCCTCGCGGAGGCCGCCGATCCGGCTCTCGGTGACAGGGCGCGAGCGACCTGTCGCGGTCTCGACGATCCAGACTTCGGGCGGCCTGCGCGGGCTCGAGACGACGAGCCCCGCGTGCGACCCGTCGGCCGAAACGGCGAGCGGCGGCTCCGCGCCGGTCAGGTGCGGTCGCGCACCGCCCGGAAGATCCGGGTCCGGGAGATCGGCGCCGGTCTCCAGGTCGCGCAGCCGCAGGCGGTCGTAGCCGTCGACATTCGCAAGCCAGGCGAGGACGCGCCCGTTCGCCGAAGCCTTCACGTCCTCGACGTCGTGCTTCGGCTCCTCGACCCAGTCGTAGCGATCGGTGGCAAGGTCGTAGAAAGCCAGCCCGCGAAACTCGCTGCCCGCGTCGGTGACGAAGTAGAACCCCGAGCCGTCCGCGGCCCACGGACCCGGGAAGAAGAGTGTGTCGTCATCGTGCGGGGTGAGCTCTCGCGCTCCGCTCCCGTCGGCCTCGACGAGGTGGATCGACGCGTCGCTGTTGTTGCGGAAATCGATCGCAAGCAGCCTCGACCCGTCCGGTGACCACGCAGCCGGAAACGAGAACATCCCCTCGCCGAAGATCGCGCGCGTCTCGCCGGACTCCGCGTCCCGCAGCCAGGTCTCCATGTCCGTCGGCTTGCGCGCGTTCGCCGCGTAGGCGAACCTCGTCCCGTCCGGTGACCACGCGTCGCTGCCGACGAAGTGCTGCACCTGCGGCTCGTTCGTCAGCTGCTCCGGCCAGCCGCGCTCGGGGTCGACGAGATAGAGCTGATGAAACTCGTCGCCGTCGCGATCGGCGCAGAGCAGGATCGTCCCGTCGGCCGGCGAGACGCCGACGCCGCGAACGGTCTCGTCCGTGAAGGCCGTCAGCTGATCGGGCCACCCTCCCTCGAGCGGGACGCGCCAGAGGTTGAACTGCCCCGAGATGTTGCTCGCGAACAGGACGCCCGATCCGTCGGTCGTGAACGTCAGCGCCGACGAGAAACGGCGAACCGCGAAGAACTGCTCGAGCAGGGGAAGCTTGCGTGTCTTCGTGACGGCCAGGCCTCTGACACTACAGTTCTCGGCTGTGGAACGGACAATCCCCTGGGCCTGGTACGCGGATCCTGACGCCCTGCGCCGCGAGGGCGAACGGATCTTCGCGCGTGCCTGGCAGTACGTGGGCCAAACAGGCCAAATCGCCGAGAACGGAACCTTTTTCGCCGCGACGGTGGGCCAGATTCCGGTCGTCGTCACGCGCGCAAGCGACGGGGAGCTGCGTGCGTTCCTCAACGTCTGTCGCCACCGCGGCCACGTCGTGGCGAGTGGAGCCGGCCGGCGCGAGACGCTGCAGTGCCCCTACCACGCCTGGACGTACGCGCTCGACGGTCGCCTGCGCGCGGCGCCGCGCTCCGACCGCGAGTCGGGTTTCGAGACCGACGAGCTCGGCCTGGTCCCGATTCAAGTTGACACGTGGGGCCCGTTCGTGTTCGTCAACCCGGATCCGGATGCTGCGCCGCTGGCTGACGCGCTCGGCGACGTGCCGTCGCGTCTAGCGGAGGTTCTCGACGTAAACGCACTCGAGTTCCGGTTCCGCACGGAGTTCGAGCTGGACGCGAACTGGAAGATCGCCTGCGAGAACTTCCTCGAGTGCTACCACTGCGCGGTCGCGCACCCGGGGTTCACCGCAGCCGTGGACGTCTCGCCGGACGCGTACCGACTGGAGGCGAACGGGCTCGTCTCGAGCCAGTTCGGCCCGCTACGACGAAACGGTGACTCGTTCCTGGCAGGGGGCAAGGTGCCGCGGAGCCAGTTCCACTTCCTCTGGCCGAATTTCGGCATCAACGTCTTCCCCGGGCAGCCGAATCTGTCCTGCGGCTCGATGCTGCCGCTCGGGCCCGAGCGCACCGCGCGCTTTCTGGACTACTTCTTCGCCCCGGACGTCGACCAGGCCTGGGTAGACGAGCTGATCGCCTTCGACGACCAGATCGGCCGGGAGGACACCGCCCTCGTCGAGGGCGTGCAGCGAGGCGTCCGCTCCGGGGTGCTCGCCGAGGGACGGCTCCTCTCGGAGAGCGAGCAGCTGGTCGCCCACTTCCAGCGCCTTTGCGCCGAGGCGCTCCGGCACTAGCGCTGCTTGACGACGCAGGGTCGTAAGTACACGTCTGCTGATCGCGCCGCCGCTAGGCTAATGGCGTGAGAGATTGGATCGTCATCGTCGCGGCGTACGCCCTCGGGATCGGGCTCTTCCGCCTCCTCGGTGGCCTCGGCACCGCCGCCGAGGCCTTCAGGCGTTGGGGCGCGGCCAGCGTGGGCTCCCGGGCCGACGGATCGTCCCTGAGCTCATAGCGTAACTCCGCCGCGGCGGTCGCTTGCTCTGGCTCGCGCGCCGCGCAGTAGAGTTTCGGCCGGGGATGGCCGAAGTCGCCTTCGAGCAGGTGAGCAAGGTCTACCCGGACGGCACGCGTGCCGTCTCTGGGCTTGATCTCACGATCGCAGACAGCGAGTTCATGGTTCTCGTGGGTCCCTCCGGCTGCGGCAAGACGACCGCGTTGCGGATGGTCGCCGGGCTCGAGGAAGTCTCCGAGGGCCTCGTGAAGATCGCCGAGCGAGTGGTCAACCACGTCCCCTCCCGCGACCGCGACATCGCGATGGTCTTCCAGAGCTACGCGCTCTATCCGCATCTCTCGGTCTACGAGAACATCGCTTTCGGCCTTCGCATCAAGAAGGTGCCGAAGCACGAGATCGAGAAGCGCGTCAACGAAGCCGCACACGTGCTCGGTCTCGAACAGTTTCTCAAGCGCAAGCCTCGGGCTCTCTCCGGCGGGCAGCGCCAACGGGTCGCGATGGGGCGAGCGATCGTCCGTCAGCCGCAGGCGTTCTTGATGGACGAGCCACTTTCGAATCTCGACGCGAAGCTGCGCGTCCAGATACGCGCCGAGATCAGCAGACTACAACACGACCTGGGCGTGACCACGGTCTACGTGACGCACGATCAGGTAGAGGCGATGACCATGGCCGATCGAGCCGCCGTCATGCGGAAAGGCGAACTGCAGCAGGTCGCCGAACCGCAGGAGCTGTACGACAAGCCTGTGAACCTGTTCGTCGGCGGTTTCATCGGCAGCCCCGCGATGAACATGCTCGAAGCGAAAATCGAGCGCGCGGACGGCGCACTCACTGCTGTCGCAGGCGACCAGCGCGTGACGATCGACGACGAGGCGCTCGCCGCCAAGCCTGCGCTGTCGAGCTACGAGGGACGGAACATCGTGCTGGGTATCCGCCCGGAAGACCTCGAGGATGCTGCCCTTGCGACTGACGTTCCACCGGACCGCCGGCTACGAGGTGTAGTGCAGCTCCGAGAAGCGCTCGGCTCGGAGATCATTGTGCATTTCACCATCGGGGCCCGGTCGGCGATGACGGAAGACGTTCGTGAGCTCGCCGCCGACGTCGGTGAGGTGCTACCAGAGGATGCCCATCCCGAAACGACTATGGTGGCACGGTTTGGCGCTCGCTCACGCGCCCGTGAAGGGGAGACGGCAGAGATCGCCGTCGACACGCGAGCGCTGCATTTCTTCGATCCCGAAACGAGCCTCGGCATCTACAACGGGGCGACCACGAAAGGAGTTGCTTCATGAGGCATTACCGGTGGTATGTGCTCGGGCTCTTCGCGCTCGTCATTGCGGGGCTCGTCGCCGCAGGGACGGCGGGCGGCGCCCGCCATGCGCGGGGCGTCTCCGGAGACATCTCGATCATCGGGAAGTGGACCGGCGGAGAGCAGAAATCGTTCCAGGCAGTCGTCGACGCGTTCGAGAAGCAGAACCCGGACGTCAAAGTGAAATACACCCCCGGCGGCGACAACACGCCACAGCTCGTATCGACCGCAGTCGCGGGTGGCAACCCACCCGACGTCGCCATCCTGCCGCAGCCAGGGCTGATGCGGGATCTCGCACGACGTGGGGCTGCAAAGCCGATCACGTTCGCGAAAGCCACGCTCGCGAAGAACGAAGCGCCGGTGTGGCTCACTCTCGGCACGGTGAAGGGGAAGCTGTACGGCCTCTTCTTCAAGGCTGCCAACAAGTCGACCGTCTGGTACAACGTCAAGCTCTTCAAGGATGCCGGCGCGAAGCCGGCGACGACGTTTCCCGCGTTCCTCAAGCTCGCCAAGACGTTGAAGGCGTCGGGTGCGAAGGCTTACGCCATCGCCGCCGCTGACGGGTGGACCCTCACCGACCTGTTCGAGAACATCTACCTCAGGCAGGCGGGCCCGGCGAAGTACGACCTGCTCACGACGCACAAGATCAAGTGGACCGATGCATCGGTGAAGTCGGCCCTTCGCACGATGGCGAAGATCGTCGGCGACACCGGGAATATCCCCGGCGGCAGGTCCGGGGCTCTGCAGACCGACTTCCCAACCTCCGTGACCCAGGTGCTGACCGACAAGCCGAAGGCGGCGATGGAGATCGAGGGCGACTTCGTCCCGAACGACGTGAAGGCGGATGTGAAGCCGATCAAGGACTACAACGTCTTTCCCTTCCCGTCGATCAAGGCGTCGACGCGCGCCGGGATCGTGGGCGGCGGCGATACCGTGATCATGCTCAAGAGCAACGCCGCCGCGCGGGCGTTGATCTCGTACCTGGCTACGCCGCAGGCGGCGACGATCTGGGCCAACCGGGGCGGCTTCTCGTCACCGAACAGGGGTGTCAAGTCGTCGGCCTACAAGGACCCGCTCAACCGAAAGACGTCGCTCGCACTCGCGAACGCGAAGATCTTCCGCTTCGACATGTCCGATCTGCAGCCGGCCGCGTTTGGCGCGACGACCGGTCAGGGCGAGTGGAAGCTCTTCCAGGACTTCGTCTCGAACCCGAAAAACGTCAACGGCATCGCGGCGAAGCTCGAAGCTGCGGCCAAGAAGGCTTACGGGAAGTAGTTGAGCGGCGGGAGTGTTGCGGCGGAGCCGCCCGTCCGGGCGGCTCCGCCCGTCCCCCGCGGCGGGCGGCTGCGCCAGCACGGAGTCACTCTGATGTTCCTGGCGCCGGCGGTGTTCTTCCTCACCGTTTGGATCTTGTACCCCCTGATCGACACGGTCCGCCGTAGCTTCCTCTACCGGGACACGAACCGATGGATCGGCTTCCACAACTACAAGGAGATCTTCACCCTCGACACGACCGTCACGGCGATCAAGAACAACGCGATCTGGATCGGCGTCGTCCCGGCCCTCGTCACGGCGATCGGACTCATCTTCGCGGTTCTCACCGAGAGGATCCGCTGGTCGGTCGCATTCAAGACGGTGGTGTTCATGCCGATGGCGATCTCGCTGTTCGCCGCCGGGGTCATCTGGCGCGTCATGGATCAGGAGGATCCGCACCTCGGGGCGCTGAACGCGGGAATCGGGGCAATCCACGACACCTTCCGCCCGCCGGGTGCGCTTCCGGACGCCGAGCCGTCGACGGCCGGCCTTACAGGCTCGCCTCAGCGCGGCTTCGTGCTCCAGACGCCTCTCCGCCCCGGAGACGTTGCGCGCCTCGGCCTGACGGGGATTTCTCCCGACAACGTCCCGCACGGGGCCGTGCAGGCCGCCAACCCGACACCGAAGGCACACGGCATCACCGGAGTGGTCTGGCGGGATTTCAAGCCGGGTGGCGGCAAGACCGGCCAGGTCGAGCAAGGGGAGTTGGGCCTACCGGGCGTTACGGTCGAACTGCGTGATACGGCAGGGAAGAGGATCGATTCCACATCGACCGAGGACAATGGAACATTCGCGTTCGACGACGTCGATGCGAGCGACTACCGGGCAGCCATCGGCCCGAAGACCTTCGCGAAGCCGTTCGGCGGCATCGCGTGGCTCGGGCCCAAACTGATCACCCCGGCACTGATCATCGCCTACACGTGGGTCTGGGCCGGTTTCGCCATGGTCGTGATCGCGGCCGGCCTCGCCGCAATACCACGTGAGGTGCTCGAAGCGGCACGTACGGACGGAGGAACCGAGTGGCAGGTTTTCCGCCGCGTGACGGTTCCTCTCCTTGCGCCCGTGCTGAGCGTCGTCTTCATCACGATGCTCATCAACGTGCTCAAGGTCTTCGACATCGTCTTATCGGTCGCGCCAGGATCTTCTCAGGACGACGCCAACGTCATCGCACTCGCGATGTGGCGCAGCTCATTCGGCGGCGTCAACGACTACGGCCTGGGCGCCGCGATCGCAGTCTTCCTCTTCCTGCTCGTGATTCCCGTGCTCGCCCTCAACGTCAGGCGCTTTCGGAGAGAGGCATGACGACCGCCGCCGCCGAGGTACACGCCCCCACGATCGTCGAGGAAAGCATCGCCGCGAAGATCGGCCGTCTGGTCGCGAAGACACCCGTGCACCTGTTCTTGATGGCCGTCGCCCTGCTGTGGCTCGTTCCGACGCTGGGCCTCTTCCTCACTTCGCTGTTGCCGGCCGCGGACTTCGGCCAGCTGGGCTGGTGGAAGATCGTCTCGAAGCCGAGCATTTCCACGTGGGAGAACTACCACGAGATCTTCAGGAACAGTTCGATCACGCACTCCCTCGTGACGACGCTGGAGATCGCGATCGGGGGCACGGTGTTGCCCATCCTCGTCGCCGCCCTCGCCGGCTACGCGTTCGCGTGGCTCGACTTCCCGGGCCGGGAGTGGATCTTCCTCATCGTGATCGGGCTGCTCGTCGTGCCCTTGCAGATGGCGCTGATCCCGATCTTCTCGCTCTACAACCGCGTCGGAATCTTCGACACCGTCTTCAGCCTCATTCTCTTCCACACCGCCTTCGGATTGCCCTTCGCGATCTTCCTCTTACGGAACTTCTTCATCGGGATCCCGAAGGACATCCTCGAGTCGGCGCGGATCGACGGCGCCTCAGAGCTGCGGATCTTCGTTCGCCTGATTCTTCCGCTTGGTTTGCCGGCGATCGCGTCGCTCGGGATCTTCCAGTTCCTCTGGACGTGGAACGACCTGATCGTTGCGCTGACGTTCGGACGCAATACACAGCCGATCACCGTGGCGATCTTCTCGCAGCTCACGGAGTTCGGATCGAACATCGACATCATCGCGCCTGCAGCGTTCATCTCGCTTGCCATTCCGCTCGTCGTGTTCTTCGCGTTCCAGCGCTACTTCGTGCAAGGGTTGCTTGCAGGCTCAGTGAAATGAACCGTGTCGCGATCGTCGGCGGCGGGCTGACCGGATTCATCGCCTACCTGACGCTGCGTCGCGGTGGCATTGACCCGGACGAGATCACGGTGCTGGCGCCGGAGCCCGACCCTGCTGCGACGTGGCGCCGGCGCGCCGCTGCGATTCGTCAGACGCACATGCGCTCGGAGAGCGACGGACACTGCCTACCGACGTCGTTCCCCGGGCTTGCGATCCGTGACGCCCGGCGCCACCGCTCGCTGGTCCCGCTCGTCCGCAGCGTCTGCGATCGCTATCACCCAACCGTGGGCGACTTCCTCGACCACGTAGAGGAGCTACGCGTGCGCAGCGGCTGGAGTGCGCTCGTGCGCACAATGCGTGTCCAGCGTGTGCGCGCGGTCGAGGGCGGTTTCGAGCTCGACGGGCACGGTGTCTTCCAACACGTCTTGCTCGCGACGGGCCATCCGGGCAACGCGGTGCCCGAGGAACTGCGCGACGATCCGCGCGCCGTTCACGCGTACGAGCCGCACGACTACGCCACGAGCGTGTGCGTCGTCGGCGCGGGCTTGGCCGCCGCGACCGAGTGGGTAAATGCGCTCCGGAGTGGCTCGACGGTGATCTCCGTGCGGCGGCGAGAGCCGGTGCGCCGGCCGCTCAACGTGCCTCGCCCGTATCTGAGCCGGCGCGGGTTGGCCGCCTTCCACCGGTCGTCGGGCGAGCGCCGCGTCGCAACGTTGCAGGAGCTGCTTGCGCCCTCTTACCCGCCTGGACGCGAGTGGGACGAGCCGGTCGCGCGGGCCGCCGCGGAAGGCCGGTTCCGCATCGAAGCCACGGTGAACGGCGCCGACCAGGTCATTTGCGCCACCGGTTTCCTGCGCGGCTACCGTCACGACGCTCTCCTGCGGCGGTTGGTCGACGAGCACGAGCTCGCGACGTGCGACCGCTGGATCGTTCTGGACCCTGACTCGACCGTCCCAGCTCTCACAGATGAATCTCGAACGCTTGCGTTGTCGGGTGTGTCGGCTCAGTGGGCCTACCCGGCCGCCGACACGCTGATGGGCGCTCGGTATGCATCCCACGCCTTCCTCCGGCGATGTCGTACACGCTGAGAGGAAGACTCGAGTCGCGACTCGCGGCGCTCGCCCTTCCGCTCGGGGCCGCGTACCTGATCTCTGCCGCGGCCGGAGCATGGTGGCCGGTCGGCCTGGCTGCGGCGATGCTTGCTGTCGGGGTCGCGCTCGATCTCGCCTACCACCCCTTGCTCCCATACCAGCCTGGCTGGGCGGCGCTCCCTCTTGGACTGCTCGAGCTGGGTGCGGTGATGGCAGTGGTGCTCGGGCTGGGCGTGCGCGCTCCGCTTGCGGTCGCTCTCGGCCTCTTCGCTGCCGCCTGGGTGTTGGCGCAGGTCCTCGGCCACGGCCTCCTGCCGTGGTGGCGTCTCTCGTATGCCGAGGACGGCGGCGAGCTGGGCCGCGTGGGCGCGGTCGTCGCTCTGGCTGTCGCCCTGCCGCTGGTGGCTGCCGCGGCGCTCTGGTACGCGCACCTTCCTCCGGTCGTCCATCTCGCGTCGGGTGTCCACCGCGGCCCACTCGTGATCGACCGGCGCGAGCGGCTGGTGGGCGACCCCGGTGCCGTCGTGGTCGGTGGACTCGTCGTTCGCCACTCCGATGTCACCGTCAGCCACGTCACCGTGGTCGGCGGCGAGAACGGCATCGTCGTCGACGAAGTGGACAACGTGGTGCTCGATCACGTCAGAGTCTTACGCTCGAAGCTCGATGGCATCCACGTCCGCCGTGCGGCGGTCACGATCCGCAACTGCTTCGTCGACATGCGGGGCATGCCCTTCGGTCAGGGCATCGACATCTCTTATGGGACGGACAAGGGCGAGAGCGTCGTCAAGGGCTGTCACGTCATTGGAGGTCAAGAAGGGATCGTCACACACTCCGCGATGGCGATGCTTACTCACAATCGAGTCGAAAGCACGTCGCTGCGCGGGATCTCGATGACGGAGATGTCAATGGGCGGCGTCGAGCACAACACGGTTCGTGACGCGAACGGAGTCGGGATTCTCTGCGGCGACCACTCGATGTGCGAGATTCATCGTAACGACGTTGCCGGCACACGCCCCGACACGGCGGTCGACGACCTGACCCGCACGGGATTTGGATTGGTGGTTCAGCTGGGAGCCGAAGCCGAGCTAAGCCGCAACGACATCGCGAACAACCCGTCAGCGCTCGGGGTCTTCTTCAATTCGGTCGTCCACTGGAAGCGGTAACTCAGATCCCGTTCACCAAGAACGCATCCACTTGAAGCGGGCGGACCGCGAGGTCTAGCATCGACTCCGGGTCGTGCGGACGCGAAATACTCAAGCCCTCGTGCCGGCTGTCGCTCTCGGTGCACTTCTGGCGGCGACCCTGCTGGCAAACGCAGGATACGGCCGAACGAGCCGAGAGACGGCCGGCAGGGCGAAACAGATCGAGGTTCTCTCGCTGTGGGGCGGGAGCGAGAAGGATGCGTTCCTGAAGGTCGCTCGGGCCTTCACGAGGAAGACTGGGATCAAGGTCCGTTACACGAGGTCGAGCAATTTCGACCCGGACATCAGGACGAGAATCGCGGCCCACAGGCTGCCGGACATTGTCATCTTCACGCGGCCTGGTGTACTGGCAGGGCTCGCGAAGCAGGGCCTGTTGAAGGATCTCCGCAAGCTGGGATTGTCCCGGTCGTACCTCCGTGCACGTTACGGCTCCGACCTGATCAGTCTCGTCACGTCGCGCGGCAAGATCTACGGCGTCCCGGCGAAGGGGAACTCGAAGAGCGTCGTCTGGTACCGGCCCACCCAGTTCCAGAAGTACGGGCTCAAGACGCCGAAGACGTGGCCCGAGCTGCTCGCGCTGACGAAGAGGTTGAAGGAGAAAGGACAAACGCCCTGGACCGCCGCGGCCAAGGACTCTTGGACGCTGACCGACTGGTTCGAGAACGTCTACCTGAGAGCCGCAGGACCGGTGAAGTACCAGCGGCTTTTCACCGGCAGGATCAGGTTCACGGACCCGTCGGTCAAACGTGCGCTCAAGCTGATGCTGGAGATCCTCAGCGGAAGGTACCTCGCCGGAGGAGTGAACGGGGCGCTCGCGACGGGCTACATCGACGCGGTCGGACGCGTCTTCGGGTCGCGTCCGACGGCACAGCTCTACCTCGAGGGCGGCTTCATCGGCGGTATTGCGCTGCGGCAGGTGAACACCGCACTCCAGCCGGGCAAGGACATCGCCTTCTTCCCTGTCCCCGCGATCTCCAAAGGCTCCGACCGGTACGTCGTGTTCGGCGGCGACTACGCGTCGGCGTTCAAGGACAACCGGGGAGTGCGGAAGTTCCTGCAGTACATCTCGTCACCGGCAGCCGGGAAGATCTGGGTCTCCACGGGAGCAGTCGTCTCGCCGAATCGGCGGGTGAGAACCGCCGGGTATCCGAACGTACTGGTCGCCGCCGAGGCCAGGCAGATCGCCACGGCGAAGGTCGTCCGGTATGACGGCTCGGACCTCTTGCCCGGGGTACTTGGGGACGACTGGGGCGCCGTTCTGCAGAAGATCTTCGAGAGGCCGGCCAAGACGAACGCGCTCCTCTCCGTTTTTCAGAAGAAGGCACACAGGGCGTTTCGCAGCTGAGCCGGGTCTTCCTCGTCCCGCATACGCACTGGGACCGGGAGTGGTACCGCCCGTTCCAGTCGTTCCGGATGTCGCTCGTCGAGGTCGTCGACGACGTGCTCGACCAGCTCGAAGCGGACGAGCGGCTGCGATTCACGCTCGACGGCCAGCTCGCGACCGTCGACGACTACCTGGAGATCCGGCCGGAGGGCGAGGACCGCATTCGCGCACTCGTGCACGAGGGACGGCTCGCGATCGGCCCCTGGCAGACGCTGATGGACGAGTTCCTCGTCAGCGGCGAGACGATCATCCGGAATCTCGAGGCGGGTCTCGCCCGCGCGGAGCACTTCGGCGGCGCGATGCGCGTCGGCTACCTCCCGGACATGTTCGGCCACGTCGCGCAGATGCCGCAGATCCTCCGCACGGCGGGGATCGAGAACGCGGTGGTCTGGCGCGGCGTGCCGGCGGCGGTCGACCGTCATCGGTTCGTCTGGGAGGGGGTCGACGGCTCGTCGGTCGTAGCGGAGTACATGCCGGACGGTTACGGCAACGCGGCCCATCTCTTCGACGCTCCGGGACAGCCGCAGGTGGACGGGCTCGAGGAGCGCTACCGGCGGTGGTACGGCGACGACGACGTGCTGGGAATGGTCGGCACCGACCACCTGCCGCTCCCGCGCGATCTGGCGTCGCGCATCCCGGAGGGCGCACGCGTCGGAACGCTTGCCGAGTACCTCGCCGAGGGGAGCTTGCAACATAGTGTTACTAAGTGGCGAGGGGAGCTGCGCTCCGCTGCGCGGGCGAACTTGCTGCCCGGCGTCACGTCGTCGCGGATCGACCTGAAGATGGCGTGCGCACGGGCCGAGTGCTGGCTCGAGCGCTACGCCGAGCCGCTGCAGGCGCTCTACGGCGACGAGCAGTGGGCGGAGCCGTTCCTGCGCGAGGCCTGGACGCGTATGTTCCAGAACTCGGCGCACGACTCGATCTGCGGCTGCTCTGCCGACGAGGTCTCGGCGCAGGTGCTCGTGCGCTACGCCGAGGCGGAGCAGATCGGCCGCGAGCTCGCGCACCGTGCCGTCGCACGAATCGCTGCCGAAGTCCCGGAAGGCGCATTCGCCGTCGTAAATCCTTCACCACGCGAACGCACCGATTTGGTGGAGCTCGATGGGCTGCTCCGCATGGTTACGGCGCCACCTCTCGGTTGGGTCGCTGTCCCTTCAGAACAGCAGGGGTCTGACCCCGAATCCGTCGAGAAGGTGCAACATTTCGTGCACAGCAACATCGCGTCGCTGGCGCGGATCGTGCGCGGGCTCGATGTCGGCGACAGCTACAACTACGCGCCGCCGCCCGACGACGTGCTGGTCGACGAGCCGATCGATCAACGGCTCGAGATCGTCGAGGACGGACCGCTGCGGCAAGCGCACGTTCTGCACCGGACCTATGTCTGGGACGACAAGCCCGTCGAGACGCGAACGTCCTTCGAGCTCCGCGCGCACGAGCCATTCGTCCGCATTCGCATCGACTTCGACAACCCGTGTGACAACCAGCGGGTCCGCGTGCACGTCCCGCTGCGTGAACCCGCGGACCGCTCCTTCGCCGAGGGCCAGTTCGCCGTCGTCGAGCGTGGGCTCGAGGTGGAAGGCGGCCACGGCGAAGTCCCGGTGCCGACCTATCCGGCCCAGGGATTCGTTGCGGCGGGCGGCATCGCGCTCCTGCTCGACCACGTCACCGAGTACGAGCTCGTCGGAAACGCGCTCGCGCTCACCGTGCTCCGCTCGACGGGACTGATCAGCCGTGCCGACAATCCCTGGCGCGAAGAAAACGCCGGCCCCGAGCTCCCGATTCCGGCCGCGCAGATGCGCGGGCCGTGGAGCTTCTCGTTCGCCTATCTCCCGAACGCCGACGCGCTCGAGCAGGTTGAGGCTTATCGGCATCCGTTCCTGATCGCACCCGGAACCGGCTCGACCGGCGAGCTGCGCTCGCACGCCGGCCCGGCGCTCTCCGGCGAGGGAGTCGTCCTCACGTCACTGCGAGACCGGCAGGCGCGGCTCGTCAACGAGAGCGCCGACCACCGAACCGCGCGTTTCGACGGACAGGATGTCGAGCTGCGCCCGTGGGAGATCCGAACTGTCTCGCTTTGAAGCGGTAACTGCTTAACAGAACTACGCAAACTGCGCGGCGCGGAAGACGTCAGAAGAATCAATGCGGCTGGTCTTGTTGTGTCTTGTGGCGTGGCTCGTACTCGCCCTGGCGGCGCTTGCTTCAGGCGGCG
>WNFU01005076.1_pt1 | contig 16537 bp, 20 predicted proteins | sample 5400121 | NCBI WGS metagenome assembly WNFU01 (sample SAMN13153360, study PRJNA577476) | soil metagenome | isolation source: 100 cm soil or saprolite under grassland replicate 1 | place: USA:California | collected 2016-06-15
CGACGAGGCCGGCGAAGAGCATCCCGACCCGGGTGCCGACCTCGAACACCTGCAGCTGGTGCTTGGGGCTGGCGAGGCTCGAGGGGGAGGGTGCGAGCACGTGCAGCGCGCTCGCGAGCGCGACCAGGCCGACCATGGCGAGGAAGAGGAAGAAGGTCGTCTGGGTGGAGCGCTGCTTGAGCAGCTCGGCGCGCAGCTGGCCGGCCACGACGCCCCACCCGCCGTCAGCTCGAGGTAGACGTCTTCCAGCGTTCGCCCGTCCTGCGTGAGCTCGTCGAGGCGACCGCTCGCGAGCAGCCGCCCGTGATCGATGATCAGCACCCGGTCGACCGTCTGGGCGACCTCGGCGAGCAGGTGGCTCGAGACGAGCACCGTGCGGCCCTGCGCGGCGAAGGCCTGCAGGAAGGTGCGTAGCCAGCGCACGCCGGCTGGGTCGAGCCCGTTCGCCGGCTCGTCGAGGACCAGCAGCTCCGGCTCTCCGAGCAGCGCGGCAGCAAGCCCGAGCCGCTGGCGCATGCCGAGTGAGTACGTCCTCACCCGCCGGCCTGCCGCGCCGCTGAGCTCGACCAGCTCGAGCACCTCCTCGACCCGGCCGAGCGGGAGCCCGGCAGCGAGGGCGAGCGCGCGCAGGTGGTCGCGCCCGTTGCGGGCGGGGTGGAGGTCGCTGGACTCGAGCACAGCCCCGACCCTGCGGATCGGCTGCTCGAGCTCGCGGTAGCGGCGGCCGAAGACGAGCGCCTCGCCGGCCGTCGGCTCGGCCAGCCCCAGGAGGAGCCGTAGCGTCGTCGTCTTGCCGGCGCCGTTGGGGCCGAGAAAGCCGGTGACCGTTCCCGGCTCGAGCGAGAAGGTCACCCCGTCGACCGCCACGAGCTCCCCGTAGCACTTCGTCAGCGCGTGGCAGCTGACGACTGCCACGCTCGGCGAAGGCTCGACCTCGGCCACGGGCAGCGTCCGTTCGGCCGTCAGCTCTTTCGCTGCTTCCGACTGCATAGCGATCAATGGTGGCTTCGGCCCGACGGGGCTGCGTCTGCCGCGAGGAGTAACTCGGATACTTCCGCGGGAGTACGTGCCCCGCGCGGAGGCCAGCTAGATTCGGTGCGTGAAACGCGATGCCCCGCACCTGCTCGACGCCGCGGTGCTGCTCGTGGCGGGCGTGATCGTCGTGGTCGGCGTCGCTCTGCGCGCCGATGCGTCGACACGCCCGCTGGCGCTCACGCTGGCACTCGCGGCGACCGCGACGCTCGCGCTGCGCCGCAGCGCCCCGACGGCAACGCTCGCCATCTCCGGCGCGTTCGTGCTCGCCCTGTTTGCGGTCGACCATGCGGCCGGCGCGGTCGCCGTGATCGCACCCGCGATCGCCCTCTACTCCCTCGCGCTCTCGCGCGGCCGCATACATCTCGTCGCCGCCGTGGTCGCGGCGGCGGCCGCGGTGATGATCGCCGACGTCTTTCTCGCCGGGCATCACCCGCGCGCGCTCACCTTGCAGACCGCCGCCCACGTGGCCCTCGTCGCCGTTCCCGTGCTCGCCGCAGAGGCGTTACGGAACCGCCGCTCGTACATTCACTTGCTGCTCGAGCGGCTCGAGCTGGCCGAGCGGACACGCGAGGAGGAGGCGCAGCGCCGCGCCGAGCAGGAGCGGCTGCGGATCGCCCGCGAGCTGCACGACGTCGTCGCGCACACGCTGACCACGATCAACGTGCAGGCCGGGGTCGCCTCCCACCTCCTCGACCGAGATCCCAGCCATGCACGCAATGCGCTCGCGAGGATCGAAGCGGAAAGCCACGAGGCCCTCGACGAGCTGCGCGCGATCCTCGGCGTGCTCCGCGAGGCACGCAACGGAACCGCGCCGCTCGAACCCGCCCCGGACCTCGCCGCGCTCGGTGCGCTGATCGAGCAGACACGCAGCGCCGGTCTCCGTGTCAGCCTCGAGATCGAGGGCGAGCAACCGCAGCACATCCCCGATGTCGTCCAGCTCGCGGCCTTCCGCATCCTCCAGGAATCGCTTACCAACGCCCGCCGCCACGCCCCAGGAGTCGAGGCCCACGTCCAGCTCGCCTATGGCGCCGATCGGCTGCACCTGGCGATCGAGAACGACACGGGCAACACCGCCACCGCCAGCGGGAGCCGCCCGGGCGTCGGCATCCTCGGTATGCGCGAGCGTGCGGCGGCACTCGGCGGCACGTTCCAGGCTCAACGGTCGGGACGGCGCTTTAGCGTGGTCGCAGAGCTGCCCTACCGCCGCAGCGCATGATCCGCGTCCTCGTCGCCGACGACCAGGCCGCGGTGCGGGCCGGCTTCGCCGCTCTGATCGCCGCCGAGGACGAGATGCAGGTCGCGGGCGAGGCGGCGGACGGCCGCGAAGCCGTCGACCTCGCCCGCCGCGTGCTGCCGGGCGTCGTGCTGATGGACGTCCGCATGCCCCGGGTCGATGGGCTCGAAGCGACGCGTCTGATCTGCGCTGACCCCAACCTCCGCGACACCCGCGTGCTCGTGCTCACGACCTTCGACCTCGACGAGTACGTCTACGCGGCGCTGCGGGCCGGCGCGAGCGGCTTCCTACTCAAAGACGCGGGCCCCAGCGAGCTGCTGCAGGCGATCCGGATCGTCGCCGCCGGCGACGCGCTGCTCGCGCCCGCGATCACCAGGAGGCTGATCGCCGAGTTCGTCAGCCGCCCAGATCCACGAGAGTCCCCCGCGGAGCTCGGCGAGCTGACCGAGCGCGAACGCGAGATCCTCCAGCTCGTCGCCATCGGCCTCTCGAATGACGAGATCGCGCGCCGGCTCGTGATCAGCCCTCTCACTGCGAAAACGCACGTCAGCCGGATCCTCGGCAAGCTTCGGTGCCGCGACCGCGCCCAGCTCGTTTCTTTCGCCTACGAAACCGGCCTGGTCACGCCCGGCGTCCACCATGAGACGACCCCGATCGGCGCCCAGCCCAGTTCTGATTGATCGCGCTCCGAGGACGTGTCCGCCCTCGAACCGTCTTCATCGCGAACTCACCGAATCCCGCACCGCGTCCACCCGTGCGCTTCGTCTCACTTCGGAGAGAAGGCCTGCCCTCGGCCGGCCTTGGGGGCCTGTTCTTTGCGCTGGTTACGTCGGGGATAAGAGCCCGGCCAAGTCTTGTGCCAAGACGTCGACGAGTTCGGCGGCCCCTGGCTAGTCGTGCGGCCGAACGGTCAGCTCGTCCGGTAGGCGACCCCTTCGGCACGAGAGGGCCGGCATTGGCAGGCCCTCTCGCGACCGAGGATGAGTGGTCGACTTCGTCGAGGGCGAGCCGATGGCGCATATGAGGCAGCCAAGGTTGAACGGGGTCACGGCGGTCACCCAGCGCTGGCTCTCGTCACCTCAGATAACGGGTGATGGTCCGTCTGAAGCACGGTCTCTGCAATGAGCCCCGTCGAGAGGAGTTCATCTCCTTTTAAGCCCCAGTTCACGTCAGCACAAGAAACTGCTGCGAGGGTCGTGGGAATCGATGAAGGGAGAGCGCATGATCCGTCGATTTCTGCTCGTGGCGCTTGCCGCCGGCACGTTGGCGACAGCGGCCGCAGCGCCTGCACTCGGGAGTGAGGGAGCGGGACCGCCCGGTGGAACGTTCTACGCGTTTGGTCAGACCTTCCGGAGTGTCATCACGCCCACGACGATTCCCGACCAGGGCGCCTTTGACACGCTGTACACCTTCCCTGGCACCAGCTTCGCCCCCGTTTCGGACGCGGCGCCCGGCTTTGGAAACTACAACGGCGGGCGCTGGAAGGTCGTTCAGGTCCTCGGTGCCACGCAGCAGTTCACCAGCGCAGCCGACATCGTCGCGTCGGGGCTCACACTCGTCCCGACATCGGTGCGATTCGTTTGCCCGCTCATCCCGGCCTGAGCGCTTGTCCGCCCGCAGGATCGGGGCAACTGCCCCGCCCCGATCCTGTTTCGCCCGTGGGTGCAGAAACTCGATCTCGCTGCAAACGCTGATTTGCGGCCCGGTCGAGTTTCGAGCACGCAGGCCGATGGACCTACATACGGGCGTTCGTCGAGATCTGCGCCGTCAACGCGCTTCCGGTGAGCCGGCGCTCCCGCCCGGCAGTCCCGGCGGACTACCGCGCCGTGCTGGACGACTCAGTAGTGGCAGTCGTTGGCGGCGGAGACGGCGACGGCGATCCCCTCGCGTTCGGTCCGTGTCAGCGGCGAGTCGCCGAACATGACCGTTCGGTAGAGCCGGACGTGTGCCGCGAGCGCTTCGGGATTGAGCGAGTGGGAGGCGAGGATGTTCGCCAGCTCGCCCGCGTCCTGCGCCGCCTTCACCCATGCGATTCGTTCGTTTTCCATCGCTGCTAGGAAACCGTAAATCGGCCGTGCATGAGTGTCCGGTGTGGGTCGCAGACGTACCTGAAGGTTCCGTCCTTCAGCTTGATCTTGATCGTCTTGGTGCCGACGGAGGAGACCGCGGTGACGACCTCGTTCAGGCCGGGCCCGCTGACGTGGAAGTCGTGAATTGGCGATCGGTCGGAGACCACGAGCAGGTACGTCGCCGCGCGCAGCTTGGTCACCCGCTTCGTGCCCTGCTTGAGCTGGATTGTGAAGCCGGGACCGACGGTGCCGCGAAGCTTGGGCAGCGCGGCCTCGGCGCGCTCAGGGGTCGCGGCCCCGACCGTGATCGCGGCGGCGGCCACCGCGACCGCAAGGTGAGCTAGCTGCGCGCGCATCAGAACGTCACGACCTGATAGCCGTCGGCTAGCAGTCCGCGGATGCTCGGGTGCTGCTCGTATTCGTCGAGTAGCGCGATGCCTGCCTGCTCGACCTGCTCTGTGATGCCGTAGCGGCCGGCGCAGTAGCTGCATGCGCCGGCGATCCGGTCTCGGACCTCTTCGAAGGCCTTGTGGTAGCGGTGGCTCGGGTCGTTGAGCGTCCCGATCCAGGTCGTTCCGGCGCCGTCGAAGACGATGGTGACGTCGTCGCCCGTTTCCTTGAACTCCTTGGCCGTCACGAGCGCGTTGGCGACGCGGCCGACGCCTTCCCGGCCCTCGGTTCCGGCGAAGATCACGAGTGCTGCTTTCGGCATTCAGCCTCCTCCTGGGATCGTTGTGTTCTCGGGTTAGAGGCGGGCGTGCGCGGAAGCGGTTCAGGGTGCGGGCGCATCTGACCGGTGGCCGGAGCCGACGAAGGGAGCGAGATGGCGCTGACGGAGCGAGGCGTGAAGGTCGATCGCGACGAGGTTTTCCTCGAGTACACGAAGTCGATCTGCCCGGTGTGCAAGGTGGTCGTCGACGCCGAGGTCAACATCCGCGACAACCGCGTGCTGCTGCGCAAGCGCTGCCCGCAGCACGGCCGCTTCGAGGCGCTCGTCTACTCCGACGCCGAGCTGTACATGCGGCAGCTGCGCTTCAACAAGCCCGGGACGCTGCCGCTCGAGCTCCAGACCGAGGTCAAGGACGGCTGCCCGCTCGACTGCGGCATCTGCCCCGAGCACAAGCAGCACTCCTGCCTGGGCCTGATCGAGGTGAACACGAACTGCAACCTCGATTGTCCGATCTGCTTCGCCGACTCCGGCCATCAGCCCGACGGCTACTCGCTCACCCGGGAGCAGGTGGCGTTCATGCTCGACACCTTCGTCGCCGCCGAGGGGAATCCGGAGGTGGTCCAGTTCTCGGGCGGCGAGCCGACGATCCACCCCGAGATCGTCGACTTCGTGGCGATGGCGCAGGAGCGCGGGATCGCCAGGGTGATGATCAACACGAACGGGGTTCGGCTCGCGAAGGATCCGCGGTTCGTCGTCGAGCTGGCGGCCCTCAAGCCGGACATCTACCTGCAATTCGACGGCTTCGAGACCCAGACGCATCTCGCGATCCGCGGTCTCGACCTGCGCGAGCTCAAGCGCCGCGCACTCGCGGCCTGCGCGGAGGCTGGCCTCCCGGTGACGCTCGTGGCGGCGGTCGAACGCGGCGTCAACGAGCACGAGCTTGGCGCGATCGTGCGCTTCGGCGTCGCCCATCCGGCCGTGCGCGCGGTCGCCTTCCAGCCGGTCACGCACTCGGGGCGGCATCTCGAGTTCGATCCGCTCGAGCGGTTGACGAACGCCGACGTGATGCGGCTGATCTGTGAGCAGATCCCGGAATGGTTCGTGCTGGATGACTCCGTTCCCGTCCCCTGCTGCTTTCCCAGTTGCCGCTCGATGAGCTACATGCTCGTCGACGGCGAGGGCGTGATCCCGTTCACGCGCCTGCTCGCGGTCGAGGACTACCTCGACTACGTCGCCAACCGGATCGCGCCCGACCCGGCCGTGCGCGGGGCGTTGGAGAAGATGTTCTCGTCCTCGGCGACGCCCGGCGCGGAGCGGGCGCTGGTTGCCTGCGAGGCGTGCGGGATCGACCTGCCCGACGCGATCAAGGAGATCGACGAGCACTTCTTCATGCTCATCGTGCAGGACTTCCAGGACGCCTACACGCTCAACGTCCGGCAGCTGATGAAGTGCTGCGTCGCCGAGATCACGCCCGACGGCCGGCTGATCCCGTTCTGCGCCTACAACTCGGTCGGCTACCGCGAGCAGGTCCGCGCCCAGCTCTCGGGCGTCGCGGTCGAGCCGCTGGTTCCGAACGCGCTCCCGCTGCAGCCGCTTCTCCAACCGACGCGCTACGGCTCGAAGACCGCTCGCCATGCCACGGGAACGGCCACTCGCTGCCGGCGACCAACGTCGGGCAGCGGCTCGAGCGATGACCACGGCATCGCTGGAGCTCAAGTCGTGCTGCGCTGCCGCCTACTCGACGGCGGCGGCGCGCTTTCTGCTCGGCGACTCCTTCCACCCCGGCGGCAGCCAACTGACGTCGAGGCTCATCCGAGATCTCGGCGTGGGGGACGGTTCGACCGTGGTCGACGTCGCGAGCGGCCTGGGAACGAGCGCGCTCCAGCTCGCGCACGAGCTCGGCTGCGACGTCGTCGGCGTCGAGCTGTCACCGACGAGCGTCGCCACTGCCGCAGACGCCGCCGCCACGGCCGGCTTGAGCGGGCGCGTGCGCTTCGTCGTCGCCGACGCGGAGGCGCTTCCGCTCGACGATGCCAGCATGGACGCCGGCCTCTGTGAGTGCGCGTTCTGCACCTTTCCGGACAAGGAGGCGGCCGCAGCCGAGCTGGCTCGCGCGCTGCGCCCGGGCGCCCGCTTGGTGCTCGCGGACATGGTCGCCGAACCCGAACGGCTCCCGGACGAGCTTCGCAGCCTCGCCGCCTGGGTCGCCTGCATCGCCGACGCCAGGTCCCTCCCAGAGTTGAGCGCCATTCTCGCGAGAGCGGGATTCGTGATCGAGCACGTGGAGCGGTACGACGCGGCGCTCGCCCACCTGCTCGACTATGTCGACGCGCGGCTGCGAACGGCGGCGCTCGTCGGCGGTGACTTCCTCGAGGAAGGTGTCGACGAGGGCCGGGGCCTTGTCCAGGCGGCTCGCGAGGCGCTCACTGGCGGCAGTCTCGGCTACGCCTCGATCCTGGCGTGGCGCGCATAGCGTCTCGAGGACGGACAGAAAGGAGCTCCGGTGGAACGCGTGGTCATCTTCGATGTGCTGGGGACGCTCTTCAGCCTCGACGCAGTGCGGGGGAAGCTGTCCGCGATCGGCGCGCCCGCGGCGACGCTCGAGGCGTGGTTCGAACGAACGCTGCACGGCGCGCTGACGCTGACCACGGTCGGCGAGTTCCGGCCGTTCCGCGAGGTCGCACGCGCGGCGTTAAAAACGACGCTGGCGCAGCTGGAGCTCGACGTCGCGTACGGAGGAGATCCTCGCCGGCCTGAGCGAGGTCCAGCCCCACGACGACGCGGCCCCTGCTCTGGGGCGGCTGGCGCGCGAGGGCATCCGCGTCGCCGCGCTCACGAACAGTGGCCGGCAGCAGACGGAGGAGATTCTCAAGGAGGCGAACCTGCTCGACCGGTTCGAGCGCACCTTCACCGTCTCCGACGTCGGCGCCTACAAGCCGGACCGGCGCCCGTACGAGCACGCCGTCAACGGGCTCGCCGTTGCGGCCGGCGAGGCGACGCTGATCGCCGCGCACGCCTGGGACGTCGTCGGCGCCCGCGCGGCCGCGGTCGATGCGATCTGGGTCGACCGGCTTGAGCGCCGCTGGCCGTTACCGGTCGCCGAGCCGCGGCGCGCGGCTTCGCTCCTCGAGGCGGTCGAGGCGATGCTTTCAAGCTCTCCTGGTCAGCAGTGACCTCCTTGGCGGCTTAGATTGCTCCCGGACACGGTGTTCGACCGGAAGGAGTGGCCATGATCGCTCGCGTCGCGAGCTTCGAAGGCGTCAACGTTCAGGTGGCGGAGAGGACGATGGACGAGGCCGAGTCGATCATCCGCCCGATGGTCGAAAAGCTGGCTGGCTATCAGGGCCATCTCGAGCTGGTCGCCTCGGGCGGAAAAGTCTTGTCGATCACGCTCTTCGGTTCGGAGGAAAACGCCCAGGCTGCCGAGCCGGCGTTTGATCAGGAGATGCCGCGCCAGCTCGGCGACCTCTTCAAGGACTGGGAAGGCCAGCGCGTTTCGGTGGACCGCTACAAAGTGCTCGCCGAGTCGCGGCCCTAAGGAATTGGTCGGGTGCGGCGACGCGGCGCACTTGACCTCGGTCCCTAAGGGCTAGTGCCGCCGTCGTGCTCGCTGCGAATGCGCGCGATAACCGAGTCAGCGACGCCCGTGTCGGGCGCCGGCTCGGCCCGCCCGATCGCGTTCAGGCGGGCCATCGTGGCCTTAAGCGACCGCAACACCGCCCGGCAGCGGCGGCACATGAGGAGGTGACGGAAGACCCGCCGGCGCACTCGTGGCTGCAGCTCGCCCTCGGCGAAGTCGGACAAGAGGGCCCGCGTTTCCGCGCAGGAGGCGACGAAGCGGTTCATCAGCGCCATCTCCATCCCGGCCACCTCCACAGCTTAGACGGGCCGGCTTCGATAAAGCTTCGGCGAATGACCGCGCAGGAGGAGACGACGCTGCTGATCGAGGCGCAGGCAGGCGACCTCGCCGCCTTCGAACAGTTCGTGCGTCTGTTCGAGCGACGCGTGCGCGGTCTGCTCAGCCGGCTCCTGCGCGACGAGCGTGACATCGAGGAGGCGACGCAGGACACGTTCGTCCAAGCGTGGCGCAATCTCTCGCGCTTTCGCGGCGACTCGGCAGCCTTCACGTGGCTGTACCGGATCGCGCTCAACGAGGCACTGCAGCGGGCGCGGCGGAGGCGGCTCGCCACGCAGCCGCTCGACGAGGAGGTGCTCGAACTGCTGGACCACCAACAGCGTCCTGCGGCCTCGCGGCCGCGCCCTCCGGATCAGGTCGCAGAGGAGCACGAGACACAGGCCTTCCTGCTCGACCGGGTGCGGCGGCTGCCGATCGATTTTCGCGCTCCGCTTGTCCTGCGCGATATCGAAGGCTGGTCGAACCAGGAGGTCGCGGACATCCTCGATCTGTCGCTGGCGGCGACGAAGAGCCGCATCCACCGTGCGCGCATGAAGCTGCGAGAGGAGCTGGAGGTCTGGCTGCGCGCACGCGAGGCTGAATGATCTACGACGTCGTCGTCGTCGGCGGCGGCACGGCCGGGATCGCCGCCGCGCTGACGGCGCGCTCGGCGGGAGCGCACGTCGCGCTCGTCGAACGTGAAGCGCGCCTCGGCGGCGACTGCACCTTCTACGGCTGCGTGCCCTCGAAGGCTCTGCTCGAGATCGCGAAGGTCGTCCACGACGCCCAACACGCCGCGGGCGAGGGCATCTTCGCTGAGCCGCCGAGCATCGACTTCGGGAAGATCGCCGCTCGGCAGCGTCGCATCGTCGAGGAGATCGCGGCCGACGACCGCGACGAGCGCTTCGAGCGGCAAGGGATCGCGCTCGTTCGCGGGGAGGCCCGCTTCCTCTCGCCAGGGGAGCTGGACGTCGAGGGCGAACGCTTGGGCAGCAAGCGGTTCGTGGTCGCTACCGGCAGCGAACCGGCGGTCCCGCCGCTCGCCGGGATCGACGATGTTCCCTACCTGACGAACCGCACCATCTTCGACCTCGAGCGTGTGCCGAAACAGTTGCTCGTCCTCGGCGCAGGCGCGACCGGGCTCGAGCTCGCGCAAGCGTTCCGACGGTTCGGCAGCGAGGTCGTCGTGATCGAGATGCTCGAGCGCCTACTCCCTGGCGAGGAACCGGAGGCGGGACGCGCCCTCGCCGAGGTCTTTCGCGCCGAGGGCGTCGATCTGCGGCTGGGCGCGAAGGCGCGCGCCGCCAGCGTTGATGGAGACGACGTCGTGCTGTCGCTCGGGCGGGAGGAGCTGCGCGCTGATGCCTTGCTGCTCGCCGCCGGGCGCTGTGGCAGCGTCGCGGGGCTCGGCCTCGAGGCGCTCGGCGTGGCGCTCGACGGTGGCTACATCAAGATCGACAGGCGCGGGCGGACGAGCCTTTCGACCATCTTCGCCGCCGGCGATATCACCGGCGGTCTGCAGTTCACCCACGTCGCCGCCCACGAGGGGCGGGTGGCCGGGCTCAACGCCGCCGGCAAGCGCGCGACGATCGACGAGCGCGTAACATCCGGGGTGACGTTCACCGATCCCGAGATCGCGCACGTCGGTCTCACCGCAGAGGAGGCGCGTGAGCGCCACGAACGGGTCGAGGTCGTTACGTATCCGATGAGGCGTGTCGATCGGGCGCGTATCGAGGAGCGGCCGGTCGGCTTCGTGAAGCTCGTCACGGCCAGACGCCGCGTCCTGGGCCGTCTCGGCGGCGGCGAGCTCGTCGGCGCCCAGATCGTCGGGCCGCGCGCGGGCGAGCTGATCCAAGAGTGCGCGCTGGCGATGCAGACACGTTGCTTTGCCGGCCGGCTCACGCAGACGATCCATGCCTATCCATCCGAGGCGCTCGCGGTCTAGCAGGCGGCGGCGCAGCTGTTCCCGCTCGGGCGCGCGCTCGTCGAGAGCGACTAGCTAGCTCCGACGACGATCGTCGCGCCGAACGTAGCCAGGCCGCTGACGGCGGCGACGGCGGCGACGAAGTCAGCACCCGGAACACCGAATGCCGCCAACGCGAGACCGATGACGAGTACCGCGCCGGGAGCGCGACCCGAGACGTAACCGTCCCGGTTAGGAGCCTGCGCGCTGACGAAGTAGACGAGGGCGATCACGAGCCATGGCAACAGATAGCGGCCGACGACGAGCCCTGCTACCCATGCCGGCAGTAGGGCGCGATCGGCCGCAACGACGACCGCAAGACTGAGGAGAAAGCCGTCAACCGCGCCGTCCAGCCAAGCGCCGAGGCGGCTCACCTCGCCGCGCGCGCGTGCGATCAACCCGTCGGCGACGTCGCTCAGGCCCGCCGCCAGTATCGCGACGCCGAGCGCGTTCGGGGCGAGAACCGGCAGCAGTGGAATGGCTCCTGCTCGCAGCAAGGTGATCGTGTTCGCGACGCCGAGACCGGGCAGCGCGCAGCCGTTCGCGCGCTCGAGCATGCCCAGGTGCCAGTCGGCCATGAGAAGGACGAGCAGCCACCACGCTAGAGCCGCCGTCCCAAGCACGGGCCGCCCGGACGCCGCGACCGCGAACCACGTCCCGACGCCGGCCGCGCCGAACGCGAGCACCTGCCGGTGCGCACGGGTGTGCGCGGACCGGTTCTCGCGTGCCCGAACAACGGAGGCGCCGAAGAAGCGGATCCAGGCGGCGGGCATGAAGCGGTCGCGGCGGAGCGCCGTGAGCAGCTCCTCGGCCCAGCGCTCGCCCTCTGTCTTCGTCGCTCCCACCTCCTTTCGATGCCGCCTCAGCAGCTGCGATTCAAGTCCGAATCGCCAGGAAGAGGCCCCGCATCTCACGGTCGATGAAGCAGGCGCTCTTCGCCCTCCTCCTCGCCGCCGTCGTCGCCGGTTGCGGATCAGGCGGCTCCAGCAGCGCAGGCGCCAGCAGGGACTCTCCGCTGTCTGCGGGCGAGTTGCAAGAGCTTTCGGCGGGCTGGAAGACCGACTTCGCCCGGCACACCGTCCCGCTGCGCGAGTTCCAGTCTGGCGGTCCCGGTAAGGACGGGATCCCTGCGCTCGACCGCCCGCACTTCGTCCGCACTGCCGAGGCGAGTTTCCTGCGGCAGCGGGAGCCCGTGATCGCGCTCACGTTGGCGGGCCGGGCGCGCGCGTATCCGCTGCAAATTCTCACCTGGCACGAGATCGTGAACGACGTCGTCGCAGGCGTCCCGGTCGCGGTGACGTTCTGCCCGCTCTGCAACACGGCGATCGCGTTCGACCGCCGCGTCGAGGGGCGCCGTTGAACTTCGGAACGACCGGCAACCTGCGCAATTCGGATCTCGTGATGTACGACCGGCAGACAGAGTCGTGGTGGCAGCAGTTCGGCGGGGAGGGCGTCGTCGGCCGTTACGCGGGCACACGCCTGCGGACGCTGCCGGCGCGGATCGTCGCCTGGCGCAGCTTCCGCGCGCAGCACCCCGACGGTTTCGTGCTCTCGCGCAACACCGGCTATTCGCGCCCGTACGGTGAGAACCCCTACGCAGGCTACGACGACGTTTCGAGCCCGCCGTTCTTTCCGACCCGCAATGCCGGCGCCAAACGGCTGCCGCCGAAGGAGCGCGTCGTCTTCTTGGAGCGCGGCGGCTCCGCGGTCGCGATCCCGTTCTCGACGTTGGCGAAGAAGCGGCAGGTCGAGGTGACGCTCGCCGGCCATCGCTTCGAGGTGCGCTGGCAGGGCGGGGTCAGTTCCGCCTTGGATAGCGGCGAGATCGCCTCGGGTCGCGACGTCGGTGCGGCGCAGGTCTTCGAGCAGGGCAGGCCGACGACGTTCAGCGAGCCGTTCTGGTTTGCGGTGGCCGCCTTTCGGCCGCACGTGCAGATCGTCCGCTGAGACGCGCGCCGGCTGCATCCATTTCGTCGCGCGCGCCTGTACCTCGTCTGAGGCGCGAGCGCCTCCCTGTTCCTGCCGTCACGCGTAAAGGAGGATCAACTTGCGCTTGAAGACTTCCCGTCTCGCCGTCGCAGTCGCGGCGGCGTTGGTTGCACTCACGACCGTCGCACTTGCGCTCGCCGCGGCGCCGCAACAGATGATCTTCAACAGCGGCGCGAAGGTGCGCGTCCTCGCGCCGACGTCGCAGGCGACGCTGCGCCGAAACGCGGCGTCGACGGCGGTCTCGATCACGAACTTCCGGCTCAACTGCGCGCTCGCCGGCACCGCCAACCGGAAAGGTGTCGGCCATTACCACATCGAGCTCGACCATTCGCTGATCAACATGTTCTGCGCGAAGCGCACCTCGGTCAGCATGCTCAACGTCGCGCCGGGCAAGCACACGCTCATCTTCCTGCCGGCCGCGAACGACCACGCCGAGGACAAGAAGGCGGAGAAGAAGGTCAGCTTCGTCTACAAGCCGACGCGGGCGCTTCCGCGCGCGAAGCCGCTCAGCTTCCCGGGCAAGCCGTCGATCCGGATCGTCTCCCCGCGGAACGGCGCCACCGTCCACGGCGGCTTCGACTTCACGGTCGCCGTCAAGAACTTCCGCCTCTCCTGCGCCCTCTACGGCAAGGCCCCGGTCAAGGGCTACGGTCATTGGCACGCCAACGTCGATGCGACGACGAAGGGGATGATGGGGATGGGCACGATGCTCGGCATGAGCTGCGCGAAGACGTTCCACGTCTCGCTCGCTGGGATCAAGCCGGGCAAGCACCGCTTCATCGCCATCCTCGAGAACAACCTCCACGCGCCGACGATCGGCACCCAGGCCACGGTCAACGTCACGGTGCGCTAGCTCCGCCCCCCAAGTAGCGGCGGCGTGCGTTCGCCGCCGCTACTCCCCCACCGAATCGGAGGAGCCGGGCGCGCATCTAACTGCTGGATGTCCGCTGTACCTCCACGTATGAGCGTGCAGCCGCTGACGACACAAGCCGACCGCGGGCCGGCGATCGCTGCGGCTGCGAGCGACGCCGAGCTCCTCGAGGCCGTTGCAGACGGCAGCGACGCTGCCTTCGAGGAGCTCCGCCACCGCTACCACGGCGCGGTCGAGCGCACCTGCCGTTCGATTCTGCGCGGAAGCGCCGAGGACTGCGCACAGGAAGCGTTCGTGCGCATCTGGCAGAAGGCGCGCCTGTTCGACTCCCGCCGTGGCAGCGCAGCCGCCTGGCTGCTGACGCTGACGCGCAACGTGGCCTACAACCTGCGCGCGAAGAAGGAGCCGGAGCCGCGGGAGATTCTTCCGGCCGACGCACACGCCGACGACCCGCGCCTCTCCGTCGACGGCTTCTGGCTCGACGCCGGCCTGGCACGGCTGGAGCCGCACGAGCGGCAGGTGATCGAGCTCGCCTACTTCGCCGATCTCTCGCAGACGCAGATCGCCGACCGGCTCGGGGTTCCGCTCGGCACCGTCAAAAGCTGGACGCGGCGCGGCCTGAACAGGCTCGCGACCTTGCTTGGCGAGGAGACGAGCCGGTGACGCACGAGCTCGCCTACGAGCGGCTCCCCGACCTGCTGTTCGATCGTGACGATCCGGACCTGCTCGCCCACATTCGCCGCTGCCATCACTGCCAGCGACAGCTGTTCCTGCTCTCCCGCGTCGACCGGCTGCTGCGGCAGCGGCATTCGCGCTCGCGACGGCGCGGCCGCTTGCGTGCTGTGCTCGCGGTTGCCGCCGTCGCTGCCGCAGCGCTCGCCGCCGCCCTTGTGCTCCCGCACGGCGACCCGGCGGCCCCCGCTCGCTTCGCGCTGAAGACCGATGACGGCTCGATCGTCGCCCGGGCCGAGATTCAGCGCGCCGACGCCGAAAACGAGGCGATCGCCTTCGTCGCGAAAGGGCTGCCGACCCGTCCCTCCGACACCTATCTCCTCTGGACGCAGCGGCCAGGCGACGGCGACCCGATCCTCGTCGGGCGTTTCATGGTCAGTCACAAGGGCGAGTGCCGCGCGCGCTTCAACCTGCCCGGCACCCGCCGTCCCGGCCGCTTCTGGATCACGCCCTCGACACAGCCCTCCGCAATCGTTGCCTCAACCTGATCCCGCCCCGGGACGCCCGTACGGGCGCCTCGCCTTCCTCGCCGTCCTCGCCGGCGGCCTCTCCTCGCTCGCCTGGGGCGCGCCCGCCTGGCGGGCGCTCTCAGCGTCGCTGAGACCCGCCACCGATCTGCTTCCCGATGGCGTACGCGAGATCGTCCCGACGCGGGGCTGGCGCATCTACACCGTCGGCTCGCACATGCCTACCTTCGATCAGCGCCGCTGGCGGCTCAGGATCGACGGGCTGGTGGCACGGCCGCAGCTCCTCACCTACGACGACCTGCTCTCGCTTCCGAGCACGGAGCAAACCTCCGATTTCCACTGCGTCACCGGCTGGAGCGTCCGCAACGTCCACTGGCGGGGCGTCCGCTTCAAGGATCTCCTCGCGCGTGCGGCCCCGATGGGCGGCGCACACGCGCTGCGGTTCGTCTCCGCCGAGACACCGTACGAGGACTCGCTGACGCTCGAGCAGGCCTACCTCGCCGACGCGATGCTCGCCTACGAGATGGACGGGCGGCCGCTCCCGCGCGAACACGGCGCGCCGGTCCGGGTCGTGATCCCCGAGATGTACGGCTACAAGAACGTCAAGTGGGTCGAACGAATCGAGGTCGTCGCCAAGCCGGCGGACGGCTTCTGGGAGAAGCTTGGCTACGACCGCGACGCCTGGGTCGGACACAGCAATGGCCGCGGCTAGCTCGACGGCGGGCGCCGGGCTCGTGCGCCGCTTCACGCGCACCGAACGCGCCCTGCACTGGGTGCTCGCGCTCGGCTTCTTCACCCTGCTCGCCTCGGGACTGATCCTCTACGTTCCCGAGCTGAGCGTGCTTGTCGCGCGCCGGCCGCTGATCAAGACGCTCCACCTCTACACCGGCATCGCATGGCTGCTCGCGCTCGCCCTCGTCATCGCCGTCGGCACCCGAGGGAGCCTTCTCGCGACCCTGCGCGAGCTCGACCGCTTCGACGAGGACGACCGCCGCTGGCTCCGCCACCGCCCGAGCCGGCCGGGGAGGTTCAACGCCGGACAGAAGCTCAATGCCGCGGTGACCGCTGCCTTCGTCGTTCTCTTTGCCGTCTCGGGATTTCTGCTCTGGTACGGCGAGCGCGACACCCGCTTCCGCTTCGCGAGCACGATCCTGCTCCACGACGGCTTGATGTACGTCTCGCTGCTGCTGCTCGTCGGCCACCTCTACCTCGTGCTGATCCGCCCGGCCACGCGCCATTCGCTGCGCGGGATGACGACGGGGTACGTCTATGTCGAGTGGGCGCGGCGCCGCCACCCGAGGTGGAACGACTCAGATCGAGAGCCCGGTGAAACGGGCGAGCCGCGTCGTCAGCCGCACGAGCTCACCGGTCGCGAGCAGGACACCGAAGGCGACGAGCAGCGACCCCGAGGCGACGCCGACGACGCGCCAATGCCGGCGTAGCGCGCGCACGAGGCCGAGGCTGCGCGTGAATAGCAGCCCAAAGAGCAGGAACGGAATCCCGAGGCCGAGCGCGTACACCGCAAGTAGCACCGCGCCCTCGGCCGGATGCCCTTCGCCCGCGGCCAGCGCGAGGATCGCCGCCAGCGTCGGCCCAACGCACGGCGTCCAGC
>WNFU01008157.1_pt1 | contig 16537 bp, 14 predicted proteins | sample 5400121 | NCBI WGS metagenome assembly WNFU01 (sample SAMN13153360, study PRJNA577476) | soil metagenome | isolation source: 100 cm soil or saprolite under grassland replicate 1 | place: USA:California | collected 2016-06-15
CCCCACTGGTCGGCGGGGTCGCTCGCGACGCGGTAGCCGCGGGTCACCCTGCAGCGCCGCGGGACCCGCCCGCGCATCTGGTACCCAATGTGCCCCTCGACGTCGGCGAAGCCGGGGTTCTGGCCGGAGAGCTCCCAGCCGCGATGGATGCGCCTCGCCTCGTCGGCGGTCCTGGCCTCGGCCAACTCGAGCCCGGCGGTGATGCTATCGTGAGGCTCCAGGCCCACCCAGCGCAGGGCGAGGGGCGGGTCACCATCCGGCTCGACCGAGGGGATCAGCTCATTCACGATCGGCCCACGCGGGCTCGAGCGGATGACCTTGACGACTGGAGCTTCGCCGCGGATGCGTATCTCCTCGGTGCGTGCGGCCAGCGGCACGAACCGATCGCCGTCGCGGACCTGGTCTGGATTGTTCGGGTCTAGCTCCTCGACATACAGATCGCGAATCGAGGAGACGTTGTTGGTCGACCCCCACGCGACGTGGCGGTTGCGCGCGTTGCCCAGCAGTGGCACCCCGGGATCGGTTATCCCGATGAGGTCGATCCCGCCTCCGCACAGGTGGACCTCGTAGCGACTCGATGGCTGCGTGAACGGGACGTGGCCGTCGCTGGCCAGCAGGGGCGCACCCCGCGCCGCCAGCGATGGCCCCACAGCCCACTGGTTGCTGCCCTGGGGCGAGAATCCCTCACCCAGCGATGCGCACTTGTTCCCTTCCCCCTCTCCCAAAGTTGGGAGAGGGGGGTGGGGGGGTGAGGGCTCACCCGGCACGATCGACTCGTCGGGCGCCTCGACGCTCAAGAAGCGTTCGGCCAGCCGCGCTGGCAGCCGCGTCGCCGCCTCGGCGATGACGATGTTCTCGATGCGGCCGCTGAACTGCCAGAGCGAGGCGCGGGCGATGGTCACGCTGTCCAGCGGCCGCCACGGCTCGGGACGATACTCGAGCACGTCGAACTCGGCCGGCAGTTTGTCGCCCAACGCGGCCAGGGCATGGTTGATGCCGGCCGCGTACGCGACGAGCGCGCGACGCGTGGATTCAGGATGACTGGCCATCTCGGCCGCGGCCACGCTTGCAAAGTCCAGCGTCCGGGCCGTCACGTCACCCGCCAGCGCACTCGGACCGAGTACCTCGGCCAGCGTCCCATACGCCGCCCGGCGTCGGTAGTCGAGCTGCCACAGCCGGTCCTGGGCTACGGCGAAGCCAAACCCGAAGTACAGGTCGTCGACCGTTTCGGCGAAGATGTGGGGGATGCCCCAGCGGTCACGCATGATCTCGACCGGCCGCCCGACCGGGCTGGGCACGGTGCCCGATGTCGACGGCAGCTTTCCCCGCAGGTAGCCCAGCAGCCAGCGGCGTAGCGCCGCCACGCCCACCCCGCTTTCGGCCGCCACCGCCGCCAGCGGGCGTTCACCCCGCAAGGCCCCCAGGACCAGCGCTCGCTGATCCAGCGCCGGGCGCGCCCGAGTGGCAAGAGCCATGTTCTTGCTCCTTCGCGCCTCCAGGGTACCGGCCCGTGCCGCGGGTGTCAAACCCGGGTGATCGGGCCGAAGCGTCGTGGCGCCGCATGGTACGCCAGGGCTAGCATGAAACCGCACGACTGAAGGGCAGACCGCTGGACAGGGAGAGACCAGATGAGGATCCGCATGCTCATAGCGCTGGTCATGCTCGGCACAATCGCCGTCACAGGGGAGCGCGTGGCGCGTGGATCGCCACTCGAGCCTCGAAGACAAGGTGTCGAGGCCACACTCGCTTCACCCGCTGCCACGGACATCGGCGAGATCGCCTTCTCGGAGGACGTCAACGACAAGGCCGAGCCGCGCGGACAAGCGACCGAGTTCGACTCGGGCGTGACGCGAGTGTGGGCCAGCTTTGAGTACCGCAACCACGAGCGTGACGAGAAGCTCAGCTATATCCTACGAGCAAACGGCGAGGACTTCCTGTTTGACGACCTCCCCTGCTGCGGGAGCCGAGACGGTCGGTTCGCGTTTCCCCTCGAGCGCTCGAACGGTCGACCTCTGGGCGGGGCCGCGTACGAGCTGTTCATCTATCAGGGCGACCGCGAGCTTGGCCGCGCGGGGTTCGGCGTCAAGGGCACCCGAGGCTTCGACGAGAACGAGAACGACAACCACTAGGCGGGACGCTACCTGATCCGCACCTCGTGGGGATAGAGCGCCTCGCTCAGGTCGGCAGCAACCGCCCCCAGCATCGCTAACCCGAGCAGGCCGGCCAGCGCCAGCAGCACCCCGCCGACCCAGAAGATCGGCTGGACGCCGAGCACGTCGAGTGCCATCCCGCCTAGCGCCAGCGAGACCAGCCGCACCGCGTGCTATCCTACCGCCGCTGCCAGCACGGAGCAAGCGGGATTCGCGTCCTATCCTGCTCTCGCGCCTGGGTGGGTCAGGTCAACGTTCAAGATGCCCGTCGATGCAGTGGCGGCCGACACGCTCTCGGATCCTTCGTGTGGCACGGGGCCTGCTGATGACTTATGATGCGAACGAGCCCGGCGCTCGTGCGTAGAGGTGCTCGATGGCACGAGTCATCAAACTGACCCCCGAGCAGTTGGCTCAGGAGCTTGCCAAGCTCGAGCAAGAGCACGGCATGACGTCGCTCGAGTTCTTCGAGCGATACCAGGCTGGTGAGATGGGCAACTCGGAAACCTACATGCACTGGGCATGGCTCTGCGGGGTCGCCTTGCGGCGCGGGCTGCTGACGCCATCGGCCACACGCGCCTGAGTCAACGTGCTCTCCGTCGCCGATCAGTTGGGGCGTATCGAAGCCCAATTGATCGGGACCGGCGGTGTACCCGTAGGCGAGGCCATCATCCGCAGCGAACCCGGGGAGTTGCAGGGCGAGCTTCGGCTGATCTTGCAGTATCCGAGCGGCCATCGGCTCTATGTCATGTTGGCAGTCGATGTAACGTACGGCTATCCGCAGTGGACCACGTACCGCTTTCACTTTCAGGATGAGGCCGCGCGCTGCGTCTTTCGATACGACTCCTCGCCACATCACCCTACACTTGGGACGTTCCCGGATCAACAAGCACGTTGGCGAGCAGGAGATTCCGACGGAACACCCTCGACCGAGCCTTCGGGAGATCGTCCACGAGGTGCTCCGACACGTGCAGGCGTGACCGGCAGAACCGACAGGGCGCACTCCGACAACATCGATTCACAAGCCTCATGACCGAGAGCGCGAATCTCCACGGGTAGTTGCTCACGTACCCGTGGCGGGGTGCTTCTGGTAGGCTCGCGGCGCCCATGAATCGCGACGCGCTGCTGGCGCTCAAAACGTGGCGCTGAGCAGGGCCCGACCTTCGCCACCGCCCTAACCACCGCGCAAGCTCGGCCAGAACACGTACAAGCAACTGGGCAGCATCGCCGGATCTTCACCGCCGGCGGGTTCGCCCCGTCTCGAATCGCGCCTGGACCAGGACTAATGTCTCGCGGGCCTCGGCGAGATGGCTCTCCGCCTCGGCGAGGAAGCCCTGGGCCTGGGCGATCCGCCCCAGGACTTGATGGCACATCCCGATCCCGAACACAAACTTGACGTCCGTGCAGGCCTCCAGCGTCTGGCCCACCACCTCCTGAGCCTTGTCCATCTGGCCGCCCAGGAGATAGGCTTCGCCCAGCCACGTCCGAAACCAAGCGCGCCACTGCCGGGAGCGGACCTGGTCCGCCAGCTTGACAGCCTGCTCCAGCACGGGGATTGCTTGTGCGGCATCCCCTCCTTCCGCATGGGCCTTGCCCAGGCACGCGAGGATATACGCGGTCTCGAAGGCATCCGGCGAGATCTCCAGGGCTCGCCGGCACGCGTCTATCCCCGCCGCCCAGTCCCCGCGCGTAGCGTGGCTCAGCGCGGCCATCGTTGCCGCGTTGGCCTGGGCGCGGCGGCTGCCCGTGGTCTCTCCGACGGCATCGAGGCGGGCCGCGACCTCCAGGGCCAGTTCAAAATCCCCCGTGAAATAGCAGGAGTAGCTCAGGGCGAACAGAGCCTGACTGAACCAGAAGAGGTCCTCCGTCCGCTCGAGCAAAGCCACGGCCTGGCGGCCGTGGGCGACCGCTTCGTCCAACGGCCGCCCCGAATAGAGGCATTCCAGCGCGAGGGCGCGATGCACTCTCCCCATGAGGGCCTCATCCCCGGCCCGGGTTGCCTCTTCGAGACTTCGTCGTAAGCTCTGGGCTGCTTCCGCTCGGTGCCCGAGCCAGGCATGGGCGAAGCCGAGCCAGAAATGATACTGGCCAGCGAGCGCGGGCTCCTTGAGCCGCTCCAGGCGGTCGCGGTGCTGAAGCAGAAGCTCCACGATCTCCTGCCGACGACCGAGGAAATGGAGGGAGTGGGCCCGCCGGACGACCAGGTCGATCAGGCGGCGGTCCCGCTCCTCGCCCGGGAGCTCTTCCGCGTGAGCGCGGGCCTCTTCCAAAGCCGTGGGCGTCGATCCCAGCCGCCTTCTCGGCAAAGCGCGTGAGATATTCCACCGCCTTAGCAGTCTCCGCCGCCTTCGAGTAGTGGTAGGCCAGACGGTCGTAGACCACCTCCAGGCGGTCGGCATACAGCTCTTCCAGGGCTCGACCGGCGGCTGCATGGAGGGCCTGGCGGTGGGGGGTCAGGAGACTTGCGTACGCTACCTCCTGCGTGAGGGCGTGCTTGAAAACATAGACCGGCTCCTCGCCGCTGGTCTGCTCATAGAGAAGCTCAAGTCGCTTCAGCTCCCGAAGATGCGGCTCCAAGCTGCTGGATCCCTCCCAAATGACTCCCAGCAGACGCGAGGAAAACTCCCGACCCAGCACGGACGCTGTCTGGAGAAGTCGTTTCGGCTCATCCGGGAGCCGGTCGATGCGGGCCATGAGTACCGCCTGGACGGTATCTGGTAGTTCTAGGCGCTCGGCGTGCTCGCCGTCCTCCACCACCGCCCGGGTCAGCTCCTCGAGAAAGAACGGGTTCCCTTCAGCCCGCTCGAGAATGGTCCGACCGAGAGCATCCGGGAGCCGCTGCCGTTGGACGACCGAATGCAGGAGGCTCAGGCTGTCAGCGAGCGAGAGCGGGCGGAGAGCCAGCTGGCTCGCATAGGATTTCTCGATCCAGGGTGGCCGGTATCCGGGCCGGTAGGTCGTGAGGAGCAGGATGGAGGTACCGGCCAGGCTCTCTACTAGCGACGTGAAGTACTCTTCCGAAGTCTTGTCGATCCAGTGAAGGTCTTCGACAACAAAGATCAGTGGCCTGCGCCGGCTTCCCCTGAGACTGATCTGTTGCAAGGTCTCAAAGATCCGGCCCTTGATTGCCTCGGCAGTCAAGGCGTCTATCCGTTCCGTCCCTTCCTTCAGGCCAAGCAGGTGGAGAAGATAGGGCGCGCCCTCCTCGGGGTCCAGCCCCACCTCCTGAAGAGCGAAGTGGACCTTGTCGGCAATCAGCCCGGGAGAATCGGCGTCGCTGATCCCACAGTTGTTCCGGAGCTGGTCAACCACGGGGAGATAGGGTATGTTGCTCCCGTACGACAGGCAGCGCCCCTCGACGTACGTGACGTGGCGTCCCGCCAGGCTCTGGCGGAACTCGTAGATGACCCGGGACTTGCCCACGCCCGGCTCGCCGACGATCCCCACCACCTGCCCCTGGCCCCCCGCCACCTGCGCCAGGAGTTCGTGCAAGTCTGCAAGGTCACGCTCCCGGCCGACGAACTCTGCCAGCGGCCGCTCCCCGAGGCCCTCCAGAGGCGAGCGTCGCGGCCCGAGCCCCAGGACTTTGTAGGCGGGGACAGGCTCGGCAATCCCCTTAGCGTGAAGCGGCCCCACGGATTCCAGCCGCACGTAACCCCGGACCTGATGCGCGGTAACCCCGCTAACGAGGATTGCCCCAGGCTCGGCGAGCTGCTCGAGGCGGGCGGCCAGGTGCACCGTGTCGCCCACCGCCGTGTAGTCCATGCGGAGGTTGTCGCCGATCGTGCCCACCACCACGAGCCCCGTGTTCACCCCCATGCGGAGCGACAACTCCTCCCCGGGCGGCAGCCCGAACCCGGCGCCCCGGTCCCGAAGGGCGCGCTGAATCCCCAGGGCCGCCAGGACCGCCCGCCGGGCGTGGTCCTCATGGGCGAGGGGGGCGCCGAAAAGCGCCATGAAGCCATCTCCTAGGAATGTATTGACGGTCCCCTCGTAGCGGTGGACTTCCCCCAGCGCTAACTCAAAGAAGCGGTCCAGGAGGACGTGCATCCCCTCCGGCCCCAGGCGTTCGGCCAAAGGCGTGGAGTTGACGATGTCGCAAAAGAGGACCGTCACTTGCTTGCGCTCGCCCTCGAGGGCGCTTCGCGAAGTCAGGATCTTTTCAACCAGCTGCTCGGGAGCGTAGGAGCGCGACGAGGCAAACTCGGGCTCGGCGGTTGGACCGGCAATGCTCAGGGGCTTGCCGCACCCGCCGCAGAACTTCTCATCCGGCTCATTGGAAAAGCCGCAAGCGGGACAGGCCATGCCCAGCGAAGCCCCGCACGCGCCGCAGAAGCGGCGGTCCGGCCGGTTTTCGGCCTGGCACCGGGAGCAGTTCATGCCCGGCTCTCCTTTTGCGCCGCCGCGGCTACGGCCACGGAACCTCTTCCACGCGCAGGATATCGTGCCGCGCGCGGAGCCGCAGGGCTTTCATACCATCATAAAACGTCTGTCCGAATCATCTTGCGTCGTTCGTCGAAACTGTCGTTCGTCGAAACTAAGGTGACCGGGTCCGCAGGAGCTCGACGACCAGCTCGCAGACGCGCTCCGGCACGTCTAGCTGCAGCGCGTGGGTGCCGTCGAGGAACTCGACTCGCGCGTGCGCGATGCGGCGCGCATACTCCAGCTTCTGCTGCTGTCGAGTCTCGTCGGACGTGCTGGCCACCAGCAGCAGAACGGGCATGCTCACGCGGTCTAGCAGCGGGCCGACCGAGTCGGTCTCCTCACGAGCCTGGCGAAGCTGGTCCACGACGCAGCCCGGCATCTTTCCGACCAGCGAGCCATCTGCTCGCTCCTCGAAACCGAACAGGAACGCTCGCTCGCGCTCGGGAGTCCAGCGGGCGCGCGGCTCGCGCTCCCGAGCATACGCGATGGCGGCCTCAGGCGACGCGAACGGCCCAAGATTGGCCCGCACCGCGGCGTAGAAGTCGTCGGCGTCCTGCGGTGTGGCGAACATGATGCGGGCCGGGTCGATCAGCACCAGTTGGCGCACCCGCTCGGGCCAGCGACCGGCGAGGTAAGCGGCCTGCCAACCGCCGCGCGAGTGTCCCACCAGCACCATGGGTTGCCCCCCGAGCGCCTCCTGCACCGCCAGCACGTCCCGAGCGAAGTCGCTCGGGCCGTAGCCACTGGGCGGCTTGTCGCTGTCGCCTGCCCCGCGCTGGTCGATAGCGACGATCCGGTAGGAGTCCCCGAGCCCGGCGCGCAATAGGGGCGCCACCGCCCCAAAGGTCCAGGCGTTGCTCCCACAGCCGTGGAGCAATACCATCGGCGTGGCGCCCACGGCTCCGCCCCAGTCCAGTCCGTGCAGCTTCACACCGTCGGACGCGAACGCGATCTCCGACGGCAACGTGGTCGTAGCTGTCTGTCCCTCTCCTCTGGCATAGACGACGATCCGCGCATTGTCTTTCACGCTGGCTCCTCCTCAGTCCCGACTGGCGCCTCATGTACCTTTCAGCCAGCGAGTTAGGTCGCCGACCTGTTCGAGGGACTGAAAGTCGCGCAGCAAAGCAAGGGCCGCCGAGGCGTCCGAGGGACTCAGGACGCCGTCCGAGCAGTCTCGGAACTTGTCGGCCAGCTCATCGTCGCTCAGTGGCGACTGCGGATGGCCGCGCGGCTGGCTGACGGTGTGGTGAAGTACCCGGCCGTCCTTCAGCCGCACTGCCACCTTGGCCGGCCAGTCGTGCGCCTCGCCTGGCGAGACGGCAGTCGAGAGTGTCGGATCGACCCGCATCGTGATCCGCCCCAGCAACTCGCGGATCTCGGGACGCTGGACGGCCCGCGGCGTGAAGTCCGCCCGGCTCAGCTGCCCGTTCGCCAGCGCGACCGCCAGACAGTACGGGAGGCTGAAGCGCGCCTCCATCTCGTTTCGCGGCTCGGCATACATCAGGTTGCGCGCGGCGATCTCCGTGACCAGCGCTTCGATCTCGTCGACCAGATCTGGCCCGAGATGGTGCTCCGCGCGAAGGTGGAGCAGCGCGTCGATCGGGCGGTGGGTGCTGCCACAACACGGATGGACCTTGACGCTGATCCCGTGCTGCAGGATGGCGGCCGGAGCGCCCAGGCGCGCGAGGCCCGCCTCCAGGCCCGGCGCCTCCAAGCCCGCATAATGCTGCAGGAACCCCCAGTCCCCTTCGAGCGGCTCGGCGGCGGCGCTCACCCCGGCCGCGGCTAGCTGGGCCGCCAGGATCCCGTTCTTGGCGGCGAGACCGGCGTGTAGTGGCTTGGTCATGCTGCCGAACTGCAGCTTCGAGCCGGCCGCCATGCTGGTCGAGATGCTGAGCGCGGCTGCCACGGCCGACGCCTCCAGGCCGATCAGCCGGGCGCAGGCGACCGCCGCGGCCGGGGTGCCCAGGGTAATGGTGCTGTGCCAGCCCTGGCGGTAGTGGGCCATGTTGAGCGACTCGCCAAGGCGGGCCATAACCTCGAAACCGACCAGGTAAGCGTCCAGACACGTGGCGCCCGTGGCGCCCCGCTCCTCACCCAGCGCCAGGACGGCTGGCACGAGGACCGCGCTGACGTGGCCGAAGGCTGGCTGCAGGATGTCGTCGAAGTCCAGGGCGTGGGCCGCACTGCCGTTGACCAGCGCGGCCCACGGCGCCGGCAGCCGATGCGGAGTCCCGACGATGGTCGACCCGCCGCTGCCCCATCTGGCAACGGCGGCCAGGGTCCTGCGTGGCGCCTCGTCGCCCGAGCCCGCCAGCATCACGCCGACCGTGTCCAGCATCGCCCGGCCGGCCCGCTCCAGGGCCTCGTCGGGCCAGTCGCGCGGCGCCTCGGCCACCCAGCCCGCCAGTGTGGCGGTTGCCCGCAGCGCGGCTGTCGTGGTCATAGGATCACCCTCCCTCTGGCGCTGAGGGCCCTCTACGATCCGCTTCATGATAGTCGCTGGGCCGGTTGCTCTGGCGTTCGCCAGTTGATAGCTGAAAGCTGACAGCTGTTAGCTCACCCTGCTACACTCGCCTCCGCGTCGTGACGGAGGCATGAGGCATGAGGGGACGGACCTTATGCCTCATGCCTCATTCCTGAGCGGAGAACCAGCGCACGGCCAGCGTCAGCGCGAGCAGGGCGAACGCCCCGAGGATCACGACCTCCGTGCCGGTGGAGACCGTCTCCCCGAACAGCGTCAGGCCCACCGCTCGGACGACGGCCGGATCGACGCCCGCAGCCTCGAGGACGGCGCGACGGATCGGATCAACGCCGTACGCGGCCGGGTCGATCCGCGTAAGCACCTCCAACCACACAGGCAGGCCTGTGAGCGGGAAGAACGCGCCGCTCAGGAACAACAGCGGCATCAGGAAGAAGTTCATGACAACCTGGAACGCCTCCATCGTTCGCATCTTCGACGCGATGGCGATGCCGACACAGCTCAAACAGAAAGCCATCAGGAACAGCAGCGGCAAGACGGTGAGCACCAGGCTTGGCGTGAGCGGAATGCCGACGAGCGGGGCGAGCAAGAGGACGATGGAGGCCTGAAAGCAGGCCACGGTACTCCCGCCGAGCGCCTTGCCGAACGCCACGGCGGTTCGGCTCATCGGGGCAACCAGGATCTCGCGCAGGAAGCCGAACTCGCGGTCCCAGACGATCGACATAGCCGAGAAGATCGAGGTGAAGATCACCGTCATGGCCAGAACACCGGGGAACATGAAGCGGACGTAGTCCAGGCCAGCTCCGCCGCCAGCTCCGCGCCCGACCGCGAACGCCGAGGACAGCCCGGTCCCGAAGATGAATAGGTAGAGGACGGGCTGTCCCAGCGCGGCGGCGATGCGGGTCCGATCCCGCCAGTAGCGCAGCACATCGCGGTACCAGACGATGTAAGCTCCGCGCAGGTTGGCCCTGACCCGCTTGCCACTCATCGCCCGCGGCCCATCCAGATGCGACTCATCTGTCGCATCGAGTCGGTGCTGCTGGCGTCCTCCTCGCGGATCGCCCGCCCGGTTAGCTTGAGGAAGACGTCGTCCAGCGTCGGGCGATGCACGTCGACCGAGGCGATCCGGCCGCTCAGCCCGCGGACGAGGGCCGGGATGAACTCGTCGCCGCGTGGCACTTCCAGGCGCAGCTCGCCATCTCGGGTCTCGGACTCCAGACCGAAGCGGGCTCGAATCTCCTGCTCGGCGTGAGCGTTGTCGTCGGTCTTGAGGACGACCACGTCACCCCCGACGCAGGCCTTCAGGTTGGAGGGCGTGTCGAGGGCGACGATTTTGCCGTGGTCAATAATCGCGATACGGTCGCAGTTCTCGGCCTCGTCCATGTAGTGGGTCGTCAGGAAGAGTGTCACGCCCTCGCGCTCGCGCAGCCCCAGGATGTACCGCCAGATGTGGCCACGGGTCTGCGGGTCCAGGCCGAGAGTCGGCTCATCCAGGAACAGGATGCGGGGCCGGTGGAGGAGGCCGCGGGCCACTTCCAGCCGCCGCTTCATCCCGCCCGAGAACGTTTTGACCAGGTCGTTGCGACGGTCGGCCAGCTCGACCATCTCGAGCAGCTCGTTGGATCGTTCCCGTGCCTCAAACGACGGCACGTCGTAGGCGAAGGCGTGGAAGTCGAGGTTCTCCTGGGCGGTCAGGTAATTGTCGAGGCTGGGGTCCTGGAAGATCAGCCCGATCGAGCGTCTGACCTCATCGGCCTGGCGCCCGACGTCGAAGCCGTTGACGGTCGCGCGCCCCTCCGTTGGTCGCAGGAGGGTGCAGAGCATGCCGATGGTGGTCGACTTGCCAGCCCCATTCGGCCCGAGAAAGCCGAACACTTCGCCCGCGCCGACCTGGAACGAGATCCCGTCCACGGCCGTGAGCGGCCCGTACCGCCTGACCAGCCGCTCGACCTCGACGATGTCCACAACGCCTCCCGTCGGAATTGTACCGGCCCGAGCCCGCCTGGCTGGGGATATGGCTAATGCTCCGGCCGGGAATGATGCGACGTACGGAACGCATGCAGCGCCTGATACAATGAGCGAAAGTCGAGCTCGCCAAGGAGAGTTGGGCCATGGACGCAGCGCGAGGGCCTCACTTCTACACCATCTCCGAAGCGGCGCGCGTGCTAGAGGTGAGCCGATCCACGGTTTGGCGCTGGGTCCGGTCCGGATACCTGGCAGCCCGCCGGATCGGGCCCCGCACAATCAGGATCAACCGTGAGGAGGTCGATCGGTTCATGCGACCAGCGCAAGACGACGGGCGTGAATCTCGTCGGACGCCTGAGGCTGTCGTACGCAGCAGTCCCGATGTCGTGAATGAATCGCCCCGGCTTCGAAAGGACCTCAAGGTCGAGCCTCCTCCAGATGAGGTCGTCAAGAAGCGGTTAGCAGCGCTGGAAAAATTGAAGGAGCTGAACGACATCTGGCTCGCCCGTCGCGGTGGCAAGCCGTTCCCGCCGTCATGGCCATTGATCCGCCGAGAGCGGCAGAGGCTGTCGAGGCGCTATGAATGACACGATCGTGGTCGACGCCAGCGTCGCCTTCAAATGGGTGCTCCGAGAGGAGCTCTCGGATGTTGCCCAAGCTCTCCTTTTCGAGAGCGCGCCACGTCGCATTGTCGGACCTCCGCACCTTGAGACCGAGGTGACCAACGCCATCTATCAGCGGCTTCGCCGCCAGGGGAGCGGTATCAGTCCAGATGAGGGCCAGCGGGCGCTCCAGGCGTTTCTCCACCTTGGTGTCGAGTTCATGTCTTTCCCGGACCTGCACCCGCGAGCCTTCCATTTCGCGCAGGCGCATAGTCTGTCGAGCGTCTACGACGCGCTCTACGTGGTCCTGGCCGAGATGCTCGGCGCTGAGCTGTGGACGGATGATCGCCGCTTGCTGCGAGACGTCCGCTCGCTCGCGCCCTGGGTCCGCTGGATCGGAGAATACCCCTGGCCTGAGTCGGCGGGCTAATCGGCGGCGAGCGGGGCCCGGCGAGTCGCGCGCCAGCCATCCCAGCCTGCCACCACGCCCTCTGCCAGCATCTGTCGGAATTCGGTCTTGGCCCGCTCCAGGAGAGACGGCTCGGCAAGCAGGTCCACAGCAGTCATCGCCAACGACTTGGCCGCATTGATGACGGCCGCGTCTCCGGCTTCGGAGGCGGCGGCCGCGGCCATCTCGATCGAGTGGCCGGGCGTGGTCTCGGGAGCGATCGCAAAGTAGGCGTGCACGGCCGGCATGAGCTGGCTGATGTCGCCCATGTCGGTCGACCCCATACGTTCCTGCGGCGTCGGCTCGACCACGTCCAGCCCCAGCGCTCGCATGTTTCGCTCGAACAAGTCGGCGATGGTGGGGTTGGGGGCCATGTTGTCGTAGCCTCGGCTCTCGGCCCACTCGAGACGCGCGCCGGTGGCGGCGGCCGCGCCCTCGGCCGACTGGCGCAGCATCTTGACGAGCAGGCGTTGGTAGGGGCGGTCCTTGGCTCGCACGCTGAATTTGGCCGCAGCGCGTGACGGGACGATGTTCACGGCATCGCCGCCGTGAGTGATGATCCCGTGGACGCGGGCGTCAGCGCGCATGTGCAGCCGCCTGGCGTTGATCGCCACAAACGTCTGGATTACCGCCTCCAGGGCGTTGATGCCCATGTCGGGCGCACTCGCGGCGTGGGCCGCGCGACCGTGGAAGGTAATGTCGACGCGGCTGTTGGCCAGTGAGCCGCGGCGGACGATGTTGCGCGTCGAGGGATGGACCATGATCGCCGCGTCGACGTCCTGGAACACGCCGGCCTCGGCCAGCAGGATCTTTCCGCCACCACCCTCCTCGGCCGGCGTGCCGACCACCAGGACGTGCCCGGCGAACGAATCGCTCGCACGGGCGAGCGCCAGCCCGGCCCCGAGCGCGCTGGTCGCGATGATGTTGTGGCCACAGCCGTGGCCGACGTCCGGCAGCGCGTCGTATTCGGCCAGGATCGCGACACAAGGCCCCGATTGGGTCCCTTGCAGCTCAGCGCGAAAGGCGGTTTCGAGGCCGCCAACGCCCCGTTCTACCGCAAAACCGGCCCGCGCCAGGTCGTCGGCCAGTCGCGCGCTGGCGCGGAACTCCTTGAAGGCCAGCTCGGGATCGGCGTGAATCGCGTGGCTGGCGGAGACCAGATGATCGCGAAGCTCGTCTACCGCCGCACAGATCCGAGCCTTCCACTCCTCACGAACGACGCTCATCCACTACCTCTAGATCGTCTGCCGTCGCATTCTATCCCCATCGCCACCCCGAGCGCGCAATGGTCATCCTGAGCCCCTCGGTGGTCCCAACACGGGCGGGGAACATGGCCGGGCTGCGCTCAGGCCCACGAAGCGAGATAGAATGACCCGATCTTCACAACCTCACCGGCAAGAGATTAGGAGGCACGCCATGCAGCTCAGGGGAAGCCATCCCGTGCGAGGTCGTCCAAGAGCGACGTGGCACTTGGCGGTAGGTCTCGCCGCCGCGCTGCTCCTACCCATCGCCGTGGCCTGCAGCCCGGCTCCGGCCGCCCCGGCCGCGAAGACGGAAGCGAAGCCGACCCTTCCGCCGTCAGGGCAGGCCGAGGTCGCCAAGCCGGCCGCCACCCCCGTCGCGCCGGCGGCCACGGCCAAGCGGGGCGGGGTCGTCAGGGTCGGGCTGTCGCAGGAGCCGATCATCCTCAACACGTTGCTGGGCAGCCAGACCGTCAACGTCATCGTCACCGAGAACATCCTCGAAGGTCTCCTCAGCAACCCTCCGGATGGCACCTACGAGCCGGTCCTGGCGGCCGAGGTCCCCACGCGGCAGAACGGCGGGGTCTCGCCCGACGGACTGACCGTGACCTGGAGGCTGAAGCAGGGCGTCACCTGGTCGGATGGCCAGCCCTTCACCAGCAAGGACGTGCTGTTCACGTATAACGTCATCATGAACCCGGCTAACCCGGTCGTCATCCGAAGCGGCTACCCAGACATCGACTCGGTCACCACGCCTGACGACTCCACCGTCGTGGTCAAGTACAAACGGCTGTACGCGGCGTTCAAGGACCACTTCGCCAGGATCCTGCCCGAGCACGTCTTCGGCGGCGATCCGGTGATCGACAAGAAGGAGTTCAACCGCGCGCCGGTCGGCACTGGCCCGTTCAAGTTCAAGTCATGGGCCTCCGGCGACAACATCACGCTCGAGCGAAACCCCAACTTCCGGGACAAGGACAGGCCCTATCTCGACGGCCTGATCTTCAAGATCGTCCCGAGCCGCGAGGCCTCCATCCAGGCTTTCAAGGTCGGCGAGATCGACGTACTCTGGAACCTGATCGAGGCCAACATCCCGGAATTCGAAGCCATGGCGGACGCCGCCATCCAGCCGACGCCGAGCACTCGCGTGGAGCGGCTGATCCTCAATTCGAGCTGCCCGAGTGGCCCCCAGCAGGGCGACCCGAAGTGCCCGCACCCCGTCCTCGGCGATCTCCGAGTCCGCCAGGCCATCGAGCTGGCGATCGACAAGAAGGCGATCGTCGACAAGCTGCTTTTCGGCAAGACGACGGTGGCGACGTCGGTCATCCCGCTCGGCTGGTACGCGGCGAAGCTCGAGCCAGGCGAGTACAACCCAACCAGGGCGAAGCAGCTCCTGGAGGAGGCCGGCTGGAAGGTCGGTCCAGACGGCGTGCGCGTCAAGGACGGCGTCCGCGCCAAGATCGAGTATGGGACCACGACCGGCGACCGGCTTCGCGAGCAGACCCAGCAGGTGATCCAGGAGCTCCTTCAAGCGGTGGGCATCGAGGTGGAAATAAGGAACACCCCGTCGCCCGTCCTGCTGGGCACCTGGCAGGACAACGCCCCGCGCGCGAGGGGAAACTTCGACATGCTGATGTGGACGACGAACGCGGACGTCGACCCGCAGGCCCATCTCCACAGCTATTTCCACGGCAGCCAGATCCCGACCGAGGAGACGCGCAGCGGTCGCAACTACCACCGCGTCATCGATCCTGAGCTGGACAAGGGGCTCGACGCGGCCGGCTCGACCATCGACGAGGCCACCCGCAAGGCCGCCTATCAGACCGTTGCCGAGCGCGTCAACGCCGACAAGGGGCACGTCGTGCTGTACAACCGGCTCGAGATCGACGCTTTGAAGAACTACGTCAAGGGCCACGCCGTCAACATCTGGGACAACCTGACCTGGGACGCACAGAACTGGTGGCTGGACAAATAGTGAGGAGTGCGTAGTGGGTAGTGGGTAGAGGACGGGGATCATCAGCCTGCTGCCCAAGACGTGACTGCCTACTGTCTGCCACCCACTGCCCCCTACTCACTACCCACTCGTCATGACACGCTATCTCCTCCGCCGCGTCTTCGAAGCGCTGCCGCTGCTGTTTTTGATCACGGTGGCGGTCTTCTTCATCTTGCAGCTGTTGCCGGCTGGTCCGCTCTCCGTCTACGAGAACGATCCTGCCCTGACCACCGAGGACCTCAAGCGCCTCGAGGAGCGCTTCGGGCTGAACGATCCGATCCCCGTCCGCTACTTGAAGTGGCTCGGGGCGCTCGTCCAGGGAGAGCTGGGGTACTCGCTGGTCACCCATCAGCAAGTCGCCGCCATGATCGGCGAGCGCCTACCCAACACGATCTACTTGATGACCGTCGCGCTTGGCGTCACGCTGCTGATCGCGCTCCCCATTGGCGTCATCTCGGCCATCCGCCAGTATTCCTGGCTGGACCACCTGGCGACGCTATTCAGCTTTGTCGGCTACGCCACGCCGCCGTTCTGGAGCGGCCTGCTGGTCATCATCCTGTTCTCGGTCAAGTTCAGAGAATGGGGTCTACCCTCGCTGCCAGCCTCGGGGATGTTCACGCTCGGCTCTGATGGCGGTGTCGCCGATCGTATCGTTCACCTGATCCTGCCGGTCGGAGTGCTGGCGCTGTTCAACGCCGCCCACTACACCCGCTACGTGCGCGCCAGCATGCTCGAGGTAGTCCATCAAGACTACGTCAGGACGGCCCGCGCCAAGGGGCTGGCCGATCGGTCCGTGATCTGGGCTCACGCGCTCAAGAACGCGGCCCTGCCGGTCGTCACGGTGATCGCCCTCGATCTGCCGATGCTCTTCTCCGGCGCGGTCGTCACGGAGAGCATCTTCGCCTGGCCGGGCATGGGCCGCCTGTTCCTGGAGTCCGCTTTCCGCTTCGACTACGCGGTGCTCATGGGCGTGGTCACGATCACGGCCGGCCTCGTCATCCTATCGACCCTCCTAGCCGACGTGATCTATGCCTGGCTCGATCCGAGGATTCGGCTCTCATGACGGCCAGCGCGACGATCGAACGGGTCTCCGAGCCGCTCGGCGCGGCCACGCGGCCGGCTCTCTCGCAGCGCACACTAGCGTGGCGCCAGTTTCGGCGCCACCGCCTGGCGCTGGCGGGGGCGGCCACGTTCCTGGCGCTCTGCCTGACCGCCGTGCTGGCCCCGGTCTCGCCCT
>WNFU01005078.1_pt1 | contig 16536 bp, 14 predicted proteins | sample 5400121 | NCBI WGS metagenome assembly WNFU01 (sample SAMN13153360, study PRJNA577476) | soil metagenome | isolation source: 100 cm soil or saprolite under grassland replicate 1 | place: USA:California | collected 2016-06-15
GCGCGACGATCGACGACCTGGGGCGGGCGCGCAAGGTGCTGTCCGACAAGGACAACACCACCTTTGTCGAAGGCCGCGGCGACGAGAAGGCGATCAAGGCCCGGATCGACCAGATCCGCGCGCAGATCGAGACGACGACCAGCGACTTCGACCGTGAGAAGCTGCAGGAGCGGCTGGCGAAGTTGGCCGGCGGGGTGGCGGTGCTAAAGGTCGGTGGGGCGACCGAGCCGGAGCTGAAGGAGAAGAAGCACCGGGTCGAGGACGCGCTATCGACGGCGCGAGCGGCGGTGGAGGAGGGCATCGTGCCGGGTGGCGGCGTGGCGCTGATCAACGCGCTAAGCGCGCTGGACAAGGTGCAGACCAGCAACGACGACGAGCGGTTCGGGGTGCAGATCCTCAAGCGGGCGCTGGAGGAGCCGATGCGGATACTGGCGCGCAACGCGGGGGAGGATGGGGCGGTAATCATCGACAGCGTGCGGCGGCACCAGAAGGAGAAGGGCGACACCAGCTACGGCTACAACGTGCTGACGGGCGAGTTCGGCTCGATGCTGGAGCAGGGAGTGGTCGACCCGGTGAAGGTGACGCGCTCGGCGGTGCAGAACGCGGTATCGATCGCGGGCTTGCTGCTGACCACCGAGGCGCTGGTCACCGACATCCCCGAGGCCAACTCAGCGGGTGGCGGTGGGATGCCGGGCGGCGGGATGGGCGGGATGGACTATTAGGAGCGGGATACCCGCCCCACAGCACGGGTGCCAAGATGCGTGTGCTCATCTTGGCATCTTGGCATTGGGATGCTTTATTTTTCGCGAGTCCCTTACGCTCATGTCAGGGCGGCCGCGATCGGCGGGACGACTTGCTTTTTGCGCGATATCACTCCCGGCAGCAGCTGTCCGCCGCTAAAGTTGCCGCCGAAGCCCGCTCGGCGATCGCCTCGCCAGCCGCATTAGCGGCCAGCAGAATGCTGCTCTGCTCCAAGATGTCGGTCAGCAGCACGAAGGCGCTTGTGAGCCCGTGCTCGGTCAGCACATTCATTGGTATGAACGCGCCGAACGCGGTCGAGAGCGTGGTGGAGAGCGCCGCCGTCCAGGGACTCGGTGAGTTCTGTTCCGACAGGCCCAATTCCTCGCTCACCATCGTCTGGAGCGCCGACTGCGGTTGCGTCATCAGGCGCGTCGCTAGCGCCTGGGCTTCGTCCTCCGGGACACCTTTCAGCTGGTAGAACAGCGCCAGCTCCTCGCGCTCCTCGGCCGGGTTTTGCTCCAGCTCGCGGCGCTCGCGCCCGATCTCGGCCTGCTGGACCTCATACTCGGCCTTGGTCGCCAGGTACGCCCCGGACCCCATCGACAGCGCCGAGGCGAGCATGCCCGCCAGTCCGGCGATCAGCACCGCCGGACCGCCGGCGGTGGCGCCGGCGACGCCCGTGACAATCCCGAAGACCGAGCCGAGGCCGTCGTTGGCGCCGTAGATCGCCTGGCCGATCCACCCACCACCGCGCTTGTGCCACGTCTCGCGCCGCAGGATGGTGTCGAGCATCGCCTGAGGGCCGATGACGGCGCTGGCTGCCCCGGCCCGTGCCGGCCAGACGGCTGTGGGTCCGCTCATCCTGTTGCACGGCGCCGATCGCCGCACGATCCTCCGTGGTAGGCGCCACCCGCGCCAAATCGGCGTACAGCGCCGCGTCGGCGTCCTCGGTGCTTTCGATGCGCGTGAGCGCGTTATCGGTCCCACTCTGCACCAGCAGCCAGCGCCAGACGCGGTCGCGCAGCGTGTCGCGGTCCGGCGGCAGCGACGCGCCCAGCTCGCGCAGCCGCGCGGCCCAGCGCTCGCCGTGCTGCACTTCGCTAGCGGCGAGCTTCAGCAAGACCTTCCGGCGGGTTTCGTTCGGCTCCCGCGCGGCCAGCGCGCGGTAGATCCGGGCGCTGGCCTGCTCGCGCCGCCACGCGAGCTGGAGGCCGCGGATAAACGGCTGGTTAGTATCGTCAGGCATGATCTGCTCTGCTTCCTGCTTGCTGATCAGACATGCATCCGCCGGTAGAAAAAGTGCTTGGCAACCTCGGCGGTCAGCATATACAAGACGAGAATGATCGCCAACATCACGACAAATAGCGGCGGGATGGGACTGAAGCCTAAAAAATCGGCGAGCGGGGTGTACGGGAGCACCAGCGTCAGCGCATCGACCACCAGTGTGGCGATCAGCAGGGCTTTGCCTGGCTTGCTCTTGTAAAACGGGCCGTTAGTGCGTATCACCAGCACCACCAAGGACGCGGAGATGACTGACTCCACAAACCAACCCGCCCGAAACTGTTCTGGGCTGGCATGTAACAGCAATACTAACGCCCCAAACGTCAGATAGTCAAAGATCGAACTTACCAGGCCAAAGGTGAGCATAAAATTTCGAATAAAGCGCAGATCCCAGCGTCGCGGCTTTTCCACCGCGGCCTGGTCGACATTGTCGGTGGCGATCGCGGTTTCAGGAAAATCGGTCAGCAGATTCGCAAGCAGAATTTGCTTGGGCAGCAGCGGCAGGAACGGCAGGAACAGCGATGCGCCGGCCATGCTAAACATATTGCCAAAGTTCGCGCTGGTGGCCATAAACACATACTTGAGCGTATTCGCGAAGGTGATGCGGCCCTGCTTGACTCCCTCCAGCAACACGTCCAGTTCTTTTTCTAACAGCACAATATCGGCGGCCTCACGCGCTACGTCCACGGCGCTTTCCACCGAGATACCAACGTCGGCCGCGTGCAACGCCGACGCATCGTTGATGCCGTCGCCCATGTAGCCGACCACATGCCCGGCCCGCTTGAGCGCCAGGATAATCTGCTCTTTTTGATTCGGCTCGATCTCGGCGAACAGGTTGACGTCGCTGACCTGGCGAGTGAGCGCCGCACTACTGATCGTACGTAGGTCCGCTCCCGTCAGGATGTTGGAACCAGACAGCCCGACCTGCTGGCCGAGATGGGCTGCGACTGCCCGGTTATCGCCCGTAATAACTTTGAGCGCGACACCCAGCTGTGCAAGCTGCTGGATCGTCGCGCCAATGCCGGCTTTGGGCGGGTCGGCCAGCACCACAAAGCCCAGGAAAATCATCGCGGCTTCCGACTCTTTGCTAATCGTGGCCTCATCGCCCGTATCCCGATACGCCAGGCCGAGCGTGCGGAAACCCGCCTGGCTGAGTTCTTCGAACTTCGCCAGGATGCGCGGTTTCATGGTTTCGAGGCGCACCAGTTGGCCATTTTCCACCTCGGCGTGATCGCATACCTCCAGCACATTGCGTAACGCACCTTTGGTGATCATCAGACGGTGGGAATCGTGTGTGACCAACATACTGAGCCGCTTCCGAATAAAGTCGTACGGCACTTCGTCCAGCTTCTGGTATGCAGCCAGGTCAAACTGACGGTCTTTCCGAATCGATTCATCAATCGGGTTCAGGTAGCCCGACTCGTAGGTAGCATTGAGGCAAGCGTACAGCGCAACCGTGTCACTCGGATTGCCAGTGGCGTCGAGCGTCGCTTCGACATGCACCTGCCCCTCAGTTAACGTGCCGGTTTTATCCGAACACAGCACGTTCATACTTCCGAAATTTTCAATCGCGGCGAGGCGTTTGACGATCACCTTGTGTTTGGCCATCTGTTTGGCGCCCTGCGCGAGGTTGATACTAATAATCGCAGGCAATAACTGCGGCGTCAGGCCCACCGCCAGGGCCAGCGAAAAGAGGAATGAGTCCAGCACCGGACGCGCCAGATAGACGTTGACGGCAAAGATCACCACGATCAGCACAAACGTGACTTCCATCAGGAAATAGCCGAAATGCCGGATGCCATGCTCGAATTCGGTTTCGGGCGGCCGGAGCCGCAACCGTTCGGACACTTTGCCGAACTCGGTGGCCACCCCCGTGTGAACCACCACCGCCCGCGCGCTGCCGCTGACGACGTGGGTGCCCATGAAGAGCACGTTGGCGCGCCCACTGAGCGCTGTATCGGCGGCCTGCACACCGCTGCTCTTTTCCATCGGATATGTTTCACCGGTCAGGGCCGCTTCATCCACGAACAAGTCGTGCGACTCCAACAGCAAGCAATCGCCGGGGATCGTCGCGCCCGCGGCAAGCAGCACCAGATCGCCCGGTACAACGTCCGCGAACGCGACTTTGACTTCGGCGCCATCGCGTAGGACCGTCGCCTTGGTTTGCACCATCGCCAGGAGTTTTGCTAAGGCATCCGCCGCCCCGCGTTCCTGCCAAAAACCAAGCACGCTACTGACCACCACGATCGCCAGGATAATGATGGCATTGGTGCTGTCGCCAAGAAACAGCGACAGTGTGGCCGCACCAATCAGGATCAGCGTAATCGGGCTCTGAAACTGTTTAAGCAACAGGCGCAGACCACTCAAGCGACGGGTTGGACGAAGCGTGTTCGGCCCATAGCGGGCGAGCAATATCTGCGCCTGCGCCGTAGACAGCCCCTGCGGCGCACTGCCAAGCTGTTCGAGCACCTGCGGTGCGGGCAGGTTCCAAAAGATGGGGAGCAGTTGATCCATTTCAGTGATCGATAGTGAGCGCCGAGCCGTTGGATGGCAACCGTCGCTCGGGTGGGCGCTCTGGTCGCTGCCGCTGTGCGCGGTCAGGTCCCGTGAGCGCCCACGTCGTGTATATCAATTCTGAGTGCAGATGGTGACTCACGGCGCACGCTGCAGGGTGTACACTCAGAAGTCATCTCAGGACCGCCGTAAGCGAAAAACCCGACTGGTCGCTAGTCCGGCACAGCCAGCGCTGGCGAGCCGGTCGGCATCACGCCGTTCTCGTGGTGGATCGCCGTCAGGCGATCGAGAAACACCTTGATTGTGTCCACCGGCAGCGGGAAAATGATCGTGCTGTTCTTCTCGACCGCGATCTCGGTCAGGGTCTGCAGGTAGCGCAGCTGGAGTGTGACCGGCTCACGCGCGATCACGTCGGCGGCCTGCGCCAGCATCTTCGACGCCTCGAACTCGCCCGCCGCGTGGATGATCTTGGCGCGCTTCTCGCGCTCGGCCTCGGCCTGCTTGGCCATCGCGCGCTGCATCGTCTGCGGCAACTCGACATCCTTGACCTCGACGATCGTGACCTTCACGCCCCACGGCTCGGTCTGCTCGTCGATAATCGTCTGCAGGCGCGCATTGAGCTGCTCGCGGCGCGCCAGCAGCGTATCCAGGTCGACCTGGCCGACCCCGCTGCGCAGCGTCGTCTGTGCGATCTGCAATGTCGCGCGGATGTAGTCCATCACCTTGACGATCGCCCAGTCCGGGTTCACGACCATGAAGTACAGCACCGCGTTGACCTTGATCGTGACATTGTCGAGCGTGATCACCTCCTGCGCCGGCACGTCGATCGTGATCACCCGCGTATCGACGCGCACCATGCGCTCGACGATCGGGATGAGCAGGACCAGGCCCGGCCCGCGCGCGCCGACCAGCCGCCCCAGCCGGAACACCACGCCGCGCTCGTACTCCGGCACGATCTTGACCGCCGACAGGACGACCATCAGCGCCAGAATGAAGATCACCGCGAAACCCACGATAAGTAAACCAGTAGGCATTACTTGCTCCTTCCTCGCTCTTTGACACATGGGGCGAAACCGGACAATCGCTCCGCTCCGCGTCGCTCCCGCATGACGAGCCAGCGCACCATCGCTGAACAAGCGTCGGGCGTTGCTACCAGTATAGCAGCGTGGCGGTGGATCCGGTAGCGGGGCGACTCCTCGTGGTGTATCCGTACTAAACCTGACAGTGTAGGGGATTAAGCCTCCGGACATCGCTGCGGCAGCCCCCAGCTTTTCGATCGCGCGGCCCTGAGGTAACCCATCACGTCGTCGGTGTACCCTATGCGACCTACGTCAGCAACGTCGGTGTTGGTTCCGAATCGCGTGACGTATCCGCGGCGGATGCCTCCGTTTCCGCACTGTCGTCTTGCGCGCTCTGGAACTGATGGGGATGGGTTGCGCGCCATTCCAGCCAGATGGCCACCAGCAGCGCCTGGATGACCCCGGCGACCGGTGAGGCGAACAGCGCGCCGCCAATCCCAAAGAGTTCAGCCCCGGCGATCAGCGCGGCGAGCGACACCACTGGGTGCAAGCCAATGCTCTGCCCGACGATGCGCGGCCCCACGATATCGCTCTCGATCACATGGACCACGACGAAGTAGACCAGCACGATCACGGCGATCAGCCAGCCCTGCGGCACGGCGAGCAGCACGCACAGTGCGCCGGAGACGAGCATGCCCAGGACGGGTATGAACCCGAAGACGAACGCCAGCACCCCCAGCAAGAGTGCATACGGCACGCCGATGATCGCCATCCCGACCCCAACCAGCAGCCCCAGTAACCCGCATAGCAGCACCTGCCCGCGTATGTAGCCGCCGACGACTCGCTGCAGCGTATCCAGCAAAAACCGCATGCGGCCTTGCTGGCGCTGGGGCATGTTCTGGCGGAGCCACTCGGAGACGCGTGCCCCATCCGCGAGGAGATAGATGCTGAGCACGGCCACCACGATCACATCCAGCACCACGCCGACCAAGCCGGTCAGCAGCGGGACGATACTCCCAGCGAAGCCTTCGAGGCTGGCAACGATCTGATCGCGGGCTGACGCAATCTGAGTTGGCGAGATGCCAAAGGACTGCATGGCCTGGTCCAAGGGCGTGAGCTGCCCACTCGTACTGGGGGTCAGCAAAAATCCCACATAGTCGGCGAGCGAGACGAACTGCTCGATCGCCGTGCGCACAATCAGATAGAGCAGCACACAGATCGCGCCCAGGACGATGAGGTAGACCACGAGAATGGCGAGGAAGCGCGGCATCAAGCGCGCGAGGAACGTCACGGCCGGCGCGAGCGCGTACGCGAGCACGGCCGCGAGTGTTAGTAAGAGCAGGGTTTGGATCACCTGCCCAGCGAGCCACACGAGCAGCAGCGCGACGCCCGTCCAGGCGAGGATGGCGAATGGCAGACCGCAGCGGCGGACCCAGGTAGCGAGCACCGCCGCAGTGTCACCGTCGCGGGTCGTGCGCGGACGTGTAGGGGAGGACATAGGCTTACGCTCCTGGCATCGACAGGCTAGATTTCCAAGCCGCGCCGCTGCGATGTCGCTGAGCAACCAGGTACGTTGGGTGCTGTGCCTGCTTCTGCGATCGCAACTTCATGGTGTTTATAGCCCACGCCCCGCGCACGAAGTGCGCGGGGCGTGGGCGGGGGACACATGGGGCTAGCGGGCGCGGCCACGCTGCACCAGATTCACGATCGCCAGCAGGATGACGGCGCCGACGAATGCGACCAGCAGGCCGCCCGTGCTGAAGTTACTGTTGTTCAGGCTGCTGCCGCCCATCCCGAGGAAGTTGAACACGAGCCCACCGATGAACGCACCGACGACGCCGACGACGACATTGAGCAACGCGCCCTGCTGAGCATCGGTTCGCATCGTCATGCTCGCCAGCCAGCCGACCAGCGCGCCGAACAGTAGCCACACAATGAAGTTGATCATGGTATCCTTACTCCTTCGTTCAGAGGAGGGAGGCTCCTATGTGTATATCCATAGCATAGCACATATGTATATACAAGTCAAATATGTGTAATCCTAATTTGGGCCATTTTCGAGATATGTTTCAAGCTATAATGTATATACACAACCACATTGAAGATGAGGGAACAGGTCATCTACTTTCTAAACCCTATGCTGGCTCAGTCATCATGTTGCCTGCAGCGACGTAGTTGGAATGCGCAACTCGAACTAGGGCTGAGCATTCGCGGCGTGCGCTATTAGGCTAGCCGATAGACTGGTCATAGATGTTTGTGCGCTGCTAACCTCGCCGCGTCCGTGCTAGGCAGTTGCCATCGAGTAGGCGGCGCGGAGCGCCGCTGGTCGCTCTCCTGCGTGAGCCGGCGGCATATAGCGGGCAACGCAGGCCAGCAGGTCGTCGAGAGCGAACGGTTTAGCCAGGCACTCAATCGATCCCGGCACGAGCAGCGGCGCGGCGTCACGCGGCTCAGTGGTCATCAACACGATCGGCATGCTCGCCAGACCGGCCCCGCGCACTTGTTCGATCAGCGCGGCGCCGCACATGCCAGGGGGCCCTAAGTCCAGCAAGATCAGCGCGGGCGGATGGCGGGCGATAGCGACCAGCGCGCCTGCGCTATCCGGCGCCGTGTAGGCGATGTAGCCGTCGTCGGTCAGGATCTCGACGAGGAGATTGACAATTGTCGGCTCACGGTCGACGACCAGGATGCTGCCGGTATGTAACATGGGATCATCCTTCCTGGCTTTGTCGGTCATAGCAGTCTGCTTGCTTACCGACCTATTGAGCCTGCTCGAAGCCCGCAGCCTTTCGGGCGGGATGCGCCACACCTGCCGGGCCAAGCCCAGCTGCTCCAACCCCCGAATGCTGATTATTTGTTTGATTCGCTTACTTCTCATCCGTATTGACTCCGCGCTTTGTCCCAGGCGTACCGGATGGTGTCCTCGAACTGCTCCCAGGTGCCGGGGTTGCGCTCTTCCCAGCGTGGCCGGGCTTCGCACTCGACACTCGACCATTCCGCGCAGCGGTAGCGTGGGTCGGAGCCCAAGTCGTAGCCATAGCGGTAGACCAGGCGATAGTGTTCGTAGGGGCCGCGGCGCCGGGCGGCGTTGGTTTGGTGGTGGCCGCGGAAGTCGAGCTCGAGCGCTTCATAGCCACCTATGACAACGGCGGACTCCTTCGTTTCCGTCTGCCCGTTGATCGTCGGCATGCTGGTGCTCCGGTTCAGCGTATGCACCAATTCCGTACCCGCGTCCCGCAGGCGAGCATTCTGTGTTGTCATGGTGGTTCTCCTTGTTGTGCGCCGCGGTGCCGGCGCGGCGCGTATTCACAATGCGAGGACTATAGCTTGTCCGCTTGTCACCGTTGCGCCTCGATTGCGATGCCGTCGTCAACGTTATAGCGAATGAGCTCGCGCAACGCCGCCAACGCGATCGGCTTGTGCAGGATACCGGCGAGGCGGAGTCGCTCGATACCTTCGGTGTACTGGACGGGTATCGCGCCGCTCATGAGCACAACCGGCAGGCCGGGCGCGATTCCTTGGATCGCATGCGCGGCGTCGACGCCATTCAGCACAGGCATCATTACGTCCAGGATGGCGCAGGCCAGGTCGCGGCGGTGCGCTTGCACAGCCGCGATGGCCGCCGCGCCATTGGTGACGGCCAGCACATCCAGGCCAAGCTGGCGCACCACCCGCGTGACGAGGTTCCGAATTGATGGCTCATCGTCGGCCACCAACGCCAGCCGCCGGGTCGTCATTGGTTAGCCATGGATTCGGTCATGCTCGGTCGCCTCCTGGTTCAGCTACACGCCGCCGCGCTGGTCGAAGGATCGTCGTGCGCGACTGGCCTTGCGCTTTTCATCGCTCCATTATCTCCTAGTGTAGCAGCCGGGCGCTGGATCAGGTAGCGGGTTTACTCTGCATGAAGTATCCGTAATTTACCTGACAGTGTAGTGGTTCTGCCGAGTACCGCTAAAGTCTATTATCAATCTGTAGCGGCAGGTCGAGCCGCGCGACGCCGATCGCCGCGTCGGCCATGCCGTAGTAGATGTCGACCCGGCCGTTCTCGCGCACATCGATCCCGGTTGGGAAGACGACATTCGGCACGATGCCCGCGCGCTCTTCGTCGACCTCCGGCACGAGGATCGGCTCGGTTGAGCGATACACAATCGTGCGCGGGTCGTCGGTGTCCAGCAGCATCGCGCCGGCGCTGTAGCACACATGCGGCTGATGGTCCACACCCTCCAGGATCCTACCCGTGACGCCGTGGTAGATCATGAGTCAGCCGTGCGGTGTGCGGATTGGCGGTGTTCCAGCGCCGATCTTGGTCTCCTCCCAGGGCTGCGCCGGCAGCGCCAGCAGCGTGTGATCGCGCCAGGTCAGCAGCGCGGCAGGGTTGGCCTGCGCCGGCTCGATCGCGCAATAGGAGATCCAGAGTTGACGGCCGCCAGGAGAACGATTGCGCCGATCAGCGACACCACCAGCGCATTGAGGTTGAAGACACTCTGATTGATCGTCGGCCGATTCAGCAGGAACCCCGCGAGCAGCGCCCCAACGACGCCAATGACGACGTTGGTCAGCAGGCCCGCTCGGTCATGCATCACGATGCCAGCCAGCCAATCACTCCCCCGGCCACGAGCCAGATAATCAGATTGATCATGGTCGTACCTCCATCAACGACGCTCCTTTCACGGATGCGATCAAACATGACGCAAACGTGGGTCGTTACTGGTAGTGTAGCAGCGTGCCGAGGAATCCGGTAGCGGGGTTACTTTGCATGGAGTATCCGTAATAAACCTGACCGTGTGGGGGATAATACTGCGTGAAATAGCTGAGGTGGCGGTCGGCCGTCGTGCGGTTAAGGGCTGTGGAGCCAGCCGCGGGAGAGCGCGTAGCGCACCAGCGCGCTGCGGCTATCGATCCCCAGCTTCTCCAGCGCGCGAGCGCGGTAGGTCTCGACAGTCTTAACGCTGAGGTTGAGCTGGGCGGCGATCTCTTTATTGCTGTAGCCCTGGGCGACGCGTTGCACCACCTCGGTTTCACGCTCGCTCAAGTCGGCGCCCAGCAGCGCGCTTGTTGCCATCGGCACGCGCACGTAGCCGGCGACGACATGGCTCGCCAGCGCGGGGTCAAGATACACGCCGCCGGCCGCAACCATGCGAATCGCCTGGATCAGGTCGTCGGCCGCTGCATGCTTAAGGATGTAGCCGGCAGCGCCGGCCGCGAGCAACTGGCGCAGGAAGCTGGTGTCGTCATGAACGCTCAGCGCCAATACTTTGATATCTGGGCAATCACGCTTGATCTGCGCGGTCGCCTGCACGCCATTCAATCCCGGCATAGTCACATCCATAATCACAATATCGGGCTGGCAATCGCGTGTCTGCTGCCAGGCGCTCTCGCCATCGCCGGCCTCGCCGATCACGAGCATATCCGGCTGGGCATTGATCAGCGCCTTCAAGCCCTCGCGCACCACCACATGATCATCGGCCAGGAAAATCTGTAGTTGCGTCATCGCGGTCTCCCTATACATCATTGGCGAGTGGAATACGCACAAACACGGTCGTCCCGCGTCCCAAAGCCGACTCGATCGTCAGCGTGCCGCCAAGCTGCGCCGCGCGTTCGTTCATGCCCACCAGCCCCAGCCGCTGCTCGGTGTGCGCGGTGCGCCGCACCGCCTCGACGTCGAAGCCCACGCCGTCGTCCTCGACGATCATCTGCACCGCGTCGGCGCGCCGCTCGATGATCAGGCTTACGCTCGCGGCATGGGCATGCTTGAGCACGTTGGTTAGCGCCTCCTGCGCCAGCCGGTACAGCGCGGTTTCGATCGGCGACGGGAGCCGCTGCTGCTCCAGGCCGATTGTGTGGAAATCGACCCCGATCAGCACGCGCGCGGACCACTGCTCGACGTCGTTTGCCAGCGTGGCGACCAGGCCCAGGTCGTCGAGCGCTGGCGGGCGCAGCTGGAGCGCCAGGGTGCGCACTTCACGGCCGATCCGCGTGGCCAGCGCCTGTAATGGCTCTACGCTCGCGTGGACGTGCGAGTCGGCTGGGGCGGCGTCGCGCAACGCCTTGAGACCCAGCATGAGCACAGTCAGATCCTGGCCCATCTGGTCGTGCAGCTCGCGCGCGATCCGGCGGCGTTCTTCCTCTTGCGCGGTTACCAATTGCCGCAGCAGCAGCTGCCGGGCCTGCTCAGCCCGCTCGCGCTCGCTGATTTCTCCTTGTAATGCGATATTCGCTTGTGCCAGCTCGCTGGTGCGCGCCTGTACCCGTGTCTCCAACGCATCGTGCGCCTGCTGCAAGGCGGCGGCGGCGTGTGTGCGCTCGGTGATATCCTCAATCGCGAGCAAGAGCAGCGCCGCGCGGGGCTGCCCGGCACCCGACGAAGGGCTGGGCGTCTGCTGGAGCTGGCGGGCGGTGAGCAGCATTGTCCGCGTGCCGATCCGCGGAAACGTCTGCGTCAGCTCCACATCCTCAAACGCGGTGGCCTGATCGATGCGCTCGCCCAGCAGCGCCCGCAGCTCAGGAACATCCCAGTGCCCACTACCCAGTTCGTAGAGCACGGCCTGTTCCGTCTCGGCCGGCGTTGCCTGAAATGTCTCGTAAAAGGCGCGGTTGGCCGACTGCACGCGCAGGTGCATGTCGAGAATCAGCAGCGGCTCGCGCACGGTTTCCACAATCCGCTCGGCGTCGTTGCGAGCCTGCTGCACTGCTTCGAGCAGCCGCTCGCGTTCCGCCTCGGCCTGTTTCAGGTTGGTGATGTCGGAGAAGGTCATTACGACACCGTCGACGACGTTGGCGAGAGTCCGGTACGGCTGGATGCGCATGATCCACCAGATATCGCTCGCGGACTGGCGCACAGCCTCCTCATAGGGGGCAAGCGTGCGCAGCACCGTGCTCACCAGCGCGGCGAGATTACCATCGCGAAATCGGGGCGCGATATCGGTGATTGGCCGGCCGATATCGGTATCGATTAAGCGGAAGACCTCGATGGCCGCCGGCGTGAAACGCGCGATGCGCCCATCCGCATGCAGGAAAATCGCCGGAATCTGAATGCTCGCGAACAGATTTGCCAGGTCGGCGTTGACGCGATCCAACTCCTCGACTTTCCGATTCAGTTCGGTGTTGACGGTCTGGAGTTCTTCGTTGATCGACTGGATCTCCTCCTTCGACGTCTGCAACTCCTCGTTGGCCGATTGCAGCTCTTCGTTGAGCGAGAGCAGTTCTTCGTTGGCCAGCGTCAGCTCGGTATTCGCCTCCTGCAGCTCGTCGATCGTCGTCTCCAGCGCGTCGCGCGTCGTCTGGAGCTCGTGCGTGAGCTGCTGGGCGATCGGCTCGTCAATCGGGGGGATCATGCCCGCCGCCTGCGCCAGCGCCGCACCCACGGGCGGGCCGAGCTCCTGAAAGATCACCAGCAACAACCCGGCATCCGGCCCAAGCTCAGTCAGCGGCCGGACAATCAGGTTGAGCCGCTGCACCGCGCCGGCGGTCTCGATCGCCAGGTTCTCGCGGATGGTGGGCGTGCGGTCGTTTATGGCCGCGCGGATCGCCGTTTGCAGGGCCAGCCGCAGCTGCGGATGGATCAGCACGAGAATGTCCAGGCTGGGCGCGCCGGCCGGCGGTTCGAGATACGCGCCGGTGCGGCCGGAGAAAAAAACGATCTCGCTCTGCTCATTGATAATCACCGACGGTGGGGCGAATTGCTCCAGCAGAATGCGCTCAAGCAGCTCCCCAATATTTTGCTCGCTGGTCGCAGGCAATCGACGCGCCGCTCCGTAGCGCCGGATCGGTCGCCGGCTCGTCCCGGTGAGCGGGAAGGCAATGTGTGGGCGAACGAGCAGATCTTTACGCTGGAACAGCCGGTGCTGCTTGTCGACCATCCGAAACATCTCGGGGTGCGCCGCGACGCTCTCGGAAGATCCGAGAAACAGATAACCCTGCGAGGCAAGCGCGTAGTGCAACAGCGGCACGAGCTTGCGCTGCAAGTCGGCGTCGAAGTAGATCAGCAGGTTCCGGCAGGCGATCAGGTCCATCCGCGCGAAGGGTGGATCGCTGATCAGATTATGCGTCGAAAAAATGCACAGCTCGCGGATCGCCTTGGCGACGTGATAGCCGCGCTCATCATGGACAAAGAAGTGCGCCAGCCGCTCGGGGGAGACATGCTCGGCAATCTCTTCGTCGTAGTGGCCCTGCCGCGCGACATCCAGCGCCGGCTCGTCGATATCGGTCGCGAACACCTGCACCGGCGGCGATGTCGTAAGCTGGGCCATGTGCTCGCGCAAGAGCATGGCGATCGCGTAGGCTTCCTCGCCGGTGGCGCAGCCGGGCACCCACACGCGCACCGGGGTATCGGCGCCTTTGTTCTGAAAGAGCTTTGGGATAACTGTGTTAGCCAGCGCCTCGAACGCCGCTTCGTCGCGGAAGAAGTGCGTTACGCTAATCAGCAGATCCTGGAAGAGTTGGTCGATCTCCCGCCCATCCTGGCGCAGCCGCTCGACGTAGTCGTCGAATGTATCGATGTGGGCCACCTGCATGCGCCGGTCGATCCGCCGGAGCAGCGTGGCCGGCTTGTAGTGGCGGAAGTCGTGGCCAGTCGCGCGCTGAAGCAGGTCGCAGATCGCGTGCAGCCCGGCGACACTTGCCCCCAGTGGCGTGGCCGGGTCGGCAAGCGCTGGGCGATTCATGGCGTGCTGGGCATGTGCGAGCAGCATCGCCGGCATCTGTGCAATTGGCAGAATCTGGTCGACCACGCCACGCGCGATCGCGCTCCGCGGCATTCCATCATACCCAGCCGACTCGGGCGCCTGCGCGATAGTCAAACCGCCCTGCGCGTTGATCGCCGCGAGGCCAAGTGTGCCGTCAGTGCCGGTGCCGGAGAGCACGATGCCGACGGCTCCGGCGCCCTGATCGGCAGCCAGCGAGTGAAAGAAGTGATCGATTGGCAGGCGATGGCCATGCGCTTCGGCGGGCGGCGCCAGGCATAGGACGCCGTGGTCGATCGTGAGCGTCGTGTTGGGTGGGATGAGGTACACCTGGTTAGACGCCGCCGGCATGCGATCGGTAATCGCGCGTACCGGCATCGGCGTGTGCCGGGCGAGCAATTCCGGCAGCAGGCTGGGATGCTGGGGATCGAGATGTTGCACCAGCACAAACGCCATCCCACTGTCCGGCGGCATGTAGGTGAAGAACGAGGTGAACGCCTCCAGCCCACCAGCCGACGCACCGATCCCAACGATGAACGCGGGCGGCTGCATTGCGGACTCTTCGGCCCGTGCTGGCGCTTGAGGCAGGTGGTTTGGAGCAGTCATCACGACACCTTCTATGCCTACGCGCTGCCCGGCGGGGTAGCGGCGTTAAGCCAGCAATCAGGTGTGCCGGATGACATGCGCGAAGAATGTACATTGTATCATAACATCCTCCATGTCGTAGGGCTATGTCAAAGCGGCACAGGATCGATATCTGTGGTATACTGAATAGTACCATTCCGCTCGTCCATACACCTCCATACCCGAGCGACGCGCTCGACTATATCGCCCGGCGCCTGATTAGCACCCAAGCGGTTCGCGATAGCAAGGACCGCTATGCGGCGCATGGGCGCTTTTCTCGTCTTCGACAACGATTCCTCGCCCGCGACCCTTCGGGAACGATCGACTGCCACTCGCCGCTCGGCTTACCACCCGTAGCGCTGGCGCAGCGCGCGCCTGTTCATAGAAATGTCTATTTTCAAGTAACAAGGAGCTCACCATGAATCTCTACATCGGCAATCTATCACACCAGGCCACCGAAGCGGATGTGCAGCAGGCATTTGAAGCGTTCGGACAAGTCAAATCCGCCACGATTATCAAGGATAAGTTAAGTGGTGTGTCACGCGGCTTTGGATTCGTCGAGATGCCGGCCGCAGCCGAAGCCCAGGCCGCGATGGCCGGCCTGACGGGCAAGGAACTGCTGGGACAATCGCTGATTGTGAATGAGGCGCGCGCCCGCGCTGATCATCGGCGCGATGGATGAAGATCCGCCGGTGGGCAGCGCTCCTGGTGAGCGGCAGATGCGCAACCAATGGCACGAGACTTCAACCAAACTGCTGGAACGCTACGAGATGTCGCTGCGGGACGCCCGCGGGATCGTCGTACGACGGCGCGCCGGCCGAGGTAGTTACTCGGCCTGTGTGAACTGTGCGGGCCGCCAACAGTGGGCGGAGCGCCAATTTGACGCTGTTGAGGACGCGCGAGCCTGGTGCGAGCATGCGTTAGTAGCGCGCACAAGCAATTAAGGGACTTACTATTTCGAGGAGACACTACCATGGCGCTTCAGGCCACCAATCTGCAGTTCGATTATGCGAAGTACGGCTTCCGCGACGAAGAGAAGTACGTCTTTAAGTCCGGCAAGGGCCTCAACGAAGGCGTCGTGCGCGAGCTGTCGGGCATGAAGGGCGAGCCGGAGTGGATGCTCAGGCGCCGCCTGCAGGCGCTCGAGATCTTCCGCCAGAAGCCGGTGCCGTTGAAGGGCATGTGGGCTAACGAGAAGCTGGCCGAGCTCGATTACGAAAACATCCACTACTTCGTGCGCGCTGGCGATAAGCCCCAGACCGACTGGGATGCCGTGCCAGTCGAGATCAAGAACACCTTTGAGAAGCTGGGCATTCCCGAGGCCGAGCGCAAGTTCCTGGCCGGCGTCGGCGCCCAGTACGAATCCGAGGTGGTCTATCATTCGCTGCGCGAGGAGTGGACCAAACTCGGCGTGATCTTCCTCGACACCGACACGGCGCTGAAGGAGTACCCGGAGGTCTTCAAGAAGTACTTTGGGACAATCATTCCTTCGGCCGATAACAAGTACGCTGCGCTGAACACCGCGGTGTGGTCGGGCGGCTCGTTCGTGTATGTGCCCAAGGGCGTGCATGTCGACATTCCGCTGCAAGCCTACTTCCGGATCAACGCCGAGAATATGGGCCAGTTCGAGCGCACGCTGATCATCGTCGAGGAAGGCGCCTCGATGCATTATATCG
>WNFU01005086.1_pt1 | contig 16531 bp, 15 predicted proteins | sample 5400121 | NCBI WGS metagenome assembly WNFU01 (sample SAMN13153360, study PRJNA577476) | soil metagenome | isolation source: 100 cm soil or saprolite under grassland replicate 1 | place: USA:California | collected 2016-06-15
CGGTGCAGGTCGCCGTCTCGGCGCAGCGGGTGGACCTGACCAGCCACGCCCAGCGCATCGCGGAGGTCGCCGGGATCCTCGCCGACCCGGCGCTGGCCGACGCCGCGTTGGACTACGGGGAGTTCCTGCTGGATATCGCCGCGCAGCGGGACCCGTTGTGGCGCACTGTCACGATCGCCTGCACCGCGGCCGGCGGGAAGGGCGCGCCCGCCGAGGCACTGCGCCGCGGCGAGTACACCGCGGGCGCTCTTTCGGCGTTGGGCGTCGAGGCCCGGGTCCTCGATGGGCCCACCGCGACCGCGGTCCTGGCGGCGGCGGTGGACCCGTACCAGTACACCGACGCCTCCTGGGCGCGGGCCCTGCCCGCCACGGCGGTAGCCGGTGAGCCGGTCAGCACCGCCCCGATCAGCACCGCCCCGATCAGTACCGCCCCGATCAGTACCGACCCGCCCGGCGAGGGGGGTACGGGATGAGCCTGCTGGAGCTGCTGTTGCCCTTGCGCGGCAAGAAGAAGCCAACCACCGCCGGCGACGCTCGGGGCGGCATGGCGGACGCCGCCGTGCTGGCGGCGACGATCGGACCGAGCGCGGTCGAGGTCGGCCCTCGGTACGTGCGGGTCGGCGACGGCTACGCCTCCACGCTCGTGGTGACGGGGTACCCGACCGAGGTCGGCCCAGCCTGGCTGGAACCCCTCCTCGCCTGGCCCGGCCGCCTGGACGTGACGCTGCACATCGAGCCGATCCCGACCGCGGACGCGGCGAACCGGCTGCGCCGCCAACGCGCCCGCCTGGAGTCCAGCCGCCGTTTCGACGCCGACAAGGGCCGCCTGGGTGACCCGGCCACCGATGCCGCTGCCGACGACGCCGCGGACCTCGCGGACCGCCTCGCGCGGGGGCAGTCGCGGCTGTTCCGGGTCGGGGTCTACCTGACCGTCCACGCGATGACCCCGGAGGAACTCATCGAGGCGGTCGCCGAGGTCCGCTCCACCGCCGCCTCCGTGCTGCTGGACACCCACCCGGTGACGTGGCGGCAGCTGCAGGGCTGGACCACCACCCTGCCCTTGGGCGTGGACAGCATCCGGATGCGGCGGGTCTTCGACACCGACAGCCTCGCCGCCACCTTCCCCCTCGCCAGTGCCGATCTGCCAGCCCCCTTGCCCGGGGACGCGATGCCGACCGGTGGGGTGCTCTACGGGCTGAACACCGACTCCGCCGGGATCGTCTGGTGGGACCGGTGGGCCCAGCACAACCACAACTCCGTCGTCCTCGCGCGTTCGGGTGCGGGGAAGTCGTACTTCGTGAAGCTCGATGTCCTGCGCTCCCTCTACGAGGGGGTGCAGGTGTCGGTCATCGACCCGGAAGACGAGTACATGCGCCTTGCCGCCGCGGTTGGTGGGGTCACCCTCCAGCTGGGTGCCCCGGGGGTACGGCTCAACCCGTTCGACCTGCCGCCCGGCGACCGGCGCCCGGACGCGCTCACGCGGCGGGCCCTGTTCCTGCACACGCTCGTCTCCGTGCTGCTGGGACAGCAACCCCCGCCGGGCGAACGGGCCGCCCTGGACCGGGCGATCATCGCCTGCTACGCGGGCGCCGGGATCACCAACGACCCGACCACCTGGACCCGCCCCGCACCCTTGCTGCGGGACCTGACCGCCACCCTGACGGCGGACGGGGACCCGGCCGCGCAGACATTGGCGGCGCGGTTGACACCATGGGTGTCCGGCTCGTTCAAGGACCTGTTCGACGGGCCCACCACCGCCCATCCCAAGGGGCATCTGGTGGTGTGGTCCACCCGCCAGCTGCCCGACGAGCTGCACGCCCCCGGCATGCTCCTCGCGCTCGACGCGATCTGGCGCGAGGTCGACACCGCCACCACCGGCCGCACCAGCGCCAGGAAGCTGGTCGTGGTTGACGAAGCCTGGACCCTGCTGCGCGACGGCGAGGGCGCGAAGTTCTTGTTCCGCCTCGCCAAGGCCGCCCGCAAGCGGAAGGCCGGGGTCATGGTGATTACCCAGGACGCCGCCGACCTGCTCGGCAGTGATCTCGGCCAGGCGGTCGTGGCGAATGCTGCGACGCAGATCCTGATGCGCCAAGCCCCGCAGGCGATCGACGTGGTCGCCGACACCTTCGGCCTGACCGCCGGCGAAGCCCGCCGGCTCCTGTCCGCGGGACGCGGCGAGGCCCTACTCCTGTCGGGATCGCACCGGGTCAGTTTCCAGTCCGTGGCCTCCAAACAAGAACACCGCCTGGCCGCTGGGCTGGCCGACCTGGTCGACGACGACCTGTAGACACCGTACCGCACAACGCTTTCTGAAGGCCCTGACCGCATCGCGGTCGGGGCCTTCTGCATGTCCGCGTCTGGAAACCCTTGACCTGCTTGGAGAAACCGCTATGCCTCCGACACCAACACCCGTCCCGAACCTCACACCCAGCCCCACGGTGCCGCCGGCGATGCCGGGGCAGCACCTGACCCAGCACCTCCAGCACGCCCTGGCCTGGTTGCGGGACCGGCCCTGGCTCGCCGCCATCGCCCTGGCCCTCATCGCGTCTGTCTACTGTGGACGGCTGCTACTGTGGCGGTGGCGGCACCGTCGCCTCGCAACGCACGCCCGGTACGTGTCCATCACGCCACCACCGGAGGTTGATCCGGCGGGCGCGACCGCGTGGTGGGCCAACCTGTACGAGCTACTCAACCCGAGCCGGCTACGCCGCCTCACCTACGGCACGGCGCACGTGGCGGTGGAGTACCGGTGGGTCGGGCGGCAGCTGACCATCGGTGTTTGGCTGCCCGGCACGGTACCGGCCACCCCGGTGGTGGCCGCCGCCCGCGCCGCCTGGCCGGGCACCGCCGCCACCATCATCGACCCACCCACGCCCGTACCCCTGGACGCGCTGACCGTGGGCGGTGCGCTGCGGCCCACGCTGCCGGCCTGGTACCCGCTGGAAGTCGAGCACCACGCGGACCCGATGCGCGCCCTGGTCGCCGCCGCCGCGAACCTGGGCGGCAGTGAGCGGGCGTGTGTGCAGGTTCTCGCCCGCCCGGCCACGCCCCGGCAGGTGGTCCGGCTACGTCGCGGCGCGACCGTCCTGCGGACCGGCCGGCCCGTCCGGAGTCCGCTTGACCCGGCCACGTGGCTGAACGGGGCGCTGAACCTGCTGACCGAGCTGATCGGCCCGTCGCGGACGCATACCCACGCGGACCGGCAGCGGACGCTGCCGCCGGACCCGGTGCGTGACCGGGACGCCCGCGGGGCGGTCGACAAGACCATGGCCACGCAGTGGGAGGTCGCTATCCGGTACGCGGTCGCGCACACCAACCCCAACCAGCGCCCGGCCGCGAACCTCCGCGCCACCCTCGTGACGCAGGCACACGCAATCGCGTCATCGTTCGGTATCTACACCGCTGGGAATCGGCTGCGGCGCGTGCGGTTGTCGCAGCCGGCGGCGGTCCTGGCGGGGCGGACGATGAGGTCGGGGTTCGTCCTGTCCGACCCCGAACTCGCGGTCATCGCCGGGCTGCCGCAGGATCTCGCCGTGCCCGGCCTGGACCGGGCACGGGCGAAGGCGGTCCCGCCGCCGATCTCCGTCCCCACGGGCGGGCGGGACACCAAGTCCCTCGGTCGGGCTGAGGTTGGCGGGCACGGTGTGGCGCTGCCGGTGGTCGACGCCAGGCAGCACATCCACCTGCTCGGCTCCACCGGGTCCGGCAAGTCGACGTTGATGACGCACATGATCCTCGACGACATCCACGCCCATCGTGGCGTGGTCGTCATCGACCCCAAGGGCGACCTGGCCACCGATATCCTCGACCGGCTCCCCGCTTCCTTGGCGAAGCGCCTTGTGCTGATCGATCCGGACCAGCGCGGCGGGGCGACGCTCAACCCGCTCGCCGGTGGGGATCCGGATCTGATCGTCGACAACGTGGTGTCGATCTTCAGCAAGATCTTCCAACGGCACTGGGGGCCCAGGATCGACGACGTCCTGCGAGTGGCGTGTTTGACGTTGATGCGTAAGGCCAACGCGACGCTGACGTTGGTGCCGCCTTTGTTGAACGACAAGCAGTTCCGCGCGGCGTTCACCCACGACCTCGACGACCCGGAGGGGCTGCGCGGGTTCTGGGAGTGGTACGAGTCCACGCCCGCCGCGCTGCGGGCGCAGATCATCGGCCCGGTCCTCGCGAGGTTGCGCGCGTTCCTGTTGCGGGACTTCGTCCGCAACACCCTCGGCGTCGCCAAGTCCAGCTTCGACATGGGGCGGGTGCTGGGCGGCGGGATCCTCATCGCCCGGCTACCCAAGGGCCAGTTGGGTGAGGACACCGCGAAGCTCATGGGCTCCTTCGTGTTCGCCAGCGTCTGGCAGGCCGCGACCGCCCGCGCCGGCCTGCCCGAACCGCAGCGCCGGGACTGTGCGGTGTTCGTCGACGAAGCGCACAATGTGCTCAATTTGGCCGGGTCGGTCGGGGACATGCTCGCCGAGGCCCGTGGCTACCACCTGTCACTCACATTGGCGCACCAGAACCTGACCCAGCTGCCACGCGAGACCCAACTCGCCTTGTCGGCGAACGCCCGCAACAAGATCTTCTTCTCGTGTTCGCCGGAGGACGCGCACCAACTGGCCCGGCACACCCTGCCGGAGTTGGACGAGCACGACGTGTCCCATCTCGACGCCTACACTGCCGCCGCCCGTCTGGTCATCGCCTCCCGCGAGACCGCGGCGTTCACCCTGCGCACGAAGCCGCCGAAGGACCCGGTCGGGGAGACCACCGCGCTGCGCCAGGCGGTTGCCCGTACCGACGTCGACGGTCCGACCGGTCTGGACGAGTTGGCGCGCCGGCCCCGACCCGACACCGACTGACCCAACCGTCTGTTCGCTGTCCGCCGCCGAAACCAGCCCGCTTCGCCGCGTCCCACCCGTGCCCGGGGGCCGGTTTTTGCCCCGGTTCCCGGGTCGGTTCCACCCCCGGGTCAACCCCCGGTTGCGCATCAGTCCACCCAACAGCCCTCGTGGCTACCCAACAGCCCCGGTAGGAGCCCATGACCACCAACCATCGCCAGACCCGACTTATCCCTGTGGGGGATACTCCCCGACCGGGGGCGCGTCGTGTCCCCGGCACCAACACCACCATCTCCTTCAACCAGCCTCCCGGCGGCCTGTCCCTCCTGGCTCACTCGGACCGGCTCGGACCCCGCGACTACACCCTCGCGTTGCTGCTCGACGAGCACCGGGTCCTCACCAGCGCGCAGATCACCGCGATCCTGTTCGGTTCCCCGTTCACCTGCCGCAACCGGCTGCATGTGCTGCGCCGCATCGGCTTCCTGGACAGCTTCGTCCCGTACCGGCCCGGCCAGGTCGCGCCGGTCCACTGGGTCGCCGGACCCTTGGCCGCCCGCTACGCCGCACTGCACCTGGACAAGCGCCTACCCAGCCCGAAGATGCTGCGGGAGCGGCAAGACGGCATCGTCGCCACACCCCAGCTCGAACACCTGGTCGGCGGCAACCAGTTCTTCATCGACCTCCTCACGTATACCCGTACCCACCCCGGTACGCGGCTGCTGCGCTGGTGGTCGGCCGGCCACGCCAGCAGGGCGTTCGGTGGCCGGGTACGCCCCGACGGGCACGGCGTATGGACCGATGGGCACCGCCGGGTGTCGTTCCTGGTGGAGCACGACAACAACACCGAAACCCTCGGCCGCCTCGCCGCCAAGCTCACCCCGTACGGGCGGCTGCGTGGCGAGGGCGGTCCGGGCGGGCCGGTGCTGTTCTGGCTGCCGACCGCGGCCCGGGAAGCCAACCTGCACCAGCGCCTGGCCGGGGTCAACCTCGGCGGCCTCATCGTGGCCACCGCCGCCCGGGACAGCGTCGCCCAGGCCGGGCTGGGGCCGGCGGGCGCGGTGTGGCGGCGGGTCGGCAACGGCCGGCACCGCCTGGCGCTTTCGGATCTGCCGTCGGTCACCGGAGACACCACGGGGCTCAACCCTCCACCGCCGACGGCGGAGGACGACCCGCTGCGCCTGCTGACCGGCTGACCTGGGGACCCGGCAGGGCGGCTGTTGGGTACCCAACAGGGAATTTGACCCAACGAGTCCACCCAACAGACTCTCCTCGCCAGGTACCCAACAGGGGCCGGTTGGGTACCCAACAGCCCAGCTCACGGGCCTGTTGGGTACCCGCCGGCGCCGATCATGGTCCTGTTGGGTAGCCGGGCTACCGTCAAGACTTCTTTCACCACACCTTTTGCTTGCACCACCCTCGGCGCCCGGCGCCAGCCCACGCGTTCACCGCACATGCCCACCAGCACCGCTGGTCGGCGCGGCGACCGTATCGCTGACACCCCGCCACCCGCACCACCGCACCAACCCGCACCACCTTGTGCACCACCGCCTTCTGCATGGTGGACCGCACCTCGCGGTCGCCCGTCGGCCCGCCGACACTTCGCACCACTCCTTCCTCTTGGCCGTCTTGTCGGCCGATCCCTTCGACGCGTACCCGCGTGCGGACTCCACTCCCACGCGGGAGACAGCCGCGCGTCTGGACGCGTCACCCACCCCCTCTATGGAGGTACGTGACCATGTCCATCCACACCGTGCTGGTGTGCCTTCCGGCCACGCCGGAACCACGCCACGCGGCCCAGGCCGCCACCACCCACCTCGCACTGCGCGGGATCACCGCCGACGGCGTGATGCCGCACTTCACCCCCCGCCACACCGGTGGGCTCCGCGGGATGCTGCGCACCCGCCAGCTGATCGACATGTGGCAGGACACCACCGCCGGTGGCCCGCTGCGCCTGCTGGACCTCACCAGCATGCGTCTGCGAGCGCAGGCACAAGCCGCCACCCAGTGGCTGATCTGGCACCAGGCGGTCGCCGGTACCAAGCCGGCTCAACCGTTCTGGTCTTTCGCCCAGCGCCACTCCGAGGACCCCAAGGGGTACCCCGTGGCGAAAGCGCAACAGCAGTACCGGGCCCAGCCCCGGGTCCAGGCGATGACCGCGTTCAACGCCATCCCGGACCGGCCCTGTGATCTACCCACCCGATGTCTGGAAGCGTTCCAGGCCGGGCAGAACACCTTCGCCACCCTTGCGTGGTTGACCGCCGTCCCAGCCGACGGCCTCGCCACCGCCAGCATGTCCGTCCACGACGGATGGCTCACCCCGGCCTCCGGCCGGCTCGAAGACCAACTGGCGTACCTGCGCGACGCCAACGCCTACCTGGAGCGCCTGCCCCGCGACACCACGGTCGTGGCCATGGCCGCCTCCGCCTGAATCACCCAGCACCACGCGCACGCCGGCCCGGCGCGGTCCCACACACCGTGTGGGACCGCCCGGCCGGCCCTTCGCCATGCCCAACCCCGGACGGCAACTGCCGGCACCGGGCATCCACCACGCCCTTGGAGGCACCCATGACCACCAACGCGACCAGCGACACCCGAACCAACGCGAGCGGACCGGCCAGCGACACCCGGACCAGCGCGAGCGGACCGGCCACCGAGACCGGTCTCGGCCTGATCGCCTACCGGCCCGGCGCCACCCCCAACACCCCGGATCTCGTGCTCTACGCCGTGATCACCGTCCGAGGCCGGCTGACCATCGTTGCCTCCGCGCCCCACGACGCGCCGGTGCACACCCTGCACCGGCGTACCGGCATCGGTCAGATGCGCTGCTGCCCCCTTGGTGAGGGCATCACCGCCTGGGCCACGACCGAGGTGAAGGTCGACAACCCGGCCAGCGCCCGGGTCGCGTACCAGCTCGACGCACGGGCGCAGTACCCCGGCTACCACCAGTTGGCTGGACCGGTCGTGTTCACCGGCACCGACCCCGACAGCACCCGCCCGATCGGCCTCACCCAGGCGCAGGTGCTGCTGCTGCGCCAGCTGCACGCCGACGCCTCGCACCCGATCACCGACTGACCAACCAACCCCGAGCGTGAAGGGAGCTTTGTCATGGGTGCCCCCGCGGTCATCACCGTCACCGACCACACCGGCCAGTCCCGCCGGTTCTACGGGCACTGGGCCAGTCCCCAGTACCAGATCCCGCACCTCGCCGAGTTCATCCACCAGGCCGACACCGACGGGACGCCGCTGTCCCTCGACGCCTACCTCGCGTACGTCGCCGTGCACCCGAACACCCTGCCCGGTGAGGACATCACCACCCAGCGGTGGCACCGCGACCCGACCAAGGCCGACGGCCTGGACTACCGCTACACCCTGCACCTCGCCGAGCACGACGAGCAGGTGCGGTACACCGTCGCTGAGCGCGACCGCCCGCACGACCGCGAGCGGATGCACGCGAGCGAGGACATGACCGGCCGCGCCAAGATCTACGCGGCGGCGGCCCGGATGTGCCGGCGCATGGCCGCCACCACCCGCCAGCTCGTCGAGCGCAACGGCGGCAACCCGGTGCCCGGCCCGAGTGCCGAGGCGTGGCAGACCGAGGCCGACCGCTACACCACCTGGGTAGGCGAGCAGACAGGTGCCGGCGCACAGGCCCCCGAGGAGTCCGGGGCGCCGCCGCGGCACTGATCCCTGCGCCCGCCTGTCCCGCCGCCCCTTTTCATGCAGCCGCGTCCGCACCGGGGACGCGGCTGTTTCTCGTTCCGGCCCCGGCCGGGATCCGTTGCCACACACCGGTTTCTCCTTCTGGAGGCTTCGCTATGCCTACTCATCACCGGACCGGTCACCGTTCCGGCCCGACTCTTGCCACCCGGCGCACCAGCGAGGACAACCTCGTTGCCGCGTATCCCGGCACGGCCGCGGTGCTGGTGTTCCTCGCCGCGCTGCTGGCCCTGCTCACCCCGGCCGTCCTCGTCCTGGCCGCGATCCGCCACCTGAGCGTGCTCGGGCTCATCGGCGCGGGCGCCACCCTGCTGCTCTACCACGGCGGGTACCTGGCCGCCGTGTGGCAGCGCCGGGACCTACGCCGCCAACTGGAGACCGCGCACCGCGACCCGGTCACCGCCCTGCCCACCCGCGCCGTCGCCGAGGCCGCTCTCCACGCCGCGACCCTCGACCGGACCCGGCTGACCGTGGCCCTCGCGGACGTGGACGGGCTGCGCGCGGTCAACAACGGACTCGGCCACCCGGCCGGCGACCAACTCCTGCACGTGATCGCCGACCGCCTGACCCACGCCGTGCCGCCGGGCGGGCTCCTCGCGCGCCTGGGAGGGGACGAGTTCATCCTGCTCGTCCCGGACACCGACCCAGCCGCCCTGGCCACCGCGATCGGCGCGACCCTTGCCGGACCGGCCAGCATCGCCGGACACCGGTTGCAGCCCCGGGCCAGCGTCGGTATCGCCACCACCGACGCGCTCGCCGATGCCCACTACGCCCTCGCCCGCGCCGACGCGGCCATGTACACGGCGAAGGACGCCGCCGGCAACCAGATCCTGGTGTTCGACCCGGACCGCGATGGTGAACCCGAACGGGACGGGACCCGACCCCTCGTGCGTCGCCGCGACCAGCGGCCCACGTGCACCGACGCCATCAACTGGGCCACACCACGGCCGGCCGAGCACCAGGTTCCGGTGCTGTGGACCGCCGCCGACCTCGCCACCATCCACGCCGCGGTGGCCGCCGCGCGGGACCGGTTCACCGAGTCCGCCGCCCAAGCCGCCGCGGGCGCCGCCAAGCCCGACCGGCCGACCGAGCCGGCCGGCGACGGGGTGATCAACGTCGAACCGACCGTAGGTGGGTACGCCAGCATGGCCGCGATGTTCGACGCCGAAGCGACCAAGTACGGCCGACTCGCGCAGCGGCTGCGCGGCCTCGCCACCACCGTCCCGAACACCGACGAGCTGTAGCACTCGCCCCTTCCGCGGGCACCTCCGGGTTTGCCGGGTTCGTCGCTGGTACTCCACCAGCCCCGCACCCGGTGCGCGGGCTGGTGGAGTCGCCACCGCCGAATCAGGCGGAGAAAAGGAGACCACCGATGGTGGACAACCAACCCCAACAACACGACCAGGTGGCGGCAGTCACCGGGATCACCCGAGTCCAGCTGCTCGTCGGCCACGTCGACGCAGACACCGCGTACGTCGTGGACGACTACCCGTACGGCAGTGCGCTGCGGTGCCGGATCCGGTACTGGATCGACACCGACACCCGCCGCGGCCACGCCGGCTGGCAGCGGTTCGTCTCGCAGACCACCAACCCGCGCCGGGCCGGGCAGCCGTGGAACCACCCGAAACAGTCCACGTACGCGCCGCGCACCTGGATGTACCTCGACGAGGCCGGGCACGTGCAGCACACCGGGATCAGCGGCTACGGCATCGAACCGCACATCGACGCCCAGCTCCGGCTGGTCGGTATCTACGACCAGCTGCCCGACCCGGACCGCGAGATCTACAACGAACTGCTCGCCCTGTCGCGGGCGTTCCCGGACCGCTGGGACCGGTGGGAGGACAACCTCGCATTCATCACCGACCACCTGCGCCAGCACAGCAACACCCCACCCAAGGTCAGCAACGGGGTCATCACCCGCGACGACCAGCCGGTGTACCTCGGCGACGAGGCATACCGGATCGCCGTCGCAGTGGCCCGGCTCGACCTGGCCGGCCTGACCCTCCCCGGCACCACACCGAAGGCAGGTGGCGGCGATGGCCGATGACATCGACTGGGAACTGTTCAACACGGCCGAACACCAGGAAGCACAACGCAACTGCTGGTGCCTCATCCACTGCGCGGTCGACGGACCCACCCGAAAGGCCGTCGTCGAACACCTCGACTACGCCCGCAAGGTCGGCGACAGCAACGACACCATCCTGCGCATTCCGCAGCTGACCGGCCCGTGCTGCCTGCCACCCGCCAACCCAACGACGACGGAGGACCGGCTGTGACCGAGCGGCGTGAACCCGTCGAGGTGACCATCACGGTCACGCCACTCGGCTCGGGCAAGAACAAGACCCTCAGCGGCACCCCGGACACGATCTACCTCACCGCGACCCGCGGCGCCGATTGGCTGCAACGGGTCATCGTGGAGATCCGACCCGACCGGGTCATCGTCGCGGTCGCCCCGACCGACCCGCACACCCCGATCAACAAGGTGACGGTACGGCCGGACGGCTGCGCGACCTTCACCACCTGACCGCGGGGTCACCGGCACGGCCCCACGACCGGGCCGCCGGACGAAACGCCTTGCACCACAGGTAGTCCGCCGACGGCGGGCACCGTACGACCGACCGCCCCGGACGTACCCGGGTGACCGGCCGGCCACACCAAACCCACGCGAGCGTGGTGTGGCCCGCCGGGTCACACCACGCTCGCCCCCTTGAAGGGACATCGATCGTGGACACACCCGAAGACACCACCATCACCAACCCGGGCGACGGCTCCACCGCCGCCGCCACCGCAGAGCCGTGGATGCAGCTGCCGCTGCGCGCGTTCCTGACCGGGGAGCCGGTCCTGCCGGTCGCGGTGACCCTGTCAACCAGCGGCGTCGACGCGGTACTCCTGGGCCGAGTCGGTACCGCCACCGTGGAGCTGCTGCGCGAGGGCCGCATCGTCCGCGAGGCCGACACGATGCTCGCGGCCCCGGTCACCGACCCGGCCCGGCAGGTCGAGCTGCTGCGCGCCGCCCTCGTCGCCGACGTCACCGCCCGCAAGGCCCTCGCCGACACCGCGCAGCAGCGCGGTTCCGAGCTGAACCAGCTGCGCGCCAGCCAGTCCGGCACCCTCGACGCGATCCGCGACTACGTGATCGAGCAGTACCGCGACAGCGAGTTCAGCCGCGACGTGCTCGATGCGTTCCTGGGCCGCTTCGACCTGGACCCGTACCGGCCGCGGGTCAAGGTCTCCTACACCATCACCGGCAGCTTCGAGGTCGACAGCGACGACGCCGACGAGGTCGAGGACAACGTCGAGCAGAACCTGCGCGTCGACAGCGACGACGTCGACGGCGCTGTCGAGTACAGCGACAACTTCGACGTCACGGTGAGCAGCGTCGAACCCGTCGATGACTGACCGCCCCGCGCGACCCGCCCGCGCGCTCGGCCAAGGGCCGCAACCCATCCAGTTTGAAGGGAGTACGAGGGTGAGTTCCTACGCCCACCGCTACGCCTACCTGCCCGCCGACCCCCGGTGGGCGCAGGCGTGGCCGCAGATCCTCCACGACGCCCGCACCATCGTGGAACAGGTCCGCCGCCTCGGGGTGGTGATCGCCGGCCCGGACGGGCTGCGTCGCCCCATCTTCGACCCCGCGTATGGGGTGGAGTTCAACGGCGACGCGACCACCGACCTGGCCGGTGACACGTTCACCGTGATGGCCCCGATGTTCATCGGTTCGACCGTGACCGCCCAGGCGATCTGCCGGACCGGCGCCAAGCCGTACGACCTGGCGGTCGCGGCGCTGCTGCTGCGCTGCGCGCAGCTCGTCCCGGACCTCTTCGCCCTGGACAGCGACGGAGGCTGGGACACCCAGTGGCTCACCGGCCACCACCCGGCATCCGCCGGCAGCGTTATCGCCTCGCCGCGCAACCTGGTCGGGATGCTGTTCGAGCCCTACCCGGACACCAGCCCGTTCACCGACATTACCCAGTTCCTGACCCGCCACCGCTGAACCCGGCGGACACCGACCGGGGATCGCGCTGGCCCGGTCCGCACCTTGCAGGCGGGTGACGTGCTGACGTCACCGCCACCGTTTCCGTAAGTCCACCCGATCTTCCCGGGGACGCTTCGCCGTCTGGCACCACCCCGGGACACGGGGTGGACCATGCCCAGCGCACGGCGGGCTCCCCGGGAAACCACCACGGTTTCCGAGGAGGAACAGCACCGATGACCAGAGCCACCACGACCACCCGCCGCCCTCGCACACCCGCCACGACCGCGGGCGAGCGCCAGAGCGGTACGCCGGAATCCCGGGCGGCTGATCGAGCCGAGCGGGTCGCCGCCCTGCAAGAACAGATCGTCACCGCCACCACGGCGCTCGTCGACGCCGGCGCCTGGCAGCGGATGCTCGCCGTCGCGGCCCGCTTCCACACCTACTCCCTGGGCAACCAGCTCCTCATCGCGCTACAAGATCCGGACGCCACTCGGGTCGCCGGGTACGAGGCGTGGAAAGCGTTGGGACGCCAGGTACGCAAGGGCGAGCGCGGCATCGCGATCCTCGCCCCGATGACCTTCACCCGCCGCACCACCAACGCCACCGGCGCGGACGGGCAGGCGATCGCGAACACCGCTGAGAGCGGTTCGGCGCAAGGCGACCAGGGCGAGGTGCAGACGTTCACCCGGTTCAAGGTCGTGCACGTCTTCGACATCGACCAGACCGACGGACAACCGCTGCCCGGGTTGGCCGACCGGCTCACCGGTACCGGTGATCAGGCGCTGTGGGACGGCCTGGCCCGGCTGGTCGCGGCCCGCGGCTACACCCTGACCCGCACCACCACCGGGCCGGACGGCTACACCCAACCGGCCAGCCGCACCGTCGGGATACGGGCAGACGTCAGTGACGCGCACGCGGTCATGGTGCTTAGCCACGAGCTGGGCCACATCTGGTGCGGCCACACCGACACCGACTTCGACTACCTCGCCCACCGCGGCAGCGCCGAAGTCGAGGCCCAGTCGATCGCCTGGATCATCGCCGCCGCCCACGGCCTGGACGCGAGCGCCTACACCAGCGACTACCTGATCGGCTGGAGCCACGGCGACACCGACACCCTCCGCGCCACCGCCGCCACGGTCACCACGGCCGCCCGGGAGATCCTCACCGCCCTCGACACCAACACCGGCAGCGCCGTGGATGGCGGCGGTACCAGGCCGGTCGGTACAGGGGTGGCGGTGCCGTGACCTACGCGTGGGTGATCCCCTAGGACCTGGACAAGCCCTACGACGAAGACCCCCAGCAGATGGGCCTGCCCGCTCGCATCGGGGTGGCCGGCCCGTCGAGCGCCACCGCCGAGGGCATCGTCCGCGCGCTGAACACCGGGGCGTTCTTTCGGCTGCTCGACGACGACGGCAACCCGTACTACCTCGGCCGGTGCTGGTCCACGGAAGGGCCCGACAGTCAGGGCATGTTCGGGCCGCTGGATGACTACGGCCTCGCCGACGTCGGCGCCACCACCATCCAGTACCGCCAGCACGGCCGCTGGAGGTCGCTGTGACCACCGGCCGTGTGTCGCGGTGCCCGTTGGGCCGCCGCCGAATGGCTGGCTGACCCACCGGGTCACCCTTGCACCCCAACGCCACCCGGATCCGGGTGGCGTTTTCCCGTTGTCTGACAAGGAGTTCACGATGAAGCCCACCCGATTGTGGTGGCCCCTGCGCGAGGTCCTTCCGCTCGTTATCTCGGGGTAGATCCTGGCACTCAGGTACGTGAGCCAGCGTCTGTTGGGATCACGTCTCTTCCACGTATCCGCGATGTCGTCAGGCACGTGTACTCGTTGTTGGCACTCGATCCCCGGACCCGCCATGAAGATCCAGATGACAGGCGCGAGTTGCTTGAATCACCGCGCCATCAGCCTCTTGGACGCCCGTGGCTTCGCCCGCTGTCTCCGTTGCGACGCAACAGTTTCTCGACTCCGGCGCGCTGGCACGACCAAAACCGCTCGACGTCATCGGACGCTAGATCGACAATCTTGACCCGGAGCCCGACCGCGTCGACACGCGATCGCTGGGGCGCAAGCCGACGCTTCGCGGGGTCAGCACGGCCGAGCCCGTTAGCCGCCCAGGGCTGGACAGGATCTCGTGACCGGAATCGAGGTTGACGCGTGTTGTCGAAGTACCGCGCTGAGCGCGCGGTCATGCCGGACGGGTCGGTGTCGTGGGTGGTGGTGGTCGACGCCGACTACCGGCTGCATGTCGAGGGGTGCGCGTTCCTGGCCGGGCTGCGTGCTGCGGACCGGTCGGTGAACACCGAACGCGTCTACGCCGGCCGGGTCGCACTGTTCCTGGGCTGGTGCGCCGCGTCGGGGTTGGATTGGACGCGGGTGTCGCTGGGCCAGATGGTTGGGTTCAAGCGGTGGCTGGTTGAGGCCCCGCTGCCATCCCGCCGCCGCGACGGGACCGGGCCGGCCAGGTTCCGCTCGCCCGGTTCGGCGGATGCGGTGCTGGGCACGGTGTGCGAGTTCCTGCGGTTCTGCGCCAACCAGGGTCTCGGGGTGCCGGTGGAGGTGGCCCGCCGGTTCTACGAGCCGCTACCTCAGGCACCCGCCGGCCGGGTTCGAGACCGGTGAGGACGGCCAGTTCCGGACGGTGCGGTCCCGGCTGCTGGCGTTCACCGTGGAGGAGCAGCCGTACGAGTTCGTCGACCCGGCGCGGGTGCCGCTCTTGGTGAACGCCGCCGGCAATCCGCGGGACCGGTTCCTGGTCGTGCTGCTCGCCGTGACAGGGCTGCGGATCGGTGAAGCGCTGGGCCTGCACCGCTGCGACATGCACCTGCTGAGCGACTCCCGGCTACTGGGCTGCCCGATCCCCGGCCCGCATGTGCATGTGCTGCGGCGGCGGGACAACACCAACGGCGCGCTGGTCAAGACCCGCAAGCCCCGCACGGTCCCGGTGACCCCGGACGTGGTCGACCACTACGCCGACTACACCTACGAGCGGGCTCGACTGCTTCCCGATGACGGGCAGCGACCTGGTGTTCGTCAACCTCTACAGGCCCCCGCTGGGCGAGGGCATGACCTACCCCAACGCCAAGGAGATGTTCGACCGGCTCACCACCGCCACCGGGACCACCGCGCGGCCGCATCTGCTGCGGCATACCGCCGCCACGACGATGCGCAAGGCAGGCGTGGCCCGCGACGCGATCCAGGCCGTGCTCGGACATGTCTCGCCCGCCTCGATGCAGCCGTACCTGCACACGGACGAGGCGGAGAAACGCGCCGCGGTGGAGCAGGCCGCGGCTTGGGCGGCGGCACAACGGTGACCCAGACCGCACGCCACCTCGCGCCAGTCACCGCCGCACCGGCCACCGGCGGCGAATCGGACCTGGATGCTTGGCGTGCCTGGCTCCAGCAACGTCTGGACGGCGGTTGGCGCACCGGCGAATGGGACCCGGCGGCGTGGTTGTTCACCGGCGACCCGGCCAACCCGGCAACGAACTGCCGGGTCTGCGCGGTACGGGCCTGCACGACGATCACCGACGGGGCCAGGTTCTGCTACGCCTGCGATCATGACCTACGCGGCGTGGACATTGCCGAGGCGTTGTTCGTCGACACGCACCAGCCGTCGGTGTTCAAGCACTACATGGGCGTGGCCGAACCGATCTGCCTGGTGGAGCGCGACGGTATCCGGTGCGCGCGGGTCGCTTACTCCGGCCGGCGCGGGCTGTGTCTGATGCACTCCAGCAGATGGCGCGCCCACCGAAGTCCGCTGCCGATCGAGGAGTGGGCCCGCAGCCGCGCCGTCCCGCTACCCGGTCTGGAGGAGTGCGCGGTGCTGGGCTGCCCGCGGCAGCGCCGTGTCATCGTTGCGTTGTGCGACCTGCATTACCGGCGGTGGCGCGCAGAGTGCCGCGTGGGCCGTGTGCGCGAGGACGAGTGCGAGCGGTGGGCCGCCCGGCAGCTGCCCTACCTGGGTACCCATCAGTTCAGCCTCGCCCCGCTCAGCGA
>WNFU01005403.1_pt1 | contig 16531 bp, 14 predicted proteins | sample 5400121 | NCBI WGS metagenome assembly WNFU01 (sample SAMN13153360, study PRJNA577476) | soil metagenome | isolation source: 100 cm soil or saprolite under grassland replicate 1 | place: USA:California | collected 2016-06-15
GCCCGCATCGGGCGCGGCGGCATGGGCGAGGTCTACCGGGCGGAGCAGCTCAACCTCGGCCGCAAGGTCGCGCTCAAGGTCCTCCGCCCGGACCTGGCGGCCGACGACGGCTTCCGGCGCCGCTTCCTGCGCGAGTCGATGATCGCCGCCGGCATCGACCACCCCAACGTCATCCCCATCTACGACGCCGGCGACGTCGACGGGCTGCTCTACATCGCCATGCGGTACGTGGATGGTTCCGACCTGTCCACCCTGCTCCGGCGGGAGGGCCGCCTCGACCTGGCCCGCACCCTGGCCATCATGACCCAGGTCGCCGGCGCCCTGGACGCCGCGCATGCTCGCGGGCTGGTCCACCGCGACGTCAAGCCGTCCAACATCCTGCTCGCCCCGGCGGCCGGCGGCTCCGGCGAGTACTGCTACCTCTGCGACTTCGGCCTCATCAAGGAGATGCACGCCGACACCGCGTTGACCGCCAGCGACCAGTTCGTCGGCAGCGTGCCCTACGTGGCCCCCGAGCAGGTCGAGGGTGGAGCGATCGACGGGCGCACCGACGTCTACTCGCTCGGCTGCGCCATCTTCCACTGCCTTGCCGGCTCGGTGCCCTACCAGGGACAGACCGACGTCGAGGTGGTCTTCGCCCACCTCCGCGGCGAGCCGCCACCGCTCTCCAGCCGCGTCTCCGGCCTGCCGTCGGCGCTCGACGGGGTCATCGCCCGGGCCATGGCCAGGTCCAAGGAGGACCGCTACCTGACCTGCTCGGCGCTGGTGGCGGCCGCCGCGGCCCAGGTCGCCGCCGGCGGCCGGGTGCGGGCCCCGCTGGTCGACGACGAGACCCGGTCCATGGTCCGCCCGCCGGCGCCGGCCGCACCGCCGCCGCGCCGGCCCACGGCGGCGACCCGGCGGGCCGCGGCCAGGACCGAGGCGGTCGCCGCCCGGCCGGCGCCGCCGGTTGCCCGGCCGCCGGCCGCGCCGCAGCGCCCGCCGGACCGGCGGGCCACCCGGCGCGCCGGCGGCCGGCGGTGGCTCACCGTCCTGGCCCTGCTGCTGGTGCCCGCCGGCGCCTATCTGGCTGCCGTGCAGCTCATGGCGCGAACCGGGAGCCAGCCGCCGCCGAGCACCCGGGACGCGCCCGCGACCACCGGCGGGACCGCGGCGTGCACGTGGACCGAGCCGGCGGCAGGGACCCCCGACCGGGTGGCGCCGCTGGACGCCATGCGCGCCAGGCTGGGGGTCCGCGGCCAGTTCGCCGGCGTGGACATGCGCCTGTTCACCGGGCCGGGCGGGTTGAAGCGCTGGTACGTCAAGGCCTACCAGCAGGACGACCGGGCAGTGCGGGGCCGGTGGCTGGTGGACGAGCGGCCGGACGGGGCACCGGAGGTGGTGGCGGAGGCGCCCTATGACACCCGCGGCTACCGGCGGGCCGACTGGCACGCGGTCGGCGACGGCGTCCGCGGACCGCCCGCGGCGCTCGCCGCCTGCCTGGCCGGCACCTGAGTGGAGGTGGTCACGGTGGACAACCTGAGCCTGGAGATCGTGGAGGGGGCCGACGCCGGACACCGGGTCGCCTTGGCGGGGCCGCTGACGGTCGGCCGCGCCGCCGACGCCGATCTCGTCCTCGCCGACGAGCTCGTCTCACGGCGGCACGCGCGGGTCAGCCAGAGCGGCGCCGGCGCGGTCGTGGAGGACCTCGGCTCGCGCAACGGCACCTTCGTCAACGGCAACCAGATCCACGGCCCGACCCGACTGACGCCAGGCGACCAGCTCCAGCTCGGGGTGACCCTGGTCGAGCTGCGCAGCGTCACGCAGATCGCGGAGCGGCCGTCGGCGGTGCAGCCGGTCCCGCCGCCGCTGGCGGTGCCCGAGCGGGCGCCCGACTACCTGCCCCACGAGCCGTCGGCCGACCCGGCGCACCCCCCGATCGGCCGAGGGTCCGGGAGGCTCGGGCAGAGCCCCCCGGTGGGCCGGGGAACGCCCGGGCACGAGCTCGACTCGCTGCTGGACTCGCGTACCAAGGGCAAGGCGAGGACCGCCCCGCTTGCCCTGTTCGTGCTGGTGGCGCTGGTGGTCATCGTCTATCTGGCGACCGCCCGGTAGCGGGCCGCGCGTGCGCCCCGGACAGGGGCGGGCGCCGCTGCACCGGCGCCTCGTGCACCGAGGAGAACTCGCGGGCCAACCTGCCCTGGGCCGCCTCGGGGCTCACGGCCGCAAGCAGCGGCAGCGACTCGGCCTCCGGCGGCACCGACCAGCCGGTGACCCGGAACTCGCCGCCGTTCTCGAGCCACGACAGCGACACGATGGGCAGCACCACGATCCGGGTGGCGACCGCCAGCAGCCAGCTCGCCCAGAACAGCAGGATCGGCTTGGCGTCCGCGCCGCCGAGCAGCGCGTTCGGGTCGCCGAAGCCCGGCTGGCCCGGCTGCAGCACCTTGACGAGCACGAAGAGGATGACGAACTCGGTGACGCCCAGCAGGAACGTCAGCCATGGCGGCTGCCACTTGATCACCCGCGGGTAGAGCGTGGTGTCCAGCGCCACCCCGACGAGCAGGTAGAGCCCGATGGTGACGATCCAGCCCTCGTCGCCTGTGAGGAGCGAGAGGATGGTGGCAAGGACGGCGGGACCGACCAGGATCGCCACCCGGGTCTGGACGCGGCCGAGCACCGTCGGGCACATCAGGCGAGCTGCTCCGCGCGGCGGACCTGGCGCATCGCCCGTGCAGAGCTGGAGGCCAGGGAGAGCTGCAGCCGCAGGCGGGACGCGAACGGCCGGTACCGGATCCCCTCGGCGCGGGCGCAGTCGGCCACGAACCGGCGGGCGACGTACTTGAGGCCGGCGATGGTGTCGCCGTTGGGGATCACGGGGTTGGCGTGGATGCCCATCATGCCGAGGCGCGAGGCGGGCAGGTCCAGCCCGGGGATCCCGCAGTTGCCGCGGAGCAGCAGGCGGCCCTCCTGGAGGGGGAGGCCATAGAACTGCACCAGCCGCCGCAGCAACGGCAGGGTCAGGCCCGACTTCTGGAACCCGGTGCCGGCGACCACGCCGGTCACGTCGAGCCAGCCCACACCCGGGCCGTGGCGGCTGCTGACGTGGATCCGCAGCCCGGCCGGCCCCGGGAGGACCTCGTCGATCTCACCCATGAGCTGCTCGAAGCGGCCCTGCTGGCGCCCCTGGCGGACCCGCTGCTCCCAACCGCGCCGGTGCGGCGCGGTGCCCTTCAGGATCTGGCCGAGGAACTCCAGGCGCCGGTCGAACGGCAGCCCCTGGTAGGCGTCGATGCCGAGGGCCTCGAAGAAGCAACGGGGGGTGTTCAGGTCCTGCTCGTCCGGGGTGGGACTGCGCAGCAGGGAGATGACCTTGGCCCCGGCGTCCAGCGCGTTGGCCCACTCGTTCACCGAGGCGATGCCCGCCCCGATCACCACGTAGCGGCCGCCGGCGGCGTAGGCCTTGGGCTCGTACGCCTGCACGACGCGGTCGGCGAGCTCCGGGTCCTCCCTGGCCCTGGCGAGCGCGGGCGGGAAGGACAACGGCCCGTGACCCAGCGCGAGCATGACGTGCCGTGCCCGGCCGGCGTAGTTGGCCTGTTCGTCGTAGAGCGTGAAGTGCGGGGTCGGTTGGTGCTCGCGCTGCAGCCAGCCGATCCGCACCGGCAGCCGGTTGTCGTTCCAGCCCAGGCGGCGCTGCACGGTGGTCGCCTCCGCCAGGATCTCGGCGACGCCAGGGTTGTATCGGCGCCGGACCGACCGCAGCAGCGGCGCCAGGCTGCGGCGGGTCCAGGCGTCGAGCTGCGCGAAGGTCGGCCAGTCGGCGGGCAGGAAGTGCGACTCGGACTCCGAGCGGAGGATCGTCTGGCCGAGGTTGTAGGCGAACTGCTGGTAGGTCGCGACCGGGTTGTCGTTGGGCCCGTAGACGGTGATCTGCTCGGGCCGGAAGCCGAGGTAGACGGCGGTCGTGTAGACCAGCCCGGAACCGAACCCGTCGCCGACGACGGCGATGGTCGAGTCGCGGGGGTGCGCAAGCGTCATCGCCGCTGGATGGCATCATGGCGGCCGGACGCCGTCAAGGGCGGCCGCATGGCGCCGACAGCGAGCCCGACCGATCGGAGGCGAGGCGTTCGATGCTGCAGAGCCGATCCCCGCAACGACCCGACAACCTGCTGGTGGAGGTCGAGGAGACCAGCGCCGGCGGGGTCACCGACGCGGTCCGGCGGTCCCGGAAGGCCGCGGCCGCCTGGGCGGCGGCACCCGCGATGGAGCGCTCGGCCGCGCTGGTCGCCGCGGCCGAGGCCCTGGCCGCCGCGGCCGGCGAGGTCACCGACCTGATGGTCCGCGAGGTCGGCAAGCCGGTCACCGAGGCGGCCGCCGAGGTCGGCCGCGGGGTCGGCATCCTGCGCTACTACGCGCAGCAGGTGCTCGACCCGGACGGCGAGACCTATCCGGGCCCCGGCCCGGCCGCGTTGCTGCTGAGCCGGCGCCGCCCGCGCGGGGTGGCCGGACTGATCACCCCGTGGAACTTCCCGGTCGCCATCCCGCTGTGGAAGGCCGCGCCGGCGCTCGCCTTCGGCAACGGCGTCGTGCTCAAGGCGGCCTCCGAGGCGACCGCGCTGGCGATGCGCCTTGCCGAGCTGCTCTCCCCCACCCTGCCCGACGGGCTCTTCCAGGTCGTCCCGGGCAGCGCGGCGACCGCCACCGCGCTGATCGGGCAGGCCGACTGCGTCTCGTTCACCGGCTCGGTGGAGGTCGGACGCCAGGTGGCCGTCGCGGCCACCGCCCGCGGCATCCCCTGCCAGGCCGAGATGGGCGGCCTGAACGCCTCGATCGTGCTGCCGGACGCCAACCCGGCGCGGGCGGCGGCGACCATCGCCGGCGCGGCCATGGGCTACGCCGGCCAGAAGTGCACCGCCACCAGCCGCGCGATCGTGGTCGGCGACCCGGGCCCGTTCACCGAGGCGCTGGTCGCCGCCGTCGAGCGCCTGCCCGTCGGCGACCCGGCCGAGCAGACCACGGTGGTCGGGCCGGTCATCAACGAGCCGGCGCGGCGGGCGGTGGTGGAGGCGGCCGAGGCCGCGGCCGCGGCCGGCGGGCGTGTGCTCGCCGGCGGGCGGGCCGGGGATGGTGAAGGCTGGTTCGTGGCGCCGACCCTGGTCGACCGGCTGGCGCCCGACGCCTACCTGGCGCAGGAGGAGGTGTTCGGCCCGATCGCGGTGGTGCTGCCGGTGGCCGACGAGGACGAGGCGGTCGCGGTCGCCAACGGGGTCCGCTACGGCCTGGTCGGCTCGGTGTTCACCAGGGACCTGGACCGCGCCCTGGCGGTGGCCGCCCGGCTGGACACCGGCATGATCCGCGTCAACGCCCCGACCTCCGGGGTGGACTACCTCGCCCCGTTCGGCGGCGAGAAGGACTCCAGCTTCGGGCCCCGCGAGCAGGGCAAGGCGGCCAGGGAGTTCTACACCTCCACGCGGACGATCACGATCCTGCCGGAGGGCGGTTGAGCGGTGGCGCTGTGGCGGGTCGAGCTGGAGGGACGGCCGCGGCTGGCCCGCGGCCCCGCCGCCGCGCCGCGCCCCACCGAGCTGCTGGACGCCGCCGCGACCGTGGACGGCCTGCTCGGCGGCGACCCGGGCGCGCTGGCGGCGCTGCTGGACGGGCCGGGCGCCGGGCCGGTGCCCGAGGGGGCGCGGCTGCTGGCTCCCGTCGGCGGCCAGCCGGTGTGGGCGGCCGGGGTGACGTTCGCGCGCAGCCGCGACGCCCGCCTGGAGGAGTCCAGCGGCCTGGACGCCTACGACAAGGTCTACGTGGCCGAGCGGCCGGAGCTGTTCCTCAAGGCCCTGCCCGGCGGCGCGAGGGGCCCGGGCGAGCCGATCGGGGTGCGTGCCGACTCCTCCTGGGACGTCCCCGAGCCGGAGCTGGCCGTGGTCGCCGACCGCCGCGGCCGGATCGTCGCGTACTCGATCGGCAACGACGTGTCGTCGCGGTCCATCGAGGGCGAGAACCCGCTGTATCTGCCCCAGGCCAAGCTCTACCGGGGAAGCTGCGCGCTCGGCCCCTGCCTGGTCCCGGTGGCCGAGGCGCCGGCGCCCGCCGGCATGGAGATCACCCTGGCGATCGAGCGGGACGGCGCCGAGCTGTTCCGCGATGCCTGCTCGGTGGGCGACATGAAGCGGACCCTGCCAGAGCTGGTCGACTGGCTGTGGCGCGGCCAGGAGCTGCCGCTGGGGGCGGTGCTGCTGTCGGGCACCTCGATCGTGCCGCCGCCCGAGCTGACCCTGCGGCCGGGCGACCAGGTGGCGATCGCGATCAGCGGCCTGGGCGAGCTCCGCAACCCGGTCGAGCTGGTCGACACCGCCCCGCGGCCGAGCCCCTGAGGCGGGCATTCCTCCCGCTTCCGGCACTTGCGCGATACCCGGACACGTAGTACCAACGGCCCTGGAGGCTCATCGGTCCGGCGTCACCGGAGGTGCGACATGCGTGCTCGGTTCCGGCCAGTGTTGGCGCGGGTCCTCGTCACGACCCTGGCGGCGGTCACGCTGGCGACGACCCCGCTGGCCGCGGGCGCGCAGGAGGCCTGCGCTGCGCCGGTGCCGAGCGACACCCAGCCCGGCTACACCATCGCCGACCCCCGGTGCGACTTCCCTGGCGGGGCGCCGTTCGTCCCCATCACCGACCCCGGCGGCGCGCCGCTGTCCCGGGTCCAGGCCGGCATCGACGGCGGCGCGGCCTGGCGGATCGAGGTGCCCATCCGCTGGAACGGCGACCTGGTGCTGCACGCGCACGGCTTCCGCGGCAACGGCACCACCGTCTGGGTCGACAACCCGGCGCTGCGCGCGCACTTCGTGGCGCGGGGCTTCGCCTGGGCCGCCTCCAGCTACCAGACCAACGGCTACGACGTCGGCCAGGGCGTGCGCGACACCCGCGAGCTCATCGATCTGTTCCGGCGCGTCACCCGCCACCGGGCCGACGACGTCCTCATCACCGGGCCGTCCATGGGCGGCCATGTCACCGCCGTGGCGATCGAGCACTACCGGCACACCTTCGAGGGCGCCATGCCGGTGTGCGGGGTGCTGGGCGACACCGCCCTGTTCGACTACTTCACCGACGCCAACGTCACCGCCGCCGCGCTCACCGGGACCCCTATCACCTTCCCGCTGCAGCCACCCCCCGACTACCCCCAGACCTACGTCGGGCAGGTCCTCGGCGAGCTGCCCCAGCTCGGCAGCGGCTTCAACGCCGGCACACCGCCCACCTTCACCCCGCTCGGCCTGCAATGGAGCGCCGCGGTCCAGCAGCGAAGCGGCGGCACCCGGCCGGGCTTCGGCTCGGCGCTGGGGTTCTGGAACAGCTTCGGCTTCCCGCCCCTGACCGCGATCCCGTTCCTGTTCGGCCTGTACCCGGGGCTGAGCGGCGGCACCATCGGCGTGGCGCCGGGCAACGTGGTGGACAACCGGCGCACCGTCTACCAGCTCGACGGCGACCCCCGCCTGTCGGCGGAGGAGCGGCGCCTGAACGCCGCCGTCCTGCGGGTCGCCGCGACGGCGTCGGCCTCCCCGGACCTGTCGGGGATCCCGGCGGTGGCCGGCGACCCGCGCATCCCGGTGCTGTCCCTGCACGGCCTCGGGGACCTGTTCGTGCCGTTCTCGATGGAGCAGGCCTACGCCAGGCGGACGCTCGGGCACGGGCAGCGGTGGCTGTTCGTGTCCCGCGCGATCCGCGCCACCGGCCACTGCGACTTCACCCAGGCCGAGCTCCAGCGCGGCTTCGACGACCTGGTGCGGTGGGTGCGCACGGGCCGCCGGCCGGCCGGCGACGCGGTGCTGCAGCGGACGCTGGTGGCGAGGCCGACGTTCGGCTGCCGCTTCACCGACGGCGAGCACGCCAACTTCAGCGCCCCCGCCTGCCCCTGATCCTAGAATCCGGGCTGTTGGCGCGGCTCGGGAGAGAGGACGTGGCTTGGAGGCGAAGGTGGGCGCTGCACCGTTGGCGATCGTCGGCGGGCAGGTCATCCCGATCGAGGGCGACCCGTTCCGGGACGGCGTGATCCTCGTCGAGGGCGGCACCATCCGGGCGCTCGGCACCGGCGTGCGGGCCCCCGACGGCGTGGAGCGGGTGGACGCCACGGGCAAGGTGGTCCTGCCCGGGCTGGTCGACGCGCACGTGCACCTCGGCGTGCACGAGGAGGCCGAGGGCTGGGCGGGCCAGGACACCAACGAGATGACCGACCCGGTCACCGCGCACGTCCGCGCGCTGGACGGGATCAACCCGGCCGACCTCGGCTTCCGGGACGCGGTCGCCGGCGGCGTGCTGACAGTGAACGTCAACCCCGGGTCGGGCAACCCGATCGGCGGGCAGACGGTCGCGGTCCGCTGCGCCGGCCGCACCGTCGACGAGATGGTGCTGCGCTCGCCCAGCGGGGTGAAGTCCGCGCTCGGGGAGAACCCCAAGCGCGTCTTCGGCGACCGCAAGGAGTTCCCCTCCACCCGGCTCGGCACCGCCGCGGTGATCCGCGACGCGTTCGTCAAGACGGGCAACTACCTGGCCAAGCGCGAGCGCGGCAACGGCGAGCCGGTCGAGCGCGACCTGCGCTGGGAGGCGCTCGGCATGGTGCTGCGCCGGGAGATCCCCTGGCGCCAGCACTGCCACCGCGCCGACGACATCGCCACCGCGCTGCGTCTGGCCGACGAGTTCGGCTACCGGCTGGTGATCGACCACGGCACCGAGGCGGCGCTGCTGGCCGACCGCATCGCCGAGCGCGGCGTGCCGGTGCTGATCGGGCCGCTGCTGACCTCCCGGTCCAAGGTGGAGCTGCGCAACCGCTCGCTCGCCAACCCGGGCCGGCTGGCGGCGGCCGGGGTGGAGCTCGGCATCATCACCGACCACCCGGTGGTGCCCATCCAGTTGCTGCACGTCCAGGCGGCCCTGGCCGTGAAGGAGGGACTGGACCCGGCGACGGCGCTGCGGGCCGTCACCCTGACCCCGGCGCGGGTCATGGGCGTCGACGACCGCGTCGGGTCGCTGGCGCCGGGCAAGGCGGCCACCCTCTGCGTCTGGTCCGGCGACCCGCTGGACGTGCGCTCCCGGGTCGAGGCGGCCTGGATCGACGGCCGCGCGGTGACGGTCGGCTCGGCTACCCCGTGAGGGTGCTCATGGGGTCGGCCGGCGGGACCACCTCGGGGCTGTCGGGCAGCAGCACCTGGAAGCAGGCGCCGCCGCCGGCGCGCGGCTCCACCCATGCCCGGCCGCCGTGCAGGCCGGCGAACTGCGCCACCAGCGCCAGACCGACGCCGGACCCCGGCGCGTGGCTGGCGGCGCTCGGCCCGCGGTGGAACGGCTGGAAGATGCGCTCGCGCTGCTCGACCGGCACGCCAGGCCCGGCGTCTGCCACGGTGAGTAGCGCCCCGGGGTCGTGCCGGTCGACCCGGACCCAGATCGGGGTGCCCGGCGGGGTGTGACGGGAGGCGTTGACCAGCAGGTTCTCGACGATCCGCTCGACCTTGGCCGAGTCGACCGCGATCTGGACCGGGGCCAGGTCCACGAACACCGGGTGGTCGCCGAGCAGGTCCGCCTGGGTCTGGTCGACGACGGTGGCCACGAACTCGCCGAGGTCGATCCGCTCGCGCCTGGGCTCCACCACCCCTCTGGTGAGCCGGTCCAGGTCGAGCATGCCGCCGAGGATCCGGTCGAGCTTGCGGGCGTTGGCGGTGAGCCGGCGGTGCAGGTCGGCGACGTCGGCGCTGGGCAGCGCCTGGCGGCTGCGCTCCAGGGTCAGCGCGATGCCAAGGACCGAGGCGAGCGGGGTGCGCAGGTCGTGGGAGACCGCCTGCAGGAACGCGCTCTTCATCTCGTCCACGCCGCGCAGGTGCTCGGTGGCGGCCTGCTCGCGCTCCAGGGCCGCCGCCAGCCGCACCGCGGCCACCCGCTCCCGCTCCAGCGCGGTGCGGATGTCCTGCTCGGCCTGGCGGCGCTCGGTGACGTCGCGGGCGACCACGAGCTGCCCGCCGCGTCGACCCGGCCGCCCCGGCAGCGAGGACACGTCCACGTCGTAGGTGCGCCCGGCCACGGTGATCTCGCTGGCGGTGGCCTGGCCGACGGCGCGGTCGCCGAGGGCCGGGAGCAGGCGCACGGCCGGCTGGCCGACGGCGGCGGGGACCGGCAGCCCGACCAGGCGCGCGGCCGCCGGGTTGGCGTCGATCACCCGGCCGTACGGGTCCAGGACCAGGACCGGGTCGGGGATGGTCTCGAAGATCTGGCTGCGGGCCATGGGGCGCTGGTCGAGCAGCCCGAACCGGAACACCCCGAAGACCAGGACGGCGGCGGTCACGGTGAAGGCGAACGGGCTCAGGTCGACCTGCCCGAACGGGCCCACGCGGAGGTTGAAGAGCAGGTTCGCCGCCCAGGGGAGCAGCACCGAGACGAACACGATCGCGCCCTGCCGCCGGTACAGCCGCGACAGCCGCGCCGACGCGATCACGAACACGGCCGTGCCCACCCACAGCAGCACGTCGGTGTAGATCAGGTGCGCCCAGAACAGCGGGCCCGCCTCCGCGACCGCGCCCCCCTCCGGGGTGTAGTAGCGGACCAGGTCGTGGGTGGCGTCGTTGGCGAGCAGCACGAGCACGGTGAGCGGCTCGACGGCGAGCAGCGCTGCCACCAGCCGGGTCGGCCACCTGGTCCGGCCGAGGTAGTGGAAGACGAAGGCGAGCCAGGCGGGGGTGAGCAGGCAGATGCCGACGTACTTCAGGTCGCCCCAGAACTGCTGGTGCGCCACGTCGCCGGCGCTCAGCTCCAGCGCGTAGGCGACGCTCCACTCCAGCCCCGCCAGCAGCATGACCAGCAGGCTGACCGCCAAGGCGTCACCACGCCGGCGCCAGACGTAGCCGACCGCGACCGCGAAGAACGCGGCGCCGGCGAGCATCAGCCACCCGGCGGCCGACAAGCGCAGCGTGTCGCCCATCTGCCGCGCCTCCCCTCAACCAACCACGCAAGAGGATCGGCCCAGGTGGCCGGGCCGTCAAATGGCGCGCCGGAGGCGGCGGGTCAGAGCTTGACGCCGTAGGTCCGCTCCAGGTCCTCGATCCAGTCGTCCTGGATGGTGATCCCGTAGCGCTCCGCCAGCGCGTAGTAGTCCGGGGGGCCGGCGCCGCCCTCCTTCCGCAGGATGGGCCCCAGCTCCTCGAAGTAGGCTTCCAGCCCCGCCGGCGACAGGATCTCCAGCACCCTGGCGGGGGCGCCGCCGGTGTTCCACATGGCGTGTGGGGTCCCGCGGGGCTTGACCAGGGTGGCGCCGGGGCCCGCCTCCAGCACGCGGTCGCCGAGGCGGGCCCCGACGGTGCCGGCGAGCACCAGCGAGAACTCGTCCTCCCGCGTGTGGTTGTGGGGCTTCACCAGGGTGCCCGCGGGGATCTCCACCTCCAGCAGCGCCACGCTGCCCCCGGAGTCGGCGCTCTCGACCTTGTAGTCGAACCGCACCCCGTAGAGCTGCACGGTCCTGCTCTCACCTGGCGCCTTCAGCTTCGGGCTGGGGGTGGTCGTCATGGCGGACCTCCTCGGTTCGGACGGCATGGCACCCGGATGGTACGGCGGTATACATTGCGGCCCAAAGATCCTATGTTTGTCGGCGGTGTCTTCGGAAGGGGCGAGGCGATGAAGCTGCTGCGTGTCGGCCCGCCGGGCCGGGAACGCCCGGCGGCCATGCTGGAGGACGGGTCCCTGGTCGACCTGTCGCCGCTCACCGCCGACCTGGACGGCGCATTCCTGGCCGGCGGCGGCCTGGAGCGGGCGCGGGCCGCCCTGGACGGCGGCGACCTGCCGGCGCTCGACGCCGCGGGGGCGCGGATCGGCCCGCCGGTCGCCCGTCCCGGCAAGGTCGTCTGCATCGGCCTGAACTACCGCGACCACGCCGCGGAGACGGGCGCCGAGCTCCCGGCCGAGCCGGTGGTGTTCCTCAAGGACCCCGGCACGGTGGTCGGGCCCGACGACCCGGTGCTGGTGCCGCGGGGAAGCGGCAAGACCGACTACGAGGTCGAGCTGGCGGTGGTGATCGGCCGGCGCGCCCGCTACCTGGCCGGCCCGGACGACGCCGACGCCTGTGTCGCCGGCTACGCCGTGGCCAACGACGTGTCCGAGCGGGAGTTCCAGCTCGAGCGCGGCGGCACGTGGGACAAGGGCAAGTCGTGCGAGACCTTCAACCCGCTCGGCCCGTGGCTGGTCACCCCCGACGAGGTCGGCGACCCGCAGCGGCTCGGCCTGCGGACCTGGGTGAACGGGGAGCTGCGCCAGGACGGGTCCAGCAAGGACATGGTCTTCGGCGTGCGCCACCTGGTCTGGTACCTGAGCCAGTTCATGGTCCTGGAGCCGGGGGACGTGATCGACACCGGCACGCCGGCGGGGGTCGCGCTCGGCCGTCCCGACCACCCGTACCTGCGCGCCGGCGACCTCGTCGAGCTGGAGGTCGACGGGCTCGGCCGCCAGCGCCAGCGCCTCGCCCAGGCGTAGGGCCCGGCCATGGCGGGCGACTTCGACGGCCTGGTCGCGATCGTCACCGGCGGCGGCTCCGGCATCGGCCTGGCGACCGCGCGGCTGCTCGCCGCCCGCGGCGCCCGGGTCGCCGTCCTCGACCTGGACCCTGCCGCCGCCGGCACCCGCCTCGCGGACCGCGAGGGCGAGCCGCCGTTGCCGCTGGTCGCCGACGTCACCGACGAGGGCTCGGTGCGTGCCGCGGTCGCCGCGGCGGTGGAGCGCTTCGGCGGCGTCGACGTGCTGGTCAACAACGCCGGCATCGGCGCGACCGGCACCGTCGAGGACAACCCCTACGAGGAGTGGCGGCGGGTGCTGGAGGTCAACCTCCTCGGCGTGGTGCGCACCACCCGCGCGGCCCTCCCCCACCTTCGCCGCTCCAGCAGCGCGGCGATCGTCAACACCTGCTCGATCGCGGCCACCGCCGGCCTGCCCAACCGCGCCCTGTACAGCGCCACCAAGGGCGCGCTGCTGTCGCTCACGCTGGCGATGGCCGCCGACCACGTCCGCGAGGGGATCCGCGTCAACTGCGTGACCCCCGGCACCGTCGACACGCCGTGGGTGCGGCGGCTGCTGGAGGGCGCGCCGGACGCGCGGGCCGAGCTGGCGGCGCTGCGGGCACGCCAGCCGAGCGGCCGCCTGGTCTCGGCCGAGGAGGTCGCCGCCGCGATCGCCTACCTGGCGAGCCCGCTGGCCGGCGCGACCGTCGGCAGCGTCCTCGCCGTCGACGGCGGCATGCACGGGCTGCGCCCGCGGCCGGCGCCGGAGGGCTGAGGGTGGCCGTCGCCACCGTCCCCCTCGGCCACAGCGGGCTGCGGGTCAGCACCCTGGGGCTCGGCACCGCGCCGCTCGGCAACCTGTTCGCCGCGGTGCCGGAGCCGGACGCCGACGCCACCGTGCGGGCGGCGCTGGACGCCGGGCTCACCTACCTGGACACCGCCCCCCACTACGGCGTCGGCATCGCCGAGCGCCGGCTCGGCCGCGTGCTCGCGGGGTGGCCGCGGGACTCGTTCGTCCTCTCCACCAAGGTGGGCCGGCTGCTCCGCCCGCTGGGCCCGGGCGAGACGGCCGACCCCGAGGGGTTCGTGGCGGCGCCGCCAGGCAGGCGCGTCTGGGACCTCTCCGGCGACGGCGTGCGCCGCTCCCTGGAGGAGAGCCTGGAGCGGCTCGGGCTCGACCGGATCGACGTCGCCTTCCTGCACGATCCCGACCACCACGAGCGCCAGGCCTACGAGCAGGCCTTCCCGGCCCTCGCCGAGCTGCGGGAGCAGGGAGCGGTGCGGGCGATCGGGGCGGGGATGAACCAGGCCGAGATGCTCACGCGCTTCGTGCGCGACCTCGACCTCGACGTCGTGCTGGTCGCCGGCCGCTGGAGCCTGCTCGACCAGCGGGCGCTGGAGGAGCTGCTGCCCGCCTGCGCCGAGCGCGGCGTGGCGGTGGTGGTCGGCGGCGTGTTCAACAGCGGCCTGCTTGCCGACCCGCGGCCGGGGGCCACCTTCGACTACCTGCCGGCCCCGCCCGAGCTGGTCGAAAGGGCCGCGCGGCTGGCGGCGGTGTGCGCCAGGCACGGGGTGCCGCTGCGGGCCGCGGCGCTCGCCTTCGCCTACGGCCACCCGGCGGTGACCAGCGTGCTGGTCGGCGCCCGCTCGGCCGCCGAGGTGGCCGACGCCGTCGCCATGCACGCCGTCCAGGTCCCCGGCGAGCTGTGGGCGGAGCTGGTCGCCGACGGCCTGCTGCCCGGGCACGTCCCCACCCCGAACGGGGTGCCCCGATGAAGCCGGAGGGGTTCGGGGAACCCCAGGGGGGTGCCCCGATGAAGCCGGAGGGGCTCGGGGAACCCCAAGGGGGTGCCCCGATGAACAAGGTGGACGCCCACCACCACCTGTGGGACCCGGCCCGCCGGGCCTACCCGTGGATGGACGGCCTCGCGCCGATCCGGCGGCGGTTCGGCCCGGAGGACCTCGACGCCGCCGCGGCGCCGCACGGGGTCGAGCACACCGTGCTGGTGCAGACGGTCTCCAGCCTCGAGGAGACCGAGGAGCTCCTCGCCGTCGCCGCCACCTCCGCGCGCGTCGCCGGCGTGGTCGGCTGGGTCGAGCTCGCCGCCCCGGACGTGGCCGGCGAGCTCGCCGCCCTGCGGGCGGCCCCCGGCGGCGGGACGCTGGTCGGCATCCGCCACCAGGTCCACGACGAACCCGACCCGGGCTTCCTGCTCCGCGACGACGTGCTGCGGGGGCTGGCCGCGGTCGCGGACGCCGGGCTCGTCTTCGACCTGCTGGTGCGCGAGCGGGAGCTGCCCGCCGCGCGCACGGCCGTCGAGCGCCTGCCAGGGCTCGGCTTCGTCGTGGACCACCTGGCCAAGCCGCGGATCCGGGAGGGGGTGACGGCGCCGTGGGCCGGCGAGCTCGCCGCCATCGCCCGGCTCCCCAACGTGACCTGCAAGGTGTCGGGCCTGGTGACCGAGGCGGCCTGGGACGCATGGACGCCGGCGCAGCTCCTCCCCTACGTCCGCCACGCCGCGGACGTCTTCGGGCCCGAGCGGCTGCTGTTCGGCTCGGACTGGCCGGTGTGCCTGCTGGCCGCCGGCTACGCCGAGGTGGTGGCCGCCGCCGAATGGGCGCTGGCCGAGGCGGGCCTCGGGTCGTCCGAGCGGGAGGCGGTGTTCGGCGCCAACGCCCGCCGCGTCTACCGCCTGCCCTGAAGATCCCACGACACGGAGGTGACGGTGCTTCGCACGCGGCTCATCCACCCGCAGATCCTCGCCGCCCTGGCCGCGGCCGGCCACGGCTCGCAGGTGCTGATCTCCGACGGCAACTTCCCCCACGCCACCGCGACGCCGCCCGGCGCCAGCCGGGTGTACCTCAACCTCTCCCCCGGCCGGGTGACCGTCACCGAGGTCCTGGAGGCGGTCGCCGCCACCGCGCCGCTGGAGGCGGCGGCGGTCATGCGCCCCCACGACGCCGAGGCGCCGGCGGTGCTGGCCGAGTACACCGCGCTGCTGCCGCCGGGCACGCCGGTCGAGGTGGTCGAGCGGTTCGCGTTCTACGAGCTGGCCCGCCGGCGCGACGTGACGCTGGCGATCGCCACCGGCGACCAGCGGCTGTACGCGAACCTGCTGCTCACCATCGGCTACATCGACCCGCGCTGACGGTTTCATCCGACGATCCCTGCCGAGCGGCCGCCGCTTCGAGTGGTCGGTCCCCAATGTGGGACTAGACATTGGATGTTTCTTCGGATTACGGTAGCCCTCCGGGGGACGGAGCGGGAGTTGCGGGAGTCAGGAGGACAGCATGGCCAAGCGTCCATTCCCCAGGTGGGCCCTCTGCATCGTCGGCATGTCGCTGCTGCTCGCCGCCTGCGGCGGCGGGCGGCCAGAAGCACCAGGGCGTCGAGGTCACCGTCCTGACCTTCACCGGGCCGCAGATCGCCGAGCCGCTGCAGCGCCGCGCCCCCGACTTCGGTCGCGCCACCGGCGCGAGCATCAAGGTGGTGACGGTTCCCTTCAGCGACCTGTACGACAAGATCCTCACCGACATCGCGACGGGCACCAACAGCTTCGACGCGTTCGTCTTCGACCCGCAGTGGATGGGCGACTTCGTCCCGCAGGGCTACCTGGAGGACATCACCGACCGCGTCAAGGGCGACCAGGCGCTGAAGTGGGACGACATCGCCCCGTTCTTCCGCGACTTCAGCGCCTCCTACAAGGGGCGCACCTACACCATCCCGCTGGACGGCGACTTCCAGATGGTCTACTACCGCAGCGACCTGCTGAAGAAGGACGGGCTGCAGCCGCCGGCGACCTGGGACGACTACCTGTCGATCGCGCAGAAGTACCAGGGCAAGGACCTCAACGGTGACGGCAAGGGCGACTACGGCTCCTGCATCGCCAAGAAGCGCGCCGCCCAGTCGTACTGGATGTCCTGGTCGATCGCGGGCTCCTACCTCCAGGCGGAAGGGACCAGCCAGGGCGCCTTCTTCGACGTCAACACCATGAAGCCGCTGGTGAACAACGAGGGGTTCGCGGCCG
>WNFU01010813.1_pt1 | contig 16526 bp, 12 predicted proteins | sample 5400121 | NCBI WGS metagenome assembly WNFU01 (sample SAMN13153360, study PRJNA577476) | soil metagenome | isolation source: 100 cm soil or saprolite under grassland replicate 1 | place: USA:California | collected 2016-06-15
GAAGGTCGCGCCCGAGGAATCAACCCTGCACTGGAAGATTGCCCTGTCGAACCGGGCGTTGGTCAGGATGGCGTGGCGTGGTCATCGTGTGGAGCGGCGGCAAGCAGGCGCTCCAGGAGTTCTTTGCTGATAACAAAGAGCCAGGGGAATTCCTATTGTAGCCCGTGACCTGCGGCAACGCAATTTCCGCAGGTCATTCGTGCTCCCTGCTCATCGTACCTGGTAGTAGGGAGTGGTCGCGAGTGGCAGCGTGCGGATCATTCCGGATGAGTTTCTCTGGTGATAATTCGGACGATTGGCTTCCTATTTCTCTCAGCCATTCGGCGGAGCAGGGCTTCACAGACGTCATCTAGCCTCGACGCGACACCGAACGGCACCGATGCTTGGCGATCGACGGGTCGTGATCCGAAGTTGTCAATCACCGCAACACTCGTCCACGCGCGAACCACGGGCAGCTCGTCCAACATGGCTTGTCCGGGGGCGGCTCACCCTCGTCCCCTTATCCATCGTGGTCACCGGGGATGGGCCGAGCGCATGTGCAACTGACGACTGCTCAATGCGTTGTGCATCTACTTTCACGGCTTCTGCCCTGATTTGCGTAGTATGCAGTATCGCGGCTGCCGCCTGTTGCAGCTCGTCGATGTCGTCCCCGCGGAGGGTGACCTCGATGGTGGCCCAGTTGGTGTGCCGGTCGTACTCGACCTTGAGATGGAACGCTTGGAACAGGCGACGCAGGACCGGCTGGGGCAGCTCGCCGAGGCGTCCGCTGGCCGTGGGAAGCGCGTCCAAGAGGTCGAGCGCGTCGGTATCGGCTTGCCGCTCCTGCAGAGTGGTCAGCTCGTGGCGTCGCTGTTGGAGTTGGCCTTCGAGGTCGTAGAACTGCTGGCGGACTTGGGCGAACAGCTTGCCTTCGTCATTGCGGCGGCCGAGCGTGGCATCCAACGGATCCGCCACACCCACCACCTGCCCTTCTCGTTCCTGCGCTACTGCGGCCTGTCCCTATGGTAAGCAACGACCATGTCACCGGAACTAGCGAATCTCTTTTTTAACCGCTAGATTCGCGGACTATTCGCTACCCGAGCTGCGGAACCCGGGACAGACTGACGGTCGATTCGATCCCGGACCGCGCGGTCCCTCGGCAAGCCTTACTTCCCACGCCATTGATCCACAGCCCTCTTGGTCCTTCCAGCAGAGGAAGGGCCCGGCCGCACGCCGGGCCCTTCGATTGCTCAGACCACTCAGCGAGGCCTACGTCTGCCGCCGCAGCATGACGAGCCGACTCACCTCTGGCTGGTCACAGGAGGACGCGTCGCACGCGAACCCTGTGACAAACACCTCACCTTGGCCCGGGAAGAAAGGCCCATTGGAGCCGATGATCGTCACGCTCCAGCCTGTGGAGATGGCCGGACAAGGGATCCGCAGACTGTTGCTCCCCTCGATCACCAACGTCCGGTTGACCCGTTGTCGAAGATCGACGGCCAGGGTTGGCTGTTCGAACTGTGATATTCCTGTCGCCGGGTTGCAGGCGAGTGTCCCGGTGACCGTGGCGACCCCCTGCCTATCCACTCTGACGATCTGGTCGATGGTCACGGTCATGACGATGGCGGGGCGGAGGGTCACTTGCAGTTGACCACCTCCGAAGAAGCTCGCGTCCATAAAGTAGTAGGTCTTCCCCGCGGTGGCATCAAACGCCCCCCCACAGGCGATCACCACGGGGCCACTGCCCAGGTCCGTAAGGACCGACACTCTCCCGTCGTAGCTGCTGCCTGAACGGTCCAGCACCAGCCGCTGGCTTTGCGTCGGAGTGAACGAGAACCAGACGGTGTTGTGGGGCGAGAAGAGGCATGTCGTAGGGTCGGTGGGCGCGGAGGTCGCAAGGGTCGTGTCCTCGGTGACCGTGGTGTTGAGCGTCAGGGGGGTGGCACCGCTGATCTCGTCGTTTGTCGGCGGCCCCTCGGTCACGTTGAACACCAGGGTCCCTCCAGGACCCCCGGAGGCGCTGGCGATCATGAAGAAGTAGGTCGTGTTGGCGGTGGCGTTGAAGGTGACCTGGGCCGGGAAGGACGCGCACGCGACCTGGCTGAGCGCACCCCGCGAGCCGGTGTACACCGACAAGGTTGTGGCGTAGTCGCTGCCGACCGTCATCAGAGGCGGTCGTCGCATCGGCGGTGCTGATGCTGTCGGTGAACGGCAACGAAGGAATCACTGTGGCGTTGTCGAAATCGTCGTTGGCGGGCGGCGGGTTCACTCTAAATACCAGGGTCCCTCCAGGACCCCCGCAGCAGGCGCTTGCGATCATGAAGAAGTAGGTCGTGTTGGCGGTGGCGTTGAAGGTGACCTGGGCCGGGAAGGACGCGCACGCGACCTGGCTGAGCGCACCCCGCGAGCCGGTGTACACCGACAAGGTTGTGGCGTAGTCGCTGCCGACCGCGGATCGTCGAAGGCGGTCGTCGCATCGGCGGTGCTGATGCTGTCGGTGAACGGCAACGCACCGATCACTGTCGGGGTGTCGAAGTCGTCGTTGGCGGGCTGGGCGAGAGCCGGCGGCACGTTCAGCAGCGCCAAGAGCAGCCCTGCCACACTGGCGACAACCAACCTCCGAAGCCGTACTCCTCGCATCGGGGTCTCCTCGGCTCCAAGGGCTTGCCAGGTATGCCCAACGGGAGACAGCCGATACGGGGGGCTGCGAGCGGTCGGCATGAGCGCCATGCCCTTCCCCCTCAGCATTGAGGCGGGACAGAATGATGCTGGAAGTAGGCCCTGCTCTGGGGGAAGGTGTGGACCTGCTCGAATGCTCTACTTTTAGGATTGTGCTTGTCTAATCGACTGAGAAGCGTATGACGGTTACGCGGCGATGACAAGGGCTGGATAGCTGTGTCGGATTACACCTGGATTACAGCTTCTCCCTCACCGCTGCGCCGCCGCGCCCTGCGGCCTTGCCAACGAGGCAGCGAGTCACCGAGGAGGGGCTGTGACCTCAGCGACCGCGCCTCGGTACTGAGTCGGCGCCCGGCAGCAGCTCGCCGGCCTGCATGCGGACGCCTTCGAACGTCTGCCAGATATTCGGGCACCTCACGCGACCTGCGCGTACTCATGGATCAGCCCACCAAGTCGATCTCGCCGCACGACCCTCCCAGCCGGCACGACGACCGCTGGTTCGCTGGGCCCGAGTGGCGGTGCCTGCCCCAAGGCACGGTGTGGCCGCTGAACGTTGTAATGATCGGGGAACTCGGCCAATACAGACTGTAGATGCCGGCATCCGAGGATGAGCATTCGGTCCAGCACCTCGCGCCGAACCGTGCCCACCCAGCGCTCCGCATGGGCGTTGGCCCGCGGGGCTCGCACCGGTGTGCGCAACACCTCGATCCCCTCGGCGGCAAAGACCGCGTCGAACGCGGCGGTGAACTTCGTATCCCGATCACGGATCAAGAACCGGAACCGGCCAACATCGTCTCCGAGGGTCATGACCAAGTTCCGGGCCTGCTGGGCCACCCACTCTCCTACCGGATGCGTCGTCACCCTCAACACATACACCCGACGGGTCGCCACCTCGATCACAAACAGCACATACAGCCGCCGCAGCAACACCGTATCCACGGTGAAGAAGTCCACCGCCAACACGCTGTTGGCCTGGGCCCGCAGGAACTGCCGCCAAGTGAGCGCCGACCGCGTCGGTGCTGGAGCAACACCAGCGCGCTGCAGGATCGTCCACACGGTGCTGGCCCCGATCCTGTAGCCGAGTCGGCACAGCTCGCCATGGATGCGGCGATACCCCCAGGTCGGGTTCTCCCTGGCCAGCCGCAGCACCAACTCGCGGAGCCGGGCCGCCAGAGCCGGACGGCCACGCTGACGGGGGTAGGTCCAGCGGCGTCGGACGAGGTCTCGATGCCAGCGCAGCAGCGTTGCGGGCTGCACGAACAAGTTCCGCCAGGCCGGGCGGGGCAGCAGCCGCACCAGCCCGGCCAGCATCGCCCGGTCTGCCCAGTTGACCTGCGGCCGGGTCACCTGGCGGCGCAGCACCGCGACCTCGTGGCGCAACATGAGCAGTTCGGCGTCCTTGGCTGCCGAGCTCCTCGCCAGCAGCGCAAGCCATCGCAGCACATGGCAGAACAGCAGATAGGTCAGTCGCAGGGTCACGTACTGATCATCGTGGCCAGCTGGCGAACTCGCAGCTCAAGACCTACGTCTGAATTTCTGGCACCCATACCCACGGCGGTGCAAGACTGACAGAGAGCTGAATGAGGGCACATCGGAAACATTGCCTACTTGTGGCTCGGCGCTGGGTCCGATGAGTTGCGGCCTGTCAGGACCGTGATCAGGCGATGTCTGGGCAGTGACTCTCGATCACGAGGCGGGTGAGCTGCTCGCCGCGCCGACTGAGCAAGTCCAGGTTCTCGCGCGTCATCGAAGAGAAGTCGGTTGGGTATCCCACGACTTGCTCCCGCGGGACCAGGTCGGGCGGCCGGATGGGCAGGTTGCGGTCCTTCATGCCGAGGAACGCCATCGCGAACCCCTTGATCTTGCCGTTGGCACGATCCTCGTGGAGGCTGCGCTTGCCAGCGTCCTGGGCCTTGCGGTAGACGGACTCAAATGACCTCTTGACTCTGGAAGGCCACCACATGGGCCAGGTGTCGATGTCGAGAATGCCTTGCCCGGCGTCGCAGGAGACGATGTAGTCGACCGGATGGACGTTGGTGCTGTACTTCGGTGAGCGGCCGGGCGCAAGGCAGGTGAGCCCGAGGTTGTCGTAGACGCCGCCGTCGGTGAGGAGCACGCGCTCTCGCAGAGACTTGCCGTCCCAACCGATGAACTCCTCGCGGCGGTCCAACGCCGGTAGGAGCACGGGATAGGCAGCGGAAGCCGCAACCGCTCTGGCGACGGGGACACGATTGTCCGCCAGCTTCCCGAATCGGCTGGACCCGCTCTCGGCGCTGCCGAACCGGAATGCGGTCCCGCTTCGGAGCTCGCAGGCGTTCAGGACCACCTTGACGTCCCGACGCGGGCTGTCGACCGTCGCATCTCCGAAGAGCCGCCGGGCCAGGACATCCTCGAGCGCTGTTGTGCGGGTCACCCAACGTCTGGCTGGTGGCTCGAAGACAGCATCAAGCGGGTGGCGACGAGCGCGCGCCAGGCTGCGTGCTGCGATGGTGGCGGCTGTCGCGCCGATCCTCCCGCCGCCAGCAACGATCGCGCTGGCCAGCGCCTGCGGCGCCCTGCGGGTGAGGTACAGGGCCTTCGCGATGTCGGTGGTGAGACCACGCCGGAGCAGGTCCGTCACGCGCTGGTCGAAGTCGCCGAACGGCCCGTCAGAGTACGCCCACATCGCGGCCAGCAGCGACCCGCCGGAGACCGCCGAGATGACACTGATGTGATCGAGGACGCCGCGGTCGTGAAGCGCGCGCATCACGCCAAGGTGGAATGCCACAGCGCGGAACCCCCCGCCTGACATGGCCAGCCCGATGGCGTGGGCGCGAGCCGGCGGCGCCGGTGGTTCGGTGAGCGCGAACTGGGGCATGGGCGGTTGGTGTTGATCCTGGTCGTACATGTACGCGCCGACTGTGGGCTCATCGGGTGTGCCGCCAACGATCAGCAGGAGCTGTTTCGGCAGGGGTCGGGCGTCGTCGCTGATGAGCTGCCGCATCCCGCCGTTGTCCCTCGGGCTGGGTCTTGGGTCGGCGCCGGGATGGGTGTGCCACATCCCCAGTGGCTTTGACGCGCCCCTGGAGCGACGCGCGATCTCGGCGGCCGCCTGATCCACGCCGCTGGTCCCGCACACGAAGCCGTCCGGGGAGGCGACGCTGTCAGGGGGCGGCCCGAGGACGTCGGTGACCCAGAGGACCCCAAGGGCGTCGTCGCGCTCCCCAAACAGAACGCCGCCGGTCTCATGCCCTGGTGCGACGCGGCGGGCGCGCTCTGCCCATGCGCGGATCTCCGCCAGCGCGATGCTGGAAAGCCGCACCTGGTATCGGCAGAACTGGTCCCCGAGGAGGACATCTTCCTGGAATTCGACTCGCGCTGGACCTCCTGAGCGACCCAGGATGGCATGGGGAAGCATGGCGAACGTAGCCGTCGCGTGGTTGGTGCCACGCGCAAGGTCCGCCCCAACGGAAAGCAGCATCGAGCCCGCAAGCGCCGAGATCTCCGCATCCGAGCCGGTGAAGGTGGGTTCCGAGCAGCCGGGCTCGGGCTGGAAGTAGTCGGTCCGTGGGGGATCGGGCCAGAACTCCTCCGCGAATGGCTGGAGGCAGGGGTCCCGGCTCGCGGTGATCTTGGCCCTGCGGGCAAGATCGGCAGGGCCCGCGGTCGCGGAACTGGGGCTGTAGGTCACCAGCCCGTGCTCAGCGGTGTGGCCGATGATCATCCTGGCCACGATCGTGGCCTCCGACGGCCTCCGATGGCGCAGCAGCTCAAGCCGCTTGGTCACGCTCGTGTTCGCCGTGGTGTCCAGCACAACGTCGACGCCGTCAGTCCAGTCCGCGTCGAGCGCCGGATCGGTCAGCAGGTTCGCGGTACGGGATTCGATCTCGAGCCCTGGCCTGATACGAAGCAGCCGATCCTTGAGTGCCTCGGCCTTGTTGCGGCCGATATCGGAGTCGTCGAAGCACTGTCGGAGCAGCACACCGGGAACCACGGTGCCCCTGTCACGAAGCACCAGCCGTCGAACCCCGATCCGAGCCAGATGTACAGCGACATGAGAGCCGAGAGCTCCGCACCCCCAGACGGCCACAGCCTTCGCGGCGAACGACCGCGCTGGGGACCCTTCGGCGCGGTCGCGGGTAACCTCCGGCCGGTCCTCGCGGACGCTGCACCACTCAACTGGAGCGACTCGTGCCCAGTCCCGGACGAGGTCCGCGAACCTTCCCCGCATGGCACGCAGCTCCATGCTGTCGCTCGACCTCGGCAGCATGCTCGCGAAGTACGAGACATGATCGGGGGCGAGCCTCCAGACCGCGAGATGCTGCTTCGCCGGCCCACCGCGGATGCCGCGCATCGGGGTTCCCACGATCACATACAGCGGCTCGCCGTCAGGGTGGACCATCGCTGCAAGGCCAAGAACGAGGTAGAAGGCCTCTCGGTTCAGACCAGCGTCCGCAAGCTCGTCGATTAGGCCGCCGAGCTTGAAGGGGTATTCGAACGGAAGCGGCTGGCCGAGGAGGATCGCCGCGGCGTAGTGCCGGCCCGGCTGGGGGTTCTCGGTGATGGAGTGCCAACCGATGATGTCGTGCCGGTGTGGTGTTGGCTTGGCGATCTCCGCAAAGCCCGGCCACCACGGCTCGGTGAAGGGCGGGGTGTCGGCTCGGGCCACGAACAACGGCGTATCACCGAGGGCGTAGGCGACTGGCGGGTGCAGAGGAGCCCCGACAGGATCGAGCTGGTTGAGCGAGGCACGCTTGAGCCAGTAGATCAGCCGGCCGACGAAGCCGTACATCCCGTCACTGGGGTCCCACTCAACCCCAGGCGCGACGTAGAGGCACAGGTACCGGCCCCAGTAAACGTGGGGTGTTCCCGCCCACCGCCGGTGCCGCGACCAAACAGATGGATGCACAAACGGGAACCCGGGCGGCACCCGGACGTCGAACCACTCCCGCTGGCGGAGCCGGATGCCTCCATCCGCATGCGGAAAGCCCCGGCAGTCCACGCCCAGCCGGACCCAGACCTGGCCGTCCCGCTCGTCGACGCCGTCCAGAACGATGGCGCCTGGGACCGCCGCGGCGATCCGCTGAAGCTCGGCGATTGCCCGGTTCTGGCCCGGCGTGGGCATCAACCGGCGCCGAAGCCCACCTGTGTGGCGTGCGGGGCATCGCCGCCGCGTGCGCCCTTGACCGCCTCGGCCGCCTTCGACTCGCCGGACGGCTGGCCGCCGCTGAACAGCGAGACACCACTCTCGTCGATCTCGAACACGATGGGGTCGTCGCTGTCCTCGTCGTCGCCGGTGCAGAGGAATCCGCTGGGGGCGATGCTCTCGTACTGCGCCTTCGCTAGGGCGTGCGGAGGATTGTCCCCATCCTCATTGGAGGCGGGGACAGGAGTAGAGCTTGCGACTACCCAGCCCGTCTCGCCTGCGGCCTCGCTCATGGCATCGACGAGGTCCTGCTTCAGGACCTCGTCCTCATCGCCCTCGTCCTTGAAATACATCGCGGACTTCGAACAGTGATGCGGGGCGAGGACGACATCCCATGCGATGTCCTCGTCGTCGCTGTACTCGACGAAGATCCGCTTGAGGGGCGGGTAGTCAAGGTCGCCGAGCAGCATGAGGCGGCCGGTGCCCTCGCCGTCGGTCAGGGTCACCTGCATGCCCAGGCTCGTCTTGTTCCGCTCTCGTGTGCTGTCATCGCCGAAGGGTGCGTGCAGGAAGGCCCGAAACGTTCCCGCGAGGTCCGCCCCGTCCAGGATCGTGACCACATCACCCGGGCGGCTCTTGAACCGCTCCGGGAGCCCCTTGAACTCCTCCTCGTCGAGGATGTCGTCGCTGCCGATCACCCGCACCCGGTCGCCCGAGGCGGCATCCTCGCCTTTGTCGCAGACGACCGCCACGCGGCGCATCGCCTCGTCGCAGAACGCCTGCGCGTCCTCCGACAGCTCCTCGTTCGCCGAATAATCCCGAAGGACGCGAGGCGTGAACCACAGCTCGCCGATCCGCAGCTCCCCCGCCTCGACCTTCTCCATCAGGAGCTTGAAACCCTTGCAGTGATCCAGATCCGCATGCGTCAACGCGAACACCGCAAGGTAGCGGACGCCCTCCACCTCGGGGAGCAGCTCCATGAGACGGTCCACAACCGGGCTGAACGGCTCATCCTCGTCCTCGGCCAGCGACAGGTGATTGATGTCCACCTGCATGAACACATTGGCATTGACCTTGATCGTCGTGCTGTCTCCACAGCCGACCGGCCAGAACACAAACGCCCGAGCGGGCAGCAGAACGGGCATAACTCACCAATCTCTCTTTTGCGATCGATCGAACACGGGTCCACGGACGACTCCACCGCTGGGGGGACGGTGAGTTACAGCGCTGTCATTCAGGATACCAGCGACGTGTGACCTCCTCGCACCGCGTCCGTCGCGGTGCGCCTTGCTCCACTGACGATGCCTCGCACCGACATGGTGGCGATAGCTCATGCTGCCGCGGGCCCGGTGAGTGGCCACCTCAGATCTTGAGGATGGTGCCGCCATCCTCTGCTCCACGCCGCCGAGAACTCGGGCCGTCTGGACATTCGCCCCGCGATGATCATGTTCGGGTTCGCACGGCGCCTACCTCAACTCCCTGCGGCAGGGTCATCACCTCGACCCAGGTACAGATGCACCCGCCCAGCCGTCGACCACCGCATGCCACGCCTCCATCAGGCCCACTCTCATCGGACAGGGTCGAAGCAGGCCGCGGCGTGGAGCCACCTTGCCATCGCCCCGTGATCACACCACCAATGACTACACGCGCGCGTCGGCGCGTTGTCACGATGTTGTCAGACCGTGCTGACGACGGTCGCAACCGCCATAGGGGGCTCGAAAACGCGACCCAGGGGCGTCACGACCAAAGTGGTGGTCCGCTGTCGCCGCTGCTCAGAGCGCCAGGGTCGTAGTCAGGCGCGGGTATGCCAATGGTTGGTGACGCACCCACCGACTCGAACCCCTACCGAGCCTCGACAACCTCGGCTGCGGGGAATCTTGCCCTGCATTGATGGTCGCGCCCGTAGTTCGCCGGCAGGCGCGACTCCGCAGCGACGTGCGCCGACACCTGTTCTGAGGCTCATGGGATGCCCAGCCGATGCATCTGGCCCTTCAGCCACGCGGGCGCCACGTGCAGCTCGGCGAGCATGCGCCGCAGCGACCAGCCCTGCTTGACCCGCCGTACCCGCAGGTAGTCCTCCACGTCGGCGAACCCCAGGTCGGCCAGGCGGGCCTGCCGCTTGGCCGACCAGCAGGCCCTCTGCCGCTGGATCGTCCGGTAGGGCCGGCGGGTCGTCCGGCGGCGTGGCAGCCGGTGCTGGTCGAGCCGGTCCCGCACCGTGGCCGGGGGCACCCGAAGCTCGCTGGCGATGCTGGTGCTTGGCCATCGTCGGGTCATCGCCCGATCGGTCAAGTAGACCTGAAGGGATGGGAAGCCCAGCTCCGCGACTCGTGCGGCGAGGTGCTGGTCCGTGGTGGTGCGGCGCGTGTGGGCGGCGGTCACCCGGCGGGGCGACGGGATGATGCCTGCGGTGTCCAGCAAGCGGCGGATCACCGTGGGGGTGGTGGCAAGCTCGCTGGCCAGCTGCGCCGGGCTGGCCTGCTGCTGGGCGCGTGCTTGGAGGTAGCGGTGAAGGTCGCGGTACCCCTGCGCGTGCGCGTGGCGGTGGAGGCGCTGCTGCTGGGGGTCGAGGACCGTGAAGCCGCCCTTGAGGGTCAGCGTGTGAGGCAAAGGTGCTGGTGGTGGGGTTATACATGCGTCTGGCGTGCCGGGGGGCACGCCAGGCACACCGACCCACCGTCACCGTCCCGAAGATGCTGGCCAGCAGCCGGCGGTGGCCGGTCTCGACCGCGCGGCGGGCGACACCGTCCGGGCCGGTCACCGGTGCCGGGTGCGCACGCACCGCATATTCCTCGCGGACCTGGCGCAGGTCGAGGTGGTCCTGGAACAACTGCCGCAGCAGGTCCCGGCCCCGCGTGGCCAGCAGGTCCTCCAGCTCGGCATGCCCCAGCCCGGCGGCCGGTTCGGCGCCCAGCTCCACGGTCAGAGCGTCGAACACACAGCGAGAAGTCGCGAACGGATCGGTGGCGGCCTCGGCGGCAACGGGATGCATCGGCGCTTCTCCATCATGGTCGGGGGCGTTGACACCGCCAACGCTACGGCCACCGGCCGGCCACCGACCTATGCGGACTTCTCTGCGTCTGTGCCGACGTCTATGCAGACTCGGCCGGATGGGTGCGGCGGGCGAACAGGCCCGCCGCCGGCTCGGCCAGCCAGCCACGCTTGACCAGGCGCTTGAGCTTCAACCGCAGTCCCTCGACGCTGCGGTGCTCGCCGCCCAGCCCCAACGCCACAGCGATCTGCTTGGTCCGCAGTGGCTTCCCAGCATCGGCGAGGACTTCCAGCACGTCCCGGTAGGCCACCGGCAGCACCGCCTCCTCTACGCCCGCCTGCCACTGGGGCACCGTGACCGCCCCGACTCCCACACGCGCGGCCGCGGGGGCCTTGTCTAAGGCGGCACGGGCGATCGGGCCATCGATGCGCAACGCGGCCCTAACCGCAGCGTCGCCGTCCTGCTCGACACCACCCCGGCCCACCCCGGCCTCCTCGACCACCCCAGACCCGCGGTCGTCACGGCCACCAAGGATCTCCAAGACGGTCTGCCGCGTGATCCCCAACCGGGAGCACAGCTCCTCCTCGGCGGCCAACTCCTCGGTCAGGGCGGCAATCCGCGCCCGCAACGCCTCCGCCCGAGCCTGGGCCGCAGCCTCCCGCGCTTCCAGCTCCGCCATCAACGAACCCATCGTCGTTCCTTTCGTCACCGCACCCTACGTGACGGTCATCCTCTCACGCAGCCGAACCAGCAACCTCCCAGCTCAACAGGTCCCTACAGAGGAGCTGCACCCAACCGGTTTTCCTATTTGGAGAGACCCGGGAGTTGTAGGGTCAGGGATACAGCCGCGGCTCGCTGGAGGGAGGTGCCCGCGTCGATGCCACCTGGCGTGAGGCTGGATGAGAAGACCGCTGCCTCGTGCGCGCTGACTAGCTGGGGCGATCGCTTGTATGTCGCATGGACCGGGAGCGACCTGCACCTCAACCTGGCGTTCTGGCTCGAGGGGCATGAACTGGTGGGCAAGCAGCGATTGGCGCAGCGGAGCTATACCTGGGTGGATGACAGGTCGTCGGGGGAAAACCGGAGGCGCAAGGTCGTCGGTATGGCTCCCTCGGTCGTGGGGATCGGCGAACAGCTCTTTCTTGCATGGACGGGCAGCGATGGAGCCCTCAACGTGCTGGTCGCCAACAGCGCCGGCTACTCGGCACCGGTGACCTTCAAGCAGCGAAGCCCGCTGTCACCAACGGTGGCGGCTGCGCCGGACGGCGACTTGGTGTTGGCGTGGACCGGGACCGACCGTCACGTCAACCTCCTGACGGTCGGGCGGCAGTGGCAGGGGCAGCCGGTACGGCTGGAAGCAAAGACCAGCGCCTCGCCCGCGTTGTGCAGCCACGACGACAACCTCGTCGTCGCGTGGACCGGGACCGACCGTCACATCAACCTCCTGACGGTCGGGAGGCAGTGGCAGCGGCTGGAAGCCAAGACCAGCGCCTCGCCCGCACTCTGCAGCAAGGGCGGCGACCTCGCGCTGGCCTGGGCTGGCACCGACGCCCGCCTCAACCTCGCCCGCCTGCACTGACGGCCGTGGGCTCGCCCGCTGCAGACGGGGAACTGGTTCGAGACCGAGCTCCGCGCCTGGGCGCACGGGTTTCGGCCACCACGATCCGCACGATGCTGCGTCGGCATGGAATGGATCCCGCGCCACGGCAGGTGGCCACCACGTGGCGGACGTTCCTACGCCAGCCGGCCGCTGGATCATGGCTGAGCTTGTTGGGTGCGCAAACTCGTATGTGGCCGTGAGCTGCCGGTCCGTGCCACAGCTCGGCTCGGTACTGTGACGCTTCCGCTCCCCACCGCAGAGGTCACCTGGTGCTGTCGAAACTCGCCTACCTCACGCTGTGCCGCTCGATTCAAGCGCTTGCGCTGCTTGTTCGCGGCGACGCCGCCAAGGACCTGGGTGCTGCCCAGGTCCCGCTGGTCCTGCTTCTTCGTCAAGCCCGACACCCTGTTGCGCTGGCACCGGCGGCTGGTCGCCGGTGCGTGGACCTCCCCGCACCGCCAGACTGGCCGGCCGCCCCTGGACACGCACGTGCAGCAGCTGATCGTCCGGCTGGCCAGGGAGAATCCTCGCTGGGGCTACCAGCGCATCCAAGGCGAACTGCAACGGCTTGGCGTGCAGGTCTCCGCAACTGCGATCCGATCGACGCTGCGCCGTCACGGACTCGACCCGGCACCACGGCGGACCGCCACGACCTGGCGGGCGTTCCTGCGCCAGCAAGCCGCCGGGATCATCGCCTGTGACTTCTTCACCGTCGACACGATCTGGCTGCGGCGCCTGTACGTGCTGTTCTTCATCGAGCTGGACACCCGGCGAGTCCACCTGGCCGGCGCGACCGCCAACCCCAATGGCCTCTGGGTCGCCCAGCAGGCTCGCAACCTGCTGCTAGTCCTGGGAGAACGAGGGCGGCGGGTGCGCTTCGTGGTGCGTGACCGCGACGCGAAGTTCTGCGGCAGCTTCGACGATGTGTTCGGCTTCGAGGGAGCCGAGGTGCTGGTGACGCCGGTGCAGGCGCCCAGAGCCAACGCGTACGCGGAGCGCTGGGTCCGCACCGTCCGCGCCGAGTGCCTGGACTGGCTGCTGATCGTCGGGCGCGGCCATCTGGAGCAGGTCCTTCGGATCTACATCGAGCACTACAACCGATACCGTCCACACCGGGCGCTAGGGCTGGCGGCGCCAGATCCCCGCGCCGGGCTGGAGGTTGTCGGCAAGGACCGGCAAGGCAGGGTGCGTCGACGTGACCTGCTCGGCGGGCTCCTCCACGAGTACCAGCGAGCTGCATGAACATCTTTACGCACCCCACAGGTAGGAGGGAATCGAGACTCTGCTCATCACATGCCCGGCATCCTCACTCACCCCAGATCCAGCCGTGGAGCCGTTCCATCACGAAATGTGGGCCAGATCCCACTTCGGGTTGACATTCCCATTCCAGGGCAGACCCTGGCTACCAGCCCCAAACAAGCCCTGAATAATTACTCTATAAGTAGGCCGCTCGGCGCAAGGGTCACTCGCCTGGCCCTCAGGATCAGGAGTTCCTTTCTTCGCAGCCGACGCCATTGTGATTACGGTCCAAGTCAAACGGGTCCGGCGGCCGCACAGTGAGTGGACCCTCCACATAATTGGGACCGTTCCCACTGCCATCCGCGCAATCCCAGTCGCCAATCCCGTCCTGAAGGCAGTCGTCTGGGTAGGCCGGATCGCAGTTCTTGGGTGGCGCCGTCGAGGGCGGCGAGGTCCGTGGTGGCGATAGCGGCGCCTTGGTGACCGCCAGAGGCGGCAGATCACCGGCGTATGGGCACTGACGCAACCCACCGTCGGGCACCTTCCTGATCTTCTCCGACTTGAAGCCGCGCCGCCGGAACTGCTCGGCGCTCACATACCAGCAATGCCCCGCCGACACGTAGTACGCCCGCGAGTTGGAGACCTCCTGAAACAGGGTGCCGTCGACGGGCATGTCGCGGTACCTGCGCACTTGGCTGGTGCTGATCCGCTGCACCCGTTGCCACGGGTCGTCCCCACCAACCAGCAACCTAAGCTGATCGCGATTGGGGATCCAGAACAGCGCACCGCCGACCACGGTGAACGTCACCAACTGACTATTCACAAAGGATTGCGACCCGGGAGGCACCGGGGGTTCCCTGTCACCACCCGCCTCGGCACCCCGACCGCACGTCTTGGAGTTGTCTGCCGCAAACCGTACCGGCGACCCCAGCGGGGTGAAGGTGACACGCAGGCAGGCGCGTTTGCCCCTGGCATCCTTCAGCGTGTTCACGAGCGCTTGGCTGCGAACGGTGGCGAGCTCGCCGCAGACGGCGATGGCGATCGGTTCGTGCAGTTTGCGGCACAGCCTGATTGCGGCCTCGGCGAACAGGGCTCGTCCGAGCGGCGCGGACTGGGCAAAGCGGCTGGTGACTGCGGCGGAAAACCAGACCGCGCACCTGGGCCAGGCGCAGCCGACGCTGAGTAGCGGGTCGGCGACCACCGGGTAGTGCGCGCCAATGTGGGCAATGTGCTGAACGATCGCGCCTGGTTCCCGTGTGTACCAGGTGGGGACTGGCTTGGCGGCCGCGTCCTGCGCCCATGGCGCCGCGATGCTGCCGACGCCCTCACCGTGGCTGTCGAGGATGACGTAGCCGGTGGTGTTGCGCTCCTCCGGGGTGTTGTGGGCGCCGCTCCTGCCGTGCGCCATCGGCACGAGTCTACCCCCGCGGGGAATATGCACTGGGAAGCGGTACGTCTGCGGCTCATCAGGCGATCGGATGATCACCATGACCCGCGCGCCGGTATCTCTGGGCTGCACCGCGACGTCGGCTTGCGCCGGGTCGGGGGCCGCGAACACCGCGATATTACCGGTAGCTAGTTGCGACGTGATCCCCTGTCCTGCGGGTAGCCCTACCGCCATCTGGGCGCCGGCCCCCGCCACCTGGACGTTGCCGCCAGGCTCCTTGGCGACCTGCACGCTGGTTGGGGCATCCTTGGTAGTCGCCAGGATCGACGTCGGGTTCTGCGTTGTTGTGTTACCGGCTGCCGCCGGCCCGACCACAACGTCCGCGGTAACCGTTCGTAGCGCGTCGATGACTGGGTCGACGAGCTGCCCCGACTCCTGCCACCAGCCGGCTGCGGCCGCGGTGTCCCCCATTGGGAGGCCGAGACCCAGCAACGGCGCCAGCAGAAGCCCAAGGTAGGATACACGCCTTGGTACCTGTACGCCGCGACCCGGGCGCATCAGCATGGGCGTACCTCCCCGGTCCCACGGACGGGTCTGGCGCAGGCGGCCATCCCGCCGGATGACGTGCAGACCTGTCCACCGGACATGATCACACCCCGGAATTGATATGAGAACTGCCCTGGACGGCGGTCTTCATCAACACGCTAATGTTCCGTCGATGCCCGACCAGCCGATGACACCCGAGGCGCGCTACGCCGCACTCATTGCGGCGCGTCAGGGCTACCTCGAGAACGTCTCACGGTTCTACGACGAGCCGGTTCTGGAAGTGATCGACCGCGTCTCGACCTCGGGCAGCCTCGGGAAGGCTGACCTCGATGCCGTGCTGCTGTGGAAGCGGATTGAGTCCGGTGGCTGGAAGGAGACGCTGCTGTGCATGGCCGATGCCGAGGTCCGCTCGGTGACGGCCAGCGCGGTGGCGGCTGCTCGTGACTGCACCCTCAGCGTGCCCGAGGCCGCCAGAGCGGCCCGGGGCTGCCTGGCGTCCCTGCCAGGCATGGTGATGGGTGACGCATGGGCCTCTGCGGTCATCTTTGTCGGTGCGCCTGAGCCCCGGGTTCCGCAGCTCGCAGGCTTCATAGTCCACGAATCTGGCCGGTGACCTGCGGAGATGGGCGATGGCACGCGCAGACGGCGTGTATCTAGGCGCGAGCGTTCGTCCTGGTCAGGAGGCTGGGGCTGTCGGGGTGAGCTGCCAGACGCGTGGGGGCTCGGCCAGCTGGAGCTTGGCCAGGATGGCGCGCTGGGTGGTGGTGAGCTCGGTGCGCTGGCGGAAGGTCCCGGCGGGTCCGGCGAAGGTGCCCAGCTTGATGCGTTCCAGCTGGTGGCGAAGGCTCGGCCAGGTGTCGCCGCAGGTGGTCTCGATGGTGCGGGTCAGCAGCAGCGCCAGCCAGCACAGCAGCACGTGGGCGCGGATGCGCTCTTTCTTGCGGTGGTAGACCGGGCGCAGGTCGATCACCTGTTTCAT
>WNFU01010691.1_pt1 | contig 16519 bp, 15 predicted proteins | sample 5400121 | NCBI WGS metagenome assembly WNFU01 (sample SAMN13153360, study PRJNA577476) | soil metagenome | isolation source: 100 cm soil or saprolite under grassland replicate 1 | place: USA:California | collected 2016-06-15
GGTGCGGACGACCTCGATCTCGGCGCCGCCGCCCCGCACCGACATCGACAGCGTGCCGGTCAGCAGCACGAACAGGTGGGTCGCGGGCTGGCCCGCGCTGTAAACGGTCGCGCCGGCCGGGTAGCTCCTGACCTCGCCGCGCTCGGCGAGCCAGGCGAGCTGCTCGTCGCTCAGCTTCTCGAACAGGAACAGCTCCCGGAGCGCGCCGGCGCCGAGCCGCTCGGTCACTGGGCCTCCAGGTAGCGGTGGACGAGCTGGATCGCCATCGCGCCCTCACCGACCGCGGAGGCGACCCGCTTCACCGAGTTGGCGCGCACGTCGCCGGCCGCGAAGATCCCTGGCACGCTGCCCTCCAGGTGGTAGGGGTCCCGGTCCAGCGGCCAGCCCGTCGGCCGCCCGCCGACCAGCAGGTCCGGGCCGGTGAGCAGGAACCCCTTGGGGTCACGCTCGATCACGCCGTCGAGCCACTCGGTGCACGGCGCCGCGCCGATGAACACGAACAGGAAGCTCGCCGGCACCTCCTCCACCCCGCCGGCGCGGGTGTCACAGAGGCTGATGCGCTCCAGGTGCTCCTGGCCCGCCGTCGCGACCACCTGGGTGTGGGGCCGCACCTGGATGTTGGGCGTGTCGCGGATCTGTCGGATGAGGTAATAGGACATGGACCGCTCCAGGCCGTCAGCGCGCACCAGCAGCGTGACGCGCCGCGCATGCCTGGACAGGAACACGGCAGCCTGGCCGGCGGCGTTGGCGCCGCCGACCACGTAGACGTCCTCACCGGCGCATGCGGGCGCCTCGGTCGCGGCCGACCCGTAGAACACCCCCAAGCCGGTGAGCCGGTTGGCGCCGGGCACGTTGAGCTTGTGGTAGGCCACACCGGTGGCGAGCACCACCGTGTGGGCGGCGACCTCGCCGCCGTCGCCGAAGCGGATCACGCGGGACGACCCGCGCACCTCGAGGCCGGCGACGCTGCGGGCGGTGAGGATCTCCGCGCCGAACTTGTGGGCCTGGCGGCGTGCCCGGTCGGTGAGCTGCGCGCCGCTGACGCCGTCGGGAAAGCCGAGGTAGTTCTCGATCCTTGAGCTCTGTCCCGCCTGGCCGCCGGTGGCCTGCCGCTCGAGCAGGACCGTGCGCAGCCCCTCCGACGCGGCGTACACGGCCGCGCCGAGCCCGGCGGGCCCGCCACCGACGATCACGGTGTCGTAGAAGTCGGTGGCGGGCGTGGTGGACAGGCCCACCCGGGCGGCCAGCTCCTCGACGCTGGGGTCGACCAGGGAGTCGCCGGCGGGCGTCACCACCAGCGGGATGCTGGTGGCGTCGAGCCCGGCAGCCTCGAGCAGCCGCCGGCCCTCCGGCTGCTCGACGGTGAGCCAGCGGTACGGCACCGAGTTCCGCGCCAGGAAGTCCCGCACCTCGAACGAGCGCGCCGACCAGCGGTGCCCGACCACCTGAGTCTCGGTGACCGCCTTGTCCCCGGTGACGCGCCACAGCTCGATCAGCGCGTCGAGGACCGGGTAGAGCTTCTCTTCCGGCGGGTCCCACGGCTTCAGCAGGTAGTGGTCGAGGTCCACCACGTTGATCGCCTGGATCGCGGCGTCGGTGTCGGCGTAGGCGGTCAGCAGCGCCCGCCGCGCATGCGGGAACAGGTCCATGGCCTGCTCCAGGAACTCCAGGCCGCTCATCTCCGGCATGCGGTAGTCGGCCAGCAGTACCGCCACCACGTCCCCGCGAAGCTTCATCTCCCGCAACGCCTCGAGCGCTTGCGGCCCCGACTCGGCCCGCACGACCCGATAGTCCTGCCCGTAGCGCCGCCGCAGGTCACGCGCGACCGCGCGCGACACCCCAGGGTCGTCGTCGACCGTCAGCAGCACCGGCTTGCTCGCCTCCATAACACCCCGATGGTAGGGGATCACGAGAAAGTGGCAACCATGCGGGATCGCCGGGACTTGCCGGTATCATGGCGCTCCATGACACTCCTGGGGCACGACCGCTACTGCGACGAAATCATCGCGCAGACCGACCTGTTCAGGGATCTCCTGAAGGGCCGCGACCTGTCGGTGACCGTGCCGACCTGCCCCGACTGGACGCTCGCCGAGCTCGCCCGACACATCGGCGGCCATCTCCGGTCGGTCGAGACGGCCGTGCGGACCGGGACGGCCGTGCGGGACCCGGGCAGGCAGGTTCCCGACGCGGCCGGGCCGGACGGTGACGACCCGGCGACGCTGGACGCCTGGCTCGCCGACGCGGCCGCGAGGTTCGCCGCCACGCTGCGCGACGCCGGCCCTGCCGCCGAGGCGTGGGTCTGGGCGTTCCAGCGGAGCACCGCCTTCTGGGCCCGCCGTGCGGCCCAGGACCTGGTGATCCACCGCGCCGACGCGGCCGGCACGGTGCACGCCGACTACACCGTCGCGCCGGAGCTGGCCGCCGACGCCATCGACGAGCTGCTGGAGCTGTTCAGCGACCCGGATGTCGCCGCCTCCTCGCCGCGCCTCGCGGAACTGCGCGGTCCGGGCAGGAGCATCCATCTCCACGCGACCGACACCGAGCCCGGCCTGGCGGCCGAGTGGCTCATCGAGCTCGGGACGGACGGGTTCACGTGGCGCCGCGGCCACGAGAAGGCCACCGTCGCGCTGCGCGGCCCGCTCACCGACGTGCTGCGGGTCTTCTACCGCCGGCTGCCCGCCGACAGTGAGCGGGTCGAGGTGCTCGGCGAGGCGGCCCTGCTGGACTTCTGGCTGGAGCGCGTCTCCCTCAACTGAACCGCCGCGCCGAATGCCCAGGCACCGACGTCGACCGGGGCTTGCCCGGAGCATCTATATCAACCAAACTTGATCCATGCGCGTCATGCCCTCTCCCCCACCGGCCGCCGTCCAGCTCGACGGCGAGGTGGTCGCACGCGCGCTGGGTGACCCGCTGCGCTGGCGGATCGTTGGAATGCTCGCCGGCGAGCAGCTGTGCGTCGGCCACCTCGCCGAGCAGCTCGGCGCCGCCCAGCCGCTGGTCTCCCACCACCTCAAGGTCCTGCGCGCGGCCGGGCTGGTCGAGCCCAGCCGCTGGCGCTACTGGACCTACTACCGGCTGCGACCCGGCGCACTGGACGCCCTCGCCGACCAACTCTGGCTGCTCGCCCGCAGCGGCCCCGCCGCGACCGCCTGCCGCCGACTGGCCCCTGCCGCAACGGCACCGCCCAGCCCAGCCGCCCACCCCAGCCCGTCCGCCCGGCCGGCCCCGCCCGCCCGAGGAGGCCCTCGCATGCCCTTCCGTGACCGCCAGCTCGACCCGACCAGCCGCCAGACCTTCGCCCGCGCGATCGAGTCGCTTGCCGAGGAGTTCCGCGGGATCTTCTCGCTGGAGACCGTGGAGCGCTACGTAGATGAGTCCATCGACCGGCTTCAAGGCGCACGGGTGGTCGACTTCATCCCGCTGTTCGTGCACCGCTTCGCCCGCGAGCGGCTGCGGGCGCTCGGCCAGGCGCAAGGACAGATCGCCAAGGACGTCCCCGAGGTGCTGTTCGTCTGCGTCCACAACGCGGGCCGCAGCCAGATGGCCGCCGCGCTGCTGGACCATCACGCCAAGGGCCGGGTGCACGTGCGCTCGGCCGGCTCGGACCCGGCCGACCAGATCAACCCGGCGGTCAACGCGGCGATGGCCGAGTGGGGCATCGACCTGGCACGCGAGTTCCCCAAGCCCCTGACCGACGAGGTGGTCCAGGCCGCCGATGCGGTGATCACCATGGGCTGCGGGGATGCCTGCCCGATCTATCCCGGCAAGCGCTACCTGGACTGGGAGCTGGACGACCCGGAGGGCAGGCCGGTCGAGCAGGTCCGCCTGATCCGCGACGACCTCGACCTGCGGGTGCAGGCGCTGCTGGCGGAGCTGGTACCTGACCAGCCCGCCGGCACGCAGCTCACCTGAACGATGCGGCTGGTCATCGTCGGTGGCAGCGACGCCCGGCGCCCAGCCAGCCGCACGCGCTGCCGGGCACGCCCTTGCGTTCCGCACACCGTTTATGTTCGTATGAACAGATGGAAGGTTGGGAACGCCATGACCTGATCCTTCGCGAGCTTCGCGCCCGCGGCCGGGTCACGGTGCCCGAGATCGCCGAGCTCACCGGCTGCTCGGAGATGACCGTCCGCCGCGACCTCGACGTCCTCGCCCACGACGGCCTGCTCCGCCGGGTCCGCGGCGCCGCGGTCAGCGCCCTGACTGGCGAGGAGACGCCCTTCCCCGTGCGCAAGCGTGCCGCCGCGGACGCCAAGCGCCGCATCGCCAAGGCCGCCGCTGACTTGCTCGAGGACGGCGAGACCCTGGTCCTGGACGGTGGCACGACCGCGCTTGAGGTCGCGGGGAGGCTGGCCGACCGTCGGCTCACCGTCCTGCCGCTATCGCTGCACACCGCCATCGCGCTCGCGGGCGCCCCGGACATCCGGCTCGTCATGCCGGGCGGCGACGTCCGTCCCACCGAGCTTGGGTTCGTCGGCCCGATCACCGAGTACGCGCTCGACATGATGCGGTTCGACACCGCGGTCCTCGGCTGCTGCGGGCTCACCGTCCGCGACGGCCTCACCGGCCACGACCTCGCCGAATCGTCGGTGAAGCGGGCGGCGATCCGGGCCTCCGCCCGGGTGATCGTGGTCGCCGACGGGTCGAAGTGGGGGACCACGGCGTTCAGCCGAATCTGCCCACCAGGCGACATCGACGTGCTCGTCACCGACGACCAGGCCCCCGAGGAGCAGGTCCGCCAGCTCCGCACGGCCGGCGTGGAGGTTCTCCGTGTCCAGGGTGGCGCCGCGCCAAGCGAGGAATCAGCGAGCGGCGGAACGCGACCGTGAGCGCCCAGGAGCGCGGCGCCGCGATCGTCCGGACCGATCTTCGCCCCACCCGCGCCCGCGTCGCGAACGCGACCGTCTTCGTGCTCCATGCCGTGGTGTTCGGTTCGTGGACGCCCCATATCCCGCTCGTCAAGGACCGCATCGGCCTGCACGACGGCACGCTCGGGCTGGCCCTGCTCGGCTGCCCGATCGGGTCGGTGCTGGCGATGACCGTCGCCGGCACCGTCATCGCCCGATGGGGCAGCCGGCGGACCATGATCGCGACCATGGTCGGGTACGGCCTGGCCGCCCCGGCGTTGGGTCTGGCCGACTCCCTGGCTGGGCTGTTTTCCGCGCTGCTGGTGCTCGGCGCCTTCCAGGGTTCGCTGGACGTCGCGATGAACGCGCAGGCCGTCGCGATCGAGACGGCGTACGGCAGGCCGATCATGTCGAGCTTCCACGCCTGCTGGAGCCTTGGCGCGTTCGTCGGCGCAGGCATCGGCACCGTCGCCGTCGGCCTGGGCGTCGGACTGGCGCCCCAGCTCCTCACGATCGGGGTCGCGGTCGCACTGGCCAGCCCGTGCCTCGCCCGCCCGCTGATCCGCAACGACCAGGCGACCGACCACCACCGCATCGTCCTGCCATGGGGCAACCGCCGGTTGCTGCTGCTCGGCGGGATCATGTTCGCCAGCCTGCTGTGCGAGGGGGCGGCGGCCGACTGGACAGCCGTCTACCTCCGCGACACGCTGTCGGCTCCCACCCAGGTCGCCGGCCTTGGGTACGCCTCGTTCGCCGTGGCGATGTTCGCGGGGCGCGCGATGGGCGACCGGTGGGTCGCGCGGTACGGGGGCAGGCGCGTGGTCGGGGTGCTCGCGGGTGCGGGAGCGGTGACGCTCGGCGCCGTCCTGCCACTCGGCCTCCCGGTGCCCGCCCTGGTCGGGTTCGCGATGTACGGGCTGGGTCTGGCCCTGGTCGTCCCAGTGTGCTTCAGCGCCGCGGCGGCCGCGGGCGGCAGTCACGCCGGGCACTCGATCGCGGCGGTGGCGACCGCCGGCTGGGTGGGGTTCCTGCTCGGACCGCCGGCCATCGGCTCTCTGGCGCACGCGACCTCGCTGCCGCTCGCGCTGGGACTGCTCCCTACCCTGTGCGCAGGGATCGCGCTGTTCTACAGGTCGGTGGGGCGGTAGAAACCGGGGGCCAGCAGCCGGGCGCTGGGCCGGCTACCCGCGGGTCACGGAACGAACGTCAGGCAGGTCGCCGATGAGGATGTGGTCCGGGCCGCCGTCCGCTTCGCTGCCAGAAGAGTTCGTCCGGCGTGTCGATCCGGCTGTCCCCGGGTCGACGCATAGGTAGAGGCCCCGGTAGCGAAAGGACAGGACGATGGCTCAAGAGCTCATGACACCCGCTGGCCGCGCAAGCAGCCCGCAGCGGACCGGCAACCACCGTGAGGAAGGTGAGGAGGTCAAGATGCGAAAGATCGTCGCGGCGGAGCACCTGACACTGGACGGGGTCGTGCAGTCGCCGGAGAAGTGGAGCTTTCAGTACTTCAACGACGAGCTCATTGGGGCGATCGGGGCGTCGATGGCGTCAGCGGACACCATGCTGCTGGGCCGGCGGACCTACCAGGAGTTCGCCGCGGTCTGGCCTGACCGGGGCACTGATGAGCCGGTCGCGGCGGTGATGAACAACACGCCCAAGCTCGTCGTCTCCACCACCCTGGACACGGTTGAGTGGCAGAACTCGACCCTGATCACCGGCAACCTCGTCGAGGAGCTCACCAGGCTCAAGCGGCAGCCCGGCAAGAACATCAGCGTCGTCGGCAGCCCCACCCTGGTCCGGTCGCTGCTGCGCGAGGGCCTGCTGGACGAGCTCCAGCTGCTGGTCTACCCGATCGTGGTGGGCACCGGCGAGCGCCTGTTCCCTGACAAGGGCGAGCCGGTGCCGCTGAGGCTGGTGGACGCAACGACGTTCGGCACAGGCGTGCTGTCGCTGACCTACGCGCCGGCAGACAGGTAGCGCGTGCGCCACAGCATGCAGAACGCCAAGCTGGTTCAGCCGTCGAACCGTCGGCTGAACCAGCTTGGCTCCGAGCTGAAACGAGAGGAGACGTGACGGTGCGATTCTTGATGGTGCACAGGGTTGACGAGAGCTTGCCGGACGCCTATGCGCCCAGCGCGGAAGTCGTGGCCGGGGTGGGGCGGATGATCGGAGAGATGACGAAGGCCGGCGTGCTGCTGGCAGCCGAGGGCGTCCGACCGAGTTCGACGGGTGCGCGCGTCAGGTCCTCCGGGGGGAAGCGCACCGTGATCGACGGGCCCTTCACCGAGGCGAAGGAGGTGATCGGGGGGTTCGCGCTGCTGCAGGTGAGATCAAAGGAAGAGGCGATCGAGTGGGCCGCGCGGTTCGCCGAAGCGATCGGCGACGTCGAGGTGGAGGTTCGCCAAGTGGCCGAGCGGTCGGACTTCGGCGCCGAGGCACCACCCGCCTAGGAGGATGCTCTGATGTGGCCGTGACTGCTTCAGATGCACATCGCGCGATCGACGCGGTCTGGAGGATCGAGTCGACAAGGCTCATCGCCGGTCTCGCACGGATCGTGCGCGACGTCGGCCTCGCCGAGGAGCTCGCGCAGGACGCACTGGTCGCCGCACTCGAGCAGTGGCCTGAGGAAGGCGTCCCGCGCAACCCGGGCGCCTGGCTCATGGCCATCGGGAAACGCCGTGCGATCGATCTCCTGCGCCGCAACCAGCGGTTCGAACGCAAGCTGGCCGAGCTCGGCCGTGAGCTGGAGGGTGACGGGGAGGAGGCCGTGCCGGACGTCGACGCGGCCCTCGATGACGACATCGAAGACGACCTGCTGCGCCTGGTGTTCACGGCCTGCCATCCGGTGCTGTCCACCGAGGCACGCGTGGCGCTCACGCTCCGCGTGCTCGGCGGTCTGACGACCGAGGAGATCGCGCGGGCGTTCCTGGTCCCGGAGCCGACCGTCGCCCAGCGCATCGTCCGGGCCAAGCGCACCCTCGCCGCGGCGCGCGTCCCCTTCGAGATTCCCCCGCGATCCGAGCTCGCCGACCGGCTGTCGTCGGTGCTCGAGGTCATCTACCTGGTGTTCAACGAGGGCTACGCCGCGACCGCCGGGGAGGACTGGATGCGGCCGGCGCTGTGCGACGAGGCGCTCCGTCTCGGCCGGATCCTGGCCGAGCTCATGCCGAGTGAGCCGGAGGTGCACGGCCTGGTCGGACTGATGGAGATCCAGGCGTCGCGCGCTGGCGCGCGGGTCGGCCCTTCGGGAGAGCCCGTCCTGCTGCTCGATCAGGACCGCGGGCGCTGGGATCAGCTGCTCATCGGTCGCGGTCTCGCGGCGCTGGAGCGTGCCGAGGCGCTCGGCAGCGCGCTCGGCCCGTATGCGTTGCAGGCCGCGATCGCCGCCTGTCACGCGCGAGCGCGTACTCCGCAGGACACGGACTGGGCGCGCATCGCGGCGCTCTACGAGGCGCTCGCTCAGCTCACGCCCTCCCCCGTCGTGGAACTGAACCGTGCGGTCGCGGTCGCGATGGCGTTCGGTCCGGCCACGGGCCTCGAGCTCATCGACGCACTGACCTCGGAACCGTCGCTCAAGGGCTACCACCTCCTGCCGAGCGTGCGGGGCGACCTGCTCGCCAAGATCGGCCGCTTTCACGAGGCACACCAGGAGTTCAAGCGCGCGGCATCGCTGACGCGGAACGAACGCGAGCGCACCCTGCTCCTCGAACGCGCCGCCGCATGTGCCCGAAGGTCGACGCCGGTCCCGCTCGCTGGACGCCAGGATCCTACGTCGCCTGGTGACAACGCTCAGGGCTCGGGGTAGCGGACGAGCGTGCCGCACTCCCCCACGCGGCGCATCAGGCCTCCGGTGTGTCGCGAGCGAGCCGTCATGGTCACTCGCCAACCAGGTAGGCGAGGGCGGTACCGAGGGTACCTGCGGTGGTCCCGCCGTCGAACCGCTCGGCGATGCGGCCCTGCTTGTCGACCAGCACCGTGACCGGCTGGTACGGCACCCCCCAGCGCACCCACGTCCGCCCGGACGAGTCGTTGGCCAGCGGGTAGGCGATGCCGAAGCGGCGCTGGTAGGCGCGGCCGGCGGCCACGGTGTCGTGGTAGGAGACACCGACGAAGCCGACCCGGCCGGCGAGCTCTCTGGCCACCCGCGACAGGCCGGGCTGCTCGGCCCGGCAGATCGGGCACCAGGACTCGAAGAAGTTGACCACCACCGGCCGTCCCCGCAGGCCCGCCAGCGTGACCATGCGGCCGTCGAAGGCGGTGACCCGCAGGACGGGGGCCAGCCGGCGCTGGGCCACGGGCAGGATGCCGCGCGGCGGCCGCCTGGCCGGGCCCGTGCTGGCAGTGGTCGCCTGGATGGCGGCCGTGGTGGCGGGGGCTGCCGTGACCGTTTGCGCGGCGCCGTGCCCCGGCACGGCGCAGGCGCTCGCGGCCAGGGCGAGCAGGGCGAGCAGGAGCAGCCGGCTGCGCATGGCGGCTGATCCTACCCGGCTGGCCTGGATTGGGCGAACCGGCACGAACGGTCGCCCACCGGGGCGTGCGTCGCTGCTACAGTCATCCACTTGCATCGAAGCTATGGTAAGTCTAGACTTACCGAATCGTGGACGCTTACGGAGATGCTGGTCTGGGTCTGCTCGGTGACCCGACCCGACGCGCGATCTTCGAGCTGCTGGCTCGACGCCCCAGCTCGGTGGGTGAGCTGGCGCAGCAACTGCCGATCAGCAGGCCGGCGGTGTCCCAGCATCTTCGCGTACTCAAGGACGGCGGCCTGGTCGTCTGCCGGCCCGAGGGCACACGCCGCGTCTACCGGCTCAACCCAGATGGCGTGACCGCCCTGCGCGCCTGGCTGGACCGCATCTGCGGATGCGGCGGGCAGCTTGCGAGCCAAGCGCTCCGCCGACTGCCGGGGCCTGTCGCACAGCACACTCGACGACCCGGCGGAAGCGCTGCGCCTCGAGACGCACAGTGACGACACCCATCGTCTGCTGGCCGCGCTGACCGACCAACCGGCGTTGGTGTTCGGCCGTGGAGGACTACCACCCGGCCGCGCAGACCTGACTCCGGCCCACCATCCGGCTTCCTCGCGGTCCCGGCCCAGCGCTCGACCAGGCTGGGAGGCCGAGCGATGATTTCTCGTCCGAAGCCAGGTCTATGAAGCCAGGTCCACACGGTCGCTCACCTCTCACGAAGGAGCCGATCATGAGCGAAGTCCAGCAGCAGGCTCAGAAGGCCATCGACCAGTTGGTCGGGTCCGGATCGACCAGTTGGTCGGGTCCGGAACCGAACGAGGTGTCCAGATCGCCGTCTACCGGCGCGGCGAGCAGGTCATCGACGCCGTCGCGGGAGTCGCCGACCCGGCTACGGGACGTCCGGTCACCTCCGACACCCCGTTCTACAACTTCTCGATCGGCAAGGGCGCGACCTCGACCGTGGCGCACGTCCTCGCCGAGCGCGGCCTGTTCGGCTACGACACACCGGTCGTGGACCTGTGGCCGGAGTTCGGCGCCCACGGCAAGCACTCCGTGACCGTGCGGCACGTCCTGACCCATTCGGCCGGTGTGCCGGGCATACCGCTGGACACCACGCCAGAGGATCTGTGCGACTGGGACAAGATGTGCGCGGCGATCGCCGATGCGGAGCTGTGGTGGGAGCCCGGCACCAAGGTCGGTTATCACGCTTACACGTTCGGCTACATCGTGGGTGAGATCGTTCGCCGCACCACCGGCAAACCGATCTCGCAGGTCCTTCGGGAGGACGTTGCCGGGCCGTTGGGCGTGGCCGACGAGCTCTGGTTCGGCATGCCGGAGTCAGAGCACCACCGGCTGGCTCGGCTGGAGGACGCACCCGGCGCTGACGGCTGCGCGAAGCGACGGCCGTGGCGATGAGCGGCGTCGACGAGGTCTTCGGTATGCCGTCCGCGTGGGGGTTGGGGTACGCCATCGGCCTTCCTGGCTCCACCGCGCAGGACACGCCAACCGCGTTCGGCATAGGCGGCGTCGGCGGGAGCTTCGCCTATGCGGACACCGCCACCGGGATCGCGTTCGCGTTGACCAAGAACCGACTCACCGCCGACTTCACCGCCGCGACCCAGATCAGCCAGATCGTCACCGCGGCACGGTGAGCGTCTCACCGCAACCGCTCGGGTGAGGTAAAAGACTGCCAACAAGACGGCCCCGCCCACCCGGGCTGGACCACACGACCGAGAGGAGCGAGGAGAGATGGCTGCGAAGGAGCCGATGGCTGAGCGGAACCTCGATGGCTATGGCGCGCCGCCGATCCCGTGGACCAGGGTGCGCGAGCGCCTCGAGGAGGGACTTTCCCAGGGTCCGGGATCGGGCGGACCCGCACGGCATACCTGCTGGCTGGCGACGATGCGTCCAGACGGCAGGCCCCACGTCATGCCGCTGGGGGTCCTGTGGGTGGATGGCGCCCTGTACTTCAACGCTGGCGCAACGACCCGCAAAGCCAAGAACCTCGCGCACAACCCGAACTGCACCATCACGGTCGCCACACACGGGTTCGACCTTGTCGTGGAGGGTGAGGCTGTGCGGGTGACCGATGAAGCCAAGCTCCAGCGCATCGCGGAGGTGTACGCATCCCAAGGATGGCAGCCGACCGTGCGCGACGGCGCCCTTTACGCCGAGTTCAGTGCGCCGAGCGCGGGGCCGCCCCCCTGGGACGTGTACGAAGTAACCCCCGTGACGGTCTTCGCGTTGGGCACGGCCGAGCCATACGGCGCGACCCGCTGGCGCTTCTAGCGGAGGTCGTGGACCTGACTCTCACCCCCCGATGGCAGCGGGCGTCGTGGGCGAGTCGAGCCAGCGGTTGACCAAGCGGGTCAGGTTGCGGCCGGTGTACCGATTGAGCCACGAGGTGAACAGCGCCCGATCGACCTCGACGTTACGGTGCTGCTGCGCCCAGTCGCGCAGCATCGCGAAGAACTTCTTGTCGCCGATCACCTTGCGGATCTCGTGCAGCATCAGCGCTGGCGCAAAGTACACGTTCGACGAGCCGAAGTGGTCGCGCTTGTAGTGGCCAGGCGGGCCGTCCTGCCTGCGCACCTGGCCGTCGAGCTGGCGCATGCCGGCCAGCAGCCGCGCCCGGGATTGTCCCAGCACCTCGACGTCATACAGCAGAAACTGCACATAGGTGGCGAACCCCTCGTTGAGCCAGACCTCTCGCCAGGTCCGCGGACCCACCAGGTCCCCAAACCAGTGGTGGGCCAGCTCGTGCAGCAGCGCCTCCTCTGGGATGTCCCGGCCGAGCGTCACCATCGTCTGCGTCTCCATGCCGGTGTACTCCCGGATGGCAACGACCCCGGCGCTGGCGAACGGGTACCGCCCGAACCGCTTCTCCAGCCAGGCCAGCATCCGCGGGGTCTTGCGCAGCACCGGCAACGCCCGGGCCCGGTCCCCGGGCCGAATCCAGTAGGTGACGGGGATGCCATGCGGGCCTTTGGCCGTGAGCTTTTGGTATCGGTCAATGCCCAACGCGACCAGGTAGCTGGCGATCGGGTCGGCGGCGTGCCACCTGAAGGTGACCCTGCCGCCGGCTCCTGACGTGCCGCGCAGCACCCCGTTGGACACGCCGGCCCAGCCGCGAGGCACGGTGAGGGCGACGTCGTACAGCGCCTCATCGGAGGGATGGTCGTTGACCGGATACCAGGTCAGCGCTCCGTACGGCTCCTGGAGAGCGTACACGGAGCCATCGGCCCGCACATTGAAGCCAACCGCGCTGATGTCCTTGCGGACCATGGGAGCGACCAGGGTTCGCGGCCGGCCGTGATAGCGGACGGCGACGACCACGCGCGCGTCCCTGGCCAGCCGGCGCCCGGCACCGATGACCAGATCGTGGCCCGGGTGGGTCGCTCTGGCCGCCTTGCCGTCCACGGTGACGTTGTCGGCCTGCAGCGGGCGGGCGAAGTCGAGCCGGATCTCGTCGATGTCACGCGTCGGCCGGATCGTAAGCGTCGCGGTGCCCGACAGCATCCTGTTCGAGGGCGCCCAGCGCAGGGCCAGCTCATAGTGCAGGACGTCGATGGTGGGGTTGCCGAAGTTGGGATACACCGGGTCGGCGACCGGTTGCGATCGCCCGGCGGTGTAGCTGGGCACCGCCGGTGTCGGCGCCGGACTGGACGCGGAGGTGGATGCGGGTGGCCGCGCCGATCCCTGGTCTGATCGGCTCGGCCCGTGACACGCCGTCGCGGTCAACGCGAGGATGGCCAGTGCGGCGACCAAGCGTCTGCCTGGCATACCAGCCTCCAGATGCAATCGGTCTCACGCTGCACGTCAGGGGATTGCGCACGGCGCTCATTTTGTCATGATTCTGCCGCGTCCTGGTCAGGACTGGCTGGTACGCGCACCAGACGGGACGCCAGCCGCGGGTAGCGCACCACCAGGCCTTCGCGGTCGACCACCAGGTCGGCGGTGAACGAGCCGGCGGTGAACCGGACCACCGCACCGTCGCCGGTGCGACCAATGTGCTCGTAGCCCTGCTCGGATCGGCTCACAGCCAGATCGGGTAGCGACACGAACGCCATCACCAACCGGTGCGTACCGGTCTGCTGGTGCAGGTGCTGCCGCAGGATCGGCATGGTGTTGGTCAAGGGACAGAAGGCCAGGTCGCAGTCGAGCGCCCCGGCCAGGTCGGGCAGCGTGCGGCCGTCCGCCTGCCAGGCCCCATCAGCCGATCGCACCAACTCGAGGGTGCGGGTGCCGGTGGCGGACTCCACCTGGACGGTGAGCCGCCGGGTCACGTAGCGGTCGCCGGTCTGAAGTGTGTAGGCGACCCAGTAGGGCTCGGGCGCCAGCCCAACGGCACGGCCGCGTGCGGTCAGGTGACCGTCACCCAAGGTGACCCAAGCCGTCTCCAGGCCGCCGCTTTCCTCGACCTGCCAGGTGCATGCGATGACGTCGTGGACTTGCATCGCCACCTCCACCGTGGCCTTCCTGCCATGGGATGACCGTATCAGGTCAACCAGCAGGCACGCCTCGCCACCGGCTGGCCACGCAGGCGACCCGAGCCTCTGTCGAGCGACACGCCCGGAGATCTCTTACCGACTTCTCGAACTGCTCCTGAAGCGGCCTTACCTGGCGCTGCGATCGTCGTTCCTGCCCGAGCGAGTGCTCAGCGGCACCCAGCTCGGAAGGCAGCAACCCGGCTCGACAAGAGCCGACAACAAGAGGAGGTAGACCATGACCAATCCCGACGAGCGCCGTGGCTGGCGGCGCTGGGGCGCGAAGGCGGCCCTGATCGCCGGCGGGCTGATCGTGGGCGGTGTGCTCGCGGGGACGCTGACCGCAAACGCGGCCAACACCACAACCAGCGCCGCGGGCTCGTACCCCGTGACCGCACCTGGAGCGCCGCAGACGGGCCGCACCGTGGACGAGTCCAAGAGCCAGCGGCCAGATGAGCACCTGCTCACCGGGGACACCGCCAGCAAGGTCCAGGCGGCAGCCCTCGCCAAGTATCCCGGTGCGACCGTGATCCGGGTCGAGACCGACTCCGACGGCGTCTACGAGGCCCATCTCACCACCGCCAGCGGGCAGCGCGTCACTGTCGAGGTCGGTAAGGACTTCAAGGTGACCGGCCTGGAGTCCGCACCCCGCCGGCCATAGGGGTGCAGGCAGGTGGCGCCGCATCGTTGAGCGCCTGACGACCAACAGGCCAGGGGTCGGGTCCGAGAGCCCGGCCCCTGGTCGTGCAGGTCGACGCGACCCCGATGACCGCATTTGCGTGACAGAAATGTGACAGGAAGCACGTCCGGCGCGTGACGCGCGTTATTTTCAAACCATCTGCAAGATGCTAATACTGGTCGACAGTCTGATCAGCGTGAAGTCATTGATTAACGCTTATCGGATAATACGGCTCGGCCGAGGGTTGCAGATCGGGGGCAGGCTCGTGGACAGTATCGTCTACGGCAACCTGCGCATCGAGATCCTCGCCCAGCACGGCGGGAAGATCCAGCGCACCACAGTCCAAACAAGGCCACCCGCCATCCAGCCCCGGCCACGCTGGTCCATCCCCAGCGGACCCGTCGGGCCCCAGGGTAGAGACGCCGAGGTCGCCGCGGCGCAAGCGGTCAGTACCGGCGAAGCGATCGAGTTCCACGCCACCTGCGGCTTTGGCAAGTCGACCCTGCTGCGGCACCTGGCCGCGCAGGCAGGGGCCCAGCAGCAGGCCGTCGTCTACCTCCGCGTTGGCGGCCAACGCCTCGACGACCTCCTGCAACGCCTGGTCGATGCGCTCTACACCGCCAGCAGTCCCTTCAAGCCGACCCCTGAGCAGCGCGCGCAACTGCTTGCTCAGGCACGAGCGCTGGTGCTGCTTGACGACGTGACCCTTGGCCCCAGCCAGCTCAGGGAGATCCTGGACGCCCTCCCAGCCTGCAGTATCGTGCTCGGCTCGGATCGGCCGCTGCTTGGGCGCCGTGGCAGGTCCATTTCCTTGCCGGGGCTGCCCGATCGCGCCGCACTGGAGGTGCTGCGGCGCGACCTTGGCCGGGACTTCACCGCCCAGGAGCGGTCCGATGCCGAGCGGCTGTGTGAGCTGGTCGACGGGCAGCCCCTGCACCTGCGGCAAGCGGCCGCACTGGTCCGCGAGGGCCGTCACAGCTTCGCCGACCTGGTCAGGATCGCCGAAGGCGACGTCTTCGCCCTGGACCGGCTGAGCGTGAACGCACTGGCCGAGCACGAGCGGCGGGTCCTGGCCGTGCTGGCGCTGGCCGCCGGCGCGCTGCTGCCAACCGACCTCGTCGGGGCCGTCAGCGACCTCGCCGACGTCTGGGGCGTCCTGGAGTCGCTGCACCGTCGGGGCCTCGCAGAGCAGGAGGAGGACCGGTTTGGCCTGCCGATCTGCCATGCCGAGGACTACCGCGCGCTGTTGCTGCGCTACCTCGGGTTGGGAGACGCCGCCCGCGAGCTGGCCACATGGGTGCGACGGCAAGCGTGGAGCAGCCAGCAGGCCCACTCCGCCGCCAGCGCGGCGCTGTCGGTCATCGGCTACGCGGCCGAGCGTGGCGAGTGGTCCGCGGTGGTCCGCCTGGTCGAGACGATCGAGCCGGTGCTGGCGCTGGCGGGGCGCTGGCAGGCATGGCGGGAGGTGCTCGAGCGGGGGTTGGAGGCCGCCCAGGCGGTCGGTGACATCGCCGCCCAAGCGCACCTGGCCCACCAGCTCGGCACGCTGGAGTTCGCGGTCGACCGGCTGGACCGGGCACGCGAGCTCTGGCAGCAGGCGCTTCGGCTGCGTGAGGAGATCGGCGATCAGGCAGGCGCGGCGGTCACGCGTGCCAATCTTGCACTGCTGGTGCCCGTCCCGCCCCCTCCCACCGCTGCATCCGGGCGCGGTCGGTCACGCCGCCGCTGGCCCTCCAAGCGCGCCGCCGCCTCGGCGCTCGTGGCCGGACTGGCGATCGCCGCGGTCATCATCCCGTTGGCACGCAGCAGCCAGCCCAGCCCGCCGGCGACCACCACTCGCGGGAGCCTCCTGATCGCTACCAGCAGGACCACCTCCGGCGGCACCACCCCGAGCAGGACCACCTCCGGCGGCACCACTCCCAGCAGGACCACCTCCGGCGGCACCACCTCCAGCACCACCACCGGACCGTCCACCAGCACGTCGAGCACCTCGACCACCACCAGGCCGACCACCACCAGCTCGACCACGACCACCTCGAC